>OFHK01000416.1_pt1 | contig 13132 bp, 9 predicted proteins | sample 1521951 | NCBI WGS metagenome assembly OFHK01 (sample SAMEA2468436, study PRJEB22500) | soil metagenome | biome: Glassland; feature: Farmland; material: Clay | place: Australia | collected 2013-01-31 | depth 0.55 m
GGGCGAGGGGCGCCGCGGGCGCCGAGGGGGCGGCGCCCCCCCCCCCGCCCGCCTCCCCGGGGGGCGGGGGGCCGAGGGGACCGTCGCCCCCCCCTCCCGGGGCGGGCGGCCCCCCCCCCGCCCCCCCCGCCCCCCCCCCCCCCGCCCCGCCCGCGGCGAGGGGCGCCGGCGGCGCGCCGCCCGTCCTCTACTTCCCCGGCGACTTCACGCAGTCGATCATGGCGAACCACACCCAGGGGCAGATCGAGGTCTACTGGATCATGCGGGGCGCCGGACTGCTGGACTCGATCTCCTCGAGCACGGTCGAGGGGCTCTTGGCCGGCGTGAACCGGGCCATCTCCGGATACCTCGTCGACCGCGCCGGCACCGGCGCGGCGGTCCCGGCGAACGTCGTACTCGCTCCGACGAACCGCACGGACACGACGGACTACAAAGGCGTCGTGATGACGGGCATCTCTCCGAGCGTGCTCGGCACCATGCTCTCGTCCCAGTCCACCTTCGTCCCGGTCATCATCATGATGATCATCCTGATGGCAGGGAGCATGGTCGTCACGTCCATGGGGATGGAGAAGGAGAACAAGACCCTCGAGACCCTGCTCACCCTGCCCGTGGGCCGCGGCTCCATCGTGGCCGGGAAGCTCATCGCGAGCGCCTTGATCGGCCTGTTCATGGCCGCGATCTACATGGTCGGGTTCGGCTACTACATCAACGGCCTCAGCTCGAGCGCGCCGGTGAACCTCGCGGCCTACGGGCTCACGGTCACGCCCCTCGACTACATCCTCCTCGGGGTCTCCGTGTTCGCGGCCCTGTTCGCGGCCCTATCCCTGTGCATGGTCCTCGGCACCTTCGCGAAGAACTACAAGGCGGCCCAGACCCTCACGATGCCGATCACCTTCCTCGCCATGATTCCCATGTTCATGACGATGTTCTGGGACTACAACACCCTCCCCCTGGCGGGCCAGGTCCTCGTCTTCGTGATCCCCTTCAGCCACCCCATGATGGCCCTGCGGTCCCTCATGTTCGGGGACTACCTGTTCGTCCTGGCCGGGATCGCGTACTCCTTCGCCTTCGCCCTCGCCATGATCCTCATCGCGGTCTGGATCTTCCGGACGGACCGGCTGCTAACCGGCCGCGTGTCCCGGAAGCCCGCACAGGGCGGAAGGTCGAGGAGCCCCCTCGTGCGGCTCCTCCTGAAGACACGCTGAGGACGTCGGGCGGACGGACGCACCCTCTCCCGGGGCGGAGCCACACGGGAGCGCGCCCTCGCGCGGGATCGGGAATCAAAAGGGAAGGAGGCGCGCGCCTCGGCGCGCGCCGTTGCTCTCGCACTCGTGCTCAGCTGCTTCGGGTCCCCTTGCCCGCGGCGCTGGCGCGCGCGCGGCCCGCGCGCAGCTGGCGGATGCCCGGCCCGAGGGGGAGCGTCCCCACGCCGACCACGGAGTTCGTCACGATGGCGAAGCTCGTGTAGGCCGCGAAGAAGGCGGTCAAGAGGCCGAGGTAACCCCCCGCGATGGTCAGGTCCGAGGCGAGGCTCCCCGTGAGGAGGGCGCCCGCGCCGAGGAAGATGAACGCCAACCACAGGAACAGGAACGTCATGTTCAGCGAGAAGTTGGCGAACATCGCCGGGACCCATAGGTACAGGGTGAGGAGACCCCAGAGGATCAGGGAGGCCCCGATCGCCGCCCCCACGGACGCCAGCGGGACGATGCCGATCGTGCCCAGCAGCACGAGCACCGCGTAGAACCACCAGAACGCCCCGTAGGAACAGAAGGCCGTGAACCCGAAGGTGTTGCCCTTCCGCATCTCGAAGCATCCGGCGATCACCTGCATCGTGCCGCCGTAGAACATCGCGAGCGGCATCACGACGAAGACCGCGGTCCCCGCCAGCCAGCCCGCGTTCGCGAAGCTCAGCAGGAAGGTCGTGAAGGCGAACGCCGCCAGTCCGAGCGGCGCCGGGTCCGCCATCAACGCCCTCTCCCCCATGCTCACCCTTTCGTCCGTTGCAACTGCCATAGTGTCGTTCCCCTCCTGTGTCTCGTTCCGTCGCGCCCGCCTAGGACTTGCCGGCCGCAATCTGCGCCTTCAACTCCTGGTAGGCGCGCTTCGCCTCTTCGACGCTCGTCTCGTCGTCCAGCGTCGTCACGTCGCCCACGGGCTTCTCCGCCACGACCGCGCCGACGACGCGGCGCATGATCTTGCCGCTGCGCGTCTTCGGGAGCTTCTCGACGAAGTACAGGGCGTCGGGCACCGCGATGGGCCCGATCGTCGTGCGGACATGGTTGAGGATCTCCTGGCGGAGCTGGGGCGAGGGCTTCTGCCCGGGACGCAGGATGACGAAGGCCACGGGGACCTGCATCTTGATCGCGTCCGGCTTCCCGATGACCGCGGACTCCGCGACGGCCGGGTGGGCGATGAGCGCGTCCTCGAGCTCGATCGTCCCGATCCGGTGGCCGGCCACCTTGAGCACGTCGTCCGCGCGGCCGAGGAGCCAGAAGTACCCGTCCTCGTCCTTCATCGCGTAGTCGCCCGGATAGTACACGCCCTTGAAGCGCGAGAAGTAGACGCTGTCGAACCGCTCCTTGTCGTTCCACAAGGTCATGAACTCCCCGGGCCAGGGCTTCTTGATCACGATGTAGCCCTTCTCGCCCGGCCGCGCCACCGTGCCATCGTCCATGTAGACGTCGGCGTCGACGCCCGGGAGCGGGTAGGTCGCGGAGCCGGGTTTGAGCGGCACGAGGGCGATGCCCGGGGCCGGCGTGATGAGGATCCCGCCCGTCTCCGTCTGCCACCACGTGTCCACGATCGGCGTGCGCTCCTTCCCGATGTGCTTGTAGTACCACTTCCAGGCCTCGGGGTTGATCGGCTCCCCGACGGTCCCGAGGAGGCGGAGCGAGGACAGGTCGTGCTTCTGTGCATGCTGCTCCCCGAGTTTCATGTGCATCCGGATGGCCGTGGGCGAGGTGTAGAGGATCGTGCAGCCGTAGCGCTCGATGATCTGCCACCACCGGTCCGCGGCGGGGTAGTCCGGCGTCCCCTCGTACATGATCGACGTCGTGCCGCGCAGGAGCGGGCCGTAGACGATGTACGAGTGCCCGGTGACCCAGCCGATGTCCGCGGCGCACCAGTAGACGTCCGTGTCCTTGAGGTCGAAGACGGCCTGCTGCGTGAAGTACAGCCAGGTCATGTAGCCGCCCGTGCTGTGCGTCGCGCCCTTGGGCTTGCCCGTCGTCCCGGACGTGTAGAGGATGTAGCTGGGGTGCATCCCCTCGACCTTGGCCGGCTCCACGTACACGTTGCCCTGGGGGGCGACCTCCTCGTACCAGAGGTCGCGGCCCTCCTGCATCTCGATCGGGTTCGCGGTGCGCTTGACGACGAGGACCTTCTCGACGGACTCCGTGTCCTTGAGGGCCTCGTCGACGATCGGCTTGAGGGGGATGACCTTGCCGCGGCGGTACGCGCCGTCCGCGGTGATCACGAGCTTGCTCTTCGAGTCGTTCACGCGCTCCGAGATGGACTTGGCGGTGAAGCCGGCGAAGATCACGGAGTGGATTGCGCCCAGGCGCACCGTCGCGAGCATCGCGATGGGCAGCTCGGGGATCATCGGCATGTAGATCGTGAGGCGGTCGCCCTTGCGCACGCCCAGGTCCTTGAGGACCTTTGCGAACCGGTTCACCTCGCGGTACAGCTCCGCGTAGGTGATCGTCCGCCGGTCGCCGGGCTCGCCCTCCCAGTAGTACGCGACCCGGTTCTTCATCCCGTTCGTCATGTGCCGGTCCAGGCAGTTGACGCACAGGTTCGTCTTCCAGCGCTCGAACCACTTGCCGTACGGCGGCTCCTTCGTCGCCTCGAACGCGGGTCCGTTCTTCTCGTACCAGAAGAGCTCGTCGGCGACGCCGTGCCAGAACCCGTCCGGGTCCTTGAGGCTCCTCTCGTTCAGCTCGCGGATCAGGTTCCCGTTCGGATGGATCCTTTCCTCGGTCGGTAGAACGTCCACTAGGTCGGCCATGCAACCCTGCCTCCCCTTGTCACGACCTCAGGCCGACTCGGGTATTTAGGCTCCCCTAATTGTGGTGGAGGCGACGATGCCCGGCGGGCTTGCCGTCGTTCCGCAGCCGAGGCCGGCGGCGGCTCACCGGGACCCCATCCGGCTCGGCGGAAGGCGGCCGCCGACCGGTTCAGGCGGCGCTCCCGGGCGGCGTCCCGGCGGGCTCGTCCCGCGGGCGGACGTCCCGGAAGAGGACGTAGAACAGGGAGATGCCCAGCGCGTAGAGGCCCCCCGCGATCAGGAAGGGGGACGAGTACTGCCTCTGGTTCAGGAGCCAGCCGCCCCCGACGGTGCTCGCGCTGTTCGGCATGCGCCAGATCAGGGTATTCAGTGCGCTCGCGAACCCGCGCTCCTCCGCCCGCACCAGGCCCATCAGGTACGCATCCAGGATCGGGGAGGCCATGTTCATGAGAGCCGCGCGCGCCACGTAGACGCCGGCGGCGAGGAAGGGGTCCGGGACGAACGCGAGGCCGACCATGAGGACCGTCGACAGACCCTGGACGAGGACGACGGCACGGACGGAACCCAAGCGGGCCGCGAGCCTCGCACTCGTCACGCCGGCGAGGCCCATCGTGAGGTTCGCCACCGCGAGGAAGGGGCCGCTGTACTCGTCCCCGATTCCGAAGCGCAGCTGGAACCAGGTCCCGATGAGCGGGATGATGAAGCCGGCGCCGAGGCCGATGAGGCCGTTCACGCTGGAGAAGGTGAGCAGCAACCGGAGCTGCGACATCCGCCTCCGGAGTTGCCGCAGCCGTTCACGGAGGGGAGGGCGCACGCCCTGGGCCCTGGCCCGGGGGGCCTGCTGCGGATACCCCCGGAGAAGCATGACCCCCAGGGGAGAGAGCGCGGCCAAGAGGGCGAACCCCAGGAGCGCGTCGTGGTGGAGGGCCGTGATGGACTGGCCCGTCCAACTCCCGATCCAGGGAAAGGCGAACGGCAGGGCGAGCCCGGCGCCGCTCGTCGTGGTCCCGATGATGAAGGAGAGGGAGAAGGCCGCGTTGCGCGCTTCCGGCGGCGTGCCGTCTGCGATCATCGCGTTCCAGGGGGACAGGAACGCAGCCTCGGACAGGCCGCCCAGGACCCCCACGAGGACGAGCCAGACCGTCTCCGTCGTGAGGGCGAGCACGACCAGCATCGGGGAGAACAGGAACGCGCCGAGGACGAGCATCCCCTTCCGGCCCGTGCGATCGGAGAGGAGGCCGAGCGGGATCGCACTCAGGACCATCGCGGCCCCGTTCACGGCCAGGACGAGCCCGACGGTCTCCGCGTTCACGCCGAGCTTCATGATGAACACGCTGATGTAAATCGTGAAGAAACCGCTCGCGGCGCTCACGGGCGAGATGAGGTAGATGAGATGCCGCACCATGGGCGGGATGCGAGCGAAGGAGGCGCCTTGCGGGTCGGGAGCGGGGGAGGTGCCCATGGAGAGGGTCGCGGAGCCGATTGTTCGGTCAATAACCCTCGGTCTATGCAATACGCAGGCCTCGAAGGGACAGCTCGCATTCCCCGCCGGGGCGCAACCCCCGGGTCCGGACGGGGCGCGCGGCCCGCTGCGCGTACGAGTCCTACGTGGTTGTGCTGTCAGTACGTTCCAAAGGACTATCCCCGCACGACACGTCCCGTCGGCAAATTCGGGAGGGCGTTCCCGTGGACGACTACGTTGCTCGCCTCAAGAAGGCGGTTATCGAGTATGACATGGAGAACATGACCGCGCTGGCCCACGAGGCCCTCGATCACGGGATGGACCCGTTGCAGGGCATCGAGAAGGGGCTCGCGGCCGGCATCCGCGAGGTCGGCCAGAGGTTCGGCGCGGGCGAGCTGTTCCTGCCCGAGCTCGTCATGGCGGCCGAGACGATGCGCGCCGGCGTGGCCGTCCTGGAGCCGCGCGTGCCGAAGGACGCCGCGCCGCGGGAGACGCACAAGGTCGTCCTGGCGACCGTGCAGGACGACATCCACGAGATCGGGAAGAACCTCGTGGCGACGATGCTGACGGCGAACGGCTTCGACGTGATCGACCTCGGGGTCAACCAGTCGTCCGACGCCATCCTCAAGCGGGCGGCGGACGAGAAGGCGGAGATCGTCGGGGTGTCGGCCCTGATGACGACGTCCATGCCGCGGATGAAGGAGCTGATCAACGCCGCGGCGTCGAAGGGCGTCCGCGCGAAAGGGAAGTTCCTGGTCGGCGGCGCGCCGGTGACGGAGCAGTACGCGAAGGAGATCGGCTCCGACGGCACCGCGGGCGACGCCTCCGGAGCCGTGAGGCTGGCGCAGAAGCTCATCGGCAAGGCGCAATGAGCGGCATCTCAGTTCGCCGCCCGTACCCGGTCCTCGCGAAGGACGACGTCGGACGCATCCACGAGGCCTCCCTCCGCGAGCTGGAGCGCGTCGGCGTGAAGGTGGGCACCGCGAAAGGGCGGCAGCTCCTCAAGAACGCAGGTGCCAGCGTAGACGAGCGCACTCAGACGGCCCGCATCCCGGCCTCCCTGGTGCAGGAGGCCATCGCCCGCGCGTCGAAGCGCATCGTCCTCGCGGGGCGGAATCCGGAGCAGGACGCGGATCTGGACCGGGAGCACGTCCACGTCTGCAACGACGGGAACGGCCCCTTGGCCATCGACTTCGAGACGGGCGCGCGGCGACTGTCGACCGCGGACGACCTCGCGAAGTCGGCGCTGGTCTCCAACGCCCTCGACAACCTCCACGTGTTCTGGCCCATGGTCACCGCGCAGGACGTGCCCGCCGCCGTCCGCACGTACGTGGATCTCAAGGTCTCGCTCATGCACACGGACAAGCACGTGCAGTTCGCCACGGCGGTGACGCCGGAGAACGCACGGCGACTCATCGCGATGGCCGCGGCCGTCGCGGGAGGGGAAGAGGCCCTCCGGCAGCGGCCGATCATCTCCTCCGTCCACACGTCGATCGCGCCCCTGCAGCACGATGGCGGCAACATGGACACCGCGTTCGTGTTCGGCGAGGCCGGCGTGCCGGTCGCGATCTTCACGATGCCGGGCCCGGGAACCTCGGGGCCCGTCACGCTGGCCGGGTCCGTCGTCGTGGCCGCGATGGAGTTCCTCAGCGGCTTGGTCATGTGCCAGCTCGCGAACCCGGGCTGCCCGGTGATCTGGGGCACGGGGATCGCGCCCCTCGACATGAAGACGACCACGCGGGCCGGCGGGTCGCCCCAGCACGGTCTCACGGGCGCCGCGGTCACGCAGCTCGCCCACGCGTACGGCGTGCCGAGCCTCTGCGGGGGCTTCGACGCCACCGCCTCCGTGCCCGGCACGCAGGCCACGCTCGAACAGTTTGCGAGCGGGCTCTCCCTCATCCTCGGGGGCGCGGACCTCATCTGCGGGATCGGGTTGCTGGAGGATGCGCGCACCCTCTGGCTCGAACAGTTGTTCATCGACGACGAGATGGTGAACATGATTCGGCGCATCGCGGAAGGCGTCGTCGTCGACGATGCGCACCTGGCGCTCGACGTGATCGAGAAGGTCGGCATCGGGGGCACGTTCCTCGGGCAGCGGCATACCATGGACCACCTCCGAAAGGAGCACTTCATCCCCAAGCTCGTGGACCGGAGGAGCTTCGACCTGTGGACTTCCGACGGCCGGAAGTCCATGGAGGAACGGGCACGCGCACGCGTGCGGGAGGCGCTCGCGCGGCCGCCGCCGGACCCGCTGGCTGCCGAGACCGTCCGCGCGCTCGACGGGATCATCGACGCAGCTCGCGCCGCGGCGCCGTGATGCTCGGGAAGCGGGCCGCGTCCCGGTGGGGCAGGAAGAGGGACGAGGCGAACTCCCTCGAGAAGCGCGGGTCGCCGGCGAGAGGCATGTGCTGGATGCGCCGCGCGATCGTCCGCATCGCCGCGCGCTCCGTGCGGGAAACGAGGGCGAGGCGCGCGCCGGACCCGGCCGTGTTGCCGACGAACTGCACGCGGTCGAGCGGCAGGTCGGGCAGCATGCCCACGGACCGCGCGCTCTCCGGTGCGAGGTAGCTCCCGAAGGCGCCTGCCAGGTAAAGAACCTGGATGTCCGCGGGGGTCCTCCCGAGCGTGTCGAGCAGGATCGCGATGCCCGCGTGGATGGCGGCCTTGGCGAGCTGGAGCTGCCCGATGTCATCCTGGGTCAGCACGAGGTCCTGCCCGATCGAGGTCTCGTCCGCGGGAACGACGAGGAACGCGAGCTGGCCGCCCACGCGGCGGATGCGGTCGGGCGCGGCGCGCTTCTGCAGCCTCCCGGCCGGGTCGATCGCGCCGGTCCGGAAGAGGTCCGCCAGGAGGTCGAGGAGGGAGGAGCCGCAGAGGCCGCGGGGCTTCATCCTCCCGATGACGCGGTAGTCCACGTGGAACGTCCCCGGCTCGACGGCCACCCGCTCCACCGCGCCGTCCGCGGCGCGCATCCCGAACCGGATGTGGGCGCCCTCGAAGGCGGGGCCCGACGGAGTGGAGCAGGCGACGAGCCGCCTCCGGTCGCCCGCGCAGATCTCCGTGTTCGTGCCCACGTCGATGAAAACCCTCAGGCCCGAGGACCGGTGCAGCCGCGTCGCGAGGACGCCGGCGACAAGGTCGCTGCCGACGAACGCGGCGACCACGGGAGGGGCGACGACGGGCGCTGCAGGGCAGGTCCGGAGCCCGAACGGCCCCGCGCGGCGGACCTCCTCACGCTGGCTCGCGGGTGTGTAGGGGGCGCGGGAGAGGTTCTCCGTCGGGAGGCCGAGGAAAAGATGCTGCATCGCGGTGTTGCCGACGGCCACGACCTCGTAGACGGAGCGCACGTCGACGTGGGCGAGGCCGCACGCCTTGCGGACGAGGTCGTCGAGGACCTTGAGGACCTCCTCGTGCAGGAGGGCCTCCTGGGAGGGCGAGCCGCGAGCGAACGCGAGCCGCGACATGATGTCCTCGCCGTGGACCATCTGCGGGTTCGGTGCCGAGACGGTCTCGACGGCCTCCCCGCTCTCCAGGTCCAACAGGAATCCCGCGATCTTCGTGGACCCGATGTCGAACGCCATCCCGAGGACGGGCTCGCGGGTCGGGACCACCGCGAGGACGTCGCGGCGCCAGACCACGAGGCTGCGCGCCGCGGACCCGTCTCCGCGGGAGGGGGCGGCGGAACCGAGGACGTCCTCCGGTATCCTCCATCCAGACGCGCGGAGGCGGGAGGACGCGAGGCGCGAAGGGGCCGGCACGCGCCGGACGTCGGGGAGGAGGCCGTGCGACGGCATGAGGCCGGAGGTCTGGAGGCGCTGCCATCCCCGCCGGGCCTCCGGCGGGATCTCCAGGACGATGATCCCCTCGCCCGCGGGGCGGCACTGGCACGCGAGGCGCACGCCCGCGCGGCGCTCCTCCTTCGTCAGGTGGGCCTCGTGCGGCGTCAGCGGCTTGAGCAGTTCGGCCCCGCGCCGCACAATCACGCGGCACTTGCCGCAGGTCCCGCGGCCGGCGCACAGGTCCTCGAGACCCACGCCGCATCGCCGGGCCGCATCCAAGAGATCCTCCCGGACCCCGACACGGGTGCGCCGCCCCTCGGGCTGGAAGATCGCGACAGGCTGGGCCAAGCGAGCAGGGAGTCGCGTTGCGATACCTAAGGGTTCCGGACGTCATATCCGACGAGGATGGACGCGTACTCGCGCCCTGCGGGGAACCCGTGGCGCGCGCGCAGGAAGTCGTCCTGCGGCGTGTCCGGGCTCGCGGAGACCACGCGCTCCACGCCCGGCACACCCTCGATCTCGGGGAACCGGACCGGAGGAAGCAGGAAGCGGTAGCGCCCCTCCGGCCTCGCCCCGGCATAGAGGACGAAGTCCTTGCCCAGGAACGCGACCCGGCGGTCCCGGGGAGGCGACTCCCCCGCGACGAGCTCCCGGCCCAGCACCGTGCCCGCCTGGTCCACCAGGAGGAGCGTCGGCTCGGGCGGGGGCCGGAACGCCTCGTCCTTGAGGAGACAGAGGACGCGAGCGCGGGACAGGACCTCGACGACCCCGCGGTTCTCCGCCGCCTCCGAGGTCGCCTGCCGCCGCAGCGGCTCGCGGTCGGGGACCTCCAGGAACGCGGTGCGGAGGACGCCCGGCAGCCCCCGGACCCTCCGGATGACCTCCTCGTCGATCACGTCCATGGCGCTGCTCCGGCCGAGGGAAACGGTCGGGACCTCCTAGCCTTCACGCAGGGACCCGGAACCCGCCCGGAGGCGGGCCGCATGCGCCGCAACTCGTCGCGCCACTTGAGAAGAGGGGGCAACCGGAGCGCAACCGCCGGTGCAGTCATTACGATGGAACTAAGACTTGGGCGGCTCCATGAGAAGGAATGTCCCGGCGCGGCGCCGCCGGGGAGCCACGAGGATGTTCCGTCTCGAGGACGAGGGTTGGTCGGAGGGAGGGAGAAGGTGACGCTTCGCCTGGAGCCGTTCACACGCGGAGAACTGCAGAAGATCCACGGGGCGACGATGCGCGTTCTCGAGAGGACCGGCGTGCGGATCCTCGACCCGGAGGCCGTGCGGCTCCTCCGAGACGCCGGCTCCAGCTACGACGACGTCGCGCACGTCGTCCGCATCCCGGAGGGCGTCCTCCGCGAGCTCCTGATGCAGGCGCCGAGCCGGTTCAAGCTCTACGGCCGGGGTTCGGGGCGCTGCATGTCCTTCGGGGAGGGAAACACCTACTTCAGCAGCATGGGCACCGCAGTCCAGGTCGAGGATCCCGACGGCGCGCGGCCACCGACGCTGAAGGACGTGGAGGCGTTCTACCGCCTCGTGGATGCGTCGCCCCACCTCGACCACGCCTCGTGGGTCGTCTGGCCCCGCGACGTGCCCAACGAGGTCGCCCACATCTACGAGATCCTCTACGGATTCAAGTTCACGACGAAGTCCCTGGACGGGTACAACTGGGGCACGCAGTACTCGCAGGACACGATCGACATGGCCGCGATCGTGGCAGGGGGACGCGAGGAGCTGGCCGAGCGGCCGCTCCTCCTGGGCTTCACGAACCCCGTCAGCCCCCTCACGCTCGCGAAAGAGACCACCCAGGGCCTCATCACCGTCGCGCGCGCGGGGCAGCCCTGCATCATGCCGCCCGAGGGCATGGCGGGCGGGACGGCACCCTCCACGCTGGCGGGCGTCCTTGTGCAGCAGAACGCAGAGGTCCTCGCGTCCATCGCGGTGGCGCAGTGCGTCCGCCGCGGCGCGCCCGTCCTCTATGGGAGCGCGTCGACGATCATGGACATGCGCACGGGCTCCGTGGCCCTCGGGGCGCCCGAGGCGGGCCTCATCTCCTTGGGCGCGGCCCAGCTCGCACGCTACTACGGCATCCCGTCCCGCGGAACCGGCGGAAACACGGAAGCCTTCCGCGTGGACTACCAGGCCGGCGCGGAGTCCGCGACCACGCTCCTGCTCTCCGCGCTCGCAGGCTTCGATTTCATCTACGACGTGGTGGGCAGCCTCGAGTCGAGCCTGAGCGCGAGCTACGAGAAGCTCGTGCTGGACGATGACCTCGCGGGAAGCGTGAGGCGCGTGGTCACGGGCATCGACGTCTCCGAGGACACCCTCGCCACGGACGTGATCGACGCCGTGGGGCTCAAGGGCACCTACCTCGGCCACCCGCACACGGTCGACCACTTCCGCCAGGAGCACTTCCTCCCCGAAACGTTCGTCCGATCCGGGCGCGCGTCCCCGGAGGCCGCGAGGACCCTGGCCGAGAAGGCCCGCACCCGCTCGCAGCGCATCCTGCGCGAGCATGCGGTGGACCCGCCCCTCGAACCGGCCATCGAGGCGAAGCTGAACGCCTTCCTGAGGAAGGCGCTCCGGAGGCCGCGGGCGGCCGCGGGCCCGCCGGCTCCCGCGAAGCTGACGGCTGAGGCGCTGGGCACGACGTGAGAAGGGATTCGAGAGAAGACAAAGAGGGATTCCAAATGGGTCGCATCGGAACCGGATGGCAGCTGACGAAGACGAGCCTGCGCGTGCTGAGGAAGGACAAGGAACTCCTGCTGTTCCCGCTCCTCTCGGGCCTCGCGATCCTGGGCATCCTGGCGGCGTTCATCGGCGGGATGTTCGTCACGGTCGGGTTCGGGGCCGCGTTCGGGGGCGACCTGACCTGGTTGTTCGCGGTCCTCATGGTCGTCTACTACATCGTCTCCTTCTTCATCGCCTTCTTCTTCAACGCCGCGATCATCGGCGCGGCGACGATCCGCCTCAACGGCGGCAACCCGACCCTCGGGGACGGCCTGCGCATCGCCCGGGAGAACGTCAAACGGATCTTCCTCTGGGCAGTGTTCGCGGCGACCGTGGCGATGATCCTCCGGGCGATCCAGGAGCGGCTGGGTTTCATCGGCAAGATCCTCATCGGCCTCGTCGGCATCGCGTGGAGCCTCGCGACGTACTTCGTGGTGCCCGTCCTCGTGTACGAGAAGCTCGGGCCGTGGGCGGCGGTGAAGCGGAGCGCGCACCTCTTCAAGACGACGTGGGGCGAGACCCTCGTCGGCGGGTTCAGCTTGGGCGCGATCTTCGTGCTCCTCGGGCTCGCGGGCCTCCTCGCGCCCATCCTCGGGTTCCTCCTGGGAGGCGTGGTCGGTCTGCTCGTGGGCATCGTCGTCCTGGTCGTGTACTGGGTCGCCCTCGGGCTCGTGGCCTCCGCCGCCAGCTCGATCCTGATCGCGGCGCTCTACCGGTACGCCACCACGGGCAAGGTGGCCGAGGACTTCCAGGGTCTCCCCGTGTTCGCGGCCGCGCGCCCTCCGGCCTACGGGACGCCGCCGTAGGCCCCCGCGGCGTCACCGGAAGTGGCAGCGGACCGCGGCTCCGACCTTCCTTTTTCGTTCCCAGCGTGCAGCTTTCTTGCCGGCACCTTTAAGAAAACCTCTGCCTACAAGACCCCGCAACTCGGATGCGGGGCGCGGCCCCGCACGGGGTCTGCAGCCATGGAAACGGACGCTGACAAAGACCAACGAACGGCAGAGGCGCGAGATGGAGCTCTGGCTCGCATGCGCCCTCCTCACGGTCGTGCTCTACGGCCTGGGGGAGGGGCTGTCCAAACATCCGACGGCCCGGCGTGGTCCACGCCGGCAGCCACCCCTGTCTTCCCTCCATAGCCTCCCCACCCTCGCAGCCCGGG
>OFHK01000417.1_pt1 | contig 13131 bp, 13 predicted proteins | sample 1521951 | NCBI WGS metagenome assembly OFHK01 (sample SAMEA2468436, study PRJEB22500) | soil metagenome | biome: Glassland; feature: Farmland; material: Clay | place: Australia | collected 2013-01-31 | depth 0.55 m
TCCTCTCTCAGGTGGTCCTCCGCGGGTTTGTCGAGGACGTCTCACCGGGTGGGAGGCAACTGGCCCAGTTCGACCTGGCCACCGGGCAGCCGAGACTCATCGGCACGAACGGGGTCGGCTACGTCTACAACTTCGTCCCGGTCGACAGCCAGGCGACCGAGGACCTCTGGCAGGAGGTCGAAACCCGGCTCAGCCAGGCCATCACCGCCGCGGTGCGGGGAGCATTCGGTCGTGTTCTGGGCGTGCGCGATCCCAACACGGAGATCGGCATTGTCTATGACGTGGCGCATAACATCGCGAAGATCGAGCGCCATCGAGTCGATGGACCCGAGTCGGATCTATGCGTCCACCGAACGGGCGCCACCCGAGCGTTCCCGGCCGGCCATCCCGACGTCCCCGAGGCGTACCGGGCGGTCGGGCAGCCCGTGCTCGTGCACGTCGGTGAAGGCGTCCGTCAACACCTGCCCGAGGCCGGCGAAGAAGCCGCTGCGTTCGCCGAACTGGCCCTTCTGCTGAAAGCGATTGGCGACGAAGTACAGCTTTCCGCCTCGCTCACCCCAGCTGTCGGGCTCGACCAAGTAGGTGAGCAAGCCCTCGGCGAACTTGCGGTTGCCGGGGTAACGCAACATGAGGTTGATGAACGCAGACGGGTCGCCCATCGCGAACAATCGACCGCGGTTCATGATGATGCCGGTCACGGCCAAGGTGGCGTCAGGCTCGCCGCGCGCGGCGATCGTGAGCACCGGCGCGACCGTGCTCTTGAACCCGACCGCCAACCCCGTGATGATGTTGGTCGCGACGCCGCCCTGCGCGCTCGAGTCGGCGATGTGCTCGACGGGGCGGCTGGCGGTGAAGGACTCGGTCTGTTTTGCGATGAACAGTCCGCACGTCAGGCCGGCGATCACCGCCCCGACCACCCCCACCCGGTACTCGCCACGCCGCAGCATCACCACCGGCAGCACCACCCGCCCCAGCAGCGCGTCGACCAGCGTGCTCTTACCCCGCTTGGCCTCCCCGGCGACCAGCACCCGCAGCCGGTGTTGCCGCAGCCGGCCGCGCAAGCTGCCCAAAGTACAGCACCAGCATGACGGCGTCAGCGACATCGTCCGGCTGGCCCAGGCGCTGCAGCGGCACCGCGGGACCGGGGCCGCCGGCCCGCCCGCCGCCAGTCAACAGGAGCCAGACCAGCAGGAGCCGGATGCTGCCAGGCTGGGCATCCCGGGCGGGCCTGACAGCGCATGCAGCACCGGGGGCCGCCTGGTGACGCGCACCCAGGAACGGCATGCGGCCATCCACGAACCGCTCGCCGCCGGCGAGTCCCTGCACACGGTCAGCCGGACCCTGGGCCTGAGCCGCCCCACCGTGCGGCGGTTCGCCCACGCCGCCAGCCCCGCCGATCTGCCCGCCGAGTCCATCCGGGAACCGGGCCTGGACCCGTTCAGGCCCCACCTTCACCAGCGGTGGAACGAGGGCCCCACCGACGCCACCGCCCTGCACGCCGGACTGCACCAGCGCGGCTACACCGGCAGCGTGCGAACCGTCCGCCGCTACCTGGCCCCGTTCCGCCACGACAGTGCCGCACCCGATCGGCCGCCGGCGGTGCCCAAGGCCAGGCAGATCACCCGCTGGCTGCTCACCCGTCCCGGGCACCTCACACCAGAAGAACAAGCCCAGCTGGCCGCCATCCGCAGCCGCTGCCCGCACATCGACGCCCTCGCCGGGCACGTGGCCAGCTTCGCCGAGATGACGACCGGGCGGACCGGCGGCCGCGACCTCAAGGCCTGGCTCACCGCCGTGAAGCCGGCGACGGCCAGCCCGAACTGCGCTCCTTCGCCACCGGCATCCGCCACGACCAGCAGGCCGTCACCAACGGCCTGACCCTGCCCTACAGCTCCAGCAAAGTCGAGGGTGCCATCACGAAGATCAAAATGCTCAAGCGCCAGATGTACGGACGCGCCACATTCGCCCTGCTCCGCACCCGCGTCATCCTCCACCCCACGTAACCACAAAATTCGCGGCAGAGCCGTTTCTCGTGGCCGTCGTCACCTGACCCCCTCGATGCGAAGGATGCCCGTTAGGTTCATACCGCACCCGGCTGCCACCGCTCCCAGTGCCGTAGCACACGCGGCACCGCTGACCGACACAGACCGCCGGACCGGCCGGAACATGCCATCGGCTGCCAATCCTTCACAGCCAGGGTTCCCTGATACACCCTGATCCTGCTGCCGCCACGCTGCCGCAAAGATCAAAAAGCCTGACCGCCATCCTGGCGGTCAGGCCTCTGACCTGCAACTACTTGGTAGCGGGGGCAGGATTTGAACCTGCGGCCTCTGGGTTATGAGTGCAGTTTTCCCGTTCAAATAGAAATCCACAGCCTGTGTCGCATTCGACTAAGATGCTGGTCAAAGGCCATAAAGTAGTGACGGCTGATGCCAGCGCGTGCCGGAGCGTGACGCATTGGCCGCCAACGAATGACCAACAAGCGATCTTGGCTGGGCGGCGCGCATGGGGTACTCGCAGAAGCGGGTCGGGGCCGACGGGAAGCCCCGCTACACGGCCGTGTATCACGACGTCCGCGGCGAGCGACGGTCAGCGGGAACCTTCTCCAGCAAGAGGGATGCCGACCGGGCATGGCAGAAGGCTGAGGCGCGGTTAGGCGAAGGGCGGCTGAACGACCCACGGCGCGGCAGGCAGACCTTCCGTCGCTACGTGACCGAGGAGTGGCTCCCCCACCAGGTGATCGAGGCCAGCACACGGGAGGCCTACACCTACCAGATCGGCAAGCACATCCTGCCGTGGTTCGGCCCGATGCGGATGAACGAGATCATGCCTAGCCACGTCCGCGAATGGGTGACGGGCTTGCAGGCCAGGCAGGTCAGCCCCGCGACCATTCAGAAGGTGCGCTTCATCCTCAGCGCGATCTTCACGGCTGCCCTCAACGATGTGACATTCCTGCATCCCTGCAAGGGCGTCAAAACCCCGACGGTGCCGAGGAAACCGCTGAAGATCATCACCCCGGAGCAGTTCGACGCGATCTACGAGGCTCTGCCGGACCCCCTTTCGAAGCTGCTGGTGGAAACCGGCATCGAGACCGGCCTGCGGTGGGGTGAACTGACTGAGCTGCGGGTGGGCGACCTCGACCCGGCGACCCGGGTGCTGACGGTCAGCCGGGCGGTGGTGCAGGTGGACCCGAAATTCCACCCGTCCGGCGGGAGGTTCCTGGTGAAGGACTACCCCAAGGACGGGGAGTACCGCTGCCTCAAGCTCAGCCAGCAACTGGCGGCCAAGCTCACCGCGCACATCGCGGACAACGGCCTGGCGGCCGGTGCTCTCATCTTCCCGATGCCCCCGCAGCCCTCCCCTGCTGTCCGGCTGCGGGCCCTGCCCGACATCACGACGCTGGGCCTCACCAAACCGAACGCGGCGGGACGCCAGTACCGGCACGGAACGATGAGCGGCTACAACGCGGGCAGGTGCCGGTGCCAGCACTGCAAGGACGCCGCCGCCGTCTACCGGGCGCAGCGCCGACTGGCCGGCAAGGACGCGCCCCGCCGCCCCCGGATGGTGGACACCGATGGCCATATCTCCCGCGACTGGTTCCGGCTCCGGGTCTGGAAGCCTGCCCTCGAACGGGCCGGGCTGACCTTCTCTGTCCGCGCGCACGACCTTCGGCACGCGCATGCCTCCTGGCTGCTCGCTGGCGGTGCCGACCTTCAGATGGTCAAGGAGAGACTCGGCCACGGCAGCATCTCCACCACCGAGAAGTAGCTGCACAAAGTCTCGGGAATTGCATCTGACGGGCGATGTTTGCCCGGCTTCGCGGCTATGCCGGCGGTCTGAATAACTCGATCGCCACGACACGATTACTCCTTGTGGCCGGGGTTGTTGCCCGGGCATCCCGCTGGATGCATGATCCATCCGTCAGGCGGTTGCCGTTTCGGGGTCTCGGGGGTCGGGTGGGACGGGGAGATCTGGCGGGCGCTGCGCATCTGGAGCTGGTTTCCGGGGTAGTGCAGCTGCGTCCGGAGGACGCGATGTTCGAGGCGATGCTGCGGGGCTGGAAGGCTCAGCAGGTCGCCCGGGGGCTGCGGGAGGACACGATCGCGCCGCGAGAGCGGCTGGTGCGCCGTTTCCTGGAGTTCACGAACGAGTACCCGTGGAGCTGGGGGCCGTCGCACGTCGATGAGTGGACGCAGGCGCTGACGAGCGAGCGGCGGCTGGCCCCGTCGACGATCCGCGGCTACCAGATGGACCTGCGGCTGTTCAGCGAGTACCTGTGCGACGGCCGCTACGGGTGGGCGGCTGCCTGCGAGAAGGAGTTCGGGCAGGGTGCCCATCCGGTGCCGGTCTGCCATGAGTGGAACACGATCGCGCACCTTTACGGCTACGAGGGGAACCCGGAAGCGCGGCCGTTCACCAGGGAAGAGCTGCAGCGGTTCCTGGACTACGCCGACGACCAGGTGGACCGGGCCGTGCAGGCGAAACGGAAAGGGGCGCTGGCCGCCTACCGGGACGCGACGATGTTCAAGGTGATCTATGGGTGGGGGCCTGCGCAGGACGGAGACGTCGAAGCTCGACCTCGCGGACTGGGGCCGGAACGCGTCGGCCCCGGAGTTCGGGAAGTACGGGATGCTGCACGTCCGTTACGGCAAGGCCAAGCGCGGCCAGCCGCCGCGGCGCCGGAACGTCGCCTCGGTGATGGGCTGGGCGGTCGACGCGGTCGCCGACTACGCCGAGAACGTCCGCCCGAAGTTCGGCTTTGATGATCACCCCGCGCTGTGGGTAACCGAGCGCGGGGGCCGGATCAAGCCCGCGGAAATCAACGCGCGGTTCGAGTCCTACCGGGAAGCGCTTCGCCTTCCCGCGGCCCTCTCACCCCATTCCCTGAGGCACTCGTATGTCACGCACCTGACCGAGGACGGGGTGGACCGCAGGTTCATCCAGGTCCAGGTCGGTCACGAGTGCGACAGCTCGACGGCCATCTACACGCACGTCAGCGACGACTTCATGAGCACGGCGCTGCGCAAGGCCCTCGCGCCGGCGTTCGAGGAACCCGGCCGGCGGAAGGAGCAGTGATGACACGCCGGCTCGACTATAAGTGGAACCTGCGGCAGGTGATGGCCGGCCGCGGCATGTTCGCCACCACCGACCTGATCGGCCCGCTGGCCGACCGGGAGATCCGGCTGTCGTCCAGCCAGGTTTACCGGCTGGTCGCCGAGCGGCCGGAACGGCTGAGCCTGAAGGTCCTGATGGCGCTGCTGGACATCCTGGACTGCTCGCTGGAGGACCTGATCGAGCCGGCAGCGGAGCCCGGCACGGCAGCCAGGCGGAAGAAGAAGGCCGCCGGCGCGGAAGCCGGCATCGGCGGGCTGAGGCCCCGCCGGGCCCGCATCCACGGGCCGCTGTGACCGTGAACGCCGCGGATCACGATCGCGCCGTGTCCGATCCGTCCGGGCTGATCACCGACCTGGTCATGGAAGCCGGGCACGGCCTCGGCCGCGACCAGGTCCAGGCCGTGGTCGCCGCCGTCGCGGGCGGGCGCGCCAAATCACGCCGTCTCGCCCTCGCCCTTGCGGAGAGGCCCGGAGTGCTCGCCGACGGCAGGTCTCCGGCACCGCGGGCCATCGCGGACCTGCTCGTCGCCCTGCATGACGCGGGCGCCCAGAACAAATCGCTGCCGGCCTGCGCGCAGTGCGGCAGGCAGGTCAGGGGCTTCCAGCGCGCCGGCCAGGACTGGTACTGCCCGCCCTGCATACGGCCCTGCGAGCCGTGCGCCGCCTGCGGCAGGGACCGGCCCGTCTCATCCCGGGACCGGGCAGGCCGGCCCCGGTGCGCGAAGTGCCCGGACGAGGACGGACGTGACCCGGTCGCCGTCATCCACGGCATCATCGCCGCCCTGGATCCCGGCGCCGGGAGGGGAACTGTCGCCGAGGCCGTCCGCCGCTCGGCTCCCCGGCCCTCATACCAGCAGAAGCTGGCATGGGCGCTGGAAGACAACCCGGCGCTGCTGACCGGGGGACGGGCACCTGTCGCCGCTGCGCGCCATCCCACGGTTCATCGAGATGCTCAGCGACGCCGGCATCGCCGGTGTCGTCCGCCCTTCATGCGGGCGCTGCGGCCGCCCGGTGCGCATCGACAAGCCGCTGGACGGCGTCCGGGTCTGCCGGTCCTGCATCGCGAAGTCCCGCACCGAACCGTGCACGCGGTGCGGAAACGCCCGCGAGCCCGTCACCCGCGACGAGCAGGGGCCGGTCTGTGCGGGCTGCTGTTCATCGCCGCCCCGGAGAACCTGGAGACCTGCACCGGCTGCGGGCGCCGCCGCCCGGTCGACCGGCGGACCGCGGACGGGCCGCTGTGCTCCCGCTGTCCCCCGCTCGCTGTCATGACCTGCTCGGTCTGCGGCCAGCCGGAGCCATGCGGGATCTCCCGGGCAACCGGGAAGCCGTGGTGCCCGGCCTGCCAGCGGCGGCGGGCCGCGTGCTCGGGCTGCGGCCGGGACGAGGCGATCGCCTCCGGGACCGTGCAGCGCCCGCTCTGCGCCGGCTGCACCCCGCCGCTGCCGTGGGCCAGCTGCCCTGTCTGCAGCGACCCGGATCATCCCAGCCCCGGCCAGTGCGCCCGCTGCATTATCAGCGCCCGGCTGGACGAGCTGATGGGGCCGGATGACGGCTCGCTGCCGCCCGGCCTGCAGGCGCTGCGCCGTGAGATCGCCGCGGCCGAGCACACGATCACCGCGACACGCTGGCTGTCCAAGCAGTCCGTCGCCCCGGTGCTGTCCGGCCTCGCCGACGGCAGCATCCCGCTCACCCACCAGGCACTCGACGAGCTGCCCCAGCGGCCCGCCCTCGCCTACCTGCGGCAGGCCCTCGTCGCCACCGGCGCGCTGCCCTCGCGTGACGAGGAGATAATCAGGCTCGAGGCGTTTCTCCACGGACTGCTGGACGCCCAGGCCGACCCGGAACGGCGCAGGCTCCTGCACCGCTACCTGATCTGGCACCTGGTCAGGCGCATGCGCAGCCGCAACAACGGGAAACCCGCCACCCGGCAGCAGGCCCTCCTGGCCCGCCGGCTCGCCCGCGGTGCCATCACGTTCCTGGACTGGCTCGACTCCGCCGGCCTCACCCTGGAAACCTGCCGGCAGGCCGACCTCGACCAGTGGCTCGCCAGCGGCCAGGCCGTCTACCGGGAAGAAGCAGGCCGGCTCATCCGCTGGGCGCACGCTGCCCGCCTCACCTCCTGCCACCTTCCCTCCGCCGCCCGCTGGACCGGCCCCACGGCCGTCCTGGACAGCGAGGACCGGTGGGGCATCGCCCGCAGGCTCCTGCACGATGACGCGCTCAAGCCCGAAGACCGCCTCGCCGGGCTGCTCGTCCTCCTCTATGCCCAGGGCGTCACGGCGATCAGCCGCATGACCGCCTGCCAGGTCCAGGCCGGCGGCGACGGCGCCGTCCGGCTTCAGCTCGGCCGGGTGCCGGTCGAGCTGCCCGAGCCGGTCGGCTCGATCGCCCTCGCCGTCGCGGCGAACCGCAAGGGCCACGCCACCATCGGAGCCGCGGGCCCGTCGCCCTGGCTGTTTCCCGGCGGGCAGCCCGGACAGCCGATCAGCGGCGCGAGGCTCACCCTCCGGCTCGACGCGATCGGGATCAGCCCCCGCCAGGCCCGCAGCACTGCGCTGTTCCAGCTCGCCGCCGAGGTTCCCGCCGCCATTCTCGCGCGCACGCTCGGCGTCAGCACCGATGTCGCCGTCACCTGGCAGCGCCTGTCCGCAGGCGACTGGGCCGCTTACGCCGCCGACATCAGCCGCCGGCCCCCACAGCAGCCCGTTCCGTCACGTCACGAAACACGGGAACCAACGTGACCGCCGCCAGATGCCAGGCCTGCGACGGGCCGCTTCCCGCCCGCGACCGGACACGCGGCGGACGCAAGGGCCAGGTACTGCTCCGGCGCCTGCAAGGCCAGGGCCTACCGCGCCCGCCAGCAGGGCAGCGACCCACCAGGAACGAGGCCGGCGCCAACGCTCACGGCCGCGGCCCGGCACGCCCGCGCTATCGAGATCCGGCAGCAGGTCAGTGAACTAGCCGGGACCCTGGCCGACACCGCCAGCGGACAGCAGGCACTATTCGGGACACCGGGCACCGCCCGCCGCGCAAGGCCCGCCGACGCCGCCCGCACGCTGCACCGGCTGATCACCGAACTGGTGACGCTCGCGGCAGACGCGACCGTCACGAAACGCGTCACGCTTCGCCGTATCCCCGATGAGCCGCCGCAGACATCGCCGCTGTTCGACCAGTCATGCTGAGCGCCGGAAACGGCACTGCCCGACCGCCCCAGCCGTGTCGCTGGACCAGGTATTCAGACAGTTCCAATAACCGACTGTGCCGTTACCCTGCCCGACGCCGACGAGACCGCCATTGAAGCGTTCAGCCGGATCCGCAGCTGCAGCTCCAGACCCAGCAGGCACGTCCCTGGGAGGCTGGCGTGAATTCGCAGACACCGCTCATCAGACCGGTACCACCTGTCGGTAACCACGCGTCCGTAGCAGAGCCAGACTTGCTTGCGGAAGCCTGATCGAAACGATCATCATAGCCTCATGGGCATGCAGGTTGCCTGCACGGATGTAGTGTTATCCGTCGAGATCTGACGTAGAGTCAAGTGAACACGCAGGCTAACTGCTAGGATGAGACTAATGCTGCTGCGGTTTGAGGTCTCCAACCATCGGTCGATCTTGGAGCCAGTTGAGCTTTCCATGATCGCGGTGGACGATGACAGACCCTCGACCCGAGGGTTCGATCTGCTCTCCGAGCGCGTGTTGACCATAGCCGGGATCTACGGGCCGAACGCCTCGGGGAAATCGAACATCCTTGAAGCACTCGCATGGCTGTCGGAGGCAGTGGAGCGATCGCTTCGGACATGGGATGAGTTCATTCCACGCGAGCCGTTCAAGTTCGGCCCGGGACCGGAAACGCTCTCTACTTACGAGGTAGAGATGGTCGTCAGAGGCGTGCGGTACGCATACCGGGTTGAAGTCGACGACTCGGCGGTGCTATTTGAGGGCCTTTACAGTTACCCAGAACGGCGCAGGCGTGTGCTGTTCGAACGAGAGGGCTTGGAGATCGGCTTCCGGCGCGGTCTCGGAACTCTGTCAGGCACACGGGAATTGCTGACGCCCACTACGCTAGCACTTTCGGCAGCAATGAGGTTCGATGAACCGGAGGTTCAGCCCTTCGGGCGTTACCTTGCAGGCATCCGAGTTCTTGGCGTCCGTCGCAGAGCAGCATGGCGCAGGCCCTACGCAGTCAGTCTGCCGGGGCTGGCGTTGACGGAGCGCCTATTCGTCGAGCATTCGCCAACGCAACCGTCTCTCTTTGACAACACTGAGTTTGCTCCCCACAGTGATCGAGAGTCGGCTCTAGCTCTGCTACGATTTGCCGATCTTGGAATCGACGATGTGCAGATCGTAGAAGACGAAAAGAGTGAGATCCGCACATCACTGCAGACGGTTCGGGAGCCGCGGCGCCAGTTGCGGTTTATGCATCGCGTCGCAGAACAGGAATTGCCTTTCGATCTTTCCGAGGAGTCAGCAGGAACGCAGACATGGTTCGCTCTTATCGGGCCAACCCTGAGTGCCCTACGCGACGGCCGAATCCTGCTATTCGACGAGATTGACGCCAGTCTTCATCCGCGACTGTCGGCCCGCTTGCTTGAGCTGTTCCAAGATCGCGAGACCAATCCCTATGGAGCCCAACTCATCTTCACTACTCACGACACGAGCCTGCTCAACTACCTCAATCGGGATGAGGTCTGGCTGACAGAAAAGGGCGGCAGCGGTACCACCACGTTGACCGCACTGGCGGAGTACGGCGGCGACAAGGTGCGACGATCCCTGAATCTGGAGAGGGCCTATCTCCAAGGGAGGTTCGGCGCTGTCCCTGAGCTCGACCAGTTCATTCTGCGTCGCGCCTTGGGTCTGGAGTCGAGCGACGCATGATGGCCCGCGGCGGCCAAAAGGCCCGGGGACGGTCGCTCAAACGGAGGGTCGCGACCCGCAAACCTAGAAAGACACTCCTGGTCTTCTGTGAAGGCGAAAGGACCGAGCCGGAGTACCTTAACGCTCTGAAGAGGCAACCAGCTGTGCGCGACGTGGCGGCTGTCGATCTGCGAGTCGAGACTGGGCAAGGAGGATCCGTACCCCTGACTCTCGTGTCGATGGCTATGGATGCCCGCAAAAGAGCCGCAGATGAGGACGCTGAGATCGATGAGTTCTGGTGCGTCTTCGATGTCGAATGGCCAAGGAATCATCCAGGTCTGAAGGATGCCATCGAGCGGGCTAGCCATAACCGCATCCGACTCGCGGTGTCTAATCCGTGCTTCGAACTATGGCTAATCCTGCACTTTCAGGATCAGAGTGCCTGGTTGGACAATGACGGCGCGTGCAGGCTCCGCCGAAAACTCGATGGATCCAGCGATAAGGGCCTCGATGCTGCGACGTACATGGCTCTTACCGATAATGCAGCGCGCCGGGCCGCCGAGCTCGACAAGCGTCACCTGCAGAACGGCACTGCCTTCCCACATAACAACCCATCATCCGGCATGCACCTCCTCCTTGCATCCGTCGAGCCGCCGAAGCGCTGAAGCATGGCATCTGCTCCAAGAGTCCCCGAACTGAGGCCCACCAGTGTGGCTCCTTAGACTGCTCCATTGGTCCGTCAGAATGCGTCGCCCACATGCCAACGAGTAGCGGGGACCTGCCGCCAACCGGCTGACGAGGAGCCATTCAGGGGTAGTTGATCTCGAACCAGACGGTTCGGGTGCCGGCACCGTCGCCGGAAATGGACCAGTCGCGGGACAGCCGATCAACGATGACTAATCCGCGCCCGGACGAGTCGTCGCGTTCATGCCGGTACCCCCATGGGCCGCCTTCGTCCTCGACTTCGACCCGGAGAACTTCTCGGTACAGGCTGGCGTGGACGGCGAAGTAGCCCCCGGATCGGCGTGAGTTGCTGTGCAGGACTGAATTGGTGGCGAGTTCGGACAGGCACGCTAGGGCGTCTCCGACGATTGGGCTGTCACCCAGAATCCCGGCGAGAAACTGACGTGCTTCCCGCACCTGGTCGGGGGTCGCCCGGAAGCTCCTGGACCATGCTGGTGGGGAGGTGGCCGCAAGGGTGCTAACAGATGGCTGCCGGACGACGGCGGCATGGCTGCGGTAGCCAGATATGGATGCAGTGCCGGGGCCCGGCGAAGACTCGCTCACCTGATTTGCCTACCCGTCTGCGTGTTCGGGACGTGAGATCAGTGCGTGGGCTGTCATGCTCGTCCTAGCATGCCACCGGATCTATCCCAGGCACAGTATGTCATTGGAAAATTGCCAAAGGAGAACCATGCCTGCCCGTCCCAGCCCCACCGTCCGGGGCCGCCGCCTGCGTCACGAACTGCGCAAGATCCGCGAGGAACACGGCTTAACCATCGAGCAGGTGTCCGAACGGTCTGGCGGCGACTGGAACGCCTCAACGATCAGCCGGTGGGAAACAGGCGACCGGCGCATCCGGCCAGTCGACCTGCGGCGCCTCCTGGACCTCTACGACGTGCACGGCGACCAGCGCGAGGTCATGCTCACCCTCGCCCGCCAGGCCCGCGAACGGGGCTGGTGGCGCTCCTACACCGACGCCGTTCCGGCATGGTTCGAGGTATACCTCGGCCTGGAAGCCGAAGCGGCAGTCATCCACGAGTACAGCGCGGAACTCGTGCCCGGCCTGCTGCAGACCGCCGACTACTACCGGGCATTCATGCGCGCGGCGCCGACCGCGGGACATGAGGAGACCATCGAGCGTAAGGCCGCCGTCCGCCTCGCCCGCCAGGACCGGCTCACCGGCGCCGAGCCACCGGAGTACTGGGCGGTACTGAACGAGGCAGTCATCCGCCGGATGGTGGGCGGACCCGACACGATGCGAGCCCAGCTCCAGCACATCGCCGAAATGGCCGAACTGGCGCACGTGAACGTCCAAGTGCTGCCGTTCCGGGCCGGAGCGCACGCGGCGATGAACGAATCGTTCATCATCTTGGACTTCCCGGTGCCCGCCGACCCCGACGTTGTCTACCTGGAGAGCCAGGCAGGTAGCCTCTACCTGGAACAGCGGCCCGAAGTCGAGCGTTACACGGCGATGTTCAGCCATCTGATCGCCAAAGCACTCGATCCGGACGAGTCCAGAACCCTTCTCGCCCGGGTGGCCGCCGAGATGACCTAGCAAGGTCGAAGCGAAGGAGGCGCGCGGGATGGATGCCCCAGACCTTGACCGTTCCCGTGCCGTGTGGCGGACCAGCAGCTACACCAACAACGGCGGCGCCTGCGTGGAGGTAGCCGACAACCAGCCCGGGTTGGTAGCGGTCCGCGACTCCAAAGACCGCAGCGGCCCGGTTCTCGTGTTCACTCGTGCACAATGGCGGGAGTTCACCGCCAGGATCCGCTCCGGAGAACTCAGCGCGGACTGAAACCCCGCCAGGTCGGCTCACAGCGCCCGCGGGCTGAGATCAGCTCCGGACTGGCCTCACCGCCTCGGCCCAGCACGTTTGGACGGCCCCGGCACCCGGCTGGGAGACGGATTCGGGCCCGCCCGGATCTGGTCAGCGACCAAGGGGAACCCGAGTCGCAGTGATGCTGGGAAATCGGTTCCCGCGATGTCGGCCGCTCTCGCTGCCTCTCCTCGCCGCGGCGCCTCGCCCTTCGCCGTGCGAGGCGCCTGGGATCGGGCCAGGGTCATGGTGTCGCGCAGGTGCTGCGCTGCCGAACGAGCTGCGGCTGCCTGGGCGGCGTGCTGCTGGGCCTGCCGTAGTTCGGCGACGGCGACGGCGAGGGCGACCAGGTTCGCGACCAGCGCGATTGCGGTGAGCGTGCTGTCGCCGGTGACGTCGCCGGCCAGTGCGATGAGCCGGGCGGTGCGGCGGAGCTGGTTGCCGTCGCGGGACCGGCGGGGGGGGCGCCCCGGGGGGGGTCGGGGGGCGGGGGTCGGGGCGTCCGCGGCCCCCCCCCCCGGCCGGCGCGCGCCGCGCCCCGCCCCCGCACGGCGCTGGTCGGCTCCCCCCCCCCGCGCGGCCCCCGCCCGCCGCCGCCGCCTTGTGGGCGCATGGCCGGCG
>OFHK01000418.1_pt1 | contig 13127 bp, 12 predicted proteins | sample 1521951 | NCBI WGS metagenome assembly OFHK01 (sample SAMEA2468436, study PRJEB22500) | soil metagenome | biome: Glassland; feature: Farmland; material: Clay | place: Australia | collected 2013-01-31 | depth 0.55 m
CGGCGCCGACGACGACCCGTCCTCCCGCCCCGCAGCCGGAATGGATGGTCCCCCCCTCGCCGAGCCGGGCGCTCGGCGCCCCGACGGCCCCGGCCATCACCCCCTGCGGAGCCGGCCGCTCCACCTGCAGGCGGGTGAGGATCTTGGCGAAGGCCAGATAGGGGTTGCGGCAGACGATCAGGGCAAAGCCCTGCACCTCCACCCCCGGCGGCACGATCACCGCCGAGGCGCGGCAGCTCTTCAGCTTGGCGAGATACTTGGGCTGTGCGACGAAGACGATGTCCCCTTCGCCGGCCTCTTCCATGGCCGCCAGACGCCGGATGACGAGCTCCCGCTCGCCGATGACCGTCCCGTCGACGAGGCGGGCCAGCTCCTCGAGGGTTGCCGTCCCGCCCATCTTACTTGGCCTTGCCCTTATCCTGGGGGCCGGACTTGGCCTTGGCATAGAGGGCGTCGTAGGTCTTGATCAGGTGATCGGTCAGATCGACCTTGGCGTCGGCGTAGATGACCCCCCCCTGTCCGCGCTCGAACACCATCGTATAGCCTTCCTTCTTGCCGATCTCTTTGACCAGCTTGAAGAGCTGTTCGAGGATCTTGTGGGTGAAGGCGGCATCCTTTTGCTGCAGCTCGTCCTGGATGTCCTTGGTGAAGCGCTGGAAATCCTTCACCTTCTGCTGATAATCCTGTTCCTTGGCCGCCCGGGCGTCCTCGGAGAGAACGCTCGACTGCTTCTCGAGTTCGCTTCTGAGCTTATCCAGGTCCTTCTGGCGGGCTTCGATGGTGCCCTTATACTCCTTGACCGTCTTGGCGATCTTCTCCTTGGCATCCTTGCCGGCGGCGCAGGTATTCAGAGCCTGCTGCATGTCGACATAGCCGATCTTGAGGTCGTTCGCCAGCGCAGGCGCCGCGCAAAGCAGGGTTGCAGCCAGAACCAATCCGATCATTCGCTTCATACGTGTCTCCTCGCCGATGAGATTGACTGATTTAGAACGAGCTTCCGATCGTGAAATCGAAATTCGACTTGGGCTCGTAGCTCTTGCGGTTCAGGTTGTAGCCCCAGGCCAGGCGCAGCGGCCCCATGGGGCTGAACCAGCGGATCTCCATGCCGACGCTGTTGCGCATGGAGGAAAAAAACGGCTCGTTCTCCGCCCAGGCGTTGCCGGTGTCGAAGAAGAGAACCCCTTTGAGATTGGCCTCCTTGACCAGCGGGAAGATGTACTCCAGGTTGAAATACGCTTCCTTGTCGCCGCCGACAAACTCGAAGCCGCCGACGGAATCGGGGCGCCGCGGCCCGACTTCTCGGGACTTGAAGCCGCGCATGGAGTTGATCCCTCCGAGGTAGAAGCGCTCGTCGACGGGAACCGGGCTGTCGCTGATCTTCTGCACGTAGCCGATCTGACCGTGCAGCGAGAAGACCGTCCCTCCCTTCCAGGGCCAGAACTTGCGCCCGTCGAGAACTTCCCTGAGAAACTTTTCCGTTCCCCCAAGCCCGGCCACCTCGACGGATGCCTGGCTGACCGAACCGGTGGTCGGGTCGAGGCGATAGTCGGTGGTGTCGCGGGTGAGGGAGGTAAAAAAGGAGGAGAGAGTCGAATTCCCCTGCTGATTGAAGTAGATGGAGCCTGCCGCGACGTCGCTGATGTTGTCTTTTTCGAACCGGTAGATGGAAAAGGACTGGACCTTCTCCGTCAGCGGGAATCCGAACTTGACGTCGCCGCCGGTGGCCCGCTTGCTGAAGTCGGTGTAGTCGTGGCGGGTCTTGTAGAGGTCGCCGCCCAGGGCCAGGTCGGTATCGAGAAAGTAGGGATTGAGAATGCCGGCCTGGTAGGTGTTGGTTTTGGCGCCCAGGGCCGCGGAGAGGTTGAGCTGCAGGGCCTTGCCGAGGAAGTTGTTCTGCTGGACCGAGGTCTGGCCGATGATGCCGTCGACCGAGGAGTAGCCGGCGCCGACGCTGAACGTTCCCGTCGGCTTTTCCTTGACCTTGACGTCGACGTCCATGTGCCCTTCGTCGGGACCCTTGGCGGAGTTGACGTTGACCTCGTCGAAGAAGCCGAGGTTGCGGATCTTGGCTTTGCTCTGCTTCATGCCGGTGGCGCTGTAGAGATGCCCCTCGGTCAGCTTCATCTGCCGGCGGATGATCTTGTCGCGCGTCTTGGTGTTGCCGGAGATCTTGATCTGGTTGATGTGAACCAGGATCCCCTGCTCGATGTCCAGCTTCAGGCTCACCAGCCGCTTGACCTGGTCGACGTGGGTGAGCGGAGTGACGTTCACGTAGGCGTAGCCCTTGTCGGCATAAAGGTCGTTGATGGCCAGCACGCCCTTGCGCAGCGTCTCCCGGTCGAAGACGTCGCCGCTGTGCAGCTTGATCATGCCGAGCAGGTCCTTCTTCGGTTTGATCAGGTCTCCCTCGATGTCGATGGTGCCGACCCGGAACCGAGCACCCTCCTCGATGCCGATGAGGATGTTCAGGTACTCCTTGTCTTCGGTGAGTGTCACCTGGGGCTGCCTGACTTTGACCTGCACGTAGCCGTCGTTGTAGTACATGTCGGCGATCCCCTCGAGATCGGCCTGGAGAACGTCCTCCTTGTAGGTTCCCCGATCGGTCAGCCAGGAGAGAAACCAGCGTACCTTGGTCTGCATCGCCTTGCGCAGCTGCTTGGCGGTGAAGACCGTATTGCCGGCGAAGCGGATCCTGTCGATGAGAGCCTTCTCCCCTTCGTGAATATCGAAGGTGACGGTCGCCTCGTTCTGGGCGTTGACCTCAACCTTGGGCTCGACGCTCGCCGCGTAATAACCCTTATCCTTGTAAGCGTTGCGGATCGCTTCGGCGCTCTTGTCGAGAGCCTGGGGGTCAAAGATTCCGGGCGCCTTGAGAGTCACCAGCGGCTTGAGCTTGTCGGGTTTGAGCTTTTTGTTCCCGACGAACTTGATGGTCCGTACCAGCGGCCTCTCGACCACGTGATAGGTGAGGATGGTCGCTCCGTTGCGCCGATCGATGCTGGCCCAGACGTTCTTGAAGTGCTTGAGGGCATAGATGGCCCTCACGTCCTTGTCGATCTCGGCGGGGGTCGCCGTCTGTCCGGCCTTGACCGAAATGACCCCGCGGATGACGTTCGCGTCGACCCGGTGATTTCCCTCGATTGCGACGGCGCCGACGGTGTAGCTCTGAGCCAGCACAGCCGTAGGGAGGAGCAGAAGAAACAAAAGGGGAAAAACCTTTTTAATCATGCAATTCATCACTCCGCCGCTACTCGCTGCTAAAGTCGGTCATTATAAGGAAAACCCCGGGGGGTGTAAACCATAAAACTAGTCAACCAGCCGTCCGTCCTCCATGTGCACCACCCGGTCCAGACGCTGGGCGAGACCTTCGTTGTGAGTGACGATCACCATCGTCAACCCCCGCTCCCGGTGCAGTTGCTGCAACAGCCGGTAGATGTCGTCGGAGGTCCGGCTGTCGAGATTGCCGGTCGGCTCGTCGGCCAGCAGCAACTGCGGCGACATGATCAGGGCCCTGGCGATGGCGACCCGCTGCTGTTCGCCGCCGGAGAGCTGCTTGGGATAGTGGTCGAGCCGCTCTTCCAGGCCGACCCGCTGCAACAGCCGGCGCGCCTGCTGCTCGGCGTCGGCGGCGCCGGCCAGCTCCAGCGGCAGCATCACGTTTTCCAGGGCGGTCATCCCCGGCAGCAGCAGGAACGACTGGAACACGAAGCCGACCTGGCGCCCGCGCAGCCGGGCGCGGCCGTCCTCGTCGAGGCCGTTGAGTTCCTCGCCGGCGAGGGTGATGCGGCCGGCGCTGGGCAGATCGAGACCGGCGAGCAGGCCGATCAGCGTCGATTTGCCCGAGCCGGAGACGCCGACGACGGCGACGCTGTCGCCTGCGGCGACGGAAAACGTGATGTCGGTCAGGATGTCGAGCGTACCGCCGGCCACGGCGACTTGCTTAGCCACGCCCTGGGCGGTGACAATGGGCGTCTCTGTCGGAATCGTCGTCATGCGTAATCTTCTTGCCTCGCTATTCATGCTCAGCTTTGCCTCCGCCGCCTCTGCCGGCACCATCCTGGTGTATGGCGACAGCCTCAGTGCCGGTCACGGCCTGGCGGATGTGGCCCAGGGTTGGGTGCATTTGCTGCAACAACGGCTGCAACGACAACGGCTGCCCTATACGGTAGTCAACGACAGCATCAGCGGCGAGACCAGCGCCGGCGGCCTGGAGCGGCTGGACGGTGCGCTGGATCGCTACCATCCCAACATCATGGTACTGGAGTTGGGGGCCAATGACGGCCTGCGCGGACTGTCGCTGGATGTGATGAAGCACAACCTCGGCACCATGGTGATGCGGGCCAAGGCGCGCCGGATCAAGGTGGTGCTGGTCGGCATGTTTCTGCCGCCCAATTACGGTGAAGCGTACACCAAACGCTTTCACGACATTTATCTGGAACTGGCCCGCGACGAGCGACTGTCGCTGGTGCCGTTCCTGTTACAGGGGGTCGCGCTCGACCCCCAGTTGATGCAGGAAGACGGACTGCATCCCAACGCGGCCGCCCAACCCAAGCTGCTCGACACGGTGTGGCCCGTGCTCGAACCGCTGCTGCGGTCACGGCATTAATACAAGAATCTGGCATCGGAATTTTCGGGGACGTTTCATGTTATCGCGCAATCTCATCGAGCTGGCCTTGACCTGGGGTACCGGCCTGGTTCTGTTGTCGGCGGCATTGTTGCTGCTGCAACCGGTATGGCGCCGCCGCGCCGCACGGCGCCGCATCGAACGGCGCATCGGCTGGATGGGGGCACAGCAGTTGCGCAACGTGCTGATCGACGACGGCATGGAGGGCAAGGTCTTTGTCGAACGGCTGCTGCTCACCACCGAGGGCGTGCGCGTGCTGGTGCAGAACTGGCGCAACGGCAACATCTTCGGCGGTCACAATATCGACGTATGGGCGCAGGTGGTGGACAAGCGCACGCGCCGTTTTCCCAACCCGCTCTATGGCGTGATCGACGTGGTGGCGTCGTTGCGCGCTCATGTGCCCGGTGTCCCGGTGTTCGGCGACGTGTTGTTCGCCGGCGATTGCGACTTCCCCAAGGGCAAGCCCGAAAACGTCATTACCCTCGATGACCTTCCCGGCGGCGCGCCGGACGTCGACGATCAGGTGCTGGTCAGCGCCACGGCGGCGGCGGCGTGGGAAAAGCTTTCGGCCATGGCGGAGCCGGTGACCAATCCGGTACTGCTCGGCGACGAAGGCGAGGGCGGAGGTCAGGGGGGGCGTATCGGCGCCGCCGCCGCGAGTTTCGTCGCGGCGTTGGTGTGGATCGCATGGCGCCTGTGGACGATGCGCGCCGCGCCGCACCTCTGAGCGCTGCACCATAATGCACCGGCGCCGTTGCTCACGGCGCCGGTCGCCGGTTCAACACTGATAGAAGCGCTGCTGGATCTCGAAGTTGTTCCCGCCGGTCGCGCCTTGCGGCTTGACCGAAATATCGATCTTGACCGGGTCGTCGCCGGTGTTGCCGATATGGAACCCGCCCACGTAGTAGATCGCCTTGCCGTCGTGGACCAAGTGCATCGTGATCCGGTGTGTCTGGCCGATTAGATTGACGGTGGTCGCCTTGACGGTGGCTGCCACCGGTGTCCCGCTCTTATCGTGGACGGCGACGGTGAGCACGCCGCGATCGCAGCCGGGGCCGAGATGGTAGGCGCGGGCGACCTTGGCTTGAAGCAGGGTTGAGTTGAAGGCACTGTAATAGACGGTGTAGCCGTTGAAGTGCAGGACGTTGTCCGCTCTGGCCGTCGGCATAGCGAACGCCAGCACGGCACAGAGCGCGATGAGTATCCGCATGTGCATGATGAAACCCTCCTTTGTCTCGGGAGGCTGTCGGACGCGGGGCACTCCACCGTTGCTCGGACATCTCCGGCCCGACAAGCCTCCTATTTATATGCTCAACTATAGTCCGGCAGTCGGCGATTACACGGTGATTAAGCAGCAACAGACCACATTGAAAAACAGACAGCCGACCGTTCTTTAGGCGTGCCTACGGTGCGATGGGGTCGCTGCATCCGGCGCCTCAGTCCGCCGGTTCGTCTTGTTTGAAATCCAGCGCAACGGAGTTGATGCAGTAGCGCAGGCCCGTGGGGTGCGGGCCATCGTCGAACAGGTGGCCGAGATGGCCGGCGCAGCGGGCGCAGCGCACTTCGGTCCGCACCATGCCGTGACCGGTGTCGACGCGCGTCTCCAGCGCGCCTTCGATCGGTGCCCAGAAGCTGGGCCAGCCGCTGCCCGAGTCGTACTTCTGTTCCGAGCTGAACAGGGGGGCGCCGCAGGCGGCGCAGTGATAAGTGCCGGTATCGTGGTTGCGGTAGTACTTGCCGCTGAAGGCGTATTCGGTCCCGGCCTCGCGCAATATGTGATATTGCTCCGGCGTCAGCTGCCGGCGCCATTCCAGCTCGTTCTTTTCGATCTTTTTGCAATCTTCGACTTCGTCGGTCATGGCTCAACCCCGGCGGAGCGGCGTCATCTGCGCAGACTGCCGCGTTTTCCATCAAGCGTAGTGTAACGCGCCGCTCCGGATCCGCCAGTACGCGGTCGGCCATGATGTCGCTATAGGTGCGATGAGCGATGTGCCTCCGGCCCACCGGCACATGGCGATGGTCGCGAGCCGCGTCGAAGGCGGCCGATGCCGTCGACGGCCGGCCGTCGAGCCGGCGATCAATGCAGAGCCACCGCTCTTGCGTCCCGTCGGAACGCGGCGCCGTGCCGGCCGCCTGTCGTCGGCGCCCAATTCTGCTTGACTCCACGGGAATTTTGTCCCTAGATGAAACATATAGTTAATACTACAAGGACCGTGCGCCCATGGCCGGCGACGATAACGACAACAGCCTTCCGCAAAGCCCCGATACGATCTCCGCCCTGGCGCTGGCTGGCGAGATCGGTGCTGTGGCAGTACGGCTGCACGTTCTGACGCCGGACCAGGTGGAGCAGGCACTCGCCGCGCGGCGTGAGAAATCCCTCGATGACGCCCATGACCCCGGCCTGGTGTTTGTCGAGGAGGGGTTGCTGACGCGGTCGCAGTTGGATTACCTGGAAACGGTGCGCCGTTTCCAGGCGGAGCGGATCGCCGACAAGAGGTTCGGCGAACTGGCAGTGAGGCGCGGCTGGACCACGGATAGCGAAGTGAACGCCGCCATGGAAGTGCAGAAGCTGCTGTTCACACGTGAGCGCAAGCAGGTGCAAATCGGCGACATGCTGGTGCGCCGCCACGCCATCACCGCCGAACAGCGCGATATCCTGCTCACAGTGCAGCATCGGGCACGTCAGGAGCGCGCGCAGCAGACGGCGGCGGTGCCCGCCGTGTCTCCCGTGCCGGCCCCCGCGCCTGCCGCCCCGACGCCGCTGCAAGGCGACACCGAAACATCCGCGGCGGCAGCGGTCGCCGCGCCGCTGGCTGCGGAGGCGTCTGTTGCCGCCGCAACACCGGCCGAGGCCGCGTCGCCTCCGGCGCGTGAGCGCCATGTGCCCAAAGGGTTCAAGGTCACGGTGTCCGAAGATCACATGGCTGCCTACGTCACGGTGCAAAGCGGCGGCGAACGCCCCACCGACGAGGCGCTACGTGCGGCGCTGCATGTGAGCAACGTGGCGCGGGGCGTCGACGAGGCGGCACTGCAACGGCTATGCGCCGAGGATGCCCCGCTGGACGAGCCGGTGCAGGTGGCGCAGGGCGAGCGGCCGCAGCCCGGCGTCGCGGCGACCATCGAGTACCTGTTCGAACTGCATCCGCTCAAGGCGGGGCGCGAGACCGGCGACGACACCATCGACTTCAGGGATCGCGGCGACATCCCGCAGGTGAATCCCGGCGACGTGCTGGCGCGCAAGACGCCGGCGGTGGAAGGGCACCCCGGCAAGGATGTGCATGGCCGTACCATCAAGGTGCCCAAGATCAAGGATCGGCGCCTGGGCGCCGGCAGCGGCACCCAGTTGGGGCCGGATAACCTGACCGTGGTTGCGGCGCTGGCCGGTCACCCGGCATTGACGCCGTCGGGCGTCGTTTCCGTGTTCCCCGAGTATCGCATCGATGGCGATCTCGGCTACGCCACCGGTCACGTGGACTTCAACGGGCGCGTAATCGTCTCCGGCATGGTGGAGCCGGGTTTCCATGTCAAGTGCGGCGAGCTGATTGCCAACGAGGTGGAGGGGGCAGAGATCGAGGCCACCGGCGACGTGGTGATCAAGGGGGGAGTGATCGGCGCGCGCATTCGCACCGACGGCAGCGTCCGTGCCAAATATTTCCATACCTCGCACATCGACGCCCTGGGCGATGTGATCGTGCAGAGTGAGCTGTTCGACTCGGAGGTGGAGACCAGCGGTACCTTTCACGGTGACCATTGCACGCTGCTCGGATCGCGTGTCTCCGCCAAGAGCGGCGTGGTGGCGGGGGAAATCGGCTCCAACTCGTCGCCGCCGTGCGTCATCACCATCGGTGTCGACGAGCGGGTGCAGCACAAGGTCGAGCAGTTGGAGGCGGCGATCGCCGCAGCGGAAACCGCACTGAGCGCGGCCGACGACGAGATGGCGACATTGACCCATCTGCGCGACGAGTTGGACGGGCGTATCGGCGCCATGGCACAGGTCCAGGACAAGGCGCAGGTGCAACAGCGCGCCTTGGAGGCGAAGACCGCTGCCGGTGACTCCCTCGCCACGGCGCAGTTGCAACTGGTGGAGGAGCAGATAAAGAGCGCTGCGACGGATCTGGATGCGCTGTTCGCCAGGCAGGATGAGGTGAACAACACGATCGACGCGCTTGCCCGGCAGCAGGTGGAACAACGCGCCTCGATTGACGATAACCGGGCAGAGATCACCGGCCTGCACGAGTGGACCCAGGAGAGCTCCGGCAAGGCCGAACTGAAAGTCGCCAAGACCACCTTTCAGGGGAACGTCGTGCGCGCCCCGCACGGCGAGATGCGCTTGAACGAAGACAAGAAACGGCTCTGGATCATCGAGCAGGAGGTCACCGACGAGCGCGGGCAGACCTCGTGGCGCTTTGTCCATCAGAGTTGACACCCCCCGGGTAGCGGCGCTTGCCACCGCCGTTACCCGCCTTTCTCCGACGCTTTTAATCGCCTAATTAACGATTATTTGACGCATGCAGGCGTAGCAAAGAAATTGTGACACGAATAGCGCAAGGGACGATGCGCCAGCCGGACGCGGTGATTGCCGCAACGAATTGACCTTGGAGCAACTCCAAGGTTTATCGTGGCACTGCCTGAGGGGAGGGTTGAATGGCGAAAGCACTGACGATAAGCAAAGTTTCGTCGTTAACAGGTCTGGCAGTCGATACGATTCGTTTTTATGAGCGTAAAGGGTTGATTCCCAGTCCCGCACGTAACGAGGCGGGCTACCGCATCTATACCTCGGACATCGTCGAGCGCATCCAGTTTATCAAGCGGGCACGCGGCTTCGATTTCTCGCTCAATGAAATTGAAGAGCTGCTGACGATCGCCAGGGCCGGTCCGGCCGTGTGTTCCGGGATGAAGGACCGGCTGCAGCGCCGCGTCGTGGAAATCGATCGGAACATCGCGCATCTCACGGATGTCCGCGCACGTATCGTCGATTTGATGAGCGGTGTCTGTGTCGAGCGCCCATGCAAGGATTGCCATCTGATCGATGCAATCCTCCGCGCACCCGCGTCCTAAATCATGACGGCGACAAGGAAGTCATGATGCGGACGGTATCCACCCCCGGAGTATTGCGCCTGGAACCGCGTTCGCTGGCGATGCGCGCGAACCGTGCCTTGTGCGATATCCTCGACTACGCGCCGGACGAAATCGAAAGCGGTTCGTTCTCCAGCCTGGTTGCAGATGAACAATTTCCTGCCGTGAGTCGCTGCCTGGCCGATCTCGATGACGATTGGCCGTCGGTGCAAAGCGCGGAGATCACTTTCGTCTCCAAGCGAGGCGCACAGCTGCCGTTGCGGACCACCCTGTCGCGGACGGTCGACGCCGATGGCGCCTGTTACCTGCTCTATATCGATCCGCCGCCACCGCCGGGCACGGCCGGCCGGGATTGTGTCGCGCGGATATTCAAGGACATCTGCGCCGGCGTATTGGTTACCGACGGTGCCATGGAAATCGTCGCTGTGAACAATGCGTTCTCGCGCATGACCGGCTATCAGGAACACGAGGTGTTGGGCAAGACGCCGCGGCTGTTGCAGTCCGGGCGACACAAGGCCGGATTCTACCGGCGCATGTGGCAAAGCATCCGCCGCAACGGCTGCTGGCACGGAGAGATATGGAATCAGCGCCGCAACGGCGACGCCTATCCGGAACTGCTGTCGATCAGTGCTCTCAAGGACGCTGACGGCCGGATCGAAAATTACGTGGGCGTGTTCTACGACATCACTGCCGAGGTGATGCAGCGCGAGGAGCTCGACAAGCTGGCCCACAGCGATCCGCTGACCGGCCTGCCCAACCGCCATCTGTTCATCGAGTACCTGGAACGCACGTTGATGGTCGCCAAGCGCAATGCAAAGCCGTTGGCGCTGCTGTTCGTCGATTTGGACAACTTCAAGGACATCAACGACCGTCACGGGCATGCGGCGGGCGATCTGGTGTTGAAGGAGATGGCACGGCGGCTGAGCGGATGCCTGCGCCGCAATGATCAGGTGGCGCGCTGGGGCGGCGACGAGTTGGTGATGCTGCTTACCGACGGCGTTACCAGCGAAGGCGTTATCACGGTGGCGGGAAAGATCGCGCGGGCATTGTCCGTGCCGCTGGATGTCCAGGGGGTGCCGTATCACCTCGCCGCCAGCATCGGCATCAGCATGTATCCGTACAACGGGCGCACCTCTGCCGAGCTGATCGACAAAGCGGACAAGGCGATGTACGGCGTCAAGTGGTCGGGCCGCAACGGCTACGGCTTCGCCGACTGACGTCGCCGCTCCCCCCGATTCGCAACCGCCGCAGTCAACCTATCCCAGGCTCTCGCCAGCACGCCGGGAGCATAATGTCCCTCCGCGAGCCCCATCGGTGAATTCGTCGTGTCCGAAGGAGGGCGTCAACCGGGCTTCCTGCGTAATACCCTTGTTATCGGTACGGCTGCTGTCTAGACTGCTTTAGAATTGCTCTAAATTGCCTTATCGGCGTTGATATATCGGCTATACCTATCGCTGGTAACGGAACAAACAATTTCAAAATCGGCCTGCCAGTTTCTACCCTTTCATCGCGGCACCACGGCCGCATAGGCACACTACCCCTGTTTAAGGAGGGATATTCCATGGATCTGAAAGGCAGCAAGACTGAACAGAATCTCAAGGACGCCTTTGCCGGCGAGTCCCAGGCCAACCGCCGCTATCTCTACTTCGCCAACAAGGCCGATGTCGAGGGCCATCCGGACGTGGCGGCACTGTTTCGCTCCACCGCCGAAGGCGAGACCGGCCACGCCCACGGCCATCTGGAGTACCTGGAAGAGTGCGGCGACCCGGCCACCGGCCTGCCGTTCGGCGCCACTACCGACAATCTGAAGACCGCCGTCGCCGGCGAGACCCACGAGTACACCGACATGTACCCGGGGATGGCCAAGGCGGCGCGCGACGAAGGCTTTGACGAGATTGCCGACTGGTTCGAGACCCTGGCCAAGGCGGAGCGCTCGCACGCCAACCGCTACCAGAAGGCGCTCAACGAGATGGACTGATCGCCGCCGGGCCGGGGCGGTGCCCCGGCCCCCTTTTTTCGCCACCGGCAGTACACAAGGAATCGATCATGGCCACCAAAGAAGGCAACCTGGAAGCCCCGACCCGCCACCCGCTGGACTGGAACAACCCTGCGTTCTACGACGAAGCGGCTCTGCTGACGGAGATGGAGCGGGTGTTCGAGGTCTGCCATGGTTGCCGCCGCTGCGTCAGCCTGTGCCAGTCGTTTCCCACCCTGTTCGACCTGGTGGACGAATCCGAATCCATGGAGGTGGACGGCGTCGGCAAGGACGATTACTGGAAAGTGGTCGACCACTGCTACCTGTGCGATCTCTGCTACATGACCAAGTGTCCCTACGTGCCGCCCCACGAGTGGAACCTCGACTTCCCGCACCTGATGCTGCGTGCCAAGGCGGTGAAATATCAAAAGGGCGACGTCAAGCTGCGCGACCGCATCCTCACCAGCACCGTCGCCGTGGGTAACTTCGCCGGCCTGCCCATCGTCGCCGGCGTGGTCAACGCCGTGAACCGGATGCCGCCCGCGCGCAAGGCGCTGGAGGCCACTCTGGGCGTGAGCGCCGAGGCGCGCCTGCCCGAGTTCCACAGCAACACCCTGAAAAAGCGCCTCAAGGATCACCGCAGCGCCGCCCAGCCCGAAGCGGCCGGCCGCACCAGCGGCAAGGTGGCGCTGTTCGCCACCTGCTACATCAACCGCAACGAACCCGGCCCCGGCGAAGACCTGGCCGCGGTCTACGAACACAACGGCATCCCGTTGATCCTGGCCAACGAGACCCACTGCTGCGGCATGCCCAAGCTGGAACTGGGCGACCTGGAGGCGGTGGCGGCGGCGAAACACGCCAACATCCCGCTGCTGGCGCGCCTGGTCGACGAGGGCTACGACCTCACCGCCCTGATCCCCTCCTGTGTGCTGATGTTCAAGCAGGAACTGCCGCTGATGTACCCGGACGACCCGGAGGTGCTCAAGGTGAAGAACGCCTTCTACGACCCGTTCGAATATCTGATGCTGCGCCACAAGGAGGGCAAGCTGCGCACCGATTTCCAACAGGGTCTGGGCAAGGTGGCCTACCACGCCGCCTGCCATCAGCGGGTGCAGAACATCGGCCCCAAGACGCGCGAGGCGCTGGCCCTGATCCCCGACACCGAGGTGGAGATCATCGAGCGTTGCTCCGGCCACGACGGCACCTACGCAGTGAAAAAGGAGTTCCACGAATTCGCCGTGAAGATCGCCCGGCCGGTGGCGAGCCGCGTGCAGAAGATCGAAGCCGATCACTACGGCAGCGACTGCGCCATGGCCGGCCACCACATTGAACAGGTCCTGGCCAACGGCAAAGCGGCCGAACATCCCATCAGCCTGCTGCGCCGTGCCTATGGGATCTAAGGACGCAGGCCAGAATTAGTTTTCAATCTTTTTGGATCTGTGATCTACTACA
>OFHK01000419.1_pt1 | contig 13121 bp, 11 predicted proteins | sample 1521951 | NCBI WGS metagenome assembly OFHK01 (sample SAMEA2468436, study PRJEB22500) | soil metagenome | biome: Glassland; feature: Farmland; material: Clay | place: Australia | collected 2013-01-31 | depth 0.55 m
CCGCTACCGCCCGGTCGGGGCCGGCATCTCGGGCGGGGCGGTGGGGGCCTTGGCGGCGGGGGCCGACATGATCGGCACCGTGGGCAACGCCTCCGGGACCGGGGTGCTCCTAGCCGTAGGCATCCTCATCCAGACCTACGAGGCCATCGGCCGCGAGCAGATGATGGAGATGCATCCCGTCCTGCGCCAGTTCTTCGGCGCGACGGGATGACGGGTCGCCCTCACGGCGAGGGCGCGCGCAGGGTGAGCTCCTCGGATTCGCTGTCGTAGCTCACGAGCTCCGTGTAGCGACCCCAGTAGACCAGGGCGTTGAACAGGTCGGCCGCGTTGTGCGTGCCCACCTGGGCGGCGATGGCCCCGAGCACCTCGTCGCGGGACAGGGGTCGCCCCGCGGCGCGGGCCATGGCCATGACCTCCTTGAAGATGGGCACATCGTCGATGATGTCCCGGATGATCTTCTTCCGCTCGCGGACGCCCGCGTGGAGGACCTTGCGACTGAGGTCCGTGATCGTGAGATCGCCCTCGGAGACCTTGACGAACCCGAGCAGCTCGGCCGCGTCGATGATGGGGCCGAGCCGGTCGATGTCCATCTCCACCTCCTGGGAGATGGTCGCCACGTCCGCGGAGCCTCCGACCTCGTCGATCGCCTCCACGAGGACCAGGATCTGGCCCACGGAGACCTTGGCGATGGGGTGCATGTCGGCCAAAGACTTCCCGCCTTCATTCACTTGCGGACTATTAGGCATTTGTTGGTCCTCCTCACACGATCAATGAATAGATTTCGTCCACCCAACCGTAGAACTCGGGCTCCTTCCGGTTCCGCGGCCGGGGCAGGTCGATCTGCTCCACCTTGACGATCCGGCCCGGCCGGGCGGACAGGGCCACGACCCGGTCCGCGAGGTAGACCGCCTCGTCGATGCTGTGGGTGACCATGAGGACGGCGGACGGCGGCAGGTCCGGGTTCGTCCAGAGGGCCAGGATCTCGTCCCGGAGGTTCTGGGCGGTCAGGGCGTCGAGGGCCGAGAAGGGCTCGTCCATGCACAACAGGAGCGGGTCCATGACGAGGGCCCGGGCGATCCCGACGCGCTGCTTCATCCCCCCGCTCAGCTCGCGGGGGTACGCGTTCTCGAAGCCGGCCAGCCCGACCGCCTCGATGTACTTCTTCGCCTTGGATTGCCGCTCCTCCTCGGGGACCTTGTGGGCCTCGAGCCCCAGCTGGACGTTCTGGGTCACGGTCAGCCAGGGGAACAGGGCGAAGGATTGGAACACCATGGAGACCCGGGTGTCCTCGGCCCGGACGGGCTCGCCGTCGAACAGGATCCGGCCGCTCGTGGGCCGGTCCAGTCCGACGATCTCCCGGAGCAGGGTGGACTTCCCGCACCCCGACGGACCGACGATGCAGGTGAAGTCCCGGTCGTGGACCTGGAAGCTGATGTCCTCGAGCACGCGGAACTCCTTGCCGTTCTCCGCGTACGACCTGGACACGTGGTCGATCTCGAGGATGGGATGTCCGTCGGTCATTGAATCTCGATCCGGAAACGGTCCGAGGCGCGCCTAATGATAGGCCGCCACAAAAGCTTGTTCATGGCGAGCACGACGAGCACGAGGGCCAGGACGGAGAGGAGGAGCAGGCGTCCGTGGTCCCCGGGGGTGTACGTGGCGTACGCGATGAGGTAGCCGATGCCCGCGCCCACCTGGTACACGTGGCCCGCGTAGGAGATGTACTCCGCGACGATGAGCGCGTTCCAACCCGCGCCCCAGGCCGTGATGCTCCCCGTGAGCAGGGAGGGCGTCATCGCGGGGAGCAGGACCCGCTTCCAGTAGGTCCAGCCGCGAAGGCCGAAGACCTTCGCCGCCTCGCGCATGTCCCCGGGCAGGCTCCGCATCCCCGCGATCAGGTTGAACAGGAGGTACCACTGCATGGCGAAGAGGGAGACCAGGAAGGCGGCCAGCTCGGCCTCCAGCCCGAACGCTCCGACGGCGAGCACGGAGAAGGCGATGATCAGAGGGAACAGGGCCGTCGCGGGGATGGAGGCGACCACCTCGAGGACCGGCGTGATGAGCCGCGACGCCCGCTCGTTGTGGGCCACCCACGCGGCCACGGGGACGGTCCAGCCAAGGGCCACGAGGTAGGCCAGGACGAGTCGTCCCAGGGAGGCCAGCACGGCGACCGGGATCTCGGACGCCAGGGAGGGGAGCGGGGACAGAAAGATCGCCGCGATCCCCACCACGCCCGTCACGACCACGGAGGCGAGGACGACCAGGAACATGCTCAGGTCCAGCCACCGGACCGACCGGATGACCCGCGGGTGGGAGACGTAGAACCGGTCCAGGGGCGTCGCCGCGCGGTTCCATCCATGGGCCAGGGGAGCGAGGCGCGCCGCGATCCAGCGGCGGATGCGGGGGAACCGAGGCAGCCAGCGCAACCGCTCGTAGCCCCACGGCATCCGGCTCACGGGGCCGCCCGCGGTCTGTTCCATGCGGAAGCGCTCAGACCACACGCTCAGGGGCCGCCAGAGGAACGTATCCAGGAGGAGCACCACGATGGCCAGGACGCCGATGCCCACGACGATGGAGGCCAGATCCCCCCGCTGCCCCGCATCGTAGATGAACGAGCCCAGGCCCGGGCGCTCCCGCGTGAACGCTCCCGTGGTGATCGCCTCGCTCGCGACCAGGTAGAACCAGCCCACGGTCCACGAGAGCATGGAGTTGTACACGAGCTTCGGGATCGTCGCGGGGAAGAACAGGCGCCGGAACCGCAGCCAGTCGCGGACCCCGAAGACCGTGGCCGCCTCCCGGAGGTCTGCGGGCAGGGTCGTCAGGGCCTCGTAGACCCCGAACGCCATGTTCCAGGACATGCTCGTGAAGATGAGGAAGATGACCGCGAACTCCACGCCGATGACATTTCCATTGAACGAATAGACGAAGAAGAGGAGGGCGGGCGGGAAGAACGCGAGAATGGGGACCGATTGGAGGATGTCCAGGATGGGGATCAGGAACTCCCCCGCCCGCTTGTTCGTCGCGGCCGCGGTGCCGTAGGCGATCGCGAAGACGAGAGAGAGGAGGAAGGCCAGGGTCATCCGGACCGTGGAGAAGAAGGCGATGAGCGCGAGGTAGCCGGCCGTGAAGGCCGCACTCGGAACGAGGACTGCGGCGACTACGGCCAACGCGATGAGCGCGACCGCGAGCGCGCGTAGCTCCTTCCGGCCGACGGCCATCCGGCCCGGCAGGTTTCAGGCGCTATATACGACTTGCCGCGGCGGCTCACTCCCGCACGAGCAGACGGACCAGGACGGCCTTCTGGGCGTGGAGGCGGTTCTCCGCCTCGTCGAACACGATGCTCTGGGGGCCGTCGACGACCTGGTCCGTGATCTCGAGCCCGCGGTGCGCGGGAAGGCAGTGCATGACGACGGCGTCGTCCTTGGCCGCCTCGAGGAGCTTCCCGTTGATCTGGTAGGGCAGGAAGATGCGCTCCCGTTCCTCCCTCTCCTTCTCCATGCCCATGGAGACCCAGACGTCCGTGTAGACGACGTCGGCCTTCCGCACCGCCTCGACCGGATCGTGGACGACCTCGATGCTGCACTCCGTGACCATGGAGATGCGGCGGGCCTCGGAGAGGAGCCGGGGGTCCGGCTCATACCCTTTGGGCACCCCCGCGGTCATGTGCATCCCGACCTCCGCGCACCCCAGGAGGAGGCTGTTGCACACGTTGTTTCCGTCGCCCACGTAGGCCAGCGTGAGCCCCTTGAGCGTACCCCTGTGCTCCTGGATCGTGAGGAGGTCCGTGATGATCTGGCAGGGATGCTCCCGGTCGTCCAGGCCGTTGATCACGGGCACCGTGGCGTGCCTCGCAAGCTCGCGCACGGTCTCGTTCTTGTAGGCGCGGTACAGGATGCCGTCCACGTAGCGGCTCAGGACGCGGGCCGTGTCCGCGATGGTCTCGCCGCGGCCGATCTGCAGATCGTTGGGCGAGAGGAAGAGGGCGTGGCCGCCCAGCTGGGTCATCCCGACCTCGAACGACACGCGGGTGCGGGTGGAGGACTTCTCGAAGATCATGGCTAGGCTCTTCCCGCGCAGGGGCTCGTAGGGTTCCCCGGCCTTCGTGCGGTTCTTGATACTCGCGGCGAGTTCCAGGATCCCGATGAGGTCCTTCTCCACGTCGAGCATGGAGAGGAGGTCGCGCTTGCCGGGCATGGTCGGTCGATTCGTCGCGGTCTACTTGACGTTTGCGTATGGAGGCTCGGCCGCGCAGGGAGAGGTCAAATAAGGTGCCGCGGATGGAGGGACCGTGGCGCCGCCGGGGAGCACGTACGCGGACCGTCAGCGAGCCGCGGGCGAGGAAGCGCAGCGGAAGACGACCCTGAGCCTGCGGGTCGGCGGCCTCGGCGTGGCCGTCCTCTTCCTCAGCGGACTCGGTGCGTGGCTCGTGACCGAGTTCATCCTCGCGTTCCTCGTCACGATGGTCGTCGGCGTCCTCCTGATCCTCTGGGCGTTCCTCCTCGTCCGCTCCTCGGTCGCCAGTTTCAAGAGGCAGGACCGGACCAAAGTCCTATAAAGGCCCCGCCGTATCGGCCGCGCGCGGCCGGGATGGGCCAGCTTGGATATGCTCGGGGACTGTGGATCCCCGGACTCGGGTTCAAATCCCGATCCCGGCCCTCGCCTCGGTTGCCGCCCGTCTCCGCATGTTTTAATACGCCCTCTCGGATGGGAGCGCCAACCTCCGCGGGGCGATGAGAAAGCCCCGCGGGCGCCGCGTTTCCCCCGGGAGGGGGCTGCGATGATTAAGCAGGCGGACAACGAGTACAAGCCTCTCGAGCTGGAGAAATCGGTCCAGGATTTCTGGACGCGGGCCAAGGTCTATCCGAAGACGGCGGCCGCGAGGGAGAAGGGCAAGGACTTCTACTTCTGCGACGGGCCGCCGTACACGACGGGTTCCATCCATCTGGGCCAGGTCCTGAACAAGACCGTGAAGGACGCCGTGGTCCGCTGGAGGCGGATGCAGGGATACCATGTGCGGGACCAGCCCGGCTACGACATGCACGGCCTCCCCACCGAGGTCCAGGTCGAGAAGACCCTGGGCATTACGAACAAGAAGGAGATCGAGGAACTCGGGATCGAGAGGTTCGTGAACGCGTGCCGCGACTTCGCGGTGGACCTGCTCGGCAAGATGAACGTGCAGTTCCAGTCCCTGGGCGTCTGGCTGGATTGGGACCGACCCTATCTAACGATCAAGAACGAGTACATCGAGGGGGCGTGGTGGACGTTCAAGCGCGCCGCGGAGCGCGGGCTGCTCTACGAGGCGCTGCGGTCCCTCCCGTGGTGCGCGCGGTGCGAGACGGCCCTCGCGGACGCCGAGGTGGAGTACTCCGACGAGACGGACCCGTCCATCTACGTCAAGTTCCCCATCTGGGACCGCCCCAACGAGTCCCTGCTCATCTGGACGACCACGCCGTGGACCCTTCCGGCCAACATGGCCATCGCGGTCCACCCCGAGTTCACGTACGCCAAGGTGCGGGTGTCCACTGCGGGCCGCACGGAGTTCCTCTGGATGCTCGAGTCCACGGTCCCCGCCGTCATGGCGCTCGGAGGCGTGGAGATCTACGAGGTCGTCGAGAAGGCGAAGGGTGCCGACCTCGTGGGCATAGCGTACGTGCATCCCTTGGAGTCCAAGGTCCCCTATCAGCGAGGTCTGAAGGGGGAATGGGTCCACAAGACGGTGGCCTCGGACACGGTCGAGGCGGAGCACACGGGGCTCGTGCACACGGCCCCGGGCCACGGGCCCGAGGACTTCGATCTGGGCCAACGCCTCGGCCTCCCCGTGTTTTCCCCCGTGGATGAGCCAGGTCGGTTCGTACCTGACGCGGGCGCGTACGCTGGACTGCACGTGCGCGAGGCCAACCCGCGGATTGTCGCGGACCTCAAGGCTCTCCGTGCCCTGTTCGCGGAGGAGACGATTACCCACTCGTACGGACACTGCTGGCGGTGCAAAACCCCGATCCTGTACCGCGCGACGGTCCAGTGGTTCCTCAAGGTCACGGACGTGAAGGGTCGGATGCTCGAGGAGATCGCCCGGGTCAAGTGGTACCCCGATTGGGCCGGATCCGCCCGCCAGATGGACTGGACGGAGAACCTGAAGGACTGGTGCGTCTCCCGTCAGCGCTACTGGAGCATCCCGCTGCCGGTCTGGCGGTGCGCCAAGTGCTCCGCCTGGACGGTCGTGGGATCCGCGGACGAGCTGCGAGGCGGCCACGGCTACACACCGGGCATGAACCTCCACCGGCCCTGGATCGACGCCGTCTCCCTGACGTGCGACAAGTGCGGCGGCGAAATGCGCCGCGTCAAGGATGTCCTCGACGTCTGGTTCGAGAGCGGCGTCGCCAGCTGGGCCAGCCTTGGCTATCCGGCCCGTGAGGACGAGTTCAAGCGATGGTGGCCCGCGAAGTGGATCGTCGAAGGGCCGGACCAGACCCGAGGGTGGTTCAACTCCCAGCTCGCCCTGAGCGTCATGGCGTTCGACCGCGCCCCCTACGACTCGGTCCTCACGCACGGGTGGGTCAACGGCCCGGACGGCCGTCAGATGCACAAGAGCCTCGGTAACGTGATCGAGCCGTCCACGGTCATCGCGAAGTTCGGGGTCGACCCCCTCCGCTTCTACGTCGTCTCCGTCAACGCGATCTGGGAGGACATCACGTTCCAGGAGGAGGGCGTCCGGACCTGCCAGCGCACGCTGAACATCCTGTGGAACGTCCTCCGCTTCGCGACCACCTACATGGTCCTGGACCGTTTCGACCCGAGCCGCGACGACCTGACGTCCCTGGGAGCCCACCTGCGGCCCGAAGACCGCTGGCTGCTGTCCCGCCTCGAGGGGCTCCGCGCGACGTTCGACAAGGAGATGGAGTCCTACGCGCTGCACCGCGCGTACCGGGCCGTGGACGCGTTCATCCTGGACGACCTCTCGCGCTGGTACGTGAAGCTGGCCCGCGAGCGGACGTGGATCGACGCGGACGACAAGGGGAAGCTCGCCGTCTACCACGTGCTCTACGAGACGCTCCTGACCCTCGCGCGGCTCCTCGCGCCGCTCACCCCGCACCTCGCCGAGGCGATCTATCAGCACCTCGACGGCCGCACCTTGAGCGTGCACATGCTGGACTGGCCCGTGCCCCACGCGGAGCGCGCGGACCCCGAGCTTGAGAAGTCCATGGCCATCATCCAAGCGCTCGTGGAGAGCGTGTCCAAGGAGCGGCAAAAGGGCGGGCGCAAGCTGAGATGGCCCGTCCGGCTGATCGCCGCGAAGGGGCTCGCCCCCGAGGCGGCGCAGGCCCTGGCCTCCCTGCGTACCATCTTCCTGGGCCAGGTCAACGCGAAGGAGCTCGTCCTGCTCAAGCCCGAGGAGGACTTCCCGGGGATGACCTTGGTCCTGAAGCCGGACCCCGCCTCGCTCGGCAAGGCGTACCGGGGGCTCTGGCCCAAGATTGCCTCCCTCCTGGAGGCCCGTCCGCCCGAGGAAGTCCAGCGGGCGCTCGCCAAGGGCACGTACACGGTGGGCGTGGAGGGGCAGGTCGTCACCATCGAGCCCCACATGGTCCGCTTCGAGCGGAAGCTGCCCGACGGCGTGGCCGTGGTCGCCGCGGACCCGGGGGAGATCTACGTCGACCTGCGCGTGACCCCCGAGATCCAGGCCGAGGCGTACGCCCGGGAGGTCATCCGCCGCATCCAGCAGATGCGGAAGGATGTGGACCTCGACGTGGACGACTACATCGTCACCGCCATCCGGGCCAGCCGGGACCTGGCCGCGACGCTCGAGGCGCAGCGGGACCTGGTGGCCCGGGAGACCCGGTCGCGCCAGCTGACCATTGCGGACAAGGAAGTCCAGGCGGAATACGTGGTCGAATGGAACGATGTGGACGGGCAGAGCGTGACCATCGGGCTCACCCCCCTCCACATGACGGAGGCGCTGCGGGAGTTCACCCGACTGCCGGGCGTCTCGAGCTCGAAGGCCATGCTCCTCTTCGACGCGGGATACAAGAGCCTCGCGGCCCTCCGCGCGGCATCCCGCGCGGAACTGGCCGCGGTCGAGGGACTCGATGCGGGGGATGCGGACCGCATTGCGGACGCCCTAGCGGCCCCCTCCTCTCCGGCGGTTCCCTGCCCCGTGTGCGACGCGGCGCTCCCGCCGGGCGCCCGCCGCTGCCCCCGCTGCGGCGAGGCGGTGACCACGGAGACCGTCGTGTGCAGCCGGTGCGGGGCGCCGATCCCGCCGGGAGACGAGGCCTGTCCCGTGTGCGGTCTCTCCCTGGGCGGGGGAGCCAAGGACCAGGGCGGTCCCTCGCGTGTGGCCTGCGTGTCCTGCGGGGAGTTCATCCTCGCGGGGTCCGAGGCCTGTCCCTCCTGCGGAGCCCGCCAGAGAGCCCCAGTGGCCCGGGCGGAGCCGGGGCAGCTCGCGCCCGCCGGCGGACCGTCCGCGCTCCTCGAGTCGTCCGCGTACCTGGTGGAAGAGGAACAGCCCTCCGAGGTGTACCGCCTCATGGAAGGCGCCATCGCGCAGGGCCGTCGCGGGCTCTGCGTGAGCCGCGTGTACCCCCAGAAGCTGAAGGGCCGGTTCCCCGGCGCGGACGTGAGGATCCTGTGGCTCAGCAACGTGGGCAAGGAGGACACGGTCCGGCCCAAGGACCTCGAGAAGCTCTCCCTCGCCGTGGAGCAGTTCGTGGCCCACGAGAGGAGCGTCGTCCTCCTGGACGGGATCGAGTACCTCGTGACGAACAACAACTTCCTGACCGTGCTCCGGCTCCTCCAGGCGCTGCGGGATCAGGTGGCCATCCACCGCGGGATCCTGCTCCTCTCCGTGAGCCCGTCGGCCCTCGAGGGCCACCAGCTCACCCTCCTGGAGCGCGAGGTGGACCGGGTCATCGGCTCGACTTCGGCAGCGGCGCCGTGAGCTCCTGCATGAGCGGCCCGAACTCGCAGTTCCGGAGGATTTCCGTGGCGCTCGTGAGCCCGACGTAGACCGCCGGGTCCCCCTGGAGGTACCCGCGCTCCTGGAAATGCTTGGTCAGCCCGGTCCGCAGCATGGAGAACTGCTCGTAGGACTTGGACGTCCCCAGGACCGCGATCTCCGCGTCGTCGGAGAGCAGGAAGAAGACGGGGGCCACCTTGATGAGACGCTCCATGGCCTCTCCCCGGGTCTTGAGCGTGGAGGACGGCACGAAGCGCGCGAACGCGGCCACGTACAGATCGAAGCCCAGGAGCCGCAGGTTCGGGATGCGGGACGTGCGGAGGAGCCCTTCCGCCTCGAACTCGCGGCGCATCTTGGAGACGGCCTGGCGGGACACCTTGACCCGCTGGGCGAGGCCCTTGTCGCTGAGCTCGGGGAATCGGACGAGTCCCTTGAGGACCTCCGTCTCCTTCCGCGTGAGCTCGATGTCCCCCGTCTTGCTGCGGTCCATCCGGACCGCGAGCCGGTCGTCGAGGTCGAAGGCCAGGGCGAGGGCGTGGCTGTAGTCGAAGAACGTGGGCGCCGCGGAGAGGCTCATCGGGAATGCGCACAGGTCCACATCGCCGTCGCTCAGGAGGTGGGCGCGGTCCAGGGACTGCCGCAGCTCGTCCACCTCGGCCCGGGCTCCGGTGTAGTCCCGCGCGAACCCGAGGAACGAGAGGTGGTCCGCCGCGGCCGCCACGTGGAAGAGCCCCGGGAGGCGGTCCTTGAGCACGTCCCGGAGCTTCGGGATGACCTGGCCGCCTTGAGTCAGGTCGAGGCGCGCGTGGCCGCCGATCAGGAGCTCCCAGCCCAGGCGATGCATCATGGGGATCCGGCGCGTGATGAAGTAGTCCGCGCGGCGGAGGCGCCGGCGGATCGCGGTGACCGTGGAGACCTTGACGGACAGGAGTTCGGAGAGTTCGCGGTCGTTCAAGACGGGGTGGCGCACGAGGCCGTACAAGACCTGCTTCTCGTTGGCCGTGAGCCCCCGCTTCGCCATCAACCGTCATGCGCGTTGCGGGTTGCTTAACCTTTGCGCAATTACCGGCCCGGTAGAAGTCGGTCTAGGACATGTCCAAGGCGGGGCACCGTGTCGAGGTTTTCCAGCTCGTCGGGCGCGATCCAGCGGTGTTCCACGTTCTCCCAGTCCAGGGTGACCCGCCGGGACGGGACGTCGAACAGGAACGGGTGGACGACGAAGGCGGTCCGGCCCAGCCGGGTGACGAGCGGCTCGCCCGCCTTGCGGAACCGGGCGCCCTTCAGCCGCGTCTCCTCGCGGATCTCTTGCAGGGCGCGGTGCCGCGGGTCTTCGCGGCCCTCGATGTATCCTGACACGGCGGACCATCGGCCCTGGAAGCTCCCGACGCGGTCGCTCCGGCGCACGACGAGGAACCGACCTCGATTGCGGAGGAACGCGCTCACGACGGGCTTCGCGGCCACGTCGGGGAGGTAGACGAACCCACGGTTCGCATCCACGACGGCCCGGTCGCCCGTGAGGAGGGCGCCGAGGTCGACCCCGTCGACCATGGGCACGCCGCCCAGGATGGCGCCCGTGGCCACGATGGCCTCCGCGCGTTCGTTCACGAGGGCCGCGGGACCCAGGTCCCGCTTGGCCAGGCCGTAGACCGCGTAGGAGCCCACGGTGCTCCCCTTGCCGCGCGGGAAGACGAAGATGCGACCCGCGAGCCGCTCGCCGGCGCAGCCCGTGGCAGGATCGAGCACCTGGCCACTCGCGGGGTCCGCGCCTCCCACGAAGGAGAAGGGGGTCGCGCTCACGAGGGCGGTCCCTTCCGCACGGCCCGGTGAGATGACCCGCGCCCGGAGCTTCATGCGTACCGCTCCAGGAGGGCCTCGATGTCGTCCAGGATGACCTTCTGCGCGCAGAGGCTGGGCAGGTAGTAAGCCCCCTTGCCCGACGGGGTGGCGACCGTTCGGAACCGGTGCTCGAGCAGGGTGACCTCGAGGCAGGTATCCGCGAGGACCCGGCCTCCGCGGGCTTCGATGGCCGCGACCGCCTCGGGGCACGCGTCCCGGACGATTCGGCTGGTGAACACCCAGACGGGGATCCTGGGCGGGCGTCGCTCCACGAGGGCGGCGATGGCCTTGAGTTCCTCCGCGGACAGCTGGGGCGACCCGAGCGCGATGAGCTCCGCCTCCGTGCCGTCCGTGTAGTCCGCCCGCACCTCGTCGAGGTCCGCCCGGGTCACGTGGACCGGGCGCAGCCCTCGGGTCCGCGCCGTCCGCCACTCCGGGGTCACCTTCTCCAGGTGGAACATGCCCACGCCGCCGGAGGAGGCGACCGCGGCCCCGAGCCACTTTAGGTCCTGCTCGGTGGCCCGGAATCCGCGGAAGTACGGGACGCCGTCTCCGGTCTCCTTCCCGGCCAGGAGGCCCAGGAGGGAGAACCCGATGCCCTCGATCCTCGTGCGGACGTCGAACAGGATCGTGGGCTGCCTCGGCGCATCCCGATGCAGGCCGTAGTCCGGCGTAGCGCCCACGATGGCGGCCGCGAGCGCGGAGGGCCCGCCCTCCCGGTTCGTGCGCGCCCCGAGGCCGGAGTTCGCGACGCCCACGGCGTTGGACTCGGCCCAGGCCACGTGCTCTCCGAGCCTCGGCCGCACGCCGAGCAGGTAGGGGGTGCAGGAGTAGACGGGCCGCGCCCCCATGGCCTCGTACGCGCGGGCCACGCGCGCCTGCCTCTCCGCGAAGGCCTCGGGCACGCCGAGCTCCCGCCACTGCCGGAGGTCCGTGCCCAGCGGGTTCACCGTGGTCGGGACGGCCACGCGGGCGTCCGCCGCGAAGTCCTCAAGGAACTCGATCCCCGGGTCGCCGATGAGCTTGTACGAGGCGCCGGAGACGTGGGCCGAGGTGATGGGGATGAGCCGTTCCGCGCCGTACAGCTCCCCTAGGGAGACGAGGAGCCGGATGGCGGTCCGCTGGGCTCGCGTCCCGTGGTCCCTCAGGCGTCTCTGGGCGGGGGTGAGCCGCATTCAGGTTGCCTCCGAAACGAGGGAGCGCGCGACCCGACGGATCTCCTCGAGTTTCGCGGGATACGCCGTGAGCTTGACCTGCACGTCGATCGTGTCCGCCTCGCCCGCGAGGGAGAGCGTCCCTTGGCAAGCCTTCTGCTTGTTCAAGCGGAAGTGGAGGATAGCGTCGTCGTCCACGCGCGACTCGGCGGTCGGGCCGAGGGCCGCGATGATTCCCGCGTCGAACCAGCGCTGCGATGTCGCGCGGAGGTCCGCGGAGGCTTCGAGCCTCCGGGAGAGGATGATGACCGGATTGCCGTACTGTCCCTCGACGGTCTGGCGTTCCGCACGGCCTCCGGACACCGCGGCATTGAGAGCTTGGACCACTCGGGATTCCTCCTCCGTGGCCTGGCAGTGCGTGCGTGCGAGGATCCATCGGATAGGTAGGCTAGCCATCGAGCTTCCTCAGGGCCTGTCGAACGTCCTCATAGAACTCCTGCAGGGTGCCTTCGTTCACTATCCGGACGTCCGCGGCGGCGATGACCTCCTCGAGACCCCATCCCCGCTCCCGCGCGTCGCGTCGGAGGAACTCTTCCCAAGTGGTCGCATCATCCGGACGCTGCCTTCGCTGGACCCGCTCCCACCGCGTTTCCGGCGACGCCTCGACGGCGAAGACGACGAGCCCGCGGCCGAACACCTTACGGAACACCGCGAGCTCCGCGGGGCTTCGGAGGCCATCGATGCAGACGCGCTCCGCGGTCACGTGGGGGATCGTGCGCTCCGCCCAGATGGCCGGCCCATGCTTCGTTCGCTCCTTGTGGGCCATGCCGCCGACCGCCGCGTCCGTGATTGGCAGTCCCTGCCGGCGGGCCTCCCCACGGACCACGTCGCCCATGCGCACGATGACGTAGCCCTTTTCAGCCGCGACATTCTGGAACTCCTCTTTCCCGGCCGCGGGCATTCCGGTGACGCAGATGACCTTCAACGGGCGTGCGGAACCGCGCTGAGGCCATAAGTGTTTCCGGCGCGGTGGGAAGAGGGATTTGAATCACGACTATGGACGGCGAGCATCAAGTAGGTGTTCGGCCGCAAAGGCGGATACCAATTAGCCTCGACCGCCTGCAGGAGACTTGCATGGAGCGTGCCGGAGACGACTGTGTTCTGTCCGATTAGAGGTC
>OFHK01000420.1_pt1 | contig 13057 bp, 10 predicted proteins | sample 1521951 | NCBI WGS metagenome assembly OFHK01 (sample SAMEA2468436, study PRJEB22500) | soil metagenome | biome: Glassland; feature: Farmland; material: Clay | place: Australia | collected 2013-01-31 | depth 0.55 m
GGACCCGGCCCCGCTGCTCGCCCAGGCGGTCCGGCTGGTCACGGCGTGTCAGGAGTAGCACGGCCCGCCCGCCCCTCACTCGCTCTCCAGGGTGGCCGGGGTGGCGGCAGGGGCCGTATCGGGCGCCCCGAAGTCAGCCCGGAACCCGGCCCGGCGTTCGGCGGCCAGTGGCGCCAGGGCGGCAGCGGCCAGCGGCAGCAGGCCGGCCACGGCGAATGCCGCCGGGTACCCTGCCCGGCCGATGATGATGGCCACGACGGGCGGGGTCGCCGCCGCCAGGACGTTCTGCCCGGTGTTCTGGATGCCCAGGGCGCGGCCCGCCCAGGCGGGTCCCGCATACTCGGCGACCGCGGTGAAGGCCAGGCCGTTGGTGCTCACGGCCAGCACCGCGGCTGCCACGAGGACTCCGACCGCCAGTACCGGACGCAGCACCGCAGCCAGGACCAGCGTCAGCAGGACGAGGGCGATCGCCAGGGACAGGATCCGCATGGGGCGCATGCGGCTGCCCACCCGGTCTGACCACAGGCCTGCCCCCAGCCGGGAGGCCGCACCCGCGATCGCCGCGGCGGCCAGCACCGATCCGGCCACCGGCGCCGGCCAGCCACGGACGTCCACCAGGAAGACCAGAGCGAAGGTGGCAACGGCGAACTGCGGTACGACCAGCAGTGCGCTCGCTGCGTGGATCCGCCACAGCACGCTCGTCCGGTATGGCGAGCCCGGCTGCTGGTGTGCCTGGGCGCGGACCCGGACTGGGTCGCGCACCACGGCCGCCACCACGGCGGCGGCAGCCAGGCAGAACCCGCCCAGGAAGGCCAGCGCCGCGGCCAGGCCACGAGCCGACAGCGAGGGCAGGGCGAGCGCGGCGGCCGCCACTCCCAGCGGCTGCGCACTCTGCCGGATGCCCATCGCCAGCCCACGCTGGCGGACTGTGAACCAGCCGAGGATGAGGCGCCCGCTTGCCGCATAGACCGAGGCTCCCGCCGCCCCCGCCACCACCAGGCTTGCGCCCAGCATGACCATCCCCCGCGCCCAGATGGCGGCCAGGAGCACCAGGCCTGCCAGGGTCAGGCCGCTGGCCAGGACCAGCCGCTCGCCCCAGCGGTCGGTGGCGGCGCCCCAGGCGACCAGGGTGAGCAGCAGGCCGGCGGTCGGGCAGGCCACCAGGACGCCGGCCTGCGGCAGCGAGAGGCCGCCCGCGCGCAGCGCCGGTATGAGATAGGCCAGCCCGTACTGGAAGGTGGCGCCAGCGGTCAGCGCGGCCGTGCCCGCGGCGAGGATCAGCCAGCGCCGGGCCGGGCTCTGGTCACCCTGCCCGCCGTCTTCAGGTCTGCTCACATTCTGATCATAACTGTCCGGATAATGAGACATCCGGGGGCGGCGCGAGGCAGCGTGCGCAGGACGTTCCCGGGGAACGGCATGGCCGGATGGGAGGGCATGGCCGGATGGGCCGCTGCGGCCTCTGGGGGTGCGGCGGCGCGCAGTGGCGAGGGTCAGTCGCTGACCGGGGTCTCAGCCTCCGTGCAGCGTGCCGTCACCCGCGGGGGCCGCGGCCGGATCCGCGCCCGGCTCCGGCGAGCCGTCGCTCGCCGCCTTAGAGGGTCCCGGCGTGGTGCCCGCCGCGTCGCTGCTGGCACCAGCGGCCTGCGCCGCGGTCTCCGGCTGCGCGCGCCGCTGCGAGCGCCAGAACCAGACGATCCCGGCGGCAGTGAGGATGGCGGCGACGTACATGTTCAGGCGCAGGCCGAGGAAGTGCTCGGACGGGTCCACCCGCAGCGACTCCTCGAAGATCCGGAAGGCGGAGTATCCGGTCACGTACAGCGCGAACAGGCCGGGCGGCTTGATGGAGCGGTGGTGGCCCAGCCACACCAGCAGGGCGGCGAGCAGCAGATTGAAGATCAGCTCGTACAGGAACGTCGGATGGAAGGTGCTGTAGGCCGCATACCCGGCGGGCCGGTAGGCGGGCGCGACCTCCAGTCCCCAGGGCAGGGTGGTCGGGCCGCCGAAGAGTTCCTTGTTGAAGTAGTTGCCGATGCGGCCGATCGCCTGCGCCACCAGCAGGGCCGGTGCCACCGCATCCATGAACATGCCCACGTTTGCGCCCTGCCGCCGTACCCGCCAGGCCCCCACCACCGCGGCCAGTGCGACGCCGCCCCAGATCCCCAGGCCGCCATCCCAGACGGCGAAGACGCCGTACCAGTGGTGCGGGATGTACTTCGGGGTGGTGAGGTCGAAGTAGATGCGGCCGCCGACGATCCCGGCCGGCACCGCCCAGATGGCCACGTCGCCGACGAGCCCCAGGTCGCCGCCCTGCGCCTTCCAGCGGCGCTGCGTGATCAGGATCGCCAGGGTGATCCCGACGACGTACATCAGCCCGTAGAAATGGATGAACGCCGGGCCGATGTGGAAGCCGTTGACCGGCGGGCTCGGTATGTGCAGGGCCGTGAGCATGTGCGGGGCCATGGACTGAGCGTAGCCTGACAGGGCGGGTGCGGGTGCCGGCCGGGGCAAGGCCGGCAGTGGCCGGGCTCGGCATCCTCACCGCGATGCTGTGACCGGGCTCCCGCCTGGCCCTGATCCACCTCGGTGACTCACCGGCCTACCTGCTGCGCGGGGCGGGCTTTTCCAGATCACCCACGACCACTCCTGTGTCCAGTCGCCGGTCGACGCAGGCCAGCTCACCCCCGGCGGGGCCGGGTCGTGCCCGCAGCGGTCATCCGGCGTGTCCTGGTAACCAGCCCGGCGGCCAATCAGGCTGGTGGCCCGGTCACATCGCCTGCGTCGTCGCGGACGTGGCGGAGCAGGAGCCGGGCGGGCAGAGCCGGCGGCGCCCGGCACTTTCCTAGCCGGGATTTGTCTTCTTCCTAACCGGTTCCTTCCCTTCGGGCTGGGACGATCTGTGCTGCCACCCCATCCCCGGAAGGGCGGATACGTGCTGCAGACCAGGTCACAGGTCCTACCGGCGCTTTCCAGTCCCACCACCAGCCCGCGGCGGGGCGGGCTGGTGGTGCCGGCCGCCGGGGCGGCAGCACTCGCCAGTGCCTTCGCTCTTTACCTGGCTAACCTGCTCGGCCACCCGGGGCAGCAGATCCTGAACCTGCTCGACCTGCGGCTGTACGTAGCTGCCGGGCAGGTGGCCCTGCACGCACCGGCCACGCTGTACGGCTGGCAGTTCCAGCCGGGGATGAGGTTCACCTACACGCCCTTCGCCGCGCTGCTGTTCGCCGTGATCGGGCACCTGCCGTGGGCGGTCCTGGCCTGGTTGATGACCGGGGCGAGCATGCTTGCCCTGGGGCTGGCCGTCTGGCTCACCCTGGGCGGGCTGGGCTGGGCCGGGCGGCGGCGCCTCGGCGCCGCGCTGGCCATCACCGCGGCCGGGTTCTGGACCGAGCCGGTGCAGCGCGTGCTGCACTGGGGCCAGATCGATCTGCTGCTGATGACGCTGGTGGTCTGGGATCTGTGCCGGCCGGACAGCGAGCGGTGGAAGGGCGCCGGGATAGGCCTGGCAGCCGGGATCAAGCTGGTCCCGCTGGTCTTCATCCCCTATCTGGTGATCACCGGCCGGATCCGCCAGGCCGCCGTGGCGCTGGCCACGTTCACCGCCCTGGCCGGGGTGGGTTTCGCCGGGCTGCCGGGCGCCTCGGCGCAGTGGTGGTTCGGCCCCGCCTTCCTGCACCCGGGCCGGACCGGCTTCGTCGGCTTCGTCGCCGATCAGTCCCTGCTTGCCATGTTCACGCGGGAGAGCGGCAGCGTCGCCGCCGGCACATCCTGCTGGCTGGCCGCGGCCGCGGCGATCGGGGTCACCGGCCTGACCGCCGGAGCTCTCTGGCACCGGGCCGGCCGGCCGGTCTATGGCTGGGTGACCTGCGCCCTTACCGGGCTGCTTGTGTCACCGGTCAGCTGGGACCACCACTGGGTGTGGATCGTGCTCATGCTGCCGGTGCTGGCCGATGTGGCCGTGCGCGCCCGGGGGGCGGCCAGCTGGGCCGGGTGGGCAGCGGCCGCCGCGCTGGCCGCGCTGTTCGCCGCCTGGCCGCTGCGCTGGCCCCCCGCGCCGCAGCTGCCCTGGGGCTTGATCTGGGCCGCCCCGCATACCCTGGGCGGGGGCGGCGGCCGGCCGTGGGGCAGCGAATATCACTGGCACCTGGCCGCCTCGCTGACCGGCAACCTGTATCTGCTGGCCGGGCTCGCCACGGTGGGCTGCCTGGTGGCCATGGCTCCCGCCGCGCAGGCCAGGGACCCTCAGGTCTGGGACCCTCAGGTCTCCCCGGCGCGGCGCTGAACGAACTCGAAGCCGAACCGGCCCTTCACGCACAGGTGGCCGTGAGTGATGTCATGGTCCAGCGGGGAGGTCACCTTCACGATCCGGTTGTCCTGCACATGCAGTTCCAGGTTGCAGCCGACCCCGCAGTACGGGCAGATGGTGGTGGTGACAGTCTGCTTCGACTCGTCCCAGGCGCCGGCCTGCCGCAGCTTGTACTCGCTGGCGAACATGAGCGCGCCGGTGGGGCAGACCCCGATGCAGTTCCCGCAGTACACGCAGGCCGAATCGGGCAGGCTCACATCGAACTCGGTGGAGATGCGGGCGTCGAACCCCCGGCCGGCCACGGCGATGGCGAAGGTGTTCTGGGCGTCCTCACCGCACGCTTCCACGCACTTGTAGCACAGGATGCAGCGCGAGTAGTCGCGGACGTAGCTGTCATTGTCGTACTTCACCGGCTGCGCGGCAGTCTCGGCGGCGGCGCCCCCGGTCGGGTGATGCTCGCCGGGCCGGGCCGCGTCCCGCTCCCCGGCCGCGTGCGGCGTGGCCGCCGGGCCGTACCGGCCCGGGTCGGCACCGTACCGCTCCATCCAGCCGCGCACCTCCGGCGCGGTGAGCGCCACGTCAACGGAGGACGCCAGGAACTCCAGCACCATCCGCCGGCTCGTGCGCACCCGCTCGGAGTCGGTGTGCACGGTCATCCCGGGTTCGGCCTTCCGCGAGCAGGCCGGCACCAGCGTGCGCGACCCCTCCACCTCCACCACGCATACCCGGCACACGTTCACCGGGGTGAGGTTCTCCAGGTAGCACAGGGTCGGCGTGTCGACTCCCTGCTGCCGGCAGGCTTCCAGCAGCGTGGCGCCCTCGGGGACGCGTACCGTCTTCCCGTCGATCGAGAGGTCCACCAGCCGCCGGGGCGCCTCCACGAACACCGTGCTCATGCCGGCTCCTTCCCGTTCCCGCCAGGCGCGGCCGCACCGAGCAGGCCGAGGCTGACGGCTGAGGCGGTGGCGCTGACCGCTGTCTGGCCGAGGCCGCAGATCGAGGCGTCGCGCGCGACCGCGGCGATGTCGTCCAGCAGGGCGAGTTCCCGCGCGGCCGGGCCGAGCGGAGCACCGCGGGCCAGCCGGCCCAGCAGTTCCTCCTGGCGCACCGTCCCCACCCGGCACGGCACGCACTGCCCGCACGACTCGTCGCGGAAGAACCTGGCGATCCGCTGCAGGAGGCCGGTCACGTCCACCGCGTCGTCGAGCACCAGGACGACCCCGGACCCCAGCGTCGCGCCGGCGGCGCGCACCCCCTCGAACGTGAGCGGGGTGTCCAGCGCGTCCGGTCCCACGAACGATCCCGCCGCGCCGCCGAGCAGCACCGCCCGCACCGCCCGCCCGCCGCGCACCCCGCCCGCCGCCTCGATCACCTGGCGCAGCGTGACCCCGAACTCGTATTCGTACAGGCCGGGCCGCTCGACGCAGCCGGACAGGCAGAACAGCCGGGTGCCGGTGGAGGTGGGCGTGCCGACCGCGGCGAAGGCGGGGCCGCCGATCCGCAGTATCTCCGGCACGCAGAGCAGCGTCTCCACGTTGTTGATGGCGGTCGGCTTGCCGAACAGGCCGGACTGGGCGGGGAACGGCGGCTTGTTGCGCGGCTCGGCCCGCTTCCCCTCGATCGAGTTGACCAGTGCGGTCTCCTCGCCGGCGATGTAGGCGCCGGCCCCGCGCCTGACCTCGATGTCGAAGGCGAATCCCTCACCCATCACGTCGGGGCCGAGGAACCCGCGGGAGCGGGCCTGCCCGACGGCGTGCCGCAGCCTCGCCTCCGCCAGCGGGTACTCGCCCCGGATGTAGATGTAGCCCTGCTCCGCCCCGCAGGTGTAGCCCATGATGGTGAGGGCTTCCAGCAGGGCGTACGGGTCTTCTTCCATCAGCACCCGGTCCTTGAAGGTGCCGGGCTCGGATTCGTCGGCATTGCAGATGACGTAGTGCGGCCGGACCGGGTTGGTGGCCACCGCCTCCCACTTCACCCCGGTCGGGAACGCCGCGCCGCCACGGCCGAGCAGTTTGGCGTCCTTCAGTTCCCGGATCACGCCCTGCGGCCCTGCCGCCACGGCCCGCCGGAGCATCTCGTACCCGCCCATCGCGCGGTACGAGCCGAGCGAGCCCGGGTCCATCTGTCCCACCCGCCGCAGCAGCCGGAGCGGGGAGCGGTCACCGGCTGCCTGTGGCACGAGCGGGCTCGCGGCCCCGGCAGGCGGCATGGGCGAGAGCGCCGGCCGCAGCTGGTCGGGATCCACGGGGGCCAGCACGACCCTGGCTGGCTCCGCGCCCGCATGCTGGATCATCGCCGCCGAGCCCCGGTCGCACTGGCCCAGGCAGGGGCTGCGCTGCCAGGCGACGCCGGCGCCATTGGACGCCGCGTCCGCGCCCTCGGCCCCGAATCTGCGCTCCATCTGCTCGCACACCTGCTCCGCGCCGTTCACCCGGCAGGCGAGGTCGTCGCAGACGTGGATGACGGTGGAGGGAGACGGGGTGGTGCGGAACAGGGCATAGAACGAGGCCACCCCGTACGCCTCGGCCGGCGGAATGGTGAGCCTGGTGCAGATGTGGTCAAGGGCTCCGGGGCTGATCCAGCCGGCCCGCTCCTGCACCGCATGCAGCACCGGCAGCAGCAGGTGCCGCCGGGACCGCGCCGCATGGCCGCCGTACGCGGCATGGCCGTCGGCCGCCTCGCGCTGGCCCCCTTCCCAGCCGGTCCCCGGCGGCCCGAGCACCGAGGCGACCGCGGCCCGTTCCTCATCAGTCGCGGGCGCCGCGACCCCGAGCCGTAGATCCAACTAGGCACCTACCTTTGCACGTTGGGTCTCGTCGCCACCTGGGGCGGGAACGTCCACTTTGTCCACGCGGATCGCCGTAGCCTTGAATTCGGCGGTGCCGGACTTGGGGTCCCAGGCATCCAGCGTGAGCACGTTGGTTGCGACCTGCTCGGGGAAGTGCAGCGTCATGAAGGCGAGCCCGGCCCGGAGCGTTTCGTCGATGTGGACCGGCGCCTCCAGCGACCCCCGTCGCGACGACACCCGTGCCATCTCGCCTTCGGCCAGGTCCAGCTTGCCTGCGTCCTCGGGCGAGAGGTTGAGCGTCTCCGGCCGCCGGATCGGTGTCGCATACTGGCCCGACTGCACGCCGGTGTTGTAGGAGTCCAGCCGGCGCCCGGTGGTGAGCCGGATCGGGAACTCCGGGGACAGCTCGTCCAGCGGCGGTTCCTGCTCCACGGGCGTGAACGGAGCGGGCGCCCCGCGATTGGCCGGGTCCTCCTCCCACAGCCGTGCGTGCAGGAACATCTCACCGGGGTGCTTCTCGTCGTGGCACGGCCACTGGATGCCGCCGAGTTCTTCCAGCCGCTGGTAGCTCATCCCCGCATGCATGGGGGACAGGGTGCGTAGCTCGTTCCAGGCGTCCTCGGCGGACGGGTTCCCCCAGTCGGTGCCGAGCCGCCGCGCGATCTCGCAGATGATCTCGATGTCGTCGCGTGCCCCGGGCGGTGGCTCCAGGGCCTTGCGCACCCGCTGCACCCGGCGCTCGCTGGAGGTCACCGTGCCCTCGGCCTCGCACCACGTCGCCGTGGCAGGCAGCACGACGTCGGCAAGCTCGGCGGTGTCGGTGAGGAATATGTCCTGCACCACCAGGTGCGCCAGCCCGGACAGGAGCCCGCGGGCCCGGCCGGTGTCGGCCTCCGACCGCACCGGGTTCTCGCCGACGATGTAGCAGGCGGTGAGCTCGCCCCGCTCCATCGCCTCGAACATCAGTGACAGGTGCCAGCCGCGCTTGGGCGGCAGCGGCACGCCGTAGGCGGCCTCGAACCGGGCGCGGGCGGCCAGGTCGGTCTCGACGTCCTGGAACCCGGTCAGCTTGTTGGGAATGGCCCCCATGTCGCCGCCGCCCTGCACGTTGTTCTGGCCGCGAAGCGGGACCAGCCCGGACCCGTACCGGCCCACGTGGCCGGTGAGCAGGGACAGATTGATGAGGGCGAACACGTTGTCGGCTGCGTTGTGGTGCTCGGTGATGCCGAGGGTCCAGCAGATCTGCGCGCGGTCGGCCCGGGCGTAGTCGTGCGCCAGCTGCCGGATGAGGCCGGCCGGCACGCCGGTGTCGCGCTCGGCGCGTTCCAGCGTGTACGGTTCCACCGCTGCCGCGTAGGCCTCGAAGCCGGTGGTGGCCCGGTGCACGAACGCCTCGTTGACCAGGCCGGCCGCGATGATCTCGCGGCCGATGGCGTTCGCCAGCGAGATGTCTGATCCCACGTGGATGCCGAGCCACGCGTCCGCCCACTGCGCGGACGACGTCCGCCGCGGGTCGACCGCGTACATCCTGGCGCCCCGCCGGATCCCCTTCAGCACGTGGTGGAAGAAGATCGGGTGCGCTTCGCGTGCGTTGGACCCCCACAGGACGAGGAGGTCAGCGTCCTCCGCTTCCCGGTAGGAGCTGGTACCGCCGCCTGCTCCAAACACTGCCGCCAGACCGACGACGCTGGGAGCGTGTCAAGTTCGGTTGCAGCTGTCGATGTTGTTACTGCCCATGACGGCCCGGGCGAACTTCTGGGCCACATAGTTCATCTCGTTCGTTGCCTTGGAGCAGCTGAACATGCCGAACGATCTGGTGGCGTCCCGGTCCCGGGCGATCGCGAACCCGGCCGCGGCGCGATCGAGGGCCTCGTCCCAGGTAGCCGCCCGCAGCATCCCGTTGTCCCGGACAAGCGGCTCCGTCAGCCGTACCTGCTTGCTCATTGAGCACACCTTCCTGTCGGACAACGGATGACGAACCGAGCTTACCGTGGGCATTCAGACCCGGTCTATCTCGCTGACAGGCCACGCGCCCAGGCCAGGGACGGTATGCGCGCAGCGGCAAATCTGACTGCCAGAATATATCGCACCACGACAATTAGCTCCAGTTTGCCAGCTGCGTACCCTGTCGGAAGGGGCGGTAGGGCGAAAGGCGGATCGTGACCGGGCAGACGGTGCGGCGGAAGGGCGGGGCGTGACCGGGCGGACTGCGCGGCGGAGGATCACGCGGATCACGCTGCCCGGTGACGGCGCGCAGCCTGCTGGCGCCTCGGCCCGCGCGGACCTGCTCGCGGCCGAGGAGCCGCTCGGGATCAGGGTGGGCGGCACCGCGCTGGCGATGACCATGCGCACGCCCGGGGACGACCTGGAACTGGCCGCCGGGTTCCTGGTGAGCGAGGGTGTGGTCCGCTCCCCCGCCGACATCACCGAGATCAAGATCTGTGATGGTACATCCTGCGGGCATGATGACCACGACGGGCTGGGCAACATCGCCGACGTGACCCTGGCGGCAGGTGTCACCCCGCGGCCGGGAGCGCGCCGCAACTTCCTCACCACCAGCGCATGCGGCGTCTGCGGGAAGACGAGCATCGCCGACATCTGCCGGCTGCCCCAGGCACCGCTGGCCACCGGGGAGGCCTTCGCACCGCCCGTCCTGGCCGCCCTGCCCGGCCGCCTGCGCGACGCACAGCGGGTCTTTTCACGCACGGGCGGCCTGCACGCCGCCGGGCTGTTCACCACCGGCGGTGAGCTGATCGCCGCCCGGGAGGACGTGGGCAGGCACAACGCCGTCGACAAGGTGGTCGGCTGGGCACTGCTGAACGGCCGCCTGCCGCTGGCGGCCTGCGCCCTGCTGGTCAGCGGCCGTGCCTCGTTCGAACTGGTCCAGAAGGCGGTGCTGGCCGGTATCCCGCTGCTCGCCGCGGTCTCCGCACCGTCCTCACTTGCCGCCGATCTCGCCGAGGAGGCGGGCCTGACCCTGGTCGGCTTCCTTCGCGGTGGCTCGATGAACGTCTACACCGGCGCCGAGCGGATCACCGGCCGGCCGGGCGCACCGCCGGTCACCTGATGCAGCGGCCCATCTCGGTCGTGGTGTACCCGCCGAGTTCGGTGACCGCCGCCTGGAACCGCGCGGACCGCAGCAGCGCCCACAGCGGGGCCAGCAGCGGGCTGTCCATGACGCTGGCGGTCACCACCAGGTCGTAGGGCTCCCGGGTGACCGGCACGAAGTCCAGGCCGAAGGCACGTGCGGCGGCCATGATCCCCAGGCCGGCGTCACCCCGCCCGGCGGCCACGGCGGCGGCGACAGCCAGGTGAGTGGGCTCCTCCCGCGCGTAGCCGCCGACGGCGCCGGGGCTGATCCCGCGTTTGCCCAGTTCGTGGTCGAGCAGCACCCGCGTACCCGCCCCGTGCTGGCGGTTGATATAACGCATGCCCGGGCGGGTCAGATCCTCGATCCCGGTCAGCCCGGATGGGTTGCCGGCCGCGACTATCAGTCCCTGCTCGCGATGCGCAAGCCGGACGACGCGCAGGCCGGCGCCGGGCATGATGCGGTCGAGATGGGGCAGCGTGTACTCGCCTGTCGCCGGATCCAGCAGGTGCGACCCGGCTATGTGGCACAGTCCGTCCCGGAGGGCTTGCAGCCCGCCGAGTGAACCCACGCTCGACGTTGCCAGGGTGACGAGCGGATCCTCGGCCCGGAGTGCGGAAGCGGCGAGGTCAAGAGCGAGGTCATGCGAGCCCATGGCGACGATGGTGCGGGAGATTTCATCGATCCCGCGCAGCAGTTCGACCTCGACCTGCTCGCCCCGCTGATAGCCGGCCAGCCCGGCCGGGACGGTGAGCAGCGCGTCGGCGCGGACCAGCGAGGTGAGCGTGCCAGCGCCGCGAGGCAGCGGGGTGGCCATCATCGTGCCGCCCACCAGTGCCAGCCGTACCCGTACCCAGTCGTCGAGGCCGGGCGGGGACGCGAGCTCGCGGCCCAGCCGCGCCGTGGCCCGCGGGCGGTGGCGGGGGGCGGCTCCGGCCAGCCCGGCGAGCAGGGGCCCGGCGAAGATGTCGAAGGCAAGCGCGGCGGACACCGGGTAGCCGGGCGCGCCGAGGACGGGAGTGCGCCCGACGACTCCCAGCACGACCGGGTGGCCTGGCCGGATGGCCACGCCGTGCACGGCCAGCATCCCGAGTTCGGCGACTACCCGGGCGGTGTAGTCGCCCCGGCCAGCGCTTGAGCCGGCCACGACGATCAGCAGGTCGCAGCCGGATACCGCAGCGCTGACCGCACTGGCGAGGCCGGCCGGATCATCTGGCTCGACCGGGAGGCAGCGGGCCTCGCAGCCGGCTTCGCGTGCCTGTGTGGCGAGCATGAGTGAGTTGGTGTCGGTGATTTCCCCGGCGCCGGTCGGCTCGCCGATCGGCAAGACCTCCTCCCCGGTCGGCAGGATGACGACGACGGGGCGGCGCCGGACCAGCAGGTGGGTGGCACCGGCCGCTGCGGCGGCGGCGACGTCGGTGGCCCGCAGCCGGTGACCTGCGGGCAGCAGCAACTCGCCGGCGCTCACATCCTCGCCGATCGACCGCACGTGCTGATACGGCGGAACGGCTGCGCGCAGTTCGGCCGCCTTACCGCAGTAGCGGACGTGTTCGCGCATCACCACCGCGTCTCGTCCATCGGGCATCGGGTCGCCGGTGTCGACCATGTCGTAGGCGTCAGGCCGCAGGCGGATCGGTGTGGTTTCGCTCGCGCCCGCAGTGCCGGCGGCCCGTACCGCGACGCCATCCATGGCGGCCGCATCGAACGGCGGCGAGGAACGGGTTGCCCAGACCGGCTCGGCGGTGACCAGGCCTGCGGCGTCTTCGACCTTGACCCGCACCGGGGGCAGTCTGGCCGGGCAGCCCGCCGCTTCACGTGCGGCGCGCCAGGCGTTCAGGGCGCCGGCCGGCGGGACGTCGCGGACGGGTGGGCTAGCTGCCATGACCGCGGCCGACGATCCTGCCGCCGTCTGCTCCAGCCACCGCGTCCGCGGACAGGAAGCACACGGTGTCGCCGGTAACCAGCGGCGTCTGGCCATCGCTGGTGATCTGGTCCTCGTTCAGCGCCGCCACCACGTGCCCGGTCAGTGCCAGCCCAGCGGCGGCCGCGGCCCGTGCCACGGTGGCAGCACGGACCACCTGTGGTCCGCGGTGGCCCTCGGCCAGCAGGCCCGACCGCTGGATCGTCACCTCGGGCGCCGGCCGTGCCCGGGCCTGGCGGTAGTCGGCCGGGGAGTTGACATTGACGACCGAGTCGAGGCCGGGATCAAGTGCCGCCAGCACCGGGTCGGCGCGCAGGGCGGCCTCATCCAGGCGTGCGACCAGGCATCCGGTGAGCAGGCAGGTAAGCCGCAGGCGCCCGGCCGCCACCAGCCGTTGCGCGGCCGGGGCCAGCGTCGTGCGGTAGGCGGCGGCCAGTGGCTGCGGATACCCCCGTGCCAGTGGCAGTCCCACATCCGCGCCATCCTGCACCGCGCGCAGGACCCGCCGGACGAAGGCGGGGTGCAGGAAAGGCAGGTCGGTGGAGCTGACGAACGCGATCTCGGCCCGCCCGGCGACCGCGGCCAGCCCCGCGGCAACCCCCTGCAGGGGACCCAGGCCCTCGCGCGGGTCGTCCACGACCTCGGCCTGTGCCGGCAGCGCCGGCAGTGACTGGCCGGGAGCCCGGATCACCACGGCCGGGCCGTCCGCCACCCGCGAGATGATCCCTACCGCCCGCCGCAGCAGGGTGGAGCCGTGCCATTCCAGGGCCGCCTTGGACGTCCCCATCCGGGACGACCGCCCGCCGGCGAGCACGATCCCTGCGGTGCCTGGCATTGGTAGTCAGGGGCGCCGGTGCCGCTGTGCGGTCCGGTTTCCCCATCCCCCTTTCAATCCGTACGTGCGGTTTTCCCGCATACGGCTTACCGATGATCTTCTTGACATGGTTACGCTGCCTT
>OFHK01000422.1_pt1 | contig 13033 bp, 12 predicted proteins | sample 1521951 | NCBI WGS metagenome assembly OFHK01 (sample SAMEA2468436, study PRJEB22500) | soil metagenome | biome: Glassland; feature: Farmland; material: Clay | place: Australia | collected 2013-01-31 | depth 0.55 m
CCGGCGTTACGAAGTAGTGGACGATTCCGGCCGCGGCCGGCACGGCGGCCACGGCGAGCACGGCGAGGACGAGCCGGGGGCGCCGGGCGCGGTTCGGGACCGGTCCCGTATGCGGAGGCTCATTCATCGAATCACGTCCGGGCCACGGCCCTCCCGCGCGAAGAAGGTTCCGCCGGGATTCTCAGGAAAACCGGTCCGCCCCTCCACGACGCGATCCGTGGTCTCACGACTGACGCGGGTGATGCTCCCGTGGGGGCATACGACTTGTGGTACAAACGCCGGAAGTTTGGGCTACCTAAGTGGATACCATCGGAGTCGGTGCCCCGCGCGGATGCCCATGACCCAGCCGTCCGACTGCAGGCAACGTAGGACCTCACTGGTCCAGCTCAGGCCGAGGCCGGTGGTCTGCATGACCTCCGCCTCCGTCGTTCCGGGATGGCGCCGGACGAGATCCAGCACCTCCTGGCACCGATCCGTCAGCGCGTGCACATCCGTGGGCCCCCGGAATCCGGAGGCGAAGAAGTGCACCCGGCCGTGGCCTTTCGCGGCGATGATCTCTCCGGCGAGGAAGAATGCCCGGAGGTGGTACGAAAGGTCCCCGTTGGCGGCTCCCGACCTCCGCCGGAGCTCCTGATAGTGGATGCCGGGGTTCTTCTGGATCTCCTCGAGGATGCGCCTGCGATTGGGCGGGTCCGAGGGTCCCTCGCCATGGCACGATTGGACCGGCAAGATGGCGACGATTGCACTTGCGCTTTCTAGCGGAGGGACTGGCTGGCCAAGGACCCCCCAGAAGGCGCGCCGACGACGCGAGGGCATCTGCCGGGTGTTGCGAGCCATACCTCCAGACGTCGGAAACGTGGGCCGGGAGCGCGCCCGAGCAACAGTGACCACGGAGCCCGCATTCGATGCAGGCGCTCTCGGCGGTCCGAAGGCGAGCAACCGTGAGGAAGGGGTGACAGAGGGTTGTGCGAAAGCGACCAGCGCGAGAGCGGCCACGACAAGTCCGACCTTCATCGCTCGGCTCAGCATCCCCGTCGGCCGGAGAAGTGGACCGAGAACCTACTTAAAGACTCTGGCGAAGGTTCCTTTTTCCCCGGTGAGAGCAGAGCGTGAGGGCTTGAACTGCAGCCTCCGTCTGACCAAGCCGCCGTCTGCGATGAGAGGCACAGGACAGCAGTCAGCGCCGCGACTCAAGGGTCGGCTTCGCAGGTCCGGCGGGTGGGTTAGCGAAGGTCTGTTCCGCGTGGCTCGGCATCGGTAAAGTCCCGGGCCTCCGGCGCGGTTCGGCACCGGCAAGCTCCCGACGGCGATCCGGGGGGGTGGCTTGCTGGTCGATGGATGCCACAGGCGGTCATGACGCCTTGCCCGTGGATATCCGGTGGGAGAACGAACCTCACTCCTATTACGACATATCGTCCCCTCGTTCGCCCGCCGACAGCTCCTCGGCTCGGGAACGCGGGCGTGGTCCCGATCCCCTCGCACATGCAGCCGAGGGCGCGCAGGTAGACGTCGGCGGTGTTCTTCGATCCGCCTGCCGCGTTGTCGTACCGGCGCTTTACCTCACGATCCTGGAGCAGGGGTACATACTGAAACTCGCTTGCCATCATGGGTTTACATCTTCCCAAAATACGCAAGGTCGAATTTCACACGCAGAAGAACGAAAACAAGGGCGACGAAACCGCCGCCAACGATTTTATGGTCGAGATTAGTGTATAAACTTGCAAAGTACACCCTCGTTCCTAGCCCCGGAACCTTTCGGTTACTCTAGGCATGCTCGGTTCCGGTGATTCAGAATCCGATAACAACGGCAGGCTGACGGGCAGAACCTTACCCATTTCACTATGTTGAGCAGTGGTTCTAAACCCTGATGACAGTGGACCGGGTGGGATTTGAACCCACGGCTTCCGCCTTGCGAAGGCGGCGATCTTCCGCTGATCTACCGGCCCAGCGAGGCCGCCACAAAGGGCCGGTCGGCAAATAGGTTTCGCTCCCCTTGCCCACCCCCGCCGCGCGGCGTGCCAAGGGTCTAATATCGCTCGCGTGTAACGCGGCTCCGCAGGCCATCATGGTCCTTCGCATCTACAATACACGCAGCCGCCGCAAGGAAGCGTTCGAGCCGAGGGAGCCGCCGGTCGTCCGCATGTACGTCTGCGGACCCACGACCTACGACTACAGCCACCTCGGCCACGCCAAGTCCTACGTCAGCTTCGACGCGGTGCGGCGGTACCTGGAGTACCTCGGCTACCGCGTGACCCTCGTCCAGAACTTCACCGACATCGAGGAGGTGATCATCCGACGCGCGGCCTTGGTCGGCAAGCCGCCCCTCGACTACGCCGCGTTCTACATCGACGCCTTCCTCGAGGACATGCGCGCGCTGAACGTCGAGCCGGCCACGCACTACACGAAGGTCTCCGACCACATCCTCGAGATCCAGACCCTCGTCGCCCAGCTCATCGAGCGAGGGTTCGCATACCCCGTCGACGGGGACGTGTACTTCCGCACCCGCAAGGCGAAGCGTTCCTTCGGCCTGCTCACCCACCAGAGGTTCGAGGACGTGATCGTGGACCCGCTGCCGCCCGGGAGCCGCCGCGAGGACCCCCTGGACTTCGCTCTGTGGAAGGCCTCCAAGGAGGGCGAGCCCTCGTGGCCGAGCCCGTGGGGCGACGGGCGGCCCGGGTGGCACGTCGAGTGCAACGCCATGGCGTACAAGTACCTCGGGGCGCCGCTGGACATCCACGGCGGCGGCTCGGACCTGAAGTTCCCGCACCACGAGAGCGAGGCGATGATCTGCGAGGGCGCCTGGGGCGTCGAGTGGACGCGGACCTGGATGCACAACGGCTTCCTGACGCTCGAGCAGGACAAGATGTCGAAGAGCCTCGGGAACTTCGTCACGATCCGCTCCGTGCTCGAGCGGTACCCGGGCGAGGTCGTGCGCCTCTGCCTCTTGAAGGCCCACTACCGCGAGGACGTGGAGTACGACAAGGACTGCTTCCACCGCACGCAGGAGGAGTACGGGGCGATGCGCGCCGCGATCGCGGCGGCGCAGGCGGCCCACGGTGCGGGGACGGGCGGCAGGGTGGACGCCGCGCTCGAGGCGACGAAGGCCGGGTTCCTCGCCGCGATGGACGACGACTTCAACACGCCGGAGGCTGTGTACCGCCTGCAGCAGGTCACGGAGGGGCTCCGCGAGCTCCCGGACGTCTCCGCGGAGGAGGGGAAGCGGATCGTCGCACTCTACGCCGAGCTCGGAGGCATCCTGGGTCTCTTCGCGGGTCTTTCCGTTGCAAGCCCCACGGCCGTCTGAATCGATTGCGATCAACGCCTCGTCTCAACGGCCGCAGCCGCATCTCGAGTCTCCAGAGCGAGGCGGCCCCCAAAATCCTTTTATGAGTGGCTCGTATCAACGCGTACCTCCGCGGGAGATTCCTCATGGCCGAGTTCAAGGCGATCATCGCCGACACGAAGAGCGGCAAGACGTACAAGCACGACATCACGGGGCACTACGCGAGCGCGCTCGTCGGGAAGAAGATCGGCGAGGAGGTCGACGGCCTGTACGTGGGCCTGCCGGGGTACAAGCTCCAAATCATGGGCGGCAGCGACAAGGACGGCTTCCCGATGCGGCACGACCTTCCCGGGCCGCGGCGGAAGCGGCTCCTGCTCTCCGGCGGCGCGGGCTTCCACCCGCCGCGGCCGGGGATGCGGAAGAAGAAGACGGTCCGCGGGAACACGGTCTCCCCGGACATCCTGCAGCTCAACCTGAAGATCGTCCAGCGCGGCCCGAAGTCCATCGAGGACGCCTGGAAGGAGCAGGCGCGATGAAGGTCCCGGGCCAGCCCGAGATCAACATCGGCGTCGTCGGCCACGTGGACCATGGGAAGTCGACCCTTACCGAGCGGCTGACCGGGGAGCGGACGGACCGGCACTCCGAGGAGATCAAGCGCGGCATCTCGATCCGCCTCGGCTACGCGGACATGGCCATCTACAAGTGCCCGCAGTGCGACGAGCCGACCTGCTATTCGACGTCGGAGACGTGCAAGATCCACAACGTGAAGGGCGAGCTCCAGCGCATCGTGTCCTTCGTCGATTCGCCCGGCCATGAGACGCTCATGGCCACGATGCTCAGCGGCGCGGCCCTCATGGACGGCGCGCTCCTCGTGATCGCGGCGAACGAGAAGTGCCCCCAGCCGCAGACGAAGGAGCACCTCATGGCGCTCGGGATCATCGGCGTGGACAAGATCGTCGTCGTCCAGAACAAGATCGACATCGTCGACCCGAAGCAGGCCCAGGAGAACTACCGCCAGATCGAGGCGTTCGTCAAAGGGACCGTCGCGGAGAACGCACCGATCGTGCCCGTGAGCGCGCACCACGAGGTGAACCTGGACGTCCTCCTCATGCTCATCCTGCAGACGATCCCCCCGCGGCCCCGGGAGGAGACGAAGCCGCCGAAGATGTACGTCGCCAGGTCCTTCGACATCAACCAGCCCGGCATCACGCCGGACAAAATCGTCGGCGGCGTCCTCGGGGGCAGCCTCATGCAGGGCCACCTCCGCGTCGGGGACGACGTGGAGATCTCCCCGGGCCGCCAGGTGACGCTGGGCAACAAGTCGGAGTGGCGGAACATCACCACCTCGGTGCGGAGCCTGCACAGCGGCGGCTCGCCCCGGAAGGAGGCGCGGCCGGGCGGGCTGATCGCGATCGGCACGAACCTCGATCCCGTGCTCACGAAGTCGGACGGCCTCGTCGGCCGCGTCGTCGGGACGCCGGGGACGCTGCCCGAGATCCTCGCCAAGATGTCCGTGGAGGTCCACCTCCTGGAGCGCGTCGTCGGCACGGAGGAGGAGCTCCAGGTCGAGGGCATCAAGACCTCGGAGCCGCTCATGATCTCCGTCGGCACGGCCACCACCGTGGGCGTGGTGACGTCCGCGAGGGAGAGCCTCGCGGACATGAGCCTGAAGATCCCCGTCGTCGCGGAGACGGGCCAGCGCATCGCCGTGTCGCGGCGGATCGGCGGCAAGTGGCGGCTCATCGGGTACGGCGTGATCCGCTAGCCCCGGCTTCGAGAACCATCCGTGATAGCCAGGGCCGTCCCCTTATGAGGGCGCACGCCCACGCGGGTCCCGAAGGCGCGTAGAGACAAGTCGGCTCTCCGTGGCAGACGCATCGTCGCCCTGCTCTGGAACCAGACCTTGGAGGCCGCTCTCGCCAGGAACACCCGGAAGGGATTGCCTGCGCGCCTTCCGCCACCCGCCTGCGGCGGAAGCCGTCACGGCCGGGAGCGGGTGTCCCCCCGATGCGGGGCTCGTCTCCGGGACGGTGACGCCCACCCCCGCCGATTCTGACGCAACCTTTTGATGTGCGGCAGAATCGGGGGCGGCGGCTGCCCAGCATGTTCGTCACGGGGTTCGTCAATCTCTACACGCGCGATATCGAGGCCGGCATCCAGTTCTACGAGGGCCTCCTCGGATTCAAGGAGACCTTTCGCACGCCGAAAACCGGAACCCCGGAACACGTTGAGTTCGCCCTCAACGGGTTCGGCCTCGGGCTCGGCACCGTGGAGGCGGCCAAGCAACGGCACGGGGTCGACGCGTCGCCCGGCAGCCCCGCCCTGGTCGTGGTCGTCTGGACGGACGACCTCGACACGGCTTTCGCGCAATTGACCTCCGCGGGCGCTCCCGTGGTTCAGCCGCCCCACGACACCACCAACAACAACCGCAGCGCGCTCCTGCGCGACCCGGACGGAAACCTCGTCGAGATCGTGGCGAAGGCAAGCCACTGATGGCCTGCTCTCGCTTGCGCCGCGGGCAGGGGACTCGCAACGCGAAGGGAGGGCGCGCCAGAGTGGAGAGGATGGCTCAACCCGAGACCGGCGCTTTCCCCTCAAGGAGCCGCACGGCCTCCCAGAACTTCGGCTCCCGCGCGTCCACCACGAGGTGAATCTCGTCGCCCGAAGGCATTCGGGCACGAACGTCCTGGAACGTGCCGAAGGACCGCGCGCCAAGCAGGATCAGATCGACCACGTCAGCAGGGTCCTCCGCGAGGATGGGGAGGCTCCTCCGATCCCACCAGATGAAGAACAGGAAGGCCGCGGCGAGCCACAGGGCCGTGTAGACGATGAGCAGCGCCCATGCGAGCTGGGGCGCGGGCCCCCACAGGGACAGGACGCCAATCGCGGGTCCGAACAGCCATGACCAGAGGGAGACATAGGCCACGGCGAGGGCCACCGAGACGACCCATCGCGCGCGGCGGTCCGCCCGGGACGGAGTCAGGAGGCGCGCGCGTCCAGGCGTGATCTCGAGAACGCGGCGGTACTCGGAGGACTCCCGGTCCGCGCAGAACAGGTAGCGATCCCTCACGCCATACGAATCGGCATTCAAACGAATGAACCTTGCGGTCGAACACGCCGGTTCGATATCGAGAAATAAGGAGCGCCCCCTTGGCCTGCCGTCCATGCGCGTCCTCCACCGCGACCCGCGGTCCGGGGAGATCAAGCTCCGGGTCGAGAACGCGGACGACCTGTGGCACCTGAGCAACCTCGTGCAGCCGGGCGACCTCGTGCGGGCGTCCACGTACCGTCGCGAGGAGTCCAAGACGGACAAGATCCGCCCGGAGAAGGCGGAGAAGGTCCGAATCACCCTCACCCTCCGCGTCGAGAAGCTGGAGTTCCAGGCCTTCTCGGACCGCCTACGGATCAGCGGCGTGATCGTGGAGGCGCCGCAGGACCTGGGGCGGCACCACACCCTGAACGTCTCCGTGGAGGACGTCCTATCGATTATCAAAACCTGGAAGCGGCACGAAATCCAGCGGATCGACGAGGCCGTGGCCGCGACCCAGAAGCCCCTCGTGACCTTCCTCAGCCTGGACGACGAGGAGGCCCTCCTCGCCCACCTGCGGCAGTACGGCGTGCAGGAGCTCGCGACGATCCACGCCCCGGGCCACGGGAAGATGTTCGACACGGGGGATGCCGTCACGGCGTATTTCGAGGACATCCTCTCGAAGCTGAAGACGTCGCCCCTCGGCGAGGCCCTCGTGCTTGTCGGCCCGGGCTTCACGCGGGAGGACTTCCTCGCCTTCCTCCAGTCCCGCGACGCCGCCCTCGCGGCGAAGGTCCACAGCCAGGGCACCTCGCAACCGGGGATGCGCGGGGTCCAGGAGGCCCTGCGTTCCGGCATGGGCTCGAAGCTCTTCGCGGACAGCCGCGTCGCCCTCGAGACGCAGCTCGTGGAGAAGGTCCTCGAGGCGATCGCGACGAACCGGCCGTGCGCCTACGGCCGCAAGGAGGTCGAGCAGGCGGTCGACGCGGGCGCCGTCGAGACGCTCCTGGTGAGCGACACGGTCGTGCGCGACCTGGCCGTCGAGCGCCTCATGCACGCGGCCGAGGGCGCGCGCGGCAAGGTCGTCCTCGTGAGCCCCCATCACGAGGCTGGCGCGAAGCTCGACGGGCTCGGCGGGGTCGCGGCCCTCTTGCGCTTCCCGATCAAGTGATCGGCGTTTCCGTAAACATGTCTACGGGTTTCACGCGCGCCCGTGGGACTCGCCCTTCACGGTCGCCGCGGCCACCAGGTGGGCCACGCGCAGCGGCTCCGGGAGCGCGCCGCGGACCGTCGTCAGGGCGAGGGCCTCCACGACCTCGTGCCGCGTCGCGCCCACGTAGGTCACATGGAGCGGCGTGTGCCGCGTCGTGACCTCCTCGATCGCGTGCCGCTCGATGAGCGCCCATCGCTCCTCCCAGTCGTCGAACTTGCGCCGCAGAGCGCCGCGGATCGCGTCCAGGTCCGGCGCGCGCCGGGTGACCGTGACCACGGGCACGCCGAGGTCCCGGTGCAGGGCGTCCACGTCGATCACGTTGAAGCCGCCCACCGCGATCCCGTTCAGGAGGACCATCCGGAGCCCCTCCCGGTATCGCGAGCCCCGGACCATGCCGAGGATCCGCTCCGTGGCGTCGCGGCCGTCCACGTGGGCGAGGGTCATGAGGACGCCCTCGATGTAGGCGGGCGCCTGCACCGCGACGCCGACCAGGGGCACGTCCTCGTCGCCGAAGCGGAAGGGCCCGTCGTCGATCCCGAGGAAGCGGGACTTCGGCTTCATGGCCTACACGAGCTTCAGGCGGCCGGTGACCTGGTCGACGACCTCGTTCGGCCCCGGGCCGACGGCGAGGCACGTGACCGTCCCGGGCGGCAGCTCCGTCAGCCCGGCGTCCTCCACGAGGGCCGTCGTCAGGCCGAGCGATCGAGCGTGGTTCTGGAGGAGGTGCAGCTCCTGGAGGTCCGCCGCTTTCACGACGACCTTCTTCTGCCCCTCGTCCCACCAGTCCGAGAAGGCCTTGCGGTGCCTCGCCTTGGCGTCCAGCGCGGCCATGACGGCCGCGTGCGCGACCTGCACCGCGAGCTTGCCGCGGGATAGCTCGAGGTCGCCTCGGACCGCGATGACGAGCTTATGCCTCATCCCGCCCTTCATCCGTACAGCTCCGTCGCTCGCTCCGCCTCGAGCTTCTTCAGCTCCGCCTCGATCCGCTTCAAGTCCGCCTTCGCCTCGTCCCGCTTCGCTTCGTAGTGCGAGCGCGCGTCTGCGGACTGCAGTTGCATCCGCCGCTCGAGGTCCTTGATCGCCCGCCGCAGGCGCTCCCGCTCCGACGCTAGGTCCTCGAGCTTCCTCCGGATCCGGTGGTCCCGCTCCTCCTCCGTGAGCAGCGAGTCCGGGGCCGGCTTCGGCATCCGCCCCAGGGAGGGGTGCAGCCGCGCCATCCAGGGATACGCGCCGCGCCACCAGCCGACGACGAAGAAGAGGACGCTGAGCCCGGTGAGGCCCGCGGCGATCTCGGGTGCCTGCACGTACCCGACGACGCCTCCCGGCTGCACCCCCAGCGAGTTGAGGAAGAAGCCCCAGAGCACGGTGACCGCGATGGAGAGCACGATCCCCAGGGTGAGCCGGTACACGACGTCGTACTCGCGGTCGAGCTCGCCGCGGCGCGGGAAGAGGAGGTTCACGAGGAGGAGCCCGGGAATCAGGAACGTCAGGAGGAGCGCGCCGAGGACCCGGAGGAGCGCGACGATGCCGAGCAATGCGTCGACGACGGCGTCGGCCACCGCGGGTGGCGAGCCTCCGGAGTCTATTTGAAGGTTGCGCGGTCGCGCGCGGTCCCCGGAAAGTCTTTGCCGCGGACGGCATATGCCCGCGGCCGATCAGGAGGTCTCGCGTGGCGCGCAACCGCATCCCGACGCACATCCGCGGGTTCGACGACGCGATCGGCGGCGGCCTGCCCGAAGGTTACGTGGTCCTCGTCTCCGGCGCCCCGGGGACGATGAAGTCGTCCCTCGCCTTCTCCGTCCTCTACCAGAACGCGCTGCGCGACGGCCGCAAGGGCGCGTACTTCACCCTCGAACAGAGCAAGGACCTGCTCCTGGAGCACATGGCCTCCCTGGGCATGGCGGACCCGAAGGCATGGGAGAACCTTGCCCTCCTGGACATGGGGAACATCCGCAAGAACCTCAACCTCCTCCAGGGCCGCGGCACCTGGCTCGAGCTCTTCAAGATGTACTGCGCGAACGTCATGAAGGCGGAGAAGCTCTCCTGCCTCGTCGTCGATTCCCTGGACGTGCTCGAGACCATGGCGAAGATGCAGGACCGCCGGTCCGAGCTCTACTTCCTGTTCGAGTGGCTCAGGGACCTCGGGCCCCTGACCCTGCTGATCTCCGAGCAGCCCCTCGACATCGGCCCGAGCGCGCGGCCCCCCGACGAGGCGTACCTGGCGGACGGCATCGTGCAGCTCGACCTGCATGCCGCCTCGGACCTGTTCGTCCAGCGCCGCATCCGCGTGATGAAGATGCGGTCCACCCGCCACGACACCGGATACTACGCCCTCACGTACGACGACGGAGGGTTCGAGGTCGCCAAGGCCGTGTCCGGGTCCGGCTGAGGCCCGTTCGCGGTCGCCTGCGGAGAATCGGACCGAAGGCCTTTATACTCGGTCCGGGGGATACGACGCCGGCTCCCCCGCCGCTCGCGGTCGGCGGGTGTCGGAGCGTGAACCCGCATGGTCCCCGAACTGTCCAGCCTGAAGGAGGTGGGGGAAGGCGACCGCCTCGCCGTCCTCTATGTCGACGGCGACGTGGCGCGGCGGTCCGCGGGCGTGCGGTCCCTCGAGGGCCGCGGTCACCGCGTTGTCGTCGCGGACACCGGGCGCGAGGCGCTCGAGCGGCTCGCCGCCGAACCCTTCGACAGCGTGCTCGTCGCGCACGCCCTTCCCGACGCTTCGCCGCTGGACGTGATCCGTGCCGCCGTCGCGGCCCATCCGCGCCTCCCTGCGATCCTCCTCGTCCCGGCGCGGCATGAGGACCTCGAGATCGAATCGCTCCGCGCCGGCGCGGCCGAGACCGTGATTCTGTCCGAGCGGTTCCCCGAGTTCCTCCCCGCGGTCCTCGAGCACGAGGTCGGGCTCGCCCGCGCGCTCGACCAGCTGGAGCAGGCGCAGCGGGCAGGCGCCGACGCCACGGTCGCGCACCGGCTGGTCCTCGAGCAGCTCCGGGAGAGCGAGCGCCGGTTCCGGCTCGCGGTCTACCAGGCGCCGATGATCCTCTGGACCGCGGACACGGACCTGCGGGTCACCTGGGCGGCAGGCGCGGTCCTCGAACCCGTGGGGCTGGACCCGTCTGCGATCCCTGGGCGCCTGGTCGCGGAGTTCTTCCCGCGGGACGTCGCCGCCGCCCCGGTCGAGCAGCACCGGCTCGCCCGCGCGCGCCAGTCCGTGCGGGTTGAGATCCCCTGGCGGGACCGCGCGCTGGGCGTCCGCCTGGAGCCGATACGGGGCGAGCGCGGCGGCGGTGGCGGCGTCATCGGGATCGCCATCGACTTCACGGACCGCCGGCGCGCGGAAGAGGCCCTCCGCCTCGGGGAGGAGCGATTCGCCCTCCTGGGGAAGGCCACGAGCGACATGGCGTGGGACTGGGACCTCGAGACGGACCGCATGTGGCGCAACGAGAACCTCGAAACCCTGTTCGGGTACGCCGCGGAGGACATGGAGCCCACCGGCGCGTGGTGGGAGCTCCGCGTCCACCCCGAGGACCGCGGGCGCGTCGTGCAGAGCGTCCACGAGACGATCGGCCACGGGGACCGCTTCTGGAGCGCGGAGTACCGCTGGCAGCGCAAGGACGGCGAATACGTCACGGTCCTCGACCGCGGCTTCGTGATCCGGGACGCGGACGGCAAGCCCGTCCGCATGGTCGGCTCCACGATGGACATCACCCAGCGGCGGCGGGACGAGCAGATCCGGGAGGCGGTCTACCGCATCTCCGAGGCCGCCGTGACGTCCCGAGACCTCCCGGCCCTGTACGCGGAGGTGCACCGGGTCGTCGGCCGCCTCATGCCCGCGGAGAACTTCTACATCGCCCTCCACGACCCCGAGACGGACACCCTCAGCTTCCCCTACTTCGTGGACGAGGGGGAGGCCTCCCCGGCGCCGTACAAGGCCGGTCGCGGCCTCACGGAGTACGTCCTCCGGTCCGGAAAGCCCTTCTACGCGTCGAGCGAGGGGTACGAGCGCCTCGTGTCCAGCGGCGAGGTCGTCCGGATCGGCCCGGCGTCCATCGACTGGGTCGGCGTGCCCCTCGTCGCCTATGGCCGCACGATCGGGGTCCTTGTCGTCCAGACGTACCGGACGGGCGTGCGGTACGGCCCGCAGGAGCGGGACATCCTCGGGTACGTGTCGGCGCAGATCGCGATGGCGATCGAACGGAGGCGCGCCCAGGAAGCCCTCCTGGCCGCGGAGGCGAAGTTCCGGAGCCTCGTCGAGCATTCCCTGACGGGCATCTACATCATCCAGGAGGGCCGCTTCCGCTACGTCAACCCGAGGCTGGAGGAGGTCTTCGGTTACGCCACCGGCGAGATCGTCGCCTCGAAGAGGGTCGCCGACCTCGTGGCCCCGGAGGACCGCGCCAGGGTCGAGGAGAACCTCCGCGGGAGGCTGTCCGGGAAGGCCTCCACGCTCCACTACTCCTTCCGGGGGATGCGGAAGGACGGACGGCGCGTGAGCATCGAGGTCCTCGGGAGCGCGATGGAGTTTGAGGGAGGGCACGCGATCATCGGCTCCCTCCTCGACGTCACGGAGCGGCGGAGGGCGGAGGACGACCTGCGCCGCTCCGAGACGAGGTTCCGGACCCTGTTCGAGGCGGCCGCGGACGCGATCCTCCTCGTGACCGCGAGGGGCGCCATCCTCGACGCGAACCCCGCGACGGAGGCGCTCGTCCAGATGGAGCGGGCGGACCTCGTCGGGGCTTCCCTGGAGGAGTTCCTGGGCCCGGAGGACCTGGACCGCGCCCGGTCGTACCTCCGCGACGTCTTCCGCAGGAGGTCGCCCGCGGAGCCCTTCGAGGTCTCCATCGTCCTGTCCAACGGCCTGCGGAGGTACCTCGCCGTCCGCTCCCGGCTCGTCTCCGAGGCGGGGCCCCAGGCCTTCGCCCGCATGCTGGTCCGCGACGTTACGGGGCACCGGGCGGTGCAACGGCGGCGCCCCCCGCGCGCAGCCCCCGGCAGCCGGCTGCCTCCAGCAGCTGTCCCGCCGTCATGCCCTTGGCGCCGGGGTGCAGCCTGTAGCGGGTGGTCGCGGTGCCCTCGCTGTCGACGCCGTGCCTCACGTCGTAGTAGTCGTTGAGCACGTTTGTGGCCGCGTGGAACGACACCATCCCGAGAAGCGTGACGAGGGCCAGGCCCGCGTCGAAGCGGCCGGCCAGGGCCGCGAGGAGGGCGCCGAGGGTGACCGAGGAGAAGGTCATGGTGACCGACCAGGGCCTCGTCGAGAGGAAGGCCGCCCAGACCCGCCCGGCGCCCGCGGGCCGGACCGCCGCGCCTTCGCCCTGCCGAGCGGCGGCGCCTGGCAGCGAGACGGACTGTGATTCTGAGGCCGGGTGCATCGGTCCCGTTTTCCACTCGCCAGTGGTAATATTAACTTTGGCAGTCGGGCGCGGCCAGCCGGCAGCCGGTTGGCCGTCCTCCCCGGACGGGCCCCAAGCACATTTAACCCCGTCCGGGCCAGCCCCGGTTC
>OFHK01000423.1_pt1 | contig 12991 bp, 12 predicted proteins | sample 1521951 | NCBI WGS metagenome assembly OFHK01 (sample SAMEA2468436, study PRJEB22500) | soil metagenome | biome: Glassland; feature: Farmland; material: Clay | place: Australia | collected 2013-01-31 | depth 0.55 m
GGGAGCGATGTGCCTCCCGCGAATCGCCTGCGCTACAATCGCGGTCCGATGGTCTCGGAACTGATCCGCATCCTGCGAGGCCCCAGCCGCGATCCCCGGATGGCGCACATCAGCCGTCCGCTGCCGCGCGACCTCCACGACGCGCAGGTGCTGGCAGCACTCGATATCGCACTGGCAGCCAACCCCGATCCCGCCTACCTGGTCGAGACGCTGCGCCCGGCACTGCAGCAGGTGACCGGGCACCAGTACGAGGTGCTCGATCGGTCGACGCGCGACGTCACCGGGGCGTACGGCAGGACCATGGTCATGATCCGCGACGGCGAGGTCGTCCTTCGTTCCAATTACCTTCAACGCCCGCAGGGCTTCCCAATGCTGGTTGGAAGAAGCACCCGGTTCCTCAAGCATGTCGCGGATCGTCTGAAGTCCCACGGGATCGTTAAACTTCGCCAGCGAAACGGCGGCATTGGCGCGGACGGAAGGAACGGTATCGTGTGTCAACTTCCGCAGGGCCTGATGCAGGTCTTCATTGGAGGGGTCGTTGGCCATGATCCAGGCGGCGGAGCCACGCAGTTCGGCCGAGTCGCTGCGGGCCATCGCCGATGAGGCCCACCGCCACGGGCTGCCAGTCACGGCGCACGCGCACAGCGCGCGGTCCATCGCCGACGCGGTGACCGCCGGCGTCGATGGGATCGAGCACGCGACGTTCATGACCGCAGACGGCGTCGACGCACCCGAGGCGGTGATCCGCGCCATCGCCGCACAGCGGATCGTTGTCGGCTGGACCGTGGGCCGGCACCCCAGCCAGGGCGACAGCTCGTACCCGCAGATCGCCAGCCGGATGGCCGGGATGCTCGCCGCCCGGCGGCGGCTGTATGAGTCCGGCGCGCTGCTCGTGCCCGGCAGCGACGCCGGGGTCTCGCCCGCCAAGACGCACGACGTGCTGCCCTACGCACCCGAAGACCTGGCCGCGGCCGGCATGAGCCCGGCCGAGATCTTGTGGGCGCTGACCTCCCGGGCCGCCCAGGCCTGCGGAGTCGGGCACCGCAAAGGACGCATCGCCCCCGGATTCGACGCCGACATCCTCGCCATCGACGGCAACCCGCTCACCGACCCCGCCGCCATCCGCAGACTGCGCGCCGTATACGCCGGCGGCCAGGCCGTCCTCCCGGCACTAGGCGGCCAGGCTGAAGCCGAGGTGCCGTGATGCCCCGCCCCATCTTCCGTCCGGCACCCGGCCACGTTCCGGCACCGCCCGCCGAGCCGCACCTGGCCGGCGCCCGCCTGCGCCGCAGCGAGCCGGTCCCGCCGGAACCCCAGTTCCGCACCCCGGCCGACCAGCGGTTCGCGCGCCGTCACCACACGGGCAAGCATCGCCGCCCGGCCATCTTTCCCGGTAGAGGTTCAGTGGCCGTCCTCAGTGCCAGCACTGATATGCGAGGCAGCGGTGCGGGCGAGCCTGGCGGCATGGACTTGCGACCGTCGAGGCCATGTTCGCCCCGGCCCGTTACCCGGGGCTGGTCGGGGTGGAGCTGGAGCTGATCCCGGTGACCGACACGCCGCTGCCCCGCCCGGTCGCCCCGGAGTGGCTGGCGGCCGGGTTCGACGCGGGGTTCGTCAGGGCGGCGGCTCCCTCCTTCGAACCCGGCGGACAGCTGGAACTGAGCCTGCCACCCAGGCCGACCGTCGAGGACCTGGCCGCCGACGTGGCGGTGCTGTCGCGGCGGGCGGCCGCCATCGCCGCGGCGCGCGGGATCCGGCTGGAGGCGGTGGGTCTCAATCCTTACCACTCCTGCGCCGACGTGCCGCTGCGCCGGCCGGAGCCGCGTTATCTGGCGATGCAGCGGGCATTCGACGAGGTAGGGGCGGACGGGCGCCGCATGATGCGGCTCACGGCGTCGCTGCAAATAGCCGTCGGCCTGCTCCCCGGCCGGGCCGGGCACGAGCAGTGGCTGGTCGCCAACCTGGCAGGCCCGCCATTGGCCGCCGCGTTCGCCAATTCCGCCGTCGCGGCGGGCCGCGCCGCCGGCATCCCCGGCGCACGCACCCGGATCTGGCAGAACGCCGACCTGCGCCGCACCGGCTACGACGGGCGGCACCTCGACCGCACCGACCCGGTCGGCGCGTACGCCGCCTTCGCCGCAGCGGCACCGCGGCTGCCCATCCGGGAGGCTGAGCAGCCCGCGTATCACCTGTCCACGTTGTTCCCGCCGGTTCGGCCGCGCGGCGGGTATCTCGAGGTGCGCTACCTGGACGCACAGCCGCTGTGGCGCATCCCAGAAGCGGTGGGCGTAGTCGCGTCGCTGCTGTATGACGACCGGGCGCGGCATGACGCGCTCGATCTCCTCCTGCCACGCGCGCAGGATCAGCACCGCGCCTGGGGGGCCGCGCTCACCGCCCTCGCCGCCGGCAGCCTGACCGGAACGCTGGCACGCGCGGCCCGCGGCATGCCAGGCCCACAGGCATTGCCCCTGGCGGCAGCGATCATGGCGTGCGGGCTGGCCGCCACCGCGGTCGCGCCCGGCCTGCCCGCCGCGCTCGCCGGCCTGGCCACCGTCGGGATCGGCTGGTCGTGCTTCCTCGGCACGACAATCGCCATGCTGCAGTCGGCCGACCCGCGCATGCTGGGCCGCGTCATGTCCCTGTTCGCGGTGGTCCTCCTCGGCGGCGCCTCGGCAGGGGCACCGGTCGCATCCTTCCTCGCTGCCTCGCTCGGCCCACGCACTCCCTTCTTCGCAGGCACGGCCGCGGCAATCGCAGCACTGGCCGTAGCGGTGGGCGCCACCAGAACCGGCACCCAGCCAAGCAGAGAGGAACCGGCAGCGGTTATGGTCGCGGATAAGTACTCCCCTCATCTTTCCGGGTCAGGCCGCAGTGATGTCGCTGGTCCAGGCGTGGTCATCGATTTGATCAAGGGGGTTGTGCCCCGGAAATCGGGCTTTGAGGAAGCTGCCGTGCCACAGCGCCTCCACGGTGGCGGCCTGCACCGTGGAGGTCTGGCCGCAGGCGTGAATGGTCACGGTCTGCCATGACGCGGTCGCGGCGATGTCAGCGCAGGTGCCCAGCCGCTTTCCCTTCTCCGCCGGGCGGCCGCGCTTGCCGGTGCGGGGCGGCTTCGGCCCGTGCAGCACCGCGTTGGCGGGCAGCCGTGCCGTCCAGGTACTTCCCGCCACGACGAGTGATTCTCCGTGGAAGGCGGCGTCGCCGACCCCGTGCACCACCCGGTCGCCGTGGCGTCAGGGCACGTTGGCCGGTAAGAGGCTCTCCGGGTGCTGGCCGGGCTGTCCACGCTGCACTGGTGACGCTTGTCACCGGCCTGGCCGGCCGGATCCCCGGGCCTGCGTGTCAGGCACAGCAGCGGTCAGACACGAGTCAGATGGCGTTCTGACAACTGGGCGTCGATCCGGATCAACCGGAGTCATCGTCTGGCGGAGCCGGGAGCGCGGGTGTGATGTCGGTGTGACCGAAGTCGTTCCCCTTGAACAGAAGCGGTTCTCCGGTGGACTTTGCCAGGGCGTACGCGAAGCAGTCGCCGAAGTACCATCCGCTGCCTTGGCGCTGTCCGGATGACCATCGAGGAGCGCGAGCATGAGAGCGCAACAGAACCTCTCCGGCGGGGAGAGGCGACTACCGGAACGTGGCCGCACCGCTTGGCGATGGCCTTACCGGCGCGAGCCCGCGCATATCCCCAGGCGCCGCCGAAGCTCATCGGGGTCCGGCAGCATGCTGATGTCTTTGCCCTCAGCTTCCGCGCGGCGGAGCCGCCACTCGCAGTCGTCGATCCCCGCAAGCACCCGGTCCAGCGCGGCGCCCCCGGCCACAACCGCCTCGGCGGGGGTCATGCCTGCCGCATCGCGGGCTTCCAGCATCGACAGATACCCGAGCTCACGGTTGATCTCACGGGCGACGTCGTCCAGTGGGTGCTCGATGGGCAGGAAGTAGCCCTCCAGGATGAGCTTCCGCTGCTCCGGCGGGTCCACGCCCTCGATGCCGAGCCTCCGGCACGTGGCCTCGCGGCTGGCTGGACCGTCCTCAGTCTCCAGTGGCGTACCGGCCAGCTCGCCCGCGGTCAGGGCGCTGCGCTGCGTCCCGCCGACTGGGCATCCCGCGGCGGAAGCCGCCGCCAGCACGACAGCCTCCAGTCCAGCCGCCCGCCGTACGGAATTCGCGGTCACCGTGAACCCCGACCTGCCACGCCGGATGGTCCCGAGGTTGGTCAGCCGCCCCGGCTGGATCTGGCCGGCGTATTCGATCTCATCAGGCGAATTGCGCGTCCAGAAGCGCTCGGGCAGCGACTGGAGAAAGGCGTGGTAGCCGTCCACGTCCCTGATCGGCGGCTGCGGCGGGGCCAGGCAGGGCTTGGTCAGCAGCGGCCAGACCTTCTCGACGGCACCAACCTCGATGGCAGTTTCGCACCACCGGTACTCATCCCCGTCGGCGGTCTGGAAGACCGGCGATGACTGCCCGGCGAACTGCGACAGCAGCCGTTCCGGGAACAGCGGCGCGCTTGCGGGCGCGACCGGCCCTTCGGGGAACAGCGCCTCGCCGGCCTCCCGAAGGTCACGGGGCAGGATGCCCATCCCGCCGAGCACCCGCACGTACCGACCGCCACCTGGCAACTGGGCGCCGTCCGGCAGCAACCTTCCGATTACGATGTCCAGCCGCCCAACGGACAGTGAGAACAGCCGGTCATGCTGCCAGACCCGCTGCGGCCCGCCAACCAGGCTGCGCAGGGACAGTTCCGACCCGCGCTTGACCCAGCTCACCTCGTACATGTCCATGGGCTCGGTCAGCCACTTGCCGAGCAGGTCCCGCTCGTCATCGCGCAGCAGGTGACCGCGTGCGGCAAGAAACCGCGCGGCGGCGCCGCCGTCGAAGATCGCGAGATCGAGCGCGAGCATGGCGGCGTGCGGCGCGCCGATGGCGCATGCGGCCATCCGGTCGGTGTCCGTGCGGTTCGGGCCCCGCTGCGCGTAGGTGGCGAGCATCGCATACAGCGCCGGGGCGCGGTCCGGGAGCGGATGCACGCCGCCGTCCAGATCCTTGACCCGGCAGCACGCCTTGTACTTGCGGCCAGACCCGCACGGGCATGGCTGGTTTCGGGATGCGCGCTCGGTGCCCGGAGCAGCCTGCCGCAGCCTGTCCAGCGGCCGGAGCAACGGCTCGGCGATTTCGTCGGAGCCGATCGCCGACGCCAGCTCCCAAGCCCGTACCCAGTTGCCCGCGCACAGTTCGTACTCCATGGCGTCGCGGGCCGCCGGGAGCAGCATCGGGTCGAGCCGGAGACAGGACCCGATCATCTGCCGCGCCTCGTCGGACCGCCCCGATCCCTCTGCCGCCCGTGCCCGTAGCAGCATCGGGATGGCGGGATGCCCGCAATCCTCGAGCGCGGCGATGCCGCGCGACCACGGGTGCTCATCTGTCCTTCCAGGCACGGCGGCGGTCTCCACCGCTTCCGCCACCAAGTCGATCAACGCGGGCTTGGCCAGCCAGGGACCCAGGGTGACGGGAGGCCCGGCCGCTAGCGCCGAAATGCACCTCAGTGCCTCTCCCGCATCGCCAGTATCCAATCGCCCGCGCGGGCCGAACTCTCGGTGTGTCAGCAGCCACCGGGGAACGCCGGCCCGCGTGGCGAGCGTCGTAGCCACCGAGTCGTCGCCGGCGCGCAGCGCCGAGGCGAGATCCCGGGCAACTTCCATGTCCGGCAGCAGAGCATCTCCCGCGGTCACTCGCAGGAGCATAGCGCCCAGGGGCGCCACCCGGGATTCCGGCAAATCCGATTCAGCGGGCTCGGCACAGCTCGCCGTACGGCTCGGACATGCGGACCATCGGCGCTCTAGACTGCCTGGCTGGGCGGTTCATGAGGATCCTGCCCGGGGTCATGCTTGTGCGAGGCGGGAGGCATCGCCATGAACGATCTTGAGGTGGCCGCGGAACACGCGGTGCTGACCGGGCAGATCCGCTCGCTCGTGGCATGGGTGGGTCCGGGCCGCAAGCTCACCCAGACAGGCAGAATCGGGCTGACGGATGCCCGCAATTTGGTGGAACTGCTCGGCACCGGCGACAGGATCGACGCGAAGATCGGCGACCGGGTCTTCAAGACCAAGTCCAGCGAGGAACTCGCTCACCTCACCCGGATCGTCGAGTGGGCGAAGGCCGCGCGGCTGGTCCGGGTCAGCGGCACCAGGCTTGTGCCGGTGAAGAAGAACGCCGCCCTGCCCGGTCGGCCGCTGGATCTGGTGATGGCGCTGCTCAAGGCCTATCCGAAGCTCGGCAAGTCGCTATTCCCCAGGGGTGTCTACCGCCAGTCGCTCATCGGGGACGAGTTCCGCGACGTCAGCGAGGCGCTCATCGCCATCATGCTCGCCCATGCGGGCCCCTGTCCCCTCAGTCTGCTCCGCGCCTCGGCCACTGACCTGATCGAGGACCGGTATGTGCTGGACGGGCTCAGTGAGCGGCAACTGGATTTTCTGCGACGAACCGTCGATACCGACGTCAGGATCGCGGTGGCCGCACTCGCCGCGCTCGGTGTCGCTGCCCTCAAGGAGACACAGGATACGGCGGAACTCACCGCTCTCGGCCGTTTCACGATCGGGCGCAGTCGCGGCATGCCGCTGCCAGGCGACCCCGTGCTGCAGGTGCGGATCACACTCCTGGATGTCACCGGCCCGCCGGTGTGGAGACGCGTTCTGGTCCCCGCGGCGTTTACCCTCGACCGGATCCACCTTGTCATTCAGGCTGCTATGGGCTGGCAGAACTACCACATGCACGCTTTCCGGGCCGGTGAGCTCAGCTACGGTCCAGACCCGGAAGGCGTGCTCGGGCACCTGGAGGAGGCCAAGGTGCCGCTCGCCGACGTCGTCGGCGTAAGCGGGCGTATCGGCTACGAATATGACTTCGGTGACGGTTGGGAGCACGAACTCCTCGTCGAGGCGCGTACCGAGGCCGAGGCCAGCCAGACCTACCCTGCCTGCACCGCCGGCGAAGGTGCCTGCCCACCCGAGGACTCTGGCGGCTTCCCCGGCTACCAGGAGCTCAAGGAGATCCTCGCCGATCCGTCCAGCAAAGAATATGAAGAGATGCGTATCTGGGCGGAGTCGCAGATCGGCGGTGAGTTCGATCCCGCAAGTTTCGACCTGACCGAGGCCAACGCAAGAGTGTCGACCGCCTGACCCGCGCAAGCCAGCAGCCGGAAGGCGTAGAGCCCGGGTGCACGCCGCTTCTGCTGGAGCATGAGCCGTAGGGCCGTTCGGCTGATGCGGCACACCTCGCACGGGGTCCGGCCAGGCTGCGCACCCGGAGAGCTGGCGCCCGGGCTATCAGACGGTCGCCTGCACTCGTGGGCGACGTGCCCCAGCGCGGCAGGTCCCCGGTGCCCTTCAGTTCCCGCACCGGCAGCCGGGCCGGCGGGTCCGGCGCAGTGTCGCCGGCACTGGGGGAGCCGCTGTTCTTGTTGCACCGATTACCTGTGGGGCGTCTGGTTCGGGCGGGTCATCAGGTCACCTTGTTTCGTATATGTGTTCTAATCAAGAAGTGGAAGTGTGGCGGCCTGCCTGGTGGTGCTACCCGCTGGAGTGCCGGAACGGGCATCCCTGGGGGCCGGGCCGGGTGATCGTGTCGTGGACGCTGTGCGACTGCGGCCCGGCGCTGGCGGCACGCGGGCGCGGGCCAGCCGGGCACATGGTGGTGTACTGCCAGGCGGAGGGCTGCCGGTCGGCCTGGTACAAGCCCCGGCACGAGCCGGCCGGATTAGTGCGCTGCCGGGACGCACCCGTGAGTACCGGGGAGCCGGCGTTGCCGGTGGCGTTCGATCAAGAAAGACACGGTGGGGTCAGCCGGGCGCGGGGGGGACGACGACGATCATCGTCAGCACGAGGCGCTGCGAGCCCTCGTTGGCGTAGGTGTGCGGCAGGCCGCCGGGGAAGCGGGCACACTGCCGCGGCCCGACCTGGTAGCGGGTACCGGCCACGGTCAGGGTGAGCATCCCCTCCTCGACCCAGGCCAGCTCCCGGGTAGCCGGGGCATGGCCGTCGCCGCCATGCGTCTCGGACGGCATGAGCGTCCAGTGCCACAACTCGGCCGCCCAGGGCGGCTCGGTGGCGGCGATGATGGTCCCGGTCCCGCCGGACGGGCCGTGCCACAGGGTCCGGGACTGGTCCGGGCCGGTTACCCGCACCTCCGGCTCCGCTGGCACATCGACAAGGCGGGTCACCGGCACCCCGAACGCGTCGCTGAGCCTGGCGAGGGTGGCCAGGTTCGGGTTGGAGCGGGCCTGCTCAAGTGCGACCAGGACGCCCTTGCTCACCCCGGACCTGGCGGCGAGGTGATCGAGCGACCAGCCGCGCTCAGCGCGCAGGGCCTGCAGCGTGCGCGCCAGCGCGCCGCTGAGATCACTAGCAGGCACGATAACCACTCGCTTCCGGGATGGGCGGTCGGTATGTTGAACTAAACGGTATAAGATTCCGACCGCCCAGGCGAGATTCCGGGCGGGCCCCAGGTTAAAGGAGAGTGCGGACGTGGAGTTGGCCTTCGCGCTGGCGGCCGCGGTGCTCTACGGCAGTGCCGACTTCCTTGGCGGGGCCGCGTCCCGGCGATCGCGGGCGCAGTCGGTGCTGGTGGTCTCCGCCCCCGCGGGCGCGATCGCGCTCCTCGCGTCGGCGCTGGTCATGGGGGGCGCGTTCCGCACCTCCGGGCTGGCCTGGGCGCTTGCGGGCGGGACGGCGGGCGGGGCCGGGCTGATCGTGTTCTACGGCGGCCTGGCGGCGGGACCGATGAGCGTGGTCGCCCCGGTCTCCGCGCTGGTGTCCACTGTGCTGCCGGTAGGGGTAGCGCTCGCCTTTGGCGAGCGCTCGGGCCCGCCGGTCTACGCCGGTGCGGCCGTTTGTGTGCTGGCGATCGCGCTGGTCAGCATGGACGGCGGAGCGGCCAGGCCGGACGGCGTGGGCACAGCGCCGGCCGCGGTGGGACGGCGCGGCCGGCCCCATGCGACTGCTCGTGGCCTTGGCTACGGGGTCACATCCGGCCTGGCGTTCGGCATCTTCTTCCTTTTCATGCGTAACGCGGGGGCGTCCGGCGTGCTCTGGCCGGCTTGCGCCGCGCGGGTGGCCGGGACCCTGGTCATCCTGGGCGCCGCCGCCTGGCTGCGGACACCCCCGGCCGGGTGGGGGTCCGGGCTGGCCGGGCGGCGGGTGCTCCTTGTTGCCCTGGCCGCCGGCGTCCTCGACGCCGCGGCGAACGCGTGCTACATACTCGCCACCCGGGCCGGGCTGTTCGGCATCGCAGTGGTGATCACCTCGCTCTACCCGGGGATCACGGTGCTGCTTGCCCGGGTGATGCTGGGTGAGCGGATGCGGCTGGTGCAGCGGCTCGGGCTGCTGCTCGCCGCGGCGGGGGTCGCGCTCGTCACCTTCTGACCGGGCGCCGGATCTGCGGGCCCTGGGCAGGCTCATGCGGCCGGACGCCCTGATGGTCGTCCGGCCGCACGAACCCCGGGGAAGGGAGTTACCGGCTGGCCTGGCAGGTCAGTCGTCGCCGTCGTCTTTGCTCGGGAAGATCAGCCCACATACCTCTAGGTACAGTTGCTCAGGGTAAGGGATGTGGTCCACGGTGCGAAGCGCCTGGTCCTGGCCTGCGGATTCGAGGATGAATTCACCATACCCGAACAGGCGCCCGAAGAACGAGCGCTTGAAGCTCATGTCGGTGACCTTGACCAGGGGCATCATCGCCACTTTGCGGGTGAAGAGCCCGGACGTCAGGATCATCCGCTGCGAGGTGACCACGAAGTAGTCGACCGCCCATGTGGCGGCCTTGATCAGCAGCCGGACGAACACCACACCCCAGATGATCCAGACCACGGCCATGGCCGCGCCCTCGTGCTTGAGGATGGTGTCGCTCAGGACCGCGGCGGCGATCAGCCCGGCCAGGGCCCACGCGATCGGGCCGAACAGCACCGCCGGGTGCCTGCGCACCGTGATGACCTGCTGCTCATGGGGAAGCAGGTACTTGTTGACCTCGGCCGGGGGGGTGGCGCCCGGAGCGATCAGCCGCATGTGCTCAGCGCCTTATGTGTGATCACAGTGAGTTCAGGAAGTTGGCCAGGGAACTGCCCGCAGACTTCAGCAGGTTGAACAGGTTATGCACAGCGGTGGCAGCACCTTGCGGCTTCGTGAACAGGTAGTACGCAAGGAAGATAACGATCGCCCAGGTGGCGATCTTCTTGACTGGCATGATCAGCTCCCGGAAGCCCGTGTGCCGGTCGGTTAACCCAGCTTAGCTCAGAGTGATTACTTCACCAATGGCCGTTAACGGCAACGACACGCTACCTCCCTCGGGGAACATGATGGCTGTCCCCCGCCGATCGGGTGGCAAAACCATCACGCGGACCAAAAGTGACGGACTGTCACTTTGATCACGTTAGGTGGCGATGTTGCGGCTGCTCGTGATGTCATTAGGTAGAAGGGGTGGCCAGGGCAGACCCGATCGCCGGACACAACGGCGGCCGATCTGACACCATTTCCTTCCTGACCGCACAACCGAGCAGCACAACCGATGGAGCGACGATGACGGACACAGGTAGCGACGATGTCGCCGTCATCGTGTACCGCGAAGATGACGCCTGGGAGGCGGACGTCCTGCCGGTGGCCCTGACCGAAGACCTCGCGGGCCTGATCCAGGCGCTGCGCCAGCAGCCCAGCATGGGGGGGACGATCGGGCTGGCGGCGATCGGCGATGACTTCTTCGTCGCCCTGCGGGTCATCGGCGGCCAGGTCTCGGTGTTCCTGTCTGACCTCACCGCCGCGGTGGACTGGCCGCTTGCCCGCCAGGTGCTCGATCACCTGGAGATCGAACTGGCTGACGACGAGGATCTCGATCAGGTGCTACCGGTGGGGGATCTGTCCATCTTCGCCGACCTCGGCATCGACGAGATGGATCTGGGCATGCTCGCGGGCGACCTTGATCTGTTCCCTGATGAGGCGCTGGCCATCATCGGCCGCAAGCTTGGCTTTGGCCACGCGCTGGAGCGGGCGCTCGACACAGCACTTGGCCGGTAATCTCACGGCGTGAGCACCGGTTTCCACGCCGAATTCGAGCCCGCGATGCGGGCGGCGCTCGCGGAAGCGGCCGCGTCGAACTCACCCCACGCCGAGGTGCCGGTCGGGGCGGTGATCCTCGACCGCGATGGCACGGTGATCGCCAGGGCGCACAACCGGCGCGAAGCAGATGTCGACCCGACCGCACATGCCGAGATCGTCGCCATCCGGGCAGCGGCGCGTGCGCTCGGATCGTGGCGGCTGGAAGGCTGCACGCTGGTCGTCACGCTTGAGCCCTGCACCATGTGCGCTGGCGCCATCGGCGCCGCCAGGATCGAGCGGGTCGTGTACGGGGCGGTTGACCCCAAGGCGGGGGCGGCCGGCTCGCTCTGGGACGTGCTGCGCGACCGCAGGCTCAATCACCAGGCAGAGGTGATCGGGGGAGTCCTCGCGCAGGACTGCGGGGCACTGCTCCGCGAGTTCTTCACCCAGCGCAGGCGCTCCCTCACCTGAGGCCCCACCTGGGATGTGCGAGTACCTGAGCAGTGTGAGTCAGGTAGGCTCAGCCGCGGTGGAGTCGCCTAGTGGCCGAGGGCGCACGCCTCGAAAGCGTGTGAGGGGGCAACCCCTCCGTGGGTTCAAATCCCACCTCCACCGCCATGTGCTGCCCACGGGGATGCGCCACCATCCACCCGTGGCCGTCCCGGCAGGTTCGCAGCCTGCCGCGAGCAAACCTTGCCCGGGAGATTGGATTGCAGCTAGAACCTCAGAGCACACCGCTGTTCATCCTGCTAATGGCGGTGTTCTGCGCTCTGCTGGCCTGGCTCGCCCTCACCAGGCAGCCGGTCTTCCGCGTCCTGGCGGCATGCCTCTCATTCATCCCGGCGATGCTGTTCGGGGTGGCGGCAGTGAACAAGTACTACGACTACTACCAGACCTGGGGCGCCCTCACCTCAGACCTCGGCGGGCAGAGCCTGAACACGGTGCCGAGCATCCCGCACAACCTCTCCGCCGGGCGCCTGCTTGCGATCCTGGGCAAGGTGACCGGGGGGCGGACCGCCGCCCTGCTGGGTGAGACCGTCCGCTTCACCATCGCCGGCCCGAGAAGCCATATCACCAGGACCGTCTACGTCTTCCTGCCGCCGCAGTACTTCCAGCGCAGCTACAGCAGCCACAAGTTCCCGGCGATCGAGCTCATCTCCGGTTACCCCGGAGAGCCGCAGGACTGGATCAATGTGATGGGCATCACCCAGGCCTACAAGACGCTGCTGAACGACCACCTGGTGAAGCCCGCCGTGCTGATCATGCCCGATCCGAATGGCGGCCCCCAGTACTCACTGCAGTGCCTCAACATCGTGCGCGGGCCGCAGGATGCCACCTATCTGGCCCGGGAGGTCCCGGCCTACCTGGCGCACACGCTCAGGCTGGACCCGCCGGGGCCGACCTGGGGAATCGCCGGGTACTCCGAGGGCGGCTACTGCGCGGCGAACCTCGCCCTGGTCTACCCCGCCAGGTATGGCGCCGCGGGAGTGCTCAGCGGTTATTTCACGCCCTTCGGTGTCCGGTACGGGAACCCGCCCAATCTCGTCCCCGCGTTCGGGAAGAACAAGGCACTGCGGCACCTGAACACGCCGCTGCTCCGGGTGACCACGCTTCCGGTGGACGTCAGGATCCCGAAGTTCTGGCTCGGGGCGGGGAGCTCCGATCAGGCGGACGTCACCGCGTCCCGGCGGTTCCAGCAGCTGCTGCTGGCGAGACAGCCGAACGTGACGCTGGGTCTGGCGCCCGGTGGTGCGCACACGATGGCCCCCTGGCGGGCGCCGGTCCCGCCCCTGCGTGGGTGGGTGACCTCCCCGCTGGCCTACACGCACCCGCCTCCGCTGCTGCCCCGCGGCGTGCCCCAAGCACCGGGGGGGCAAGCGCCGGCGCACCCCGGGGCCGGTCCCCCGGCGGACAAGACCCCC
>OFHK01000429.1_pt1 | contig 12732 bp, 10 predicted proteins | sample 1521951 | NCBI WGS metagenome assembly OFHK01 (sample SAMEA2468436, study PRJEB22500) | soil metagenome | biome: Glassland; feature: Farmland; material: Clay | place: Australia | collected 2013-01-31 | depth 0.55 m
TGCCCGACCGAGCTTGTCGCCGACTGCACGCGATTCTTCCTCGACTATCTCGACGCCGTCGCCACGAAAAACTGGGACTTTCAAAGGTTCCATCCGTTTTTTCAAGGGGGCATAGGGCTTTATCACGTTGGATTTCCCTCCGCATCGGCCAACAAGCTGGGCGGCTTTGGCGGCGGAGGCGTGGATGTCTTTTTCACGCGCGGGAGCGCCATCGAGCTTGCGGCTCGCTACCACTGGACTCCCGATGTCGGAGGACGGCATGCCGGATTTTTCGAGGGCGTCGGAGGCGTGAAATTCTATTTTTAAGCGGATAAGATCGCCTTCGCGACGCTTGGGAGGTTTCCATGTCATCGAGGTCGGGCACCATGACCGGAGGTCTTCCCCGCCGCGGCCCGGCGGAGAGCGGCCCCGCCGCCCGGGCCAGCCCCGCCCCCAGCTGCCACAGCCCGGTGCCGGAGGCGCGCCGGGCGGCGCGCAAATCCCCGGCGCAACCAGTCCCTGCCCCCGGCCGTCTCAGGTAGTGCCGGGCAGCGCAGGGGCATGCCCGGCGGCCCGCCCGCCGCCGGGCAGGAGGTGTGGTAAACCTGTGCAATCCCAATCCGCTGACGCCACCGCCGTCCCAGCAGCGGGCAGCGTCGTGACCTTGCTGGGATCCCGGAGCGCGCCAGGGCGGGCCGCCACCCGAGGGGATGCCGTGGAGAGGTTCCGCACCACCGACCGGGCAGCCGCTGAGGAACTGTTCAACGCGTGCTACCCCCGGCTGGCGGGCTGGGTGCGGCGGCTGGTCGACGACGACGACACCGCGCATGAGATCGCGGCCGAGGCGTTCACCCGGCTGCTCGCCCGGTGGTCATCCCTGGACAACCCGCAGAGCTACCTGTACATGATCGCTACCAACCTGGTCCGCGACCACTGGCGCAAGAGCGGCCGGGAGCGGCGCGCCCTGCGCGCGGCGAGTGCTGCCGCGCCCGCCGACCCGGTACTTCATCCGGCGCAGGACGTGGACGTGCGCGCTTTAATCCAGTCCCTGCCCGACCGGCTGCGCCAGCCGTTCCTGCTCTACCACTACGCGGGATTCCCCATCCGCGACGTGGCGGTGATGCTCGGCCGGCCGGAAGGGACGGTCAAGGCGGATCTGCATCACGCCCGGTCCAGGCTCCGGGCAGCACTGGGGGAATCCCATGGCTGACCATCGCGACGACCTCGACACCTGGCTGAGCGCGCGGGTCCAGCCCCTGCTGCCACCACCAGGCACGTTCGAGTCGGTCCAGGCCCGGGCACGCAGGCGCCGCACCAGGCGGGCGGTGCTGTCCGCGGCCGGCGCCGTCGCGATCGTGGCCGCCGCCGCCGCAGTCATCCCCCAGGTGGTGATCAGCGCCCGGCAGGCCGGCCGCCAGCCGCTGGCGGCAGGCAGCACGCCCGGCCAGCCGAGGTCCCCCGTGGCCCCCTCGCCAGGCGGGCCCGTCCCCAGCTCGGCACCGGCACCGGCCGGGCAGCTGGGGCAGGGCCTGACGCCGCCGCCGCTTTCTGTCACATTCGTCGGTAACGCCACCGGCTGGGTCCTGGGCCAGACCAGCACGCCGGCGCAGTGCGATCTGCCCGCCGCCCCACACTGCCTGCTGCTGGAACGCACCGACAGCGGGGGCGGGCGATGGCGCCGCGCCGCCGGCGCGCCGCCCACCCATGGGCCGAACGGATCCACCGGGGTCAGCCAGATCCGCTTCCTCAACACCACCGACGGCTGGGCGTTCGGGCCGCAATTGTGGGCCACCCATGACGCGGGCCGGACCTGGCGGCGGATCAGGACCGGCGGGCTCAGGGTGACCGCCCTGGAGACCAGGAACCAGCAGGTCTTCGCGGTGTGGGCGCACTGCTCCGGGAGCGGCGCCCGCTTCGCCGCGCACTGCACCAGCTTCTCCGTCTACTCCAGCCCGGCCGGCAGCGACCAGTGGGCACCGGTGCCCGGTGCCGCCTCCGGCCTCGCCCGCGCCGGCAATGCCACGGCCACGACGCTGGTGCTGAACGGAGTCTCCGCCTATCTGCTCGCACCCGGCGGGATGCTGGTGGACGGGCCGTTCGGCGGCGGGCCCTGGCAGCCGGTCACCGGGGCGTCAGCCACGGTCCGGCTTCCCTGCCGCCCCGGTGCCGCCCAGCCCGGCGGCCAGCCGGCCGGCGCGCTGCTGGCCGCCAACGCTTCCTACGACCTCGCGCTGCTGTGCACCGGCCGGGCAACGGCCAGCGGCCAGCGTAAGACCATCTACTCCACGCAGAACGGCGGGCAGAGCTGGCAGCGCGACGGAACCGCCCCCGCGGCGGGAACCGCCTTGTCCCTGTCGGGCAGCCCGTCCGGCACCCTGGTGCTCGCCACCAGCCTGGGTATCGAGATCTCCACCGACGACGGGGCACACTGGTCCGCCGCTCACGTCAGCGCCGCGCCGCCTGGCGGGTTCGCCTACGTAGGGATGACCACCCGCAGGCAGGGAGTGGCGGTCCCGGTGGATCCGGGCCAGCCCGCCATCTGGCTAACCTACAACGGCGCCCGCACCTGGCGCCCCTCCCCCGTCGGCTAGCCAACCCGGCCAGCCCGGGGCAACCCCGGCCGGCTGGCCCGGCTAACCGGCCTGGGTTGCCCCGCGCTGGTGGTCCGGATCGGCCACGAAGTCGCCCGCCGTCAGCCGCAGCCCACGCAGCAGCGTGAAGACCTGCCTCAGCTCGGCCGCACGGTACCCGCCCATCCCGAACCTGGCCGCCATGAGATCCGCGGTCGCCCGCCCGACCACATCCCGGCCCTCCTGCGTGATCTCGGCCAGCGTGCCGCGGCCATCCCGCGGGTTGGGCCGGCGGACCACCATCTGCTGCTGCTCAAGCCGGTCAATGATGTTGGTGACGCTCGTCGGGTGGACCATCAGCCGCTCACCGATCACGCGCAGCGGCAGCGCACCACGCCGGCTGAAAGCGAGCAGCACCAGTGCCTCGTACCGGGCGAAGGTCAGCCGGTGCGGCCGGAGCAGGCCGTCGAGTCCGGCCAGCAGCAGTTGCTGCGCGCGCATGATAGAAGTCACGGCGGCCATCGCATCTGCCGGGCCGAACCTGTCCTCCCAGATCAGGGCGGCCCGCGCGATCGGATCGAACGGCAACTCCAGGCGCTTCACCACGGGCACACGCTACCGGCGCGCATCACGGCGGGCAGGGGCCAGGCCGGGGCAACCTTTGATTACCCATCGTGACATTCACAAAGCATGCAGCTATATTTCCTGGTGGGGACGCTACCGTTGTGACGGGGGTGGGTGTGCGTTCCAGCGATGACGTAACAGTGGAATGCCCGGTGCTCGCCGCCGGTGTGGGTGTCCGGCACGGCAGAAGCTGGATACTGCGGGCCGCCAGCTTCCGGATGGACGGCTGCGCGCCGGGTGGCTCAGCCATCGGCATCGTCACCGGACGGCAGATGGCGAGTTCCGCCCTGGTGGACCTGCTGGCCGGGCATGCCCGTCCGGCCCACGGGGAACTGCGGGTGCTGGGCGAGGACCTCACCACCGCGGGCGGGCGCGCCGCCGTCCGGCATCAGGTGGGCGTGGCCCGCAGGTCGGCCTGGCCCCATCCCGGCTCCCGGGTGCGCGGCCTGGTCGAGCACGCCGCGCGGGCGGCCCGGCTGCCAGCGGGCCACCGGGACATGCTGACCGCCGCGATTCTTGACCGGCTCGCCCTGACCGCGTGGGCGGACGTGCCGGCCCGGGCGGCACCGGCCGCGGTCATCCGCCGGGCCAGGCTGGCCGCCGCCGCGGTGCACGAGCCCGAACTGCTCCTCCTCGACGGGCTGCTGGACGATCTCAGCCCGCAGGGGACGGCTTCGGTCGCCCACAACGTGCGCGACCTGGCCCGGGACACCTCCATCGTGGCGACCGGCTGCGACGCCGCCGCTCTCAGCCTGGCCTGTGACGAGGTGCTGACGCTCGCGGACGGCGTCCTGGTCGGGACCTGATCACGTGCTGGACGGCCGACGGCACCGCTGGGGCAGTTTCGCTGGCGGCGCAGGGCCATTAGGCTGCGGCACATGGATTGGAGCCTGCTGGGATGCGGGACCCGCGGCCACATCACGTATGCGCCGGACCAGGCCCCGCTCCGTGACCGGCTGAGCGTCAGCACCCGCGAGGGTACCGCCTGGCGGTGCCTGCGCTGTGGCACGTTTGTCGTCGGGGAGCCGGACGCCACCGGCCCGGTGTCAGCCGCGCCGCGGGTACTCCGGGGCAAGGAACTGCGGAGCCTGCTCATCCTGCGGGTCTTCGCCGTCGAGCGGATCTTGCGGGCGCTCGTCTTCGGCGTGCTTGCCTACGGCATCTGGCGGTTCAAGTCGTCCCGGCTCTCGATCGAGCAGGCCTTCAACCAGGAACTGCCGGAGTTGCGGGCACTGATGCGCGGGCTGGGCCTGAACGTCAACCACTCCAAGCTGCTCGGCCTCATCCAGCACGCCTTCACGCTCAACGCGCGCACCCTGACCTGGCTGGCCGCCGGCGCCGCCGCCTATGCGGTGATCGAGATAGTGGAAGCGGTCGGGCTGTGGCTTGGCAAGCGCTGGGGCGAGTACTTCGCGATGGTGGTGACCTCGGTCGGCCTCCCGTACGAGATCTACGACCTGACCGCGAAGATCACGGTGCTACGGCTGGTGGCCTTCGCCATCAACCTGGCCCTGGTCCTGTACCTGGTGCTCACCAAGCGGCTGTTCGGGGTCAGAGGCGGCAAGAAGGCCTATGAGGCCCGGCTGCGCAGCGCGTCCATCCTCCAGGCGGAGATCGACGCGCTGGCAGCCGCCCCGCCCCTGCGCGCAACCCCGGCGGCAGGCACTGGCGCCCAGGGCGCCGGGTCAGCGGCCAGCCCGGCCGTGGCCGGGACCAGCGCACCGGCCCCCGTCAAGCCACCCTCGACGTAACGGGATCAGCCGGCGGCCCTCGGTGTAATACCGCAGCTGATCCCGGGCCCGCCTTGCCGTTATATCAGCCTGTTCCGGGCGCCATTTTCGCGCATATGGCGTCATTCCAGTAACGAAATCATGGAGCGATGACAACAATTGGCGCCCGGGCGGCGCCCCGCCCGGGCGCCAGCGGCTTGGCCTGGCGGGAGTCTACGCTGGCCACGCTGCGGGGCCGGGCAGGATGGGCGGAGCGGGCCGCCGCCTGTGAGCAGCAACCCCGCGGCGCCGGGGCCGGGGATTATCACGCATATCACGATTGGAGCCGGTAAATCCTGCTACGGTCGCTCCCTGGTTGTGCCCAAGATATGGGGCCGGCCATCACCAATAGGGGATCACTGACTCCAGCGAAGGGGACAGGTAGTGAGGAAGCTGCCAGGAATCCTCGGGCCCGGGGGCATGCGGTGGGCGCTCGCCCTGGCCAGCGCGGCGCTGGTCGCCACCGCCGCGCCCGCGGCCTCAGCGGCCACGGCCGCGCACACCGCCGTGCATCCGGTGAAGCTCACCCACGCCACCCGGGGAACGCTGCACCGGGCGGGAACGGTCAACCTGCGGGCGATCGCAGCCGCTGACGCCAAGCGGGCCAAACGGGCTCCCACCGTGAGCACTCCCCGGCATGCGGCGCCGCTGCGCAAGCTGCCATCCGCCACGTCGGCCGCGCACGCCGCCCGCACCAGCGCGCCGGCCGTCTCCGGCCGCGCTAAGGGCCTGACCCCGATCACCGGGCAGAACGTCAGCGGCGAGCACGGTTTCAACGGCCTCACCTCGTCGAACAACGCGGCGGCCAACCCGGCCATCGGCGATGTGACTCCGCCCGACCAGGGCCTGGCCGTCGGGCCGAGCCCGGCCGGCCCGGCCATCGTCGAGTTCGTGAACATGTCACTGAACATCTACTCGGCCAGCGGGAAGACGCTCCTCGGGGCGATCCCCGCCTACCAGGTCTTCGGCCTGGCCCCCGACGCGTTCCTCAGCGATCCCCGCGCCTACTGGGATCCGCAGAGCCATCACTGGTTCCTCACCATGTTCACCTTCGGGCCAAACTCCGTGGACAACGTCCAGTACATCGCCCTGAGCCAGACCACGAACCCGTTCGGCGCCTATACGATCTACGCCATCTCCACCAACGATCCGAGCGCCACCGGCTGCCCGTGCCTGGGTGACTTCGACCAGATCGGGTCGGACGCCAACGGCTTCTACATCGCGACGAACGAGTTCTCTTTCGCCACGCCCGCGTACAACGGCGCGTACATCTACGCCGTCTCGAGGCTGAACCTCATCAAGAACGCCGAGGGGGCCGGGCCAGTCCCGGCTGTGTTCCTCTACAAGGTGCCGCTGATCGACCCGTTCGGCTCCTACCACGTCTCGCCGGCCTCGGTGCCGCAGGGCGCGGCAGCCCCCGGCACCGAGTACTTCGTCGAGTCCAACGGCAACCTGCCTTACGACGGGTCGACGTTCGGGTCGGGGCTGGAGGTGTTCAACCTGAACCACACCGCCCTGCTCAACTCCAACGCGCCACCGCATTTCAATGCGACAGGTCTCAACACCGAGCCCTACTCGCAGCCGCTGAACGTACCCCAGAAGAACGGGCCCAACCCGCTGGGCAGTTCGGTGGGCGAGCCGGTAGCGGCGCTCCAGACGGACTTCAACGCGGTCCAGGAGGTCACCTACGCCGGCGGGCTGCTCTACGCGGAACTGAACACGGGCTTCAACTTCAAGTCCGGGTTCAACTCCGGCGTGGCCTGGTTCGTGCTGCACCCCTCGCATCCGGCCAGCCTGACGTCGTTCAGCGTCAAGCTGGTGCACAACGGGTACGTCCTTACCAACCAGGACCTGCTCTATCCGGTCATCGGCGTGAACGCGCACGGCGAGGGCTACCTGTCGATGGCCGTCTCCGGTCCCGGCCGGTTCCCGAGCGCTGCCTACGTGAAGTTCAAAGGCCCCCACGGCACCACCGGTGACGTGCACATCGCGGCAAACGGCGCCAACCCGCTGGACGACTTCAGCTGCTACCCGGAGACCAACTCCATCGGCGCTTCCCCGTGCCGCTATGGCGACTACTCGATGGCCCAGGCCTTCAACGGCCGCATCTACCAGGCCACCGAGTACGTGGCACCCGTGCCCAGGGACCCCAGCGGCAACTGGGGCACCCGGCTCTGGAGCGCGCCGGTTCCCTGACCCGGGAAAGAAGAACGGCCCCGGGCCGGCCCGGGCCGGCCCGGTCAGCGTCCAGCGGGCCGGGCCGGGCTGACCGGGCCGCCCGGCCCGGTCAGCCTGGCAGCGTCCGGAGCGGCACTGGCGTGGGCAGCGATCCCGTGCCGCACTGGCCAGCCGGGCGCACCGGCCCGCCAAGCGCACCCAGCCGCACCACACCCACCCGGTGCAGGGACGTTTCGCTGCCCGGTGAGAGGCGGATGGTGGGGCCGCCCGGTGAGGGGGTGACGGCCTTGCCGCGGGGCGAGGGGCTGACGCTCCGGGCGCCCGGCCGGGGAGTCACCGGCCTGCCTACGGCAGGCACCGGGTGCCGGCAGCGTGCCATCGCCACGGCCGCCCTCCTCGTCGCCTTCCCGGGCCTGCTGAGCCCGCCGGGACGGCTGTGCGCAGCCGGCGCCGCCGCCTGGCCGGGCCCAGCCGGCGTGCCGTGCCCAGCCGGTGCGCTTTGCTGGGCCGGCGTGCCGTGCCCAGCCGGTGCGCCCGCCGCCCCGCAACCCGCGAGGACGAGCGCGATCACCCCCAGCGCTGCCCCCGCCCCGGCCGATCCTGCCATGACCCGGATTCGCCTCGCCGCCATCGGACGTCCTCCTGCCTGGCTCACGATGGGCATTCCTCTGACGCATCGCGGTAGCGGCCGGTTCCGCAAAAGCCTCCCAGATTCCGCAAAAGCCCCCAGCCGCGGCCCAGTTCCACCGCTAGGTGACCGGCCGCTACCCGGAGGCCGTGGCCACCAGTTCATCGGCGGCCGAGTAGGGGTCGAGTTCCCCGGCGGCCACCCGGGCCGCCAGCGTGTCCAGCCGGGAGTCGCCGGGCAGCCCCCCCACCCGCTGACGCAACTGCGCGACGGCGATGGCGGCCACCTCCTCCCGGGCCCGGGCGCAGCGCCGGCGGTCCCGCTCACCCGTGGCGTCCAGCCAGGACCAGTGCGCGTCCAGCCTGCCGGTCAGTTCGTCCACGCCTTCGCCTGCCGTCGCGGTGGTGGTGACGATCGGCGGCCTCCACTCCCCCTCGCCCTGGCGCGCCATCGCGATCATCGTGCGCAGGTCCCGCACCGCCTCCTGCACGCCGGGCTTGTCGGCCTTGTTGACCACAAAGATGTCCGCGACCTCCAGGATGCCCGCCTTGGCGGCCTGGATGGCGTCTCCCATGCCCGGCGCGATCAGCACCAGCGTGCTGTCGGCCAGGGATGCGATCTCCACTTCGGCCTGACCCACCCCGACGGTCTCCACCAGCACCAGGTCGAACCCCGCCGCATCCAGCACCCGCAGCGCCTGCGGGGTGGCCGCCGAGAGCCCGCCCAGGTGGCCCCGGCTGGCCATGGACCGGATGAACACGCCAGGGTCGGTGGCGTGCTCCTGCATCCGCACCCGGTCGCCGAGCAGCGCCCCGCCGCTGAACGGGGAGGTCGGGTCCACCGCGAGCACACCCACCCGCAGCCCACGAGCCCGGTAGGCGGTCACCAGCGCCCCGGTGACGGTGGACTTGCCGACACCCGGGGAACCGGTCAGGCCGACCACCCGGGCCCGGCCGGTCAGCGGTGCCAGGGCCTTCATGAGGGTGCGCAGTTCGGGCGCGCCGTTCTCGACCAGTGAGACCAGGCGGGCCAGCGCGCGGGCGTCCCCGGCTCGTGCCCGCTCGATCGCCTCCTCAGTCACGCCCGGCCGCCGCGGGCACGCGCAGCAGCAGCGCGCTGCCCTGCCCGCCACCCCCGCACAGCGCCGCGGCACCCAGCCCGCCCCCGCGCCGGTGCAGTTCGTTGATCAGGTGCAGGGCGATCCGTGCGCCTGACATCCCGATCGGATGGCCGATCGCGATGGCGCCGCCGTTGACGTTCACCTTCTCGTCTGTCACCCCGAGGTCGTGCATGGACTGGAGCACCACCGCGGCGAACGCCTCGTTGATCTCGATCAGGCCGAGATCGCCCACGCCCAGCCCGGCCTTGCCAAGGGCGTGCCTGATGGCGCGGGACGGCTGGGACTGCAGCGAGTTGTCGGGCCCGGCCACGTTCCCATGCGCGCCGACCTCGGCCAGGACGCCGATGCCGCGGGCGGCTGCGGCCTCGGCGGACATCACGACCACCGCGCACGCGCCATCGGAGATCTGCGACGCGGTGCCGGCGGTGATCGTGCCGTCGGCGGAGAAGGCTGGCCGGAGCCGGCCGAGCGCCTCGGCGGTCGTGTCCGGCCGGACGCCCTCGTCGGTGTCGAAGGGCACCGGCTCCCCGCGCCGTTGCGGGACGGGGACCGCGATGATCTCGCCGGTCAGCAGGCCGTCCTTGGCAGCTGCGGCCGCACGCTGGTGCGAGCGGGCGGCGAAATCGTCCTGCTCCGCCCGGCCGATGCCGAGCCGGGCGTTGTGGGTGTCGGTGAGCTCGCCCATCGGGGTGTGGCCGAACGGGTCGGTAAGGCCGTCCAGGGCCATGGCGTCCAGCAGTTCGACCGAGCCGTACTTGTGCCCGGCGCGAAGCCCCGGCAGCAGGTGCGGGGCGCGCGACATCGATTCCATCCCGCCGGCCACCACGATGTCGAACTCGCCCGCCCGGATGAGCTGGGCGGCGAGCGCGATGGCGTCCAGGCCGGACAGGCACACCTTGTTGATGGTGATCGCGGGCACGGTCATCGGGAGGCCGGCCGCGACCGCCGCCTGCCGGGCGGGGATCTGCCCGGCCCCCGCCTGCAGCACCTGCCCCATGATCACGTATTCGGCGTCTGCGCCGGTCAGGCCGCTGCGTTCCAGCGCCGCCCTGATGACCAGGCCGCCGAGATCGGCCGCGGTGAAGTCCTTGAGCGAGCCGAGCAGCCTGCCGACCGCCGTGCGCGCCCCACCGGTGATCACCGCTTCTGGCATGGGTTCCCTCCGCTGGCTCGCCCCCCGGATGCAGGCCGGATGGGGTTTTCTGCCACGATACCGAGATGCCGCCAGGCCAACGAGGGGGGCAGCGATGCTGGACCGGATCGACCACGTGGGAATCGCGTGCCACGACCTCGCCACCAAGATCGCCTTCTATGAGTCGGTGTTCGACCTCACCGTAGTGAGCCGTGAGGTCAACGAGGAACAGGGTGTGCGTGAGGCGATGTTGTGCGTGGCCGCCGCGCCCGGCGGCGCGTCCTGGATCCAGCTGCTGGAGCCGCTCGGGCCGGACACACCGGTCGGCAAGTTCCTGGCCCGCCGGGGTGAGGGTGTTCACCACATCGGGTACGGCGTGGCGAACATCACACAGGCACTCGAGGCGATCGGCGCCCGGGGGGTGCGCCTGCTGGATCAACGGCCCCGGCACGGCTCGATGGGTGCCTCGATCGCCTTTCTGCACCCGGCTGATGTGGGCGGGGTGCTGACCGAGCTGGTCCAGGGGCCGGGAGCGCGGCCCCAAACCATGCAGTAATCGGTTATCTGTCAACAAAGTGGGATCTAGTGGGCGGGAAGCTGGAAGCCGCCGCAATCATCTGCGCAGGAGAGTACGCTGCCAGGAATTGGGCGAGCGGCTCGCAAGTGCTCGTGCCGACTGACCGGAAAGGGCTGCCCGGCCGGGCAGCCAGCCAATGTTGCGGTCGTGAGGCAACTCGCCCGGCCCCCCCGCATGTCCCCCCGTCTAGCCAGGATTAAGCCAGATGCAGCCTGAAATCGACGCTCAGCTCAGCAACTTCTTCGAAGACGCAGCACCGGCCCGCGACTTCGCCAAGGTCATGCGCGGGTACGACCCCCACTCGGTCGACAAGCACCTCAACCAGCTCGAAACCGATCTGCGTCAGCACCGTGACCAGATCCAGGCCCTCCAGCAGGAACTGTCGGATGCGCACCGGCAGATCCGTGAGCAGGAGCGTCCCACCTACTCCGGGCTCGGTGCCCGCATCGAGCAGATCCTCCGCCTCGCCGAGGAGCAGGAAGCCGAGATCGTCGGCGAGGCTCGGGCGGCGGCGAACGAGCTTCTCGCCGCCGCCAAAGTGGACGCGGCCGAGCTCCGCGCTGCTGCCGAGAACGAGGCCGCCGAGCTACGGGCCCTCGCCAAGCGGGAGACCGACGACCAGCGCAGTTCTGCCGAACGCGAGGCGGATGCGATCAGGACCAGCGCCCGCCGGGAGGCCGACGAGCTCACCTCGACCACCGAGCGTGAGGTCGCCAAGCTCCGCGCCACCGCCGACCACGAGGTGGCCGATAAGCGGGCCGCGGTCGAGCGGGACATCGCCAAGCTCCGCACCACCACCGAGCGGGAGGCCGCCCAGCTGAAGGCGTCCGCGAAGCGGGAGCGGGACGAGATCCTCACCACCTCCAAGCGCCAGGCGGACGAGATGCGCAGCCAGGCGCAGCGCATCCTGGAGGAGAGCGAGGCGCAGCGCGCCCAGGCCGAAGCCGAATTCGAGATCCAGCTGGCCTCGCGCCGCGAGGAATCGGAACGGCAGGAGGCAGAACGCCTCGCGGCCGCCCAGGCGGCCACCCAGAAGCTGGTCACCGAGGCGGAGCAGCGGGCCGCCACCGCTGAGCAGCGGGCCGCCAAGGCCAGCGCGCAGGCGGAGCAGACCCGGCGCGAGGCCGACCAGCACTCCAAGCAGCTGGTCACCAATGCCAGGAAGAACGCCGACCAGATCGTCGCCCAGGCCAAGGCCCAGGCCGACCAGCTGCTCGCGGACACCAAGAGCGAGATCGAGCGGCACCGGGCCGCGGCTCAGCGTGAGGTCGACGAGCTGAGCAAGCAGAAGGAAAGCATCTCCACCCACCTGGCCCAGATCAGCCAGCTGCTCGGCACCCAGATGATGCCGGGCCTGGCCGACGCGCTCAAGCCGCCTGCGGGCCGGTCGGCCTTGGCGGCAGCCGCCCCCAAGGCCGTTGCCGCGGCCCCGGCCGCTCCCGCGCCGGCGTCTGCCACGCGCCAGGCGGCGACTGCCCCGGCGCCCAGCCAGGCGCCTGCGGCCAAGGCGCCGGTCCCGGCCAAGGCGGCCAAGTCGAACGACGAGGACTGGTGGACCGAGTAATCGCGTGATGTCGTGAGGGGCCGGCACTACGGTGCCGGCCCCTCACTCTGTGCCCTCCGCGTAGCCGTCTCCCTCGCTTTTCACGTGCTCGGGCCATTCCGGTGCCCGGCTCGCCCGGGTATGTGCTTACCCAACCCGTGAAAAGCCAGGCTGATCACGGACAGCCGGGCTAGCTGAGGGCGGTCTGGCCCCCGTCGACGGCCAGTGCCTGGCCAGTCAGGTAGGAGGACGCGTCGCTGGCCAGGAAGACGGCCGCGCCGGTCATCTCCTCCGGCCTGCCCCAGCGCTGCATGGGCACCGTCGCGACGGTCGCCTTACCGGCCGTCTCGTCCGCCCACAGATTCCGGTTGAGGTCGGTGGCGGTCCAGCCCGGGCACAGGGCGTTGACCCGGACCCCCAGGGCCGCCCACTCAACCGCGAGCGACTTGGTGAGCGAGATGAGGCCAGCCTTTGCCGCCCCGTAGGGGGAAAGGAACGGGGAGCCGACCAGGCCGGCCACCGAGGCGACGTTGATGACCGATCCCCTGCCCCGGCCCACCAGGTGGCCGCCGATCGCACGGCACACGTACATGGCCGAGTCCAGGTTGAGCC
>OFHK01000430.1_pt1 | contig 12727 bp, 7 predicted proteins | sample 1521951 | NCBI WGS metagenome assembly OFHK01 (sample SAMEA2468436, study PRJEB22500) | soil metagenome | biome: Glassland; feature: Farmland; material: Clay | place: Australia | collected 2013-01-31 | depth 0.55 m
ATCATGGAACACGTGCTGCGCCTGCTCAAGCGGCACGGCTTCACCGAGACCGTGGTCACGGTCCAGTTCCTGGCCTCGCTCGTGCGCAACTACTTCGGTGACGGCGAGGACTTCGGCATGAGCCTGCAGTACGCCACCGAGGAGACGCCGCTCGGCACCGCCGGCAGCGTCAAGAACGCCGAGGATGCCCTGCGGTCGGGCCCGTTCCTGGTCATCTCCGGCGACGCCCTGACCGACATCGACCTCACCGCCATGGTGCGTTACCACAAGGAGAGCGGCGCACTGGTCACGGTGGGCCTCACCCGGGTGCCCAACCCGCTCGAGTTCGGCATCATCATCGTCGGGGAGGACGGGCGCATCCAGCGGTTCCTGGAAAAGCCCACCTGGGGCCAGGTGTTCTCCGACACCGTGAACACCGGGATCTACGTCATGGAGCCCGAGGTGCTGGCCGAGGTGCCGGCCGGTATCTCGGTGGACTGGTCCGCGGACGTGTTCCCCAAGCTGCTGGAGGCGGGCGCACCGATCTACGGGTGGATCGCCGACGGGTACTGGGAGGACGTCGGGACGCACGAGAGCTATCTCAAGGCCCAGGCCGACGTGCTGTCGGGGCGGGTAGAGGCGGACATCGAAGGGTTCGAGGTGTCACCCGGGGTGTGGGTAGCCGAGGGCGCGGAGGTCGACCCGGAGGCGCTGCTTTCCGGGCCGCTGTGCGTCGGTGACTACGCCAAGGTCGAAGCCGGGGCTCAGTTGCGTGAGTTCACCGTGGTCGGCAGCAACGTGGTGGTGAAGGAAGGGGCGTTCCTGCACCGGGCGGTTGTCCACAACAACGTCTACGTGGGCCTGGGAGCAACCCTGCGCGGGTGTGTGATCGGCAAGAACACCGACGTGATGGGCTCGGTGCGGATCGAGGAGGGCGCGGTCGTCGGGGACGAGTGCGTGATCGAGCCCGAGGCGTACCTGTCAGCCGGGGTGAAGGTCTACCCGTTCAAGACCATCGAAGCCGGCGCGGTGGTAAACACCAGCGTCATCTGGGAATCACGTGGCCAGCGCACCCTGTTCGGCCCGCGCGGGGTGTCCGGGCTTGTCAACGTGGAAATCACCCCCGAACTGTGCGTCCGGCTCGCCAGCGCCTACGCCACGACGCTGCGCAAAGGCGCGATGGTCAGCACGTCCCGCGACGTGTCCCGGGCCGCGCGGGCGCTCAAGCGGGCCGTGCACGGGGCGCTCAACGCCAGCGCCATCAACGTGGTCGACCTCGAGGCACAGCCACTTCCGGTGGCGAGGTTCCACACCGCCCGCGGGGATTGCAGCGGCGGGATCGCCCTGCGCACCACGCCCGGCGATCCGCAGTCGATCGACATCCTCTTCCTCGACGAGCGCGGCGCGGAACTCTCCCAGGCCGCGTCCCGCAAGCTGGAAAGGGTGTTCTCCCGCCAGGAGTACCGCCGCGCCTTCCCCGGCGAGATCGCCGAGCTGACCTACCCCTCCCGCGTGGTCGAGTCCTATGCCGCCGAACTGGTGCGGTGCGTGGACATGACCGGGGTGCGCGAGGCAGGCCTGAAGGTCGTGGTCGACTGCGCCGGAGGCACCGCCTCGGTGGTACTCCCCGCCCTGCTCGGACGGGTCGGGGTGGAAGTGCTGACCGTCAACAACCGCCTGGACGAGGGATCACCCACCCAGAGCCTGGCGCAGCTGAGGGCAGGCATGCAGCGCCTGTCCGAGCTGGTCGCCTCATTCCGGGCCGCGTTCGGCGTCCGGTTCGATCAGGTTGGCGAGCGGATCCAGCTGGTCGATGACAAGGGCGCGATGGTCAGCGACGACCGGGCGCTGCTGGTGGTTCTCGACTTGATCGCAGCCGAACGGCGGGCGGGCCGGGTCGCCCTGCCCGTCACCACCACCCGGGTGGCCGAGCAGGTGTGCCGCTTCCACGGCGTCGAGGTCGGATGGACCCCGACGTCGCTGCACGGACTCACCGAGGCGACCGCGGCCGACGACGTGATCTTCGGGGCGGACGGCCGGGGCGGGTTCGTGGTCCCCGAGTTCAGCCGCACCCTCGATGGCATCGCCGCCTTCGCCCGGCTGCTCGGCCTGGTCGCGCGGACCAGGCTCACCCTCAGCCAGATAGATGCTCGGATCCCCAGGGCGCATCTGCTGAAGCGCTCGATGCCTACCCCGTGGGCGGCCAAGGGCAGCGTCATGCGTACCGTGGTGGAAGCCGCGGCCGGCCGGGTGATCGACACCACCGACGGTGTCCGGGTGGTCGAGCCCGACGGCGGATGGGTTCTCGTCCTGCCCGACCCGGCGGAGGCGGTGACCCATCTGTGGGCGGAGGGCGCCGACGCGGATGCCGCCCAGGCACTGCTGGACGAATGGGCGGCGGTTGCCGAGCAGGCCGGCGCCTGAGATCCGCCAGGGCCAGCCGCAGCCCGGTTGCCCGCAAGCTGCCTTAGCTGGCCAAGTGGCCAGCGGAGATGTCAGGCGTCATGAGAGAATTTCACTTAATCTGCTGGCTGTCCAGGATGCTTCGGAGGTGTCACTGATGTGGCGGAGGCGTCGCGACAATGCCCCGGGTAGCTCCCGGGCAGCGGAGCCTTCCGCCGACCCCGACGCTGAACCCGGCCTGAGCCGTCGCGGCTGGCGGGCGCGGCTGCCACGCGGGCACCGGAATGCGTGGCGCATGGACCCAGCGCCTGTATCGCAGGTAGCGTGGGCAAACGCAGGAGAATTCACGCCGAGAGCCACGTCCACGGAGGTGGTTCCCGCCCCGAGCCCATGGCCGGCGGAGGAGAGGCTGGGCCACGAGATGCCACGCGTTTACTGCACCCGTTGCGGGCAAGCCAATCCAGACGGCGCCCGCTTCTGTTCGCACTGTGGCATACCGCTCGTCCGGGGTGGAGGCGAACGGCCAGGTGAGAGCACGTCGACGATCTCCCTCGGCGGGACCGATCTAGCTGAGGCGGAATTCGAGGAGCCGTTCGCCGAGTCCGCGGCGATCGAGACGCTGCCCGTTGGAACCGCCCTGCTCATCGTCAAGCGCGGCCCCAACGCGGGCAGCAGGTTCCTGCTCGACAGCGACCTCACCACGGCCGGCCGGCATCCCGAGAGCGACATCTTCCTCGACGACGTGACCGTGTCCCGCCGCCACGCCGAGTTCTACCGGCATCCTGGCGGCTTTACCGTGCGGGATGTGGGCAGCCTGAACGGGACCTACGTCAACCGGGAGCGCATCGAGGAGGTCGAGCTGAGCGATGGCGACGAGGTCCAGGTGGGTAAGTTCCGGCTGATGTTCCTGGCGGGGCGGCGGTCCCAGGCTGGCCGCGACGGCGGAGGTGCGCAGGTCGGGGCATGAGTGCTGAGCCTGCCCGGGCGTATTTCGGCATCAGCGAGGTGCTGGACCAGCTGCATGCCGAATTCCCGGATGTGAGCGTTTCGAAGATCCGCTTCCTGGAGTCCGAAGGCCTCATCCAGCCGGCCCGTACGGCGTCGAATTACCGGAGATTCACCGCGGTGGATGTGGAGCGGCTGCGCTACATCCTGACCGCCCAGCGGGACCAGTACCTGCCGCTGCGGGTCATCAAGGACCAGCTTGACGCCGGCGATGACAACCACAGCCCCCGCCGGCCTGGGCGGTACCCGGTGCTCGCCGGCGGTCCCGGGCGCACACCGCCCCTGACCAGGCGGGAACTGCTGGAGGCGACCGGTGCCGGCGAGAACCGGCTGGCCGAGCTTGAGGAGTTCGGGCTGGTCCGGCGCAGCGGCCGTCATTATGGCCAGGACGCGCTGGACGCTACCCGGGCCGTCCTGGCACTCGATGGCTACGGGGTCCAGGCCCGGCATCTGCGGGTGCTGCGGGCTGCCGCCGAGCGGGAGACGGCGCTGATCGAGCAGGTGGTGGCCCCGGTGCTCCGGCAGCGAAGCCCCGGGGCGCGGGAACGCGCAGGCCAGACAGCACGCGAGATCGCCTCTTTGGTCCTGGCGTTGCACACCGCCCTGATCGAGGCAGCGCTGGCGGACGCGGGTTTCCCGGATCAGGGACCGGGCCAGGCGGGCGCCTGAGCGAAGGGCGCAGGCATACCCGCTCAGCCCACGGGTGTACGTTGACAGGGGAATACTTTCAGAAGAGGTCAAGGACGCTGGCCGCGTCCCGTGCAGGTGAGGACGGAGCCGCCGTGAGGAAGATGGAGGTCGTTGGCGTCCGGGTCGAGATGCCCACGAACCAGCCCATCGTCCTGCTCAAGGAGGTGCAGGGGGAGAGGTACCTGCCGATCTGGATCGGCCCGGTGGAAGCCACCGCGATCGCGTTCGCGCAGCAGGGCATGGTGCCACCGCGGCCCCTAACCCACGATTTGTTCCGTGACGTGCTCGAAACCCTGGGCGTGCAGCTGAACACGGTCAACATCACAGCGCTGAGGGACGGCATCTTCTTCGCCGACCTCGTCTTCTCCAACGGCAAGGAAGTAAGCGCCCGCCCGTCGGACTCGATCGCGCTCGCGCTCCGGACCGGGGCTGAGATCTTCGCCAGCGAGGAGATCCTGGATGAGGCCGGGGTCGCGATCCCGGACGAGCAGGAGGACGAGGTCGAGAAGTTCCGTGAATTCCTGGACACGATCAGCCCAGAGGATTTCGGCCGCGCGACATGACGCGGCCGGCGGGGGTCCGGGGGTCGCCCCCGGATCAGCACAGCAGCCGCGCGACATGACGCGGCCGGCGGGGGTCCGGGGGTCGCCCCCGGATCAGCACGGCAGCCGCGCGACATGATGGCCCAGGTCGGCACGATGACCGGGCGGCGTGAGGGACCTCTCGGCGACGCGCCGTGGGAGATCGTTGACGCGCTGGCCTGGTCGGCCTAGCGTGCAAACGAGTACCCAGGGTGGCCAGCTCCCGGGGCGGAGGCGAGTGTGGCGGTAACCAAGAGCGACGGCGACAAGCCGCGCGAGCGTGGCGCAGCCATCCAGCACGCCGGCGAACAGGGGCTGCTTTTCGGCGAGGACCTCCCTGAGCGCGAGGAGAACACCGGCTACCGGGGGCCCACCGCCTGTGCAGCCGCCGGGATCACCTACCGTCAGCTCGACTACTGGGCGCGCACCGGGCTCGTCGAGCCCAGCGTCCGCGCCGCGCATGGGTCAGGGTCACTGCGGCTCTACAGTTTCCGTGACATCCTCGTGCTCAAGGTCGTCAAACGGCTGCTCGACACCGGCATCTCGCTCCAGCAGATCCGCACCGCCGTGAGCCATCTGCATGACCGGGGCGTCAGCGACCTGGCCCGGCTCACCCTTATGAGCGACGGGGTGAGTGTGTACGAGTGCACGTCACCGGATCAGGTAGTCGACCTGCTCGCGGGCGGGCAGGGCGTGTTCGGGATCGCGCTCGGCCGGATCTGGCAGGAAGTGGACGGGACGCTGGCCGAACTACCCGCCGAACGCGCCGAGGAACCCGCCGGGGAAGCCAGCCTGCACGGTGGCAGCAGCCATGACGAGCTGGCCCGCCGGCGGGCCAGGAAGAGCGGCTGAACGGGGCATCCGGGCCGGGGCCCAGCTGCTCTCCGCAGCTCCTTTGATCCCGCCCCGGTGAGCACCACCTCGGTGGTCACCGCCCGGATCGCTGTCAGCGTTGTGGTCGGGATCATCCAGATGTTCGTGTTCATCGCCATCGCCACCACGCCCCACTTCGGGCTCAGGCTCACCGCCTACTGGTGGATGGGGATCCCGCTCGTCATCTGCGGCACGCTCGCGTTCCTGCCGATCGGGCTGCTGGCCGGTGCGCTCGCCAAGACCCGGCAGGCCGCGACCGCGCTGGCGAACCTGATCTCCGTGCATGTCTTCCGGTGGGACGAGATCCGACCCGCCCGTGCATTCGGAGTAGGCTCAGAGGAGCCGATCACACCGTCCGGGAGAGATCCCGCGCGGCCAGCACGGGGCGCCGAAGGGGCAACCTCCCCGGAACCTCTCAGGCACCAAGGACCGGACGGGACAGGCGTCTCTGGAGTCTGTCCGCCCATCGGGCGCGATGACAGAGGGGGAGGACCACAGCCGGGTGACACGTACCCGGCGGCTCCCTCTGGAGGCTCCCATGGATTTCGCCGCACGGCACATCGGCCCCTCGCCGGCCGAGCAGGAGCGCATGCTGGCCGTGGTCGGCTATGCCTCGCTTGACGACCTGACCACCGCGGCGATCCCGCCCGGGCTGGCCAGCACGGGTGCGGACAGGCTGCGGCTGCCGCAGCCGCTGTCGGAGACCGGGTCGCTTGCCGAACTACGCCGGCTGGCCACCCAGAACACCGTCCTGACGTCGATGATCGGGCTCGGCTACTACCCGAACGTCACCCCGGCCGTCATCCGCCGCAACGTGCTGGAGAATCCCGGCTGGTACACCGCTTACACCCCCTACCAGCCGGAGATCTCGCAGGGCCGGCTGGAGGCGCTGCTGAATTTCCAGACCATGGTCGCTGACCTGACCGGGCTGGGTGTGGCCGGCGCCTCCCTGCTCGACGAGGCCACCGCCGCTGCCGAGGCCATGACGCTGACCCGGCGGGCGGCCGGGAAGGGCAGCATCTTCCTGGCAGATTCCCGGTGCCTGCCGCAGACCCTGGCGGTGCTGGCCACCCGGTCCGAGCCGCTCGGCATCGACCTGGTGATCGGTGACCTCACCCCGGAACTGGTCGCCGGCCAGCCGGAGGGGGAACTGTTCGGCGTGCTGGCGCCCTATCCGGACGCCACCGGTGAGATACGCGACCTGCGGCCGGTCATCGCCGCAGCGGCGGCCCGCGGGGCACTGGTCGCGGTCGCTGCCGACCTGCTTGCCCTGACCCTGCTCACACCCCCCGGCGAGCTTGGGGCCGACATCGCGATCGGCACCACGCAGCGTTTTGGCGTCCCGATGGGCTTCGGCGGGCCACACGCCGCGTATATCGCGGTCCGTGACGACCTGCGCCGCCAGCTGCCTGGGCGCCTGGTGGGCGTGTCGGTGGACGCCGACGGCCACCCTGCCTACCGGCTCGCCCTGCAGGCCAGGGAGCAGCACATCCGGCGGGAGAAGGCGACAAGCAACATCTGCACCGCCCAGGTGCTGCTGGCGGTCATCGCCGGCCTGTACGCCGCCTACCACGGCCCTGACGGGCTCGCTGCCATCGCCCGCCAGGTGCACGGCAAGGCCACCACCCTGGCAGCCACGCTGGAGACCCTCGGCTGTGCCACCGCACCGGCCGCCTTCTTCGACACAATCCAGGTGCGTTCGGTGCCAGGAGGCGCAGCAGCCGGGGTGGAGCGGGCCCGCCAGGCCGGCTTCAACGTGTACCTGGCCGGCCAGGACACCGTCCAGGCCGCCTGTGACGAGACCACCACCGACGCCCAGTTGCGCGAGGTGGCGGCGGCGCTGGCGGGCCGGCCTGCCGGGGAGGTGGACCTGGCGCCTGGCAAGGACATGCTTCCCGCCGGCCTGCGGCGCACGTCGGCCTACCTCACCCACCCAGTCTTCCACGAGCACCGCAGCGAGACGGCGATGCTGCGCTACCTGCGCCGGCTGTCCGATTTCGACATCGCCCTGGACCGGTCGATGATCCCGCTGGGCTCGTGCACGCTGAAACTCAACGCGGCGGCGGAGATGGAGCCCATCACCTGGCCGGAGTTCGCTGACCTGCATCCCTTCGCGCCGCCGGAGCAGGCCCGCGGCTACCGCGAGCTCATCGGGCAGCTGGAGGCATGGCTCGCCGAGATCACCGGGTACGACGCGGTCTCGCTGCAGCCGAACGCCGGGTCCCAGGGGGAACTGGCGGGCCTGCTGGCCATCCGCGGCTATCACACCGCCCGCGGTGAGGCCGGGCGCGACGTGTGCCTGATCCCGGAGTCCGCGCACGGAACCAACGCCGCCAGCGCCGTGCTCGCGGGCTTGCGGGTGGTGGTGGTCAAGTGCGGCGGGGACGGCGCCATCGACCTGACCGACCTGCGCGCGAAACTCGGGACACAGGCCGGCCGGGTGGCGGCGATCATGCTGACCTACCCGTCCACCAACGGTGTGTTCGAGGAGACCGTGACCGACGTCTGCAGGGAGGTTCACGGCGCCGGTGGCCAGGTCTACGTGGACGGCGCGAACCTGAACGCGCTGGTCGGGCTGGCCCGGCTGGGCAAGTTCGGCGCTGATGTCTCACATCTGAACCTGCACAAGACGTTCTGCATCCCGCATGGCGGCGGTGGGCCCGGCGTGGGGCCGGTGGCCGCGCGAGCCCACCTGGCGCCGCATCTGCCGGGCAGCGCAGCCCCGGCCGGGACGCCTGCGGAGGCCGGGCGTGGCGGTGGCCCGGTGGCAGCCGCGCCCTATGGGTCGGCCGGGATCCTGCCGATCTCCTGGGCCTACATCGCGATGATGGGCGCCGACGGCCTGCGGCGCGCCACTCAGGTCGCCATCCTGGCAGCCAACTACGTCGCCACCCGGCTGTCACCGCACTACCCGGTGCTCTACACCGGCCGGGGCGGGCTGGTCGCCCACGAGTGCATCATCGACCTGCGGCCGATCACCAAGCAGAGCGGGATCACGGTCGACGACGTGGCCAAGCGCCTGGTCGACTACGGCTTCCATGCACCCACCATGTCCTTCCCGGTGGCCGGGACGCTCATGATCGAGCCGACCGAGAGTGAGGATCTGACGGAACTTGACCGCTTCTGTGCGGCGATGATCGCGATCAGGCAGGAGATCGCACGGGTCGCCAGCGGTGAATACGACCCGCAGGACAACCCGCTCCGCAACGCCCCGCACACGGCATCCATGCTGCTCGCCACCGACTGGAAGCATCCCTACGAGCGGGAGGAAGCCGCCTACCCACTGGCCGGGGACCGGCGCGCCAAGTACTGGCCGCCGGTGCGCCGCATCGACCAGGCCTACGGAGACCGCCACCTGGTCTGTGCCTGCCCCCCACCTGAGGCATTCGAGGGCTGACCCGGCCCTGCCAGCCGCGGATGGGGCCGGCCACGGGACCTTCGGCCCTGCGCGCCGGTCACCGCGGCTGCCAGGGTCGTGGGTGAGGCAGGACCTGCCTGCCGCCCCCATCCAGGAAGCAACCGTGACCGCCATAAGTAACGGGGCACGTTCCCCGGTGGATTTCTCCGAACGGCCGATGCTCGTGTTCTGGGAGACCACCCGGGCGTGCCCGCTCGCCTGCCGCCACTGCCGCGCCTCCGCCCAGCCCCTGGCACTGCCCGGCGAACTCGGGCCGGCCGAGGGCTACCGGCTCATCGACCAGGTGGCCGGGTTCGGGCGCCCGCATCCGATCCTCGTCCTCACCGGCGGGGACTGCCTGCTGCGCCCTGACCTGTTCGGCCTGATCGGGCACGCACAGTCAGCCGCGATACCGGTCGCGCTGTCACCGTCGGTCAGCCCGCTGCTGGACCGCCGCATGATCGGGCGGATCGCGGCGTCCGGCGTCAAAGCGGTGTCGGTCAGCCTGGACGGCGCCAGCCCCGGCACCCACGACCGGGTGCGCGGCATCCCAGGTCACTTCGGCAGCACCGTGCAGGCCATCCGCGCACTGGTGGACGCCGGCCTGCCGGTCCAGGTCAACACGACAGTGATGGGCGCCAACGCGGGCGAGCTGGCCAGGATCGCCGCCCTGCTTGAGCATCTGTCGGTCCACGCCTGGGAGGTGTTCTTCCTGGTGCAGACCGGCCGCGGCTCGGCGGAGGGCGCGGTGACGCCCGCCGAACACGACGACATCTGCCATTTCCTGTACGACGCGTCGCAGTACGGCTTCGTGGTGCGGACCGTGGAAGCGCCCTTCTTCCGCCGCGTGGTCGCCGCCCGGCGGGCGGGCGGGGCACCCCCGCAGCGGCCGCTCTATACGGCGCTTTCCGGTGAACTGGCCAAGCTGCTGGGGACCGGGGCCCGGCGGCCCCGGGCGCACACCGCCGCGACCCGGGACGGCAAGGGCATCATCTTCATCGGCCACAACGGGGATGTCTTCCCGGCCGGTTTCCTGCCGCTCGCGCTCGGCAATGTACGCCATCAGCCGCTCGCGCGGATCTACCGGGAGAACCCGCTGCTGACCGCGATCCGGGCGGCACGTTTCGGTGGGCGCTGCGGGTACTGCCCCTACGCCGATCTGTGCGGGGGATCGCGGGCCCGCGCCTACGCCGCCACATCAGACCCACTGGCCGAGGACCCGGCCTGCCCGTTCGAGCCGGACCAGGCTGCCCCGCGCTCGTGAGCGGCTGAGCCCGCGGGACATCGGCAAATTCCAGTTCGAGGCGGCCCGGCCATTTCCCGTCAGGATCGTCCCGGCCGGCCTGGCCGCCAGGAATCGACCTGCCCGCTCAGCGGCCGAGCACCACCTTGAGCGCACCCGGGTCGCCGGCGGGTCTGAATGCCCCGGGAGTGGCGCCGCGGCGAATAGAGTTGCTGCGTGGCAGATCCGCACAGCTACCGGCCGGCTCCCGGCTCGATCCCCGAGTCGCCGGGCGTCTACCGGTTCCGCGACGGCCACGGCCGGGTCATCTACGTGGGCAAGGCGAAGAACCTGCGGGCACGGCTCAGCTCCTACTTCGCCGACTTCGCCGGGCTGCATCCGCGTACCCAGTCGATGCTGACCTCAGCGGCGGGAGTGGACTGGACTGTCGTCGCCACCGAGGTCGAGGCGCTGCAACTGGAGTACTCCTGGATCAAGGAGTTCGATCCCCGGTTCAACGTCCGGTACCGGGACGACAAGAGCTATCCCTATCTCGCGGTCACCATGGACGAGGAGTATCCCCGGGTCATGGTGATGCGGGGCGCCAAGCGCCGGGGGACCCGGTACTTCGGTCCCTACTCCCACGCCTGGGCGATCCGGGAGACGGTCGACACGCTGCTGCGGGTGTTCCCGGTCCGGACCTGCTCGGCCGGGGTGTTCAAGCGGGCCCGCCAGATCGGCCGGCCCTGCCTGCTCGGCTATATCGGCAAATGCTCGGCACCCTGCGTCGAACGGGTTGACGCGGCCGAGCACCGCCGGCTGGCGGAGGAGTTCTGCGATTTCATGGCCGGGCAGACGGCCCGGTTCGTCCGGCGGCTGGAGACGGAAATGCGCGCCGCCGCCGCGGCGGAGGAATTCGAGCGGGCTGCCCGGCTGCGCGACGACATCCAGGCGCTGGAGCGGGCGCTGGAAAAGCAGGCCGTGGTCCTGCCCGACGGCACCGACTGCGACGTCATCGCCCTGGCCGGGGACCAGCTTGAGGCTGCGGTCCAGGTGTTCTATGTGCGTGGCGGGCGGGTCAGGGGACAGCGGGGCTGGGTGGTGGACAAGGTGGAGGAGGTCACCGACGGCGAACTGGTCGAGCACTTCCTGAGCCAGGTGTATGGCGAGGACAGTGTGGCCGGGAACGGCAAGGGCGCGGCGGCGCGGGGGCTGGCCGGCGGCACAACGCTTGGGCCGAAGGGCCCCGCCCGGCCAGTCCCGGCCGGCCTGCATGTCCCACGCGAGGGCCCCGTGCCCGTCCTGCCCCCCCGGGCGCGGGGAGTGGTCCTGTAAGTCGCGCATCCGCTCGAGCGGGAAGCGCCCGTGGCGGGCCATGTCGATCACCCGGTGGTGGATGTCGGTCGCGTAGATGCGCGTCTTGTCGTAGACGCCCGCCTCCATCAGCAGGATGGCCAGCGAGAACGTCTCCTCCCCCGTCGAGCAGCCCGCGGACCATATCCGCAGGCGATCCGCATCACGGCGTTTGTGCGCGAGCCAGCGCGTCCGCGGTTCGTCGACCAGCAGATCGTAGTGGTGCACTTCGCGGAAAAACGCAGTGACGTTGGTGCTGATCACGCTGGCCAGCTCGCCCAGCTCGCTCGCCGGGTCGCGTCGCAGCAGATCGCAATAACCGCCGAAGTCCTGCAGCCCGAGCGCGCGCAGTCGCCGCAGCAGACGGCCCTGCACCAGCTGACGTTTCTGATCGCTCAGCGCGATGCCACATTGCTCGTGCACGTAGCGGCGCAGGAACTGGAAATCGGCGTCGCCGAGCAACGGCCCGTTCGCGCCCGCCATGGCGACCTGTTCGTCGTGCATGACGGACGCATTCATCGATCAGAATTCCTTCCACGCACCGGCATCGGCGGCGGCCTCGGCGCGCTGCTGGGGCGTGATGGGGGTCGGCGCCCCGGTCAGCGGGTCGTAGCCGCCCCGGGTCTTGGGGAACGCGATCACCTCGCGGATGGAGTCCGCGCGGGCCAGGAGCATGCAGGTGCGGTCCCAGCCGAGCGCGATGCCGCCGTGCGGAGGTGTGCCATATTCCAGCGCCTCAAGAAAGAACCCGAAGCGAGCTTTGGCTTCGGCGTCGTCCATGCCGAGGGCCTGAAAGATCTTCTTCTGCACGTCCTGCCGGTGAATTCGGATTGAGCCGGATCCTAGTTCCGTTCCATTCAGCACCACGTCATACGCCAGCGCGCGAATCTCGCCCAGCGGAGACTTGGGATCGTGCACGGTATCAATGTTCGCATCGAGCTTCGCGAAATCTTCTTCGTGCAGCGTAGTAAACGGATGGTGCGCCGGGTTCCAGCGCTTCTCCGTCTCGTCGTACTCGAACATGGGAAAGTCGACGAGCCACATGGGATGAAAGGCAGCGGATCCGTCGAGCATGGCTTCGTTGCCGCTCCGCGAGGCTGCATTCTGGACAAGCTCATCGGTGACTCGAAATGCCCCGTGGCGGTCGGCATATTTTTTCGCCCGCACGGTGCGGGAATTGCCTGCAGTGGCGTAGACGTTGATTTCGCGCTCTGAGAGGCGGCC
>OFHK01000433.1_pt1 | contig 12660 bp, 9 predicted proteins | sample 1521951 | NCBI WGS metagenome assembly OFHK01 (sample SAMEA2468436, study PRJEB22500) | soil metagenome | biome: Glassland; feature: Farmland; material: Clay | place: Australia | collected 2013-01-31 | depth 0.55 m
CCGGACCCGGTGGCTGCCGGAGGGTCATCGGGAGGATCGCGTTCGCCTGGGCCTCGCTGAGCAGATAGCGGCTCATGAGGCCGGATCGCGCGTCCTCGACCGTCTGGGAGTGGCGTATCAGCCGGATGACCTCGCCGATGTGGTCGTCCGCGGTGATGAGGCCCTCGACGATGTGCAGACGCTCGCGCGCCTTGCGGAGGTCGAACTCCGTCCGCCGGCGGACCATGAGGATCCGGTGGTCGATGTAGACTTGGAGCTCCTCCTTGAGAGGGAGGTACTTCGGCTTGCCGTCCACCAGGGCGAGGTTGATCACGCCGAAGGTGGTCTCCATCTGGGTGTGGTGGTAGAGCTGGTTCAGGACGACGTCCTCGATGGCGTCGCGCTTGAGCTCGAGGACAATACGCATGCCATCGCGGTCGCTCTCGTCCCGAAGATCCGTCACCCCGTCGATCTTCTTCGACTTCACGAGGAGGGCGATCGACTCGACCAGGGAGGCTTTGTTGACCATGTAGGGGATTTCCGTGATGACGATGCGCACCTTGTCGTGGCCCGCCTCCTCGAACTCCGCTTTGGCGCGGATTGAAATGAGGCCCCGCCCGTCGCGGTAGGCCGCGGTGACGCCTTCCATGCCGTACAGGATTCCGCCCGTCGGGAAGTCGGGGCCGCGGATGGGACCTTTCTCGGGGTCGAAGAGATCCCTGAGCTCGGCGGCGGGGTTGTCGATGAGGATCGTGAGCGCGTCCACGACCTCGTTCAGGTTGTGGGGCGGCATGTTCGTCGCCATGCCGACCGCGATTCCGCTCGAGCCGTTGACCAGGAGATTCGGGAATTTGGCGGGTAGGACGAGGGGTTCCTTCAGCGTGCCGTCGAAGTTGTCCATCCACTCGACGGTGTCCTTCTCGATGTCCTCCAGCATGGCCTCCGCGGTCTTCGCGAGGCGGCACTCCGTGTACCGCATCGCCGCGGGCTCGTCTTCCGAGCTTCCCCAGTTGCCCTGCCCGTCGATGAGCGGATACCGGAGGGAGAAATCCTGGACCATCCGCGCGATCGTGTCGTAGATCGCGATGTCGCCGTGCGGGTGGTACTTCCCGAGGATCTCGCCGACGACCCGGGCCGCTTTCTTGAACTGTCCGCCGGAGCTCATGCCGAGCTCGTTCATCCCGTGCAGGATGCGCCGCTGGACGGGCTTCAGCCCGTCGCGGGCGTCCGGAATGGCCCGTGAGACGATGACGGAAACGGCGTAATCGATGTAGGATCGCTCCATCTCGTCCTCGATGGGCTGCGGGACGATCCGTCGCTGTGGCGGCTGGGCCACCTCTTCGTCTGGCATCCGTCACCCTAGATGTCTAGGTTCACGACCTCTTTCGCGTGCTGCTGGATGTACTCGCGGCGCGGCTCGACGGCCTCCCCCATGAGGATGGAGAAGAGCGCGTCCGCGGACGCGGCGTCCTCGATCGTGACCTGTTTGAGCACGCGGCGGGCGGGGTCCATCGTGGTCTCCCAGAGCTCCTCCGCGTTCATCTCGCCAAGACCCTTGAAGCGCTGGTAGACCACGCCCTTGTCGCCCAGCCGCTTCCCGAGCTCCTCCCGCTCGCGCTCGCTGTACGCGTAGTACACGTCCTTGCCCTTCCGGATCTTGTACAGGGGCGGCTGCGCGATGTAGACGTAGCCCGCGTCGATCATGGGCCGCATGTAGCGGAAGAAGAGGGTCAGCAGGAGCGTCGTGATGTGCTGTCCGTCCACGTCGGCATCGGCCGCGGCAATGCAGGTGTGGTACCGCACCTTGTTCACGTCGAACTCCTCCCCGATCCCCGCGCCAATCGCCTGGATGAGGGTTCGGATGCCCTCATTCTTGAGCATCTGGTCCAGCCGCGCCTTCTCCACGTTCAGGATCTTGCCGCGGAGAGGAAGGACGGCCTGGAACTCGCGACGTCTCCCTTGCTTGCAACTCCCGCCCGCGGAGTTCCCCTCCACGATGAAAATTTCTGCCTTCGCCGGGTCCCGCTCCTGGCAGTCCGCGAGTTTCCCGGGGAGGTTGAAACTGTCGAGAAGGCCCTTGCGTCGCGTGAGCTCGCGCGCCTTCCTCGCGGCCTCGCGGGCCTGCGAGGCCAGGACCGCCTTCTGGATGCAGACCTCCGCGACCTTCGGGTTCTCGAGGAAGAACTCCGTGAGCTTCTCGTACATCCCCGATTCCACGATGCCCTTGACCTCCGAGTTCCCGAGCTTCATCTTCGTCTGGCCCTCGAACTGGGGGTCCGGGACCTTGACGCTCAGGATCGCGGTGAGGCCCTCGCGGACGTCGTCGCCCTCGAGGCTCTCCCCCTCCTTGAGGTACTTGTTCTCCTTCGCGTAGTTGATGAACGCCCGCGCGAGGCCGGACTTGAACCCGATGAGGTGCGTCCCGCCCTCCTTCGTGTCGATGTTGTTGACAAACGTGAAGATGGATTCGTTGTAGCCGTCGTGGTACTGCATCGCGACCTCGATCTGCACGCCGTCCGACTGCTTCGCGAGGTAGATTGGGTCCGGGTGGAGCGGGCTCTTCGCGCGGTTGATCCACTTCACGTACTCCTTGATCCCGCCCTGGAACTGGAAGACGTCGCCGCGGCCGTGCTCCTTGTCCACGATGATGATCTGCAGGCCGGCGTTGAGGAAGGCCAGCTCCCGCAGGCGCGCCGCGAGCGTGTCGTAGTCGAACGCGATCGTCTCGAAGATCTGGGTGTCCGGCTTGAACGTGATGATCGTGCCCGTGCCCTCCGCGGGCCCGGTCTCCCTCAGGTCCTCGGCCTTCTGCCCGCGCGCGTACCGCATGCGGTACTCCTTCCCGTCGCGGTGCACGCGGACCTCGAACCACTCGCTCAGGCTGTTGACCACGGACAGGCCGACGCCGTGGAGGCCGCCGGAGACGCGGTACATCTTGTGCTCGAACTTCCCGCCGCTGTGCATGCGAGAGGTCACGAGCTCGACGCCCGGGATGCCGTACTTCGGATGCACGTCCACGGGGATCCCGCGGCCGTCGTCCGCGACGGTCACCGAGCCGTCGGGATTGAGGGTGACCTGAATGTTCTTGCAGAAGCCCGCCATGGCCTCGTCGATCGAGTTGTCGACGACCTCGTGGACGAGATGGTGCAGGCCCCGTTCGTCGATGCTGCCGATGTACATCGCGGGCCGCTTCCGCACGGCCTGAAGGCCCTCGAGGACCTGGATCTGGTCCGCCCGGTACTCCGCGGGACCGGTCGGTTCGGTACTCTCTTCCACCATCTATTTCTCAACCTGCCAAGCGTCGATTTCGGAGGCTCTCGACACCCCATCCCAAGTGACGGAGAGAGTAAGCGGAGGGCCTTTATAAACGTATCCAGGCGATTTCTATGGAGTGGAGTGGGTCTCCGGCCGGAGCGCGCTTCCGACTTGTTTTCTTAAATACTGTAGCATGGTCCAAAACGCCTGGGTATTCTCACATCCGAAACTACGTTGTCCGCTGCGGCCCGCGGCCTCTCGGACGGGGGTCAGCGCCGCTTCCATCGGGCCCCGTCGCGGCCGTCCTCGAGCGCGATGCCGACGGTCCCGAGGGCGTCCCGGATGCGGTCCGCGGTGACGAAATCCTTGCGCGTCCGCGCGTCCTCGCGCAGGCGGATGAGGAGGTCCACGAGGCCGTCCGTAATCGCGGCGTCTTCCCCGCTCCGCGCGAACAGGCCGAGCACGTCGCCGAACGCGTCGAACGCGCCCGCGGACTCGTCGAGCGCGCCACGGCCCGCGCCCGCAGCGATCGCGCGGTTCACCTCGCGGGCGTAATCGAAGATTGCGGCGAGGGCCTCGCGGGTGTTGAAGTCGTCCGACATCGCCGCGTCGAACGCCTCGAGCGCCTTGCGCGTCGCCGCCTGGAGGTCGGCGTCGCCCTTCCCCTGCGACGGCGCCCTCCGGCGCTCGGCCTCGACGCTCCGCACGGACTCCTGCAGGCGGCCGTAGGACCGCGCGGCCTCGTCGACCAGCTCGGGCGTGAAGTCCGCGGGGGAGCGGTAGTGCGCGTTCAGGAAGAAGAAGCGGAGGACCTCCGGCGGCCAGCGCACGAGGGCGTCCCGCACCGTCCAGAAGTTGCCGAGGGACTTGTGCATCTCCTCGCCCTTCACCATGAGCATCCCGGCGTGGAGCCAGTACTTCACGAACGGGCTCACGCCGGTGAAGGCCTCCGCTTGGGCGACCTCGCACTCGTGGTGCGGGAAGGCCAGCTCGATGCCGCCGCCGTGGAGGTCGTACTGCGGGCCGAAGTGGCGGATCGTGATCGCCGTGTCCTCGATGTGCCAGCCGGGCCGGCCCCGGCCCCACGGGCTGTCCCACGCGGGCTCGCCGGGCTTCTGGGCCTTCCAGAGGGCGAAGTCCGCCGGGTCGCGCTTCTGCTCGTCCACCTCGATCCGCGCCCCCGCGATGTGCTCCTCGACCTTCTGCCCGCTCAGCTTGCCCCAGTCCTTGAACTTCGTCGTGTCGTAGTAGACGCTGCCGTCCTCCGAGACGTAGGCGTAGCCCTTGCCCAGGAGCCCCTGGATCTGCTCCACGATCTCCGGGACGTAGTCCGTCGCGTACGCGTACACGTCCACGGAGGTGCAGCCCAGGGTCCCCATGATGTCCAGGTACGACGCGAAGTTCGCCGCGACGATGTCTTTCCAGTCCTTCCCGGTCTCCTGCATCTTCTTGATGATCCGGTCCTCGATGTCCGTCACGTTCTGCAGGTAGAAGACGTGGTAGCCCTTGTGCCGCAGGAAGCGCGCGACCACGTCGAAGGTGATGTAGGTCTTTGCGTGGCCCAGGTGGGTCTGGTCCTGCGGCGTGAGTCCGCAGACGAACATGGACACGCGCCTCCCGTGGAGGGGGACGAAGCCCTCCTTCTCCCGGGTGAGCGTGTTGTAGACGCGGATTGTCATGGTCCGGCACGCATGAGGGCGACCGCTATTAAGGTTCCCGCCGGAGCCGGCGACGCTTAAGTGAGCGCGCGTCCATCCGGGAGGCGTGACGATCCCCCTGGCCCCTCCGGGGAGGACGCTGGAGACCATCCGGCTGGCCGCGCGGCGTCGGTTCCTCCTGGCCGCGTGGTTCCTGGCCCTCGGGACGCTCCTCCTCGCGGCCGCGGAGGCGTTCCTCCTGCTGCTCTCCTCCGTCGGTGGGGTGACCGCCCTCATCCTCGGCGCGCTCATGCAGATCCTCGGCCTCAGCGCGGGCGCCTACGGCGCGGTCGTCCTGAGCCGCGCCTTCCCCCTGAGCGAGTCGGGGCTGTCCGCGCGCTTTGCGCTGCTCGCCTCCCTCCTCGTCGTCCTGCCCGTGTCCGCGGGCCTGACCGCCGCCTACGTCCTCCTGGCGTTGCCCGAGCCGCCGTTCGCGGCGCCGACCTCGCTGGTCGTGCTCCCGGCCATCCCCTTCTTCTGGGGGCCGCCGTCGGCGGTCGCCGCGGTCGGGCTCGTGTACGCGGCGCGGGAGCTCGCCTCGGAGCGCATGGCCGTCGTGGCCGGGGTGGGGTGCGGCGCGATCATCGCGGTCGCGTTCTCCGCGGGCGGCGGCTCGCTCGCGGACCCGGTGGGCGCGCTCCTGAGCGCGCGGCTCAGCGCGGACCTGCTCATCGTCGCCGTCGGCTACGTCCTGATCGCCGCGGCGTTCCGCTTCGACCCGTGGGCCACCCGGTCGCGGCGCGCGCCGTGACGCGTTGACAGCGCCTTGTCAAAAAGATTATCCCGCGGACCCCCGGATGGCCTGCTCCACCATGGCGGGTTCCTCCCCCACCCGGTGCGACCCCCGCGCCCGCGGCGGCGCGGCCTGGCCGCGGGAGCTGCGCCGGGCCGCCGCCTTCCTCGCCGCGAGCGGCGTCCTGTACTGGACGGCCTTCGTGCTCGAGGGCTGGACGCTCTGGATCCCGGAGTTCGGCCTCCTCTACATGGACCTGATCCTCGCCTGGGTCGCGGTCCTCCTGACCGTGATGGCCTGGCCCGACCTGTGGGAGGGCCTGCGGCACCTCCTGGCGACCCACCCGGGGGCGGCGGACGCCCTCGTGGCCCGACGGTCCTTCCTGATGGCGGTCCTCCTGGTCGTCGTGGCCGTCGTCCTCCTGCCGCTCCAGTACCACGTCGTCGCGTGGACGGACGTCTGGCTCCTGGTGCTCTACATCACCGCCTTCCCGTTCCTCGCGTGGATCTTCGTCCCCAGCCTCGCGCTGTACGGCATCCTGTTCGGGCGCGTGGCGAACTTCCTGGGGCGGCCCGCGAAGCATCTCGCCGACGCCGGCGCGATGATCCTCTTCGCGGTCGCGGCGGCGACCACCCTCGTCGTCCTGCGCGACCCGAGCCCGTACGCCTTCGTGCGCTCGTGGAGCGTCGCGGCCGGGATCCTCCCCGCCGCGGCGTGCGCGGGATACCTCCTCATCGCCTCCGCGCTGACCGTGCGCCCGGCCCCGGAGGCCAAGGCCCTGCCCACCCGCGGGTGGGCCGCGGCGAGGACGCCCCGCGGAGGGCCCGAGCGCTTCGCCTAGCCGAGGACGCGGGCCAGGTCCTCCTGGAGGTCGTCCGCGTCCTCCAGGCCGGCCGAGAACCGGATGAGCCCTTCCGTGATCCCCTGCTTGAGGCGCTGGTCCTTGGGGACGCTCTGGTGGGTCATCGAGTCCGGGTGCTCGATGAGGGACTCGACGCCGCCCAGGCTCTCCGCCATCGCGATCACCTGCACGCGCCGCAGGCGTTCGACCGCGTGCGCGGCGTCCTTGATCTCGAAGCTCAGCATGCCGCCGAACCGGCGCATCTGCTTCCGGGCGGTCGCGTGCCCCGGGTCGTCGGGGAGGCCGGGGTAGTGCACCTTCTCGACCCCCGGGTGGTCGTGCAGGAACTTCGCGAGCCTCTCCGCGTTGTCGCACTGGCGCTCGATGCGGACGGGGAGGGTCTTGATCCCGCGGAGGACGAGCCACGCGTCGAAGGGGCTCGGGACCGCGCCGAGGGCGTTCTGGGCGAACTTCAGCTTCTCGTGGAGGTCCTCGCGGTTCATCACGAGCCCGCCCCCCAGGACGTCCGCGTGGCCGCCCAGGTACTTCGTCATGCTGTGCACGACGAGGTCCACGCCGAGGCGGAGCGGGTTCTGGAGCGCGGGCGAGGCGAACGTGTTGTCGGCCACGCTGATCGCGTCGTGGGCCTTCGAGATGACCGCGAGCTCCCGGAGGTCCACCACCTTCATGAGCGGGTTCGTGGGCGACTCCATCCAGAGCATCCTCGTCTCCGGGCGGAAGGCGTCCTCCACGTCGACGAGGTCCCGCAGGTCCAGGAAGGTCGTCTCGATCCCGTAGTTCGCCATGAAGCGCGTGAAGATGCGGTAGACGCCGCCGTAGCAGTCGTCCGAGATGATCGCGTGGTCCCCCTTCTTGAGGAGGGTCAGGGCCGTCGTGATCGCCCCCATGCCGCTCGAGAACGCGAGGGCGTCCTTCGCGTCCTCCAGCGCCGCGAGGTTCGTCTCCAGCGCCGTCCGCGTCGGGTTGATGCCGCGGGCGTAGTCGTAGTCCTTCTGGTCCCTCTGCGAGTACGTCGACGTCATGTAGATGGGCGGAGTGACCGCGCCCGTCCTGGCCTCGGGCTCTTGCCCGGCGTGGATGGCCTTCGTCGCAAAGCGCATGGCGTTCCTCGCGCGCAGGACGGCCCCGCCGCCGGTAAAAGGTTTGCGCAGCCCCCGGGAACCCCGGGGGGCCCTGCCGCGACTCCCCCGGCGGGCCGGCCCGCTCACCAGGCGCGGGCCCTGGCCGACCGGTGCAGGCCGGAGTGGCCCGGGTCCGAAGCGCGTGCGATCGCGTCCATCGCGGCCGCCTGAGAAGGCGCGACCGCCTGTGCCGTGTCCCCGAGTCCCTGCTTCTTCATCTCGCCGTAGGTCATGTGGTACACGCACCGCGCGATCACGCCGTGGGCGACGGCCTGCGGCGGCAGGTGGGGGCACGCGGCATGCGCCCAGCCCGGCGGCACGATGCGCCCGTTGCCGGGGCCGCTCGGCGCGGACGTCGTGAAGGACTCGATGGAGCCCGAAGCGAACCCGTTCCCTGCGGCCCAGGCCTGCACGTAGTACTCGGTGCCGGACTGGAGGCCGCTCACCGCCTGGGCGAAGGCGCCCGTGGCGGACTGCGGTCCCACGGAGACGTTCAGGGCGCCCGTGAGGTCCGCGTTCGTCCCGTACCAGAAGCCCACGGTCACCGTGGAGGCGGTCCCGAGGCTCCCGAGACCGCCGTTCAGCGTGGCCGTGCTGGTCCCGACCGCGGACGCCGCGTCCGTCGTCACGGAGGGCGGCCGGATCTGCGGCGCGGGCGTCGTGAGCGTCGCGAACGTCAATACGGTCCCGGTCGAGAAGCCGTCGCCGAGGGCCCACGCCTCGAAGTAGTACGTCGTGCCGGGCGCGAGCCCGGTCAAGTCCTCCTCGAAGGCGGTCGCGGCGGACAGCGTCCCGGCCGTGACGTTCGTCGCCCCGCCCAGCCCGGAGCCCGTGGCGTAGAGGAAGCCGACGGTCACGCTCGAGGCCGTCCCCAGCGCTCCGACGTGGCCGTTCAGGGTCGCCGTGGTCTCGCCCAAGCCGGTCGCGTCGGCCGTCGAGACCCCGGGCGCCGCGTTCGCCGGCGGGACCGCCGTCTTCTGGATCGGCTGCTGCATCAGGATCACGGCCACGATTAGGATGACCGCGCCCGCGACCGCGATGGCAGAGTACGTCAGGCGCCGCTTCTGCTTGGACTCCATGGCACAACCTCACGGAGAGGGCTGGAACAGGAGCACCCGGACCGCGTGGACGCGACGAGCCGGCGGGCTGCCCGGCTCAGGAGACGTCCGAACCCCTCGGGAGCTCCCTCCGTTCTACCCTTCCCCGGGAGGGGAACCGCCTGGGGTACTTCAAGGGTTGCGGTCCGCCGTGGTCTCTTTCGCCACCCTTGAGGCTGTCCAAAGTGCGGCATTCCACGCGCATGCGGGGCCCTTCACCGGCCCGCTCACTCCCGTCCGGCGAGGAACTGGATGACGTCGCTCCGGGTGATGATGCCCTCGAGCCGGTTCTCCGCCCCGACGGCCGCGGCGGGGTTCCCGTGGAGGAGGAGCCGGTAGACCGTGTCGAGGTCCGCGCCGGGCTCGACGACCGGGAACGGCTTCTCCATGACCTTGCCCACATGGTCGTCGTACCGTCCCGGGTCCTCCAGCAGGGCCTTCATCAGGACCTCCTCGCGGAGGGAGCCGACCATGATCCCCACGTCGACCACGGGGAGCTGCGAGATCCCGTACTGGGCCATGAGGTCCACGGCCTCGCGCACCTTCGCCGCGACGTCCACGGTGACCACGCGGGCGAGCGGCCCCGGCTTCCCCTGGAGGATCGACATGAGCGGGGCCAGGGGCTCCTCGAGGTATCCCTGTTCCTTGAGCCACTCCTCGTTGTGGGCCTTGGAGAGGTACCGCAGGCCTCCGTCCGGAAGCAGGACCACGAGGACCTCGTCCGGGTCGAGGGTCCCCGCGATCTCGCGCGCCCCGACGAGGGCCGCGCCGCTCGAGCTGCCGGCCAGGATGCCCTCCTCGCGCGCCAGGCGGCGCGTCATCAGGTAGGCCTCCTTGTCCGAGACCTTCAGGACGTCGTCGATGAACTCGAACGACGTCGTCTCGGGGATGAAGTCCTCGCCGATCCCCTCGATCTTGTAGGGGTGGCCCTTCATCCTCTCTCTTTTATAAAAATAGTCCTTCAGGATCGAGCCCAGGGGGTCGACCCCGATCACGCGGATCCTGGGGTTCCTCTCCTTCAGGAACTTCCCCACGCCGCTGATCGTGCCGCCGGTCCCCATGCCGCAGACGAAGTGCGTGACCCTGCCGTCCGTGTCGCGCCAGATCTCCGGGCCCGTGGTCTCGTAGTGCGCCTGCGGGTTCATCGGGTTCGCGTACTGGTTGGGCAGGACGGAGTTGGGGGTCTCCTTGCGGATCCGCGCCGCGACGCTGTAGTACGACTCCGGATGCTCGGGCGCCACCGCGGTGGGCGTGACGATCACGCGCGCGCCGAACGCCTTGAGCATGTCGATCTTCTCGCGGCTCATCTTGTCGGGGATCGTGAACACGGTCCGGTAGCCCTTGATCGCCCCGACCATGGCGAGGCCCATCCCCGTGTTCCCGCTCGTGGGCTCGACGATCGTGCCGCCGGGCTTGAGGGCGCCCCGCGCCTCCGCGTCCTCGATCATCTTCTGCCCGATGCGGTCCTTCACGCTGCCGCCCGGGTTGAACATCTCCAGCTTCGCGAGGACGAGCCCGCGGCTCCCGGCGAAGAGCCTCGACAGGCGGACGAGCGGCGTGTTCCCGATGGTCTCGAGGACGTTGTTGTAGTAGCGCATCGCGCGCTTCCTCTCCCCTTGCCCGTCACGCATGCGCCCGGCCGATATAAGAACGCGCCCCACCGGTCACGGGACGGCGACGGGAGGGGGTAGGAACCGGCAGAGGTTCCAGCCCGTCCGGAGGGTCGCGCTCGTGGCGAACGCGTTCGTGCCGAACGACAGCCAGACGCCCGCGGTCCCCGGATAGTAGACCCACGCGTCCCCCGGCCCGACGCCGGAGCCGTTGGCCATGGTGATGCCCGTGCTCGGCGGAGGGCGGGGAGGCGGGAACGCGCGGTGGTTCACGGACAGCGCAACGACTCCGGTGAAGGCGACGTAGACGCCGAGCCCGTGCGTGGTGTTCACGAAGCTCCAGTTCCCCGCGCCCTCCACGACGCGCAGTCCGCTCAGGAGCTGCGTGTCGACCACCGCAGGCAGGACGACCGCGTCGGGGCCGCTGCCGTTCGGCTGGAGGTACGCGTAGTAGGAGAAGGTCCAGGTGTTCGAGGACACGTAGGTCGAGTAGATGCCGTAGCCCAGCGCCCCGGAGCAGGCCGCGAGCCCCACCGCCGCGGCCACGGCCACCGCGGCAGCCTCCAGGCCGGGCGCCCTGCGGAGGCGAAGGACGGCCCGGACCAGGGCGAGGAGGAAGACCGCGATGCCCATCGCGAGGAGAAGGGGCACGAGGCCGGTCATCGGCGGGGCGACCTGCACGGGCAAGCTTTGCCCTCCAGGGCGGCGAATCGCCCTTCCCCGGCTTAATCGCTTGGAGATGGTAAGGCCCGCGCCGACCGACCGGGCGTCCCACGATGCCGGGGGAGGGAGTCGAACCCTCTGGAAACCGATCTGCAGTCGGTCACATTAGCCGCTCTGTCACCCCGGCTCCCGCGGCCCATCCGGACCATGGTAATTGAACCTTTTTGCAGCACTCCGCAGGGAGTCCGGGCGATGCAGGTAGTGTGCCTCCCCGACGAACCTATTTATGACCGGGCCCGCGTTCAACGGGCGGCATGGCGGGCACGAAGACGATCAGCGACGCGGTCCACGGCACGATCCGCCTGGAGCCGCTCATCCAGGACCTTCTGGAGACCCTCGAACTCCAGCGGCTGAACTCGATCCGCCAGCTCGGGCTCACATACCTCGTCTTCCCGGGGGCCAACCACTCTCGCATCGAGCACTGCCTCGGCGTGAGCTGGGTGGCCAACGAGATGGCACGGGCCCTCGACCTTCCCGAGGACGAGCGGAAGCTCGTCCAGGCGGCCGGGCTCCTCCACGACGTCGGCCACGGCCCGTACTCCCACACGCTCGAGCACGTCCTGAGCCGCGAGCTCGCGGTGGACCACATGCACCTCACCCAGCGCCTGATCACGGGGGAGGACGACAACGTCAGCCCCGGGGACCGCAAGGCCTTCCCGGAGGTCCCGCGGATCCACGAGGTCCTCGGGAAGCACGGGGTGGACCCGGCGGAGGTCGCGTCCCTGATCCGCGGTCCGTCGGAGGGAGGCGGTCTCTTCGGGCCCCGGGCGACCCAGGAGCGCCGCTACCTCGCCCAGATCATCCACAGCCCCATGGACGCGGACCAGCTCGACTACCTCCTCCGGGACGCCCACTATACCGCCGTGAGCCAGGGGCGGATCGACCTTTCGCGGCTCCTCCTCACCCTCCGCCTCCACCACGGCTCCCTCGCCCTGGACCGGAAGGGCCTGCCGGCGCTCGAGGGGATGCTCGTTGCCCGCGGCCTCATGTACTCCTCCGTGTACTTCCACAAGACCGTCCGCATCGCGGAACAGATGCTCTCCCGCGCGGTCGAGCGCTCGGACGTGCCCATCGCGGAGGTCCAGAAGATGGTGGACCACGAGCTCCTCGCCTGGCTCATGCGGCAGGGTAAGTTCCAGAGGGAGATCGCCCTCCGCGTACGGTACCGCAAGCTCTACAAGCGCGCGGCCGCCTGGGATCGGGACGAGCTCTCCGAGGGGGCCAAGGCCACCCTCGCGTCCTTCAAGGACGTCCGGGAGCGGCGGCGGATGGAGGACCGCATCGCCCGCCGGGCCGGGCTCGACCCGGGCCAGGTCATCGTCGACGTGCCGCTCCCGGAGCTGCTGATCAGCGAGCCGCGCATCGCGAAGACGGAGGTCATGATCCTCGACGACGGCGAGGCGCGTCCCTTCTCCCGCGTGAGCCCGCTGGGCCGCGCGTTGCAGTTGCGGCAGGTGCCGGACTGGGTCGTGGGGGTGGCGTGCCCCACCCCCGCCGTTTAGGCGACCCGAAAAACCCGTGTGGCGCCGTTTTCTTGACGGGGGTGCGTTCGACAAGAGCTCTGCTTCTGTGCACCACCCAAA
>OFHK01000434.1_pt1 | contig 12578 bp, 12 predicted proteins | sample 1521951 | NCBI WGS metagenome assembly OFHK01 (sample SAMEA2468436, study PRJEB22500) | soil metagenome | biome: Glassland; feature: Farmland; material: Clay | place: Australia | collected 2013-01-31 | depth 0.55 m
CCAAAAGCGCAAGTGCCGGCGAGGGCGACCGCGCCCACCTCCGCGCCGCAAGCGGCACAGCTAGAACGGAGGGGGCCAGCCGCCTCGGGCCTGGAAACGGCCCGACAATGCGGGCTACGCGGCCTTTGGCAGACTGCGGACGATCTCTACCGAGCAGGGGGCGTGGCGGGCTACGTACTCGGAGACGCTGCCGAGCAGGAGGCGCGGCAGGCCGCGGCGTCCGTGCGAGCCGGCGACGACCAGGTCTGCTTTGACGCGGGCGGCGCAGTCGATGATGGTGGTGCGGGGTTCGCCCTCTTCGATCGAGCCGGTTACGCGGTAGCCGGCATCGCGGAGCAATTTGGCTGTTTCGTCGACCAGGGCCTGCGCCTGCTTCTGATTTTCGGCGCGCAGGGCCTCGATGCGGTCGAAATCACGGACCGCGCCATCGTAGAGCGGGAGATAGACCATCGGATCGATCACGTGGAGCAGGTGAATCTCGGTCTGATCGGGCCGGAATTGGCCGCGGACGGCATCGACGGCGGCCGCCGAGAAGTCCGAGCTTTCAATTGCCAGAAGGACTTTGCTCATGAGTGTCCCCTCCCCTTTTTCCGCACCGGAACCGCGCGCAGCGCGGCTTCCTTGACCGCGAAGGAGCAAACCTCCGGTCTGGCAAGCTCTTCGAAATCCTGATAGCTCATCCGGAAGGCATCGCTGTGGGAACCGGCGGGAAAAACGATCTCCCGGCCAACCGCCAGCGTCACGTCCAGGGAGACCGGCACGCCGTATAGCCTGCCGAAGGGGGGAATCGCTCCCAGTTCGCAATCGGGGAACAGTTCGCGGATTTTGTCTTCACTGGCCGGATGCACCGGCTCCTCGACCACCTCCGCCATGCGGTCCAGATCGACATGGTACGAGGCGGGCAAGACGGCGAGGTAGCTTTGCGCTCCGCCTTCGAGGACCACGGTTTTCGCCATTTCCCTGCCCGGGATGTGCATGGCGGCGGCTGCCATTTGAGAACTGAAGGCTGGAGCGTGCTGGATGAGCGAATAAGGAACACGATACAACTTCAAAAAATGCTGCAGACGCGTGGAACAGACTTGCATGGCGCCTCCCGCGCCGGGGTAAATCCACCACCGGCCTTTGAATTAGGAAGGAGCATCCGCGATGCCACAAACGCGGCAATGCGCGGGATGGCCCTATGGCCTTTTCTTTCAGGAAGATGGGAGGGACGTTGCACGGCGCGCGAGGACAGGGTTGCGGAATTTCCCCCTTCGCGTTGGGCCATTTTGCGGGAAAGGGGGCGCGGGTGGCCCCGGAAGCTCCTCCAATACGAAGAAAAGAAACAACATGATTCCGCGCGCGACGGCCAAGGACAATGGCCACAGGCGTGCGAATGGGAGTACAGAACCATTTGAAGCGATGGGCGTGTCGCTTGGTTCCAACCTTACCTAGGGAAGGCACGGAATGAACTTTCCTGTCCAGATCAGTTATCGAAACGTGGAGCCTTCGCCCGCGATCGAGGCGTGGGTTGAGAAGCAGGTGCAGAAACTGGCGAACTTTCACAGCGGGATTGTGCGGTGCCGGGTGGTGATCGACGTGGCCCACCGGCATCTTCGGCGCGGGAATCGCTTCCTGGTGAAAGTGATGCTCACGGTGCCTGGGGGACAGGTGACGGCGCGGAATCTGGCCGCGCCAGTGGACCCGGAGAAGCTGCTGGAAGAGGGACGGAAAGTGAAGAAGTTCGAGATTGGGGCGCCGCAGAAGGAATTGCGGATGGCAATCGCGGAAGCGTTCCGTTCCGCCGGGAGGCGCCTGCAGGACCTGGTGCGGCTGCAACGTCGAAAGGTGAAAACGCACGAGCCGGAACTGGCGCGCGTCGTCGAAGTCTTCTCCGCTCGCGGGTATGGTTTTTTGGAGACTCCCGAGGGGCGGCGGCTCTACTTTCACCGGAACAGCGTATTGCACGAAGCGTTCGATGATCTGGCTCCGGGTGTCTGGGTTCGATACTCGGAGGAAAAGCGCGAGCAGGGACCGCAGGCGAGCACGGTGAGCCTGGTCCACCGATCCCATCAGCGGAAGCGCGCGAAAGTGGCCGGCGGACGGCGGCCGCGCCGCGCGCCAGCAGAACAAACAGTAACCGCGCAGCAAGAGGCAACCTGAATCGGCGTCCAGGTTTCCTACAGAGTAGCAACGACGGTCGTCGGGGCGATACACAGCCAGTAATACCGGGGGATGGAAGTGAGAAACGGGGATATTCGTGTACTCCTGCTGGGCGAAAGCTCCAGCAATTTTCCTCAACTGCAAAAGAGCCTGGAGCGGCGGCACTGCAGCTGCCGCAAAGTGCACTCATACGAGGAAGCCCATCGCGTGCTGGAGGAAGAAACGCCGGACATCGTGCTGAGCGCGATACCGCCGCAGCCGGGGGCGATCTCTTCGCTGACCGAGAGGCTGGCGGGGAGCAAGGCGAGCTTCTATTACGCCTATCCTGTCGAGAACGGCTGCTGGTGGCTGCCTGCGCTGCGCCGCGGAGAGCGGTGCTTCGGCGCGCCGGCGATGCGGCCGGGAATGTTCACCGGGGTGATCGACCAGGTGGTGGAAACGATCCGCGCCGAGAGGGGACAACAACAGAGGACGGCGCCGGTGGCGGCGCTGGCTCGCGTGGTGCCGGTGCGCCCGATCCGGCCGCGGAACGCGGCGCTGCTGGCTTTCACGAAGGCAGCGGGTTAGGATAAGAAAAATTGGCGATTGGTGGAACCGAAAAGGCTGTTCGGAACATCTATCGATTTAGAAGATAGGAGCGGCGCGCCGGCAAAATCCCGGGGGGAGACGCGTCGTGTTTCCGGACGCGGTTTACCAGGCGGGAAAGGAGGGAGGTATCGTGAGCGATACTCCTTGTGGGGTCCTCCTGATCGGAGAAAGCGCCCGAAGTTTTTCCCACATCGCACTGCGGCTGGAGCGGCACGGCTGCGTCTGCCGTTTTGCCGAATCCTACGAACAGGCGCGGGAACTGATCGAGAAGGAAACTTTTTCGCTCGTCTTGAGCGTAATTCCGCCGCGCGAGAACGCGATCTCCCAACTAACCGAGAAGATGATCGGCACCGAGGCAAGCATTTATTACGCGCAGCCGGTCGAGGACAGTTGCTGGTGGCTGCCGGCGCTGAGGCAGGGCGAGCGGTGCTTCGGCACGCCGGCGTTACGGCCGAGCGAATTCGCCAACGTGCTCGACCGGGAAGTGGAACGGCTCCAGGCCGTCGCGCCGGCCGAGCCGAAACCGGCGGTTGCGCCAGTGGTTTCGCTGCTCACAATGCCGGTCGCGCGGCGGCCGGACGAGATCGAAGAGGCAGAGTTCAAGACGAGAGTTCGCACGAAAGTCGCGCGATGAGTTCGGGCTTTGGCCGCGCGTTTTTCTGCCGAGCGCTTTCCCGCGTGCAGTAGTCCGAATAGCGCGCTGACTTCCCCTCCCTCTTGCCCGCTTCGCGTCTGCTGCCCGCCTCTCACGAGTAAGGCCCTCCGATATTCGACGCGCGCGTACATACGGGTCGCCCTGCGGTGCCCTCGTGTCGACGGATGGTCTCCTTAGGTTACGCTGCCTCTGTGCGTTCGGGATCCTTCGCTTCGCTCAGGCTGGTAGTTTAGTTTGCCTGTGCGCTGGTGCGTTGAGAACAGGCGCCGGAGAAAAATGCCGGCAGGATGCCGGCGCTACACAAACACTGCCCGCAGGTTGCTGGCTCTACGGAATGATCCGGGCCCGAGTGGGATGGGTTTCCGTGCTCGGGCGTTCGCCACAATTCCCGGGCAACGGTCAGGCGGGGCGCGGGGCGGAATGGCCGAGGGGGAGGCGGAGGCGGGCTTCGACGCCGGGGCCGGGCTGGCGATTCTCGAGGCTGAGCGTGCCGCCGTGGGCCTCGGCGATTTCGCGGCTGAGCACGAGGCCGATGCCGGAGCCTCCGGGCTTGGTGGTGAAAAACGGAATGAAGACGTTGCCCGGGTTCGAGAGGCCGGGGCCTTCGTCCCTGACGAGGACTTCGAGCGATTCGCCGTTCTTTTGCCAGCCGACCTGGACGCCGCCGCCGGTTTCGAGAGAGGCGTCGACGGCGTTGCGGATCAGATTGATGAGCAACTGCTCGAGCTGCCCGGCGTCGGCCTGGACGGCGAGCGCGGGACCGTCGAGGACGCGGATGGCGAGACGCTGTTCGAGCCCGGCCACGCGATGAATCCAGGCGCCGACGTCGAGCGGGGCGGGACGAGGCGAAGGCAGCTTGGCCAGGCGCGCGTAGCCGTCGACGAAACGGCTGAGCGCTTCGGTGCGCGAGGCGATGAGCGCCAGGCCCGAAGTCATGTCTTCGCGCCAGTCGTCGGGCAACTGGCGGCGGCCGAGGATGTCGCGCAGGCTTTCAGCGACGGATTTGAGCGGCGCGAGCGAATTATTCAGCTCGTGGCCCATGACGCGGATCAGGCGGCGCCAGGTCTGGCGCTCCTCGTCGCGCAGGGCGCGGCTGATATCGGAGATGACGAGCAGGCGGTGCGGCAGGCCGTCCTGCCGGAAGACTCCGCGGCGGATTTCCCAGCGGCCTGCTTTTTCCGGGAAGGTCTTCGAAACGATGCGCGGGGATTCTCCCTCGAGGCATTCGGAGAGCGCGAGGTCCGAGGCGGACCAGCCGAGAATCTGCTCGCGCGTCCGGCCGAGGAGGCGCTCGGCGGCGCGATTGGCGAGGCGGAGGCGGCTCGCGTCGTCGAAGGAGAAGACGGCGACGTCGATCTCGTCGACGACGGTGCGGAGCAGCGCGCTGGCTTCCATGGCGCCGAGGCGCTGCTCGTGGAGATTGTCGACGAGGGCGTTCAGTTCGCGAAACACTTCGCCGAGGCTGTCGTCGCGGCGGGCGCCGCGCGCGCGGATCGAGAAATCGCCCTCGCGGATCGCGGCAAGAACGTTCGAGAGCGTGCGGAGAGGAAACGTGACGAGGCCGCCCGACGCCAGGGCGAAACCGCACCAGAACAGAACGATCATCACCGTCAGCGCCCAGCGCGTGCCCGGCTGCATGTCGCTGGTCCAGACGACCACCAGAATCCCCAGGGAACCCGGCAGGCCGGCGAGCCAGGCGTAGAGCCGGACGCGCCGCTCAAGACCAAGCGGTTTCATAGATCGTGTTTCTGCAAGCGGCGATAGAGCGCGCTGCGCGAAAGGCCGAGCGCGCGGGCGGCCTGGGTAACGTTGCCGCCGTAGCGGCCCATCGCCTTCTGGATCAGGACGCGTTCGACATCCTCGAGGCTCATTTCGTCGAGCCGCGCCGGCGCCTCGCGAGAACTCTCGAGCGCGAGATCGGATGGCTGGATGAGATCGCTCTGCGCGAGCAGCACGGCGCGCTCGACGGTGTGGTCGAGTTCGCGCACGTTGCCGGGCCAGGAATAGCGGGCCAGCAGGCCGAGCGCGGATTCATCGAAGCCGTTGGTCGGCTTGTGATAACGCTCGGCGTAGCGGCGCAGGAAATAATGGGCGAGCAGCGGGATGTCCTGCTTGCGCTCGCGCAGCGGCGGCAGATGAATTTCGATCGTGTTCAGGCGGAAAAGCAGGTCTTCGCGGAAGCGGCCGCTCGACACCTCGGTGCGAAGATCGGCGTTGGTGGCGGAAAGGACGCGCACGTCGACGCGGCGGGTAATCGAGGAGCCGACGCGCTCGACTTCCCCGGTCTCGAGGACGCGGAGAAGCTTCGCCTGGAGATTCAGCGGGAGATTGGCGATCTCGTCGAGAAAGAGCGTGCCCTGGTCGGCGAGTTCGAAGCGGCCGACGCGATCGGTTTTGGCGTCGGTGAACGCGCCCTTGATGTGGCCGAAGAGTTCGCTTTCAAAAAGCGATTCGGGCAGGCCGCCGATGTTGACGGTCACCAGGGGTTTCGAGGCGCGATTCGAGAGCGCCTGGATGGTTCGGGCGATGACGTCCTTGCCGGTGCCGTGCTCGCCGGTGATGAGGACGTTGGCGTCGGAGGCGGAGACGCGCGAAACGAGGTCCATCACCGGCTGCATCGAGGCCGATTCGGCGATCAGCGGGGGACGGCCCTGCGCCTGCAACAGGCGGTTTTCGGCTTCGAGGCGCTGGCTGCGGCGCAGCGCGCGCGCCAGCTCGATGTGGGTGCGGACGCTGGCGAGCAGACGTGCGTTGTCCCAGGGCTTCTGGAGGAAATCGCGGGCGCCGCGGCGCATCGCTTCGACGGCGAGATCGACGGTGCCCCAGGCGGTGAGCACGACGACGGGCAGGCTGGAGTCGAGGGCCTGGATGCGCGAAAGCAGATCGAGTCCCTCCTCGCCGGAGGTGGTGTCGCGGGCGTAGTTCAGGTCGATCAGAACGGCGTCGTATTCGCGCGAGCCGAGCGCGGAGATCACGGCGCCGGGCGAGCCTACGGTTTCGACGGCGAAACCTTCCGATTTCAGGACGAGGCGAAGGGCTTCGCGGACATCGGCCTGATCGTCGGCTACGAGGACACGCGCATTGTGATCGTTGCGTGGATTCGTTGTTGAATTCATGGATATCGGAATCGTTGTCTCCATGCTATCGCGAAGCCGCGCCGCGAAGCCAATGACGCGGGCACGCTCTTCGCGCGAAAAACCGGGCCGGCAGGATGCCGGCGCCACGAAATGGCGCCGGGAGCGCCCCGCCGTGCCAGCCAAGTGCCTGCGGCGTCCAGTGGCGGCTTCGGGGGGGCCCTAGGCGCCGGACTTGCGCCTGGGGTTTTTGCTTTCACCTCCCACATCCCGTCCCCACGCTCCTAGCAGGGGAACTCAAAACCCCCGCCCTTAAATCCGAAGGGCGGGGCACCCAACCCAACGCCGTTGCCGCCTCCAAACATTGCGGCGGAATTTGGCGCCAATCGTAGGGTTTCCTTCGCTCGACGGCCGCCTAGCCGGCCGCGGCGAGGGCGTGGTCGCTTACGATCCAGCCGTCGGCCAGCTGGATGATGCGGCGCGCGTAGGAGGCCCACGTCTCGTTGTGGGTCACCTGCATGATCGTGGTGCCCTCGTCGTTCAGGCGTTTGAGCAGGTCCATGATCATTTTCCCCTGCGTTGAATGCAGGCTGCCGCAGGGCTCGTCGGCGAGGATGACCTTCGGATTGCCGATCAGCGCGCGGGCGACGGCGACCAATTGCTGCTGCCCGCCGGAAAGCTGGCTCGGAAACAGGTCCTTCTTGCCGACGATCTGGAACTTGTCGAGCATCTCGGCGACCATCGCCTGGCGCTCGGACTTTTTGAAATTGCGATAGGAGAGCGGCAGGTCGAGGTTTTCGGCGACGGTGAGATTATCGAGCAGATGAAACTGCTGAAAGATGAAGCCGATGTACTGCTTGTGCAGCTCGACGCGCTGGCGATTGGAGAATTTGTGGACGGGATGCTCGAGGAAATTGTATTGGCCGGTCCAGTCACCGTCGAGCATGCCGATGATGCTCATGAGCGTGGATTTTCCGGCGCCGGATGGGCCCATGATGGTGACGAATTCGCCTTCATGAACCGTGAGCTGGATCCGGCGCAGAACCCACGTTTTTCCGGCGCGGGATTCAAAGACCTTTTCCACGTCCTGCATTTCGATAAGGGGCATCATTTCCTCTCATTCGTAGCGCAGCGCCGTCGACGGATCGATGCGCATGGCGCGCCGCGCAGGAATGTAACACGCCAGAAGGGCGACGAAGCCAAGTAAAACCGAGGCGGCGGTGCGCCATGCGCCACGCGCAGGCGGTTCTGCCCGAAGCGTGGCGCCACACTGTAGGCTACCAAATCGTGGAGTCTCATGCGGGCCAGACCGGGCCCGAAGAGGCCGAACAGGCTCGCCGGACGGGCGATGGCCCAAGCTCCGCTCAAGCCGCCCCATGCCCAGACGAAAGTCGTTCCGGAGCGAGCCCATCAGTCGGTCCTTTTCATTCGACCGCCAGAACGATCAGGGTCATGTCGTCCTCGAAATGTTCGCCATTGAAGGCGAGCAAGGCGTCGAGCACACGCTGGTGCAGGGCCTTGGCGGGCAGGGCGCGATGCTCGACAGCGAGAGAGAGCAGGCGGCTCTCGCTGAATTCCTCGCCAGCGGGGCTGGTGGATTCGGTGACGCCGTCGGTGAAGAGCAGCAGGCGGTCGCCCGGGGCGAGCGTGACCTCTTCGTCGGTGAACGCCGAGACGGCGTCGATGCCGAGGACGCTGCCGCCGACGTCGAGCCGGGACCAGGAGCCGTCGGCGCGAACCAGGAGCGGCGGGTTGTGGCCGGCGTTGGTGTAGGTGAGGCGGCGCGAGGGGACGTCGAGCAGGGCGTAGAAACAGGTGACGAAACGGTCGGTGGCAAGCGAGCCGCGAAGCGCGCGGCTGATTTCGGCGCAGAAATCGCGCGGGCGCGGGCGCGGCGAGGACAGGCCGCGCACCATCGCCTGCAGGTTCGACATCAGCAGCGCGGCGGGGACGCCCTTGCCGGCGACATCGGAGACCGACAGGACAACGCTCGCGTCGTCGAGCTTCAGCACGTCGAAGGAATCGCCGCCCACGCCGCGCGCGGGGAGCCAGGCGGCGGCGATCGCGAAGCCGGGAATTTGGGGAATTTCGCGCGGCAGGAAACCCCGCTGCACGGAGTGGGCCTCCTCGATTTCGAGCGCGCGATTGCGCAACTCGGTTTCGATTTCGCGGGTGTGGGATTCGAGAGCGGCGGCGCGGTCGGCCTCTTCGCGGCGGGCGCGGTGGCGGGCGATCTGCGCGTGCAGGGTTTCGAGCAGACGTTCGTTGTCCCAGGGCTTTTCGACGAAATCGACGATGCCGCGATGCATTGCTTCGACGGCGAGCGCGACGGTGGCCCAGCCGGTCATCACGACAACCGGAGGAAGATTGGCGGTCTGCTGAAGCTGGGCGAGCAGGTCGAGCCCGTCGCGGCCGGAGGTGGTATCGCGGGCGTAGTTCAGATCGATGAGCAGCAGATCGAACGGATCGCGGCGCACGGCGTCGAGCACGGCGGCGGGCGAGGTCGCGGTGACCACCTGATAGCCGTGAGCTTTCAGGAGCAGGCGCAGCGCCTCGATCACGTCCGGCTGGTCGTCGGCCACGAGCACACGCGGTGGGGCGAAATTGGCGACGAGGGGCGAATTTTGCGCGAGCGAATTCATGGGACCCTACTCATTTCTCAGCGCGGTGGCGGGATCGACGCGCGTCGCGCGGCGCGCCGGAACGTAGCAGGCGAGCGTGGCGACGGCCACCAGAACCGCGGCGGTCCGGGCGTAGGTTGCCGGATCGGCCGCACCCACGCCATCAAGGAGCGTTCGCAGCGCGCGCGTAAGCGCCAGGGCGCCGGCAATTCCGAACAGAAGGCCTAGCCCGACCAGGCGAATTCCCCGGTCGAGCACCATCCGGAAAACCTCGAACGGGCCCGCGCCGAGCGCCATCCGCACGCAGATTTCGTTCGTTCGCTGCGCCACCGAATAGGCCAGCAGGCCGTAGAGACCGACGGCGGCGAGCGCGAGGGCGAGCAGGCTGAAGAGGCCGGCGACGCTGGCGGTGAGCCGGATCTGGCGGAAGTTGTCGTTCACCTGGCCGCGAAGGGTTTCGACTTCAGTGATGGGCAAGCGGCTGTCCACCTGGCCGATGGCCGAGCGCACCTCGGCCGCCGCGGCCGAGGGAGCGCCGACGGTGCGCAGTTCGACCTCGGAGAGGAACGCGGAGGGATTCTGCGCCTGCAGGATGGAAGTGAAAACGAGCGGGTCGGGCGCTTCGCGCACGCTGTAATATTTCGCGTCGTTGACGACGCCGGCGATTTCGTATTCGGCGCCGTGTTTCTCCTCCGGGTCGCCGAAGTAGAAGCGGCGGCCAATCGGGTTTTGTCCCGGCAGGTAGCGGCGTACGAAGGTCTCGTTGACCACGGCGACTTTCGGGGTGGCCGGTGTGTCTTGCGGGCCGATGTCGCGGCCGAGCAGCACCTTGAGTCCGAGCGTTTCGGCGTACCGCGTGCCAACGAGCACCATGTCGACGTCCATGTCTTCGTCCTGGTGCCTGGGTCGGCCCGGAATCGTGATGCTTTCCGAACGGTCGTAGCCGCTCAGCGGGCTGTAGCTGGCGACGGTGGCCGAGCGAACGCCGGGCAGCGCGTTCAAGCGGTCGAGCAGTTTCTGGTAGAGGTTCGTGAGCTCGGCGGGCTGATATCCGGCGATTCGCGGATTGATGCCCACGAGCAAAACGTTCGAAGGATTGAAGCCGAACTGCTGGTCCTGGAGATTCACCAGGCTGCGCGCCAGCAGACCGGCGCCGGCGAGCAGCCAGAGCGACAGCGCCACCTGCAAGACAACCAGCGCGCGCACCAGACCCGAACGCGCCACGCGGCTCGACGCCCAGGCGGAATGCTCGCGAAGGGTGAGCATCGGCTCGACGCGAGCCGAGCGCAGTGCGGGCGCGGCGCCAAACAGAATCGCGGTGAGCACGAGCACGCCGAGGGTGAACAGGAGCACGCGGGCGTCAGGCAGCACGTTCACGAAGATTCCCTGACCCAGAAGACCGACCAGGGCATCGACGCCCCAGGCCGCAAGGAGGCCGCCCGCAACCGCGCCGAGGCCCGCGAGCACCAAGCTCTCGGTGAGCCACTGGCGCACCAGCCGCGCCCGTGTGGCGCCGAGCGCCATGCGCATCGAGATTTCCTTTTGCCGGGCGGCGGCGCGCGCGAGCAGCAGATTCGCCACGTTGGCGCAGGCGATCAGAAGCACGAGGCCGACGGCGCCGAGCAGGATTGCCACCGGCGGGGAACAGGGGTAGCGCAAACCGGAAATGCCGCGCGCGGCCGATGCCAGCTCGATGGAAGAGTGGGCGATGCGATCGCGGGCGTCCCGATCGAGCTTGCTGCCGGCCTGATCGGTGAGGAACTGGCGCAATTGCACGTCGACGATCGCGTTCGCCTGCTGCCTGCTCTCGCCCGGCTTCAGCCGGCCGATCAGATTCAACCAGTAGACATCTTGTGCGGTGAGCGTCGAATCGGCCAGCTCGATCTGCGGCTGGAAGATGAGCGGGAGCCAGAAATCGGGCGCCTTGCGGACGCGCTCGCCGAAGAACGATTGCGGCATGACGCCGACGATGGTGAACGGCGTGCGGTTCAGCGTGACCGTTTGTCCGATGACGCCGGGATCGCCAGAGAATTGCGATTTCCAGTAGCCGTAACTGAGAACGGCCGCGGGTTTCGCGCCGGGCTGGTCGTCGGCCCTCGTGAGCGCGCGGCCGAGGAAGGCGTTGACGCCCATCACCTGGAAATAGTCACCGGAAACCAGGTGGCCGATGGCGCGATTGGGAGCGGCGCTCGACGGCAGGCTTTCGATCCGAACCGCGATGGCCGCGTTGCCGCTGCGGACGGCGGCGAGGTCCGCGAATGCCTTGTTGTGATCGCGCAGGTAGACGTACAGGGGATAGGAAAAGTAGCGCCATGTGCCCGTCGGCGGACGCGTGGTGGCCTGCGTGCCTTCGCCAGTGTGATCGCTGAAGACGACCAGGCGGCTGGGACTCGGGACGGGTAGCGTTTTCAGAACGACGGCGTCGAGCAGGGTGAAGATGGCGGTGTTGGCGCCGATGCCGAGCGCGAGCGTGAGAATGGCGATCGCGGCAAAGCCCGGCGATTTGGCCAGCAGCCGAATCGCGTATTTCACGTCTTGCCAGAGGGTGGCCATTCAGCTTGCTCCTTGGGCCAAAAGCCCACGGTCAGAAATTCTCTGACCGTGGCTACCACGGCACTTCTCCAACCCAACAGATAGAAACGGTGAACCCGCTCCGAATGTTCAAGAGGAATGGAGCATCTCCGATACCAACTGGGCGGGAACGCATCGCATAGATACACAGAGACTTAGCCTGCCTCTCTCCGAGGCGATTCTCGCGCGCTGTCCGGTTGTGGGACGAGCCCGGTCTTGAGCGGACACCAGCCAGGCGACGCCTGCCTGCGTCAGTTCGAGGATGGCCGCCGCGGCCGGGGCCGGGACGCCGGCGGCACCATGCCATTCACGCGGTAATAGACGACCAACTGGCCGTAGTGTTCGCCCGAATGCTCGATCGCCGCGACCCAGCAGAACCAGGCATCCACCATCCGGTTCCCGTAAGGAAATTTGACGGAGTGCCGGAGTCCGGCATCGCCCTGCGATTCGGGCAGCTTGTCGCCATCGGCCACGGCTTGTTTCATCAGCCGGACGACGTCGGCCTTGGTCTTGTACGACGAGCGCGGAAAATCGCCGCGGGCGGGCAGAGCGGGACCCAGTTTCCCGCCGTGGATGACGTCGAGCATCAGGTAGTCTTCGGTTGCGACGTGGATCAGGTTTTCCGCGAACGTGCGCTCGTCTTTTTGCGCCTTGAAATCGTATTTGTCCTCGGGAAAGTCCTCGGCCATGTCGATAAGCTTCTGGCCGACGTCGCGCCACTGCGCGCGCATCTGCTGCCATTGGGCCGGCACGGGGCGTGGGGCCGGAGCGGCGGGGCTCCTCTTATGCTGCGCGGCGGGGAAGGCCGCGGCCCACGGCGCCGCCGCGCGGGGGACACACTAACAGCGGCAAGCAGCACCGCCACACGACGCACACCAAAGCATTCTCCCCACACTACACGCCCGCCGCCACGCCCCCACAGCCCCG
>OFHK01000435.1_pt1 | contig 12567 bp, 17 predicted proteins | sample 1521951 | NCBI WGS metagenome assembly OFHK01 (sample SAMEA2468436, study PRJEB22500) | soil metagenome | biome: Glassland; feature: Farmland; material: Clay | place: Australia | collected 2013-01-31 | depth 0.55 m
CATCCCGCTGTGGCGGCCAGACAGCCCGGCGGACGCGACCCAGCATCCGCAACGGATCGCTGGCTACGCAGGAGTAGGTCACAAACGATGAGCAGCAGGCCGCGACGACTATGGCCACAGGCCTGGCCTTCTGAGCGGCCGGTGCTCCCAACCTACGGACGATGACGGGAGCCGCTATGCCCGAAATAACCCTTACCTGCCCAACCTGCGGGAAGACGGGCACCGTTACCCAGAAGCTGACCCAGCTCGGCACGGGCACGGGCGTCTTGCTGATGACCGGCCTGGACCCCGGCGAATGCGAGGGATGCCGCGAAGCACTCAGCAGCCACGGTTACGCGATCGTGGATGCCAAGCCCGCCGGACCCGGGGCCTGGACCCTCACGCCACACGAATAACTGACGCTCACTGCACGGCCACCGCCCCCGGGCGAATCATCCGGCTCCAGTCAGAGGTCTAGGTTCCGGTACACCTCGCGGCGGTGGCCGATCGCGGCGACCCGGATTACCTGGGCCGCGTCGTCGACGGCGTAGATCACCCGGTAGTCGCCCACCCGCACCCGCAGATAGGGCCGATGGCCCTTGAGCGCGCTGGCACCGGACGGCCGCGGGTCGGCCGTCAGGTCATCGATCACCGCCGCTACCGACTCGCGGGCCTCAGTGCCGAGTTGGCGAAGTGCCCGCCGCGCTCGCGGGCGCAGCTGCACCGTCCAGGCGGCCACGGGCGTCAGAGCCCAAGCTCGGACTTGACCTCATCCCAGGGGATGTCCTCGCCCGGCTCGGCCATCGCGGCGTCAGCCTCGGCGGCGTCCTCGGCGTCCTCGGCCGCCCGCAGCGTATCGAGCACGGACTCCGGCACGATCGCGGCCACCCGCTCCCCGCCCACGGTCAGATGCGTGATGACACCATGGCGCGCGTCATCGACGGCGCTGGCCAGCGGCGTGGCCGGGCTGTCGGCTGGCAGCTCGTGGGCGGGTTCACTCATGCTCCCAGGGTACGGCCGCTGTGCGGCTCGTGCACCCGGGGACAGCGGTTCGCTCAGCCTTGCGGTCCGGCGCCGCGCGTCAGGGCACGGGGGATGTAGGCGGCGATCGCCGCGGCGGCGTCGTCGGCCAGCTCCTCGGCTACCTCGGTGTAGACATCGGCGGTGAACGCGCTCGTTGCGTGGCCGAGGATCTCCGAGATGACCTTGATGGGCTGCCCGGCGGCCAGCAGCATCGTGGCGGTGCCGTGCCTTAGGTCGTGGAAGCGGATTGGTGGCAGCCCGGCCCGGGCGGCAAGAGTGCCGAACCGGGTGCTGATCCAGCCCGGCCGCAGCGGCGTCCCATCCTCACGGGTGAACACCCGGCCCGAGTCCGTCCAGGCCGGTTCCCCACGCGATGCGCTCGGCGAGCTGCGCCTTGCGCCAGGCGCGCAGGATCGCCGCGGTGCCCTCGTCGATGACGATCTGCCGGTCTGAGTCCTCGCTCTTGGGTCGAGTCGAGTACGTCATCGGTCTGCGCCTGGCGGACATGCAGGCGGCGCCGGTCGAGGCCGAGATCGGACCACGCCAGCCCGACCAGCTCCGAGCGGCGCAGCCCGTAGTAGGCGGCGACGTGGAACAGCGCGTAGAGCCGCTCGGCTTTGCGGGGCGGGTCCTCGCGGGCCTCCAGGGCGTCCAGGAACGCGCCGCACTGCTGGCGGGTCCAGACCCCATCACCGGGGCGGGCACTTCGCCCGTCTCGCGCCAGCGCTGCACGCGCGGGGCGGTCCACAGCAGCTTCCGTACCTTCCGGGTGCCGCGCTTGCCGCCGGGCTTCACCGGGGCGGCCGGGTTGTACGGCAGCGTGTGCGGAACCGTGTCGGCCAGGGCGCTGTGCGCCACTGCGTGGATGCGCTTGATCCGGGCCTCCGATAGCGGCCGGGTCGAGATCCGCTTGCCGTCGCGTTCGCTGCGGGCGGCCAGCAGGCGCCGCAGCCCGTGGTAGCGGACCCGGTGCCACTGCAAGGCCGCGAAACTCTCCACGGTGCCCCGGATGTTTGCCCGTTGCAGCGGCACGGGGATGATCGCGCGGCGCTCGCCAGCGCGGGAGGTGATGTCCGCGTAGATGACAGGCGCGGGCGGCTGGCTGGCAGGCCCGCTCTCGGTGGTGGCGTCCGCGGGGACCGCTGGCAGCATGCCCGGCTGGCCAGCTTGTGTGTCCGGCAGGTGCTCCGCGTCCGGGCCGGTCATGATGGTGTCCTCTCGCTAGGGAGATCCGGCCCCGGGAAAGCTGGCAACGCGGTCCCGGGGCCGGGACTTATTCAGGTACGGGCGAGCTGGCCGGGCTGGCCTCCGTGGCCGTCCGATTCGGCCAGCACGGCGGTGCGGATCTCGCGGGCCTTGCCGCGGCTGATCCGGTGCTCGCGGGCCAGCGCCCGGGCCACCACTGGCTGGCCCGCCCGGGCGGCCTGGCGGGCCGCGTCGGTGGCCTGGCCGATGGCCCGGTCACTGGCCTTGCGGGTGGCCCGGTCACTGGCCTTGCGGGTGGCCCGGCCGCTGGCCGGCCGGGTGGCCTTGCGGGTGGCGTGGCCGGTGGTTTTCGCGGTGGTCTGGCGGCGGACCCGGCGGACCATGCCGATGGCCATCTCGGCGCAGATGATGAACGCGGCGGCGGGCCAGCCGGACATCAGCGCACCGGCCAGCCCATGCGAGGCGCCATAGCCGATGTTGGCGGCCAGCGTCGCGGCCACCGACAGGCCCAGCCCGAACCGGGCCAGCCACGGTGTGCCGATCCCAGCCCGGGCGGCCCGCAGCATCACCATGGACGACGCCACGACCGTCCCGTCGATCGACAGCGGCAGCAGCATCGCGGCCAGCGCGGTCTGTCCGTTGATGACGGCCAGGTGCTCGATGTGGATGTAGGACACGACCGCGGCGATCGCGGCGACCACCAGCACCGTGGCCGTGGTCACCGCGCTGCCGAGCCTGTCATCGTTCACCGCTGGCCTCCTTCGACATGTCGTGCCCGGCAGAACTCCGGGCCGGTCATGCCGCACCTGCCACGGTCACGCCCTCGCGGGCGGCGATCGCCAGGCAGGCCGGGCACGACACGGCCGGGGCGAACAGGCCCGGCGGGCAGTCCTGGGCGGCCCCGGCCGCGCCACACAGCGGCTCACCAGCCCGGCGGGTCAGCACGCCGATTGTGACGGGCTGGTCGGCCAGCGCGTGGTAGACCTCCCGGGCCTGCCCGAATGGGCCTGCCACGGTCGAGTAGCCGACGTGCGCGGTCGGGCCGGTCATCGCGGGGCTCCGATACGCAGGGTCAGGTAGACCCACCGGCCGGGCTCATAGCGGTTCAGCCGCGGCGCGCTGGTCTCGATGACCTCCACGCCGGCGTCCCCGTAGCCGGACAGGATCTCGTTGACGACCTCGATGTCGGCCAGCTCGCCCGACAGCCGGACCTTGACCACGCCGGGCGCCTGCCCGGCCTGCCCGGTCACCGCTGGCCTCCCGCAGTCTTGGGGCGGACGAGCAGCCAGACGTGCTCACCGGGACCGTAGGCAGCCGGGTGCGGCTCCCGTCGCTCGATGACCTCGACGCCGGGGTCGACCAACAGCCCGGCCACCGTGGCCACGTCACCGGCCGTCCCATAGAGGCTGACCTCGACCTCTCCGGGCACCTGCGCGGTCTCGCTGATGACCTCGATGCCCTCGGCCGCGCCGGAGATGCGGACCTTGACCACGCCGGGCGCCTGCCCGGCCTGCCCGGTCACCGTGCACCGTCCCGGTTTAGCCGGGCCAGCAGCTCAGCTGTGCGGGCCATCGCAGCGTCGTCGGACTGGCGGATCTCGGCAGCCAGCTGCGTCCGGAGAGCGTGCAGCTCGGCGAGCGTGCGGTCAATAGACCGCACGACCCGGTTCACTGCCTGCCGAGGCCCGGCCTGCGGCCGAGAATCGTCCCTGGCGGCCCAGGCCCGCAGGTCCCGGGCAAGTATCCGCGACTCCAACTCCAGGTGGCCCGGAACCTCCAGGGCGTTCACCGGTCACTTCCGAGCTGACCGGCCAGCGCCCGGTAGGCGTCGACGCGATCCAGGTCGGCCGCGTGGTCCTCGCACAGTTCGGCGGGCGAGTCGGCGCACGCCTGGCAGGTCGAGGTCGCGCGCATCTCGCGCCATTCGGCGGCGTCGTCCAGGGCGTCCAGGACGGTGGCCACCTGGCCAGGCGACAGCGCCCGGGCGGGCGGCGCGATCCAGCCGATGACTGGCTGATGCCCGGCCTCGTACAGTTCCCGCTGGCCGCCCGGGGCCGGGTCACCGCGGAAGTGGCGCCAGCCATCGATGCCACGGAACATGCCCACCCACTGGCCGCACGTGGTGCAGTAGGGCTCGGTGCCGTCGTCGTCGGCCTGGTCGTCGATCGCGTTGAGGACCTGGCCGAGCTGGCGGCGGAGTTCGGCGCACTCGCGGACCAGGATGCTCGGCGGGAGTGTGGTCACCCTCCGGCGCCGTGCGCCGTTGAGGTACTCGCGGGCCATCGGCACCCGCTGATCGGGGGTCATCGTGCACTGTCCCGGACGATCGTGCCGTTGGTGATGACCTCGGCGGCGTCGAGGACCGCGTCCATCTCCGCCGCGGTGATCAGGCCCCGGCGCCGCGCGGCGGCGAATCGGGCGAGGTGGTAGCCATCCACCCCGCCCGCGTCGGTGCAGGCGCGGGAGGGCTTCTGTCCGCAGTGCCCGCACGGCAGCAGCCGGGCACCCTGCTCGCACAGGGCGTGGAGGGTGCGGGAGAGCTGGCGGCCGGTGAACGCGCGGCTCATGCGGGCGGCGTGGTCGGCGAGTTCGGCCGGGTGGCCGTGCGCTCTGGCACCGTGTTCATCGGGTTGTCCTTCCGCTTGGTTCGGATGGGTGATCCAGGCCCCGCCGGGCGTGCTCGCGCCGCGGCGGGGCGCTGTCGTAAGGGGGTCAGACCGGGCGCCAGCACGGGCGGGCATGCTGGCACGCTGGCGGCACAGCGGCGATTGCGCGGGGGTGGGGTGCCTTGCCTCAGATTTCGCGCGGTACCGCCATCTACCTGGGCCGATGTGATTGTGCGCGGCGGCATTATGCCCGGTTTCGGGGTGCCGAAGGGACTGCTAATGCGGTTAGGGTTCGCGCCCTTCCGGGGTTCAAATCCCCGAGCCGCCGCCCTCTGAGCAGCGGCTTCCTCCGGTGGGAGACCACCGGAGGGCCGCCTGGAACCGGCGCAGTGTCTAGCCGCGGCTTCCGGGGCTAAGGCCCGCCAGCCCCAGCCGGGCCAGCCGGCCGGGGTCGGTGATGCCGTCCATCGCGGTGATCCGGCTGCCGGTGACTGTGACCGCGATGAGCGACACCGGCCGTCCCCTGACCGTGATCAGCATCCCGGCTATGCCGTTGACCAGCACCGGGGTGAAGTCGGCTAGCGGGCTGGCCGTCGCGATCGTCGCCTGGGCGATCTGTGCCGCGCCTCGCATGACGACCGAGGCGCCGGGCCGGGCTGGGCCGCCGTCCGCGCGGATGACGGCATCGGGGTCGAGCAGTTCCACGAGCCGGTCAAAGTCGCCCGCGCGGGCCGCGGCGAAGAATGCGTCCACGATCGCGCGCTGCTGCGGCAGGCCCACGTCGGGGGTGGTCGGCCCCGCCTCCCTGACCTGGCGGCGGGCCCGGCTGGCCAGCTGCCTGGCCGCCTGCTCCGATCGCCCGACAAGCTGCCCGATCATGCTGAACGGCACGCCGAACACGTCGTGCAGCACGAATGCCACGCGCTCAGCGGGTGTCAGGGCGTCCAGCACGACCATCAGCGCCAGCCCGACTGATTCGGCGAGCAGTGCCTGCTGCTCCGGGTCGGGCGTGGCGTCGTGTGCTTGGACGGCGATCGGGTCCGGTACGTGCATCCCGGCGGGCTGTTCCAGCCGGGCGGCCCGGGCGCGCAGGATGTTCAGGCACACACGGGTGAGGATCGTGGTCAGCCAGCCGCTCACGTTCCGCACGCCGCCGGTTCCGGCGGCGGCGAACCTCACCCACGTCTCCTGCACCGCGTCGTCGGCCTCGGCCAGCGAGCCGAGCATCCGGTAGGCGATCGCCCGCAGGTGCCGCCGGTGCTGCTCGAATACGCGGGCCAGTTCTGCGTCCTGGCCTGTGCCAGGTGCTGCGTCGTCGCTCACTCGTCACGTTCTCCCTCTGACGTGTGTCATCAGCGGTGACACGCAAACATTGACACGGCGGATCGCGCCGGCGTGACGGAGGCAGGAGCCAGCTCATGCGAGTGCTGATCATCGGCGCCAGCGGCGCCGTCGGGACCCACCTGACCCGGCAGCTCACCGAGCAGGGACAGGAGGTGACCGGGACGTGCCGTTCTGCGTCAAAGGAAGGCAGGATCCGCTCCGCGGGTGCGACCCCGCTTGTCCTGGACGTCCTGGACGCCGCCGCGACCAGGACGGCGGTGACGCACGTGCGCCCGGAGGCGATCATCTACCAGGCGACGGCGCTGGCGGGCATGCGCTTCGGGCGTAGCCTGGACAAGACGTTCGCGCCTACCAACCGGCTGCGGACAGACGGCACCGACAACGTGATAGCCGCCGCCCGCTCGGCGGGAGTGCGCAAGCTCCTCGCGCAGAGCTTCGCGCCGTACCGGTATGTCTCACCGGGGCTGGTGGCTTCCGAAGACGACCCGGTGCTGGCGGAACCGCCAGCCAGCGCGGCGCAGACCTTCGCGGCGATGACCCACCTGGACCAGGCGGTGACAGCCGCGGGGGGCATCGCGCTGCGCTACGGGGGGTTCTCCGGTGAGCCGGACCAGATGACAACCGCCGTGGCGAAGCGCCGCTACCCCCTGGTGGGCGACGGCAGGGGCATGATGTCGTTCATCCACCTGCATGACGCGGCCGCAGCAACGGCGTTCGCTTTGGAGGCCGACGGCCCGGCCATCTACAACATCACCGACGATGAGCCTGCCCCGATGCGCGAGTGGCTTCCGGTGCTCGCCGCGGCACTCGGCGCCCGCCCGCCCCGGCACGTGCCAGAGTGGGCTGGCCGGCTGATCATGGGCTCCGGGCTGGACATGCTAATGCAGGCCCACGGCGCGGCCAACGCGAAGGCGAAGAAGGAACTCGGCTGGACCCCGCGCTACCCGACCTGGCGCGAAGGGTTCCGCACGATCAGGGCGTGAAGGACGATCCCGGGCACCCTGCTGACATCGGGTACCCGGCGCGGCGGTGATCTCACTGGTCCCGACGCTGACCGAGCGCCACTGACCCTGACATGGCCGGGAGGCTCGCCGGCGCGACTCAAGGACTGCTCTGGCGCGTGCTTGCCGAAGCTGCCCCAACCTGGCGAGGGGCGCAGCGCGAGAAATGATCACCCCGATCGTTGGCTGGGGTGGTAAGTGCCGGGCAGCGCAGCCGCCGGTCATGCCATCCGGTGCCCGTCACCCCGCGCGACGCGTGCCACCCGGGGTTGCCCGCCCTGATGGGCTGAGTTTCGGCCACGTCCTCTTCCCTCATGCCCTCAACTTATACATGCTCATCCAGAACGTCTATAAACGTAAAGAACTTACCCGGTGGTCATTAACGTCTATGCAGGTCCTAGCGTTGTGATCATGAGGACGGAGATCGACCGCTGGGATCCGCTGCCGGTGTATGAGCAGCTCGCGGAGATCCTGCGTGGCCAGATCGAGCGCGGCGAACTCGTGCCCCGCCAGCCACTTCCCTCGGAGTCCTACCTGGTGGGCCAGTACGGTGTGAGCCGCGGTACGGCCCGGCGCGCGGTAGAGGTACTGCGCGAGGCCGGGCTGGTGCGGACCATCCCCCAGCGCGGCAGCTACGTCGCGGACAACCCGCCCACGGGATAGACGGACGCCCAGGTGCGGTTGACATCCCTGGCTCGTGCCTCGGCTGGTCCAGGACCACTGTGGTGATCCCGGCCCTGACCGCCATGTAGGCGAGCAGGCCGGCCAGCGACGACTTCCCGCCGCCCAGGGTGCCGGTCACGGTGATCAGCCCGGAGTGGTTGAGCTGCTCCATCCCATGCCAGGGGTGCAAGGTGACGGCCCTGACGGCGGTGCTGGTGGTGACCCCGATCGGGAAGCCGTGCCGGTGGCCGGCCGACGCGGACGCGTTCGGCATGCCGGCGGCGAGCGCCGCGGTCTCGATGGGGCGGCGGTGCCCGAAATCGGCCAGCGGCTCGCCGGGGATGAACTCGCGGGGCAGCGAGTACTGGCCGGGTGGGTGCAAGACGGGGATGTCCGGCGCGGACAGTTTGGCGAACCGCCTGGCCCGCTCCAGCGCCTGGGCTTCGGTTTCCCCGGCCACGGCGATCCGCGCCCAGGCGTGGACGCGGCCGGCGAACGCCTCCGGCCCGGTCTGCGATTCGTCCTCGATCCGCCGGGCCGCCTGCATCTGCCGGTCGAGGCTGAGCGGTGCGGGCTGGCTGTGCTCCACCGTGATGTGGTGGGCCTGGTGGCGGATCCGGTCGATCAGGTGGCGCATCTCCCGGGCCACATCCTCGCGGCGGCGCACATCAGCGGTGATCACCCATTCGGCGGGGAACTCCAGCCGGTCTGTCCGCTGCACCCACGGGCTGGGGCCGGTGTCGTCCTGGTCGGTCATCCCGGCGGCGGTCAGCACCGCGACGTGCACCGCGGCCCCGTCGGCGCGGGTGATCAGGACGGTCCGGCCGAACGGGCGGGCGCTCCACCGGAACGCGGACGCCAGGTCCGCCAGGTCAGCCGAGCTGGCGAACGCGGGTGCTGTGGCTGGCAGTGCGCTGGTTCAGGTCAGCGCTGTCAGCCATGTCCCTGGCGGACAAGGGCGCGACCCTGGCGGAGGGGGCCCGTCAGGCGATGCAGACTACCGGCAGCATCCATGGCATCGTGCTGTCCAGTCCCCCAGCCTCGGGCATGAAGGGGCAAGACGAGACGCACCGGACGCGAGTGCGCGGAGCCGCCGCTATGATCGGCCGTTCCACCGTCCAGGGACTGCTCAGACCGCGTCCAGAATGGTCGTTCGGGTCGTTGGTCCGCGGCCTGTGGTGAGGTCAGGCTTGCCAGTCACTAGCCAGTGCCGGCAGGGGTTGTTCTGGCGGCCCAGGCGGCGATCTGGCTGCGGTTGTGGAAGCCGAGCTTGGTGAGGATGTGCTGGACGTGGTTTTCCGCGGTGCGTTCGGCGATGTGGAGCAGGTCGGCGATCTGGCGGTTGGTGAGGCCGCGGCCGACCAGTTCGGCGATTTCGCGCTCGCGCCGCGTGAGGCCGCCCGGCTCGCTGTCCCCGTGCTGCATGATCGTGGCCAGCTGCTCGGAGTCGGCTTGCAGGCCTCTCATGCCGAGCCTGGCCGCGCCGCGGGCGGCATCGGTTGCGAGGACGAGCGCTTCGGGGCGGTCCTCCAGCCGGTCGCGCCGGGCCAGGACTTTCGCGAGCTCGTAGCGGGATTGGAGCTCGAACGGCGGCAGCCCGGCGCGCTGGCTGGCAGCGATGGCAGCCCGCAGGTGGCGGATCGCGGTGTCGGACTTGCCCAGGCACGCCGCGAGGCAGCCCAGTGTTTGCTCGGCAGAGCCGAGGATCGCCACGGCCCCGGTCCCGCCGACGACGAAGTAGCGCGCCCATGGCCGCAGCCGCGTGTATGCGATTGCCGCGCCATCGGCGTCGCCGAGCAGGGCGGCCGCCCGGGCGCGCATGTCGAGCACGGCGTGCGCCACGAAATGGGGCGGTTGCCATGTCTGCCAGGGCGGGAGCTGACGGTACAGCGCCCAGGCCCGCTCCAGCTCGCCGCGGCCGGCGTAGTGCTCCGCGAGGATGGCCCGGCGGCCCGCCGCTGCGGCCGATGGGTCCGTCTCTTGTTCGAGCGTCGCGAACCAGTGCTCGTGGCGCGGGTCTCCGGTCATGCTGGCGAGCTTGGCGCCGGCGATTGCCCGGATCTGCCAGGCGCGGCTGTCCAGACCCTGCGCGGCAAGCCTGACGGCGTCGTCAAGATGGCCTTCGGCGGCCGCGAACCGGCCGCGGGCCATGGCGATGGCGCAGCGGGTGCGTGCCAGGTGCCAGTCGGCGACCGGCTGGCTGAGCTGGTGCGTGATCTCAGCCAGTTCGTCGAGATCGGACTCGGCGGCGTCGACGTCTCCGAGCTGGCAGCTGGCCTCGATCCGCCACAGGCGGCCCCATAGTGCTGCCCATGGGTCCTCGCGCTCGGCGGCGAGCGCGAGCATGCGCTCGGCTGCCTCCAGGCGGTCACCGACTCCGTCCGGCCCGGCGCACGCCATCTGGCGGGCGCGCAGTGCGCTGACCAGGGCGGCGGGCGTCCCGGCCGCCTCGGCCAGCGCGAGGGACTGGAGGCTGAGCGGCCCTGCCTGGCCGGTGTTCCCGGTGACCAGTGATGCGCTCCGCACTACGACGATGGCGGCGAGCAGCCGGGCCGATAGCTCAGCGTTGCCGTGCCCCAGCTGGCGAAGGGCGGATTCGGCTAGGTGGGCGACCCGGCGTCCCCAGTCCTGGTCGCTGACGCCCTCCAGTATGAGGGCGGCGCGTGCCATGCCGGCCGGGTCGCCCCTGCGCTCGGCCTCGTCTCCGGCTTGCCCGGCTGCGGTGATGGCCTGGGTCACGTCACCGGCCTTGTACAGGGCTTCGGCCCTGGCGAGCAGGAGCCGGCCGCGGTCTGTGCCGGTGGGACCGCCGGGGCCGGTGACGCGCAGCGCCCGTTCGCAGAGGCGGGCGGCTTCCTCGTAGGCGAGGCTGCGCATGCTGACGGCCGCAGCTCGCTCGGCCCAGCCGACGGCATGCGCGGCATCGGCCACGGGGCCGGCGGACAGCCAGTGATGGGCGATCTCGCCGGCGTGCCCGTCCAGGTCGGCGGCGTAGGCGGCTTCGAGGTGCTCGGCAGCGCGGCGGTGCATGCCGAACTGCCGCGACGGCGGCACTTCCGCGCGGATGACATCCCGGACCAGCGCGTGCGAGAACCCGGCCGGCTCCCCGGCCGCGGTCCGGACCAGCCCCGCGCCGCAGGCAGTGTCCAGCCCGGCGAGGACGGTCTCGGGGGTCAGCCCGCCGGCTGCCGCGACAGTCCGGACATCAATCGCCGGCGCGATCACCGCGGCCGTGGACAGCACGTCCCGGCAGCTGGCGGGCAGCCGCGCCAGGCGCTGGCCGATGACCGCCCGCACGCCCTCGGGCAGCCTGGTCACCCACGACCCGGCTTCGGCCCGCCCGGCGGCCGCCGCGTCGCTGACCAGCCGGCCGAGCTCGGCCACGAAGAACGGGTTACCCCCGGTGCGGCCGGCCACCCCGGCTACTACCCGCAGGTCGAACCGGCGCCCGAAGGTCGCCTCCAGCTGATCGGCGACCTCGGCCTCGGCCAGCCCGGCGAGCCGCAGCTGCACCGTGCCCGGCTCGCGGACGAGCGCCGCGACGGCTGCCTGGGCGGGAGCGTTCCGGCTCAGTTCCTGATCGCGGTAGGCCGCGACCACCAGGACGCGCGAGGTGGGCAGGTCCCGGCCAAGGTGGGCGAGCAGCATGGCCGACATCGGATCCGCCCACTGCAGGTCATCGAGAACCACGACCAGGCCTGCGTGCGCGGCGGCTGCCGTTACCTCGGCGGTCAGGGATTCGAACAGCCGGAAGCGCTCCGAGCCGTCCGGTGGCGGCGCCGCAACTCCTGGCCGGTCCTGGCCCGCCACGTCAGGAAGTATCCGGCTGGCCCGGTCCCGCGGGCCATCGCCGGGTGCCGGCCGGGCCGCGCATCCAGCCAGGATCTGCCGCCACGGCCACAGCGGCGGGGCGCCCTCATCGTCGGCGCATGACCCCCAGCCGACAGGCACGTGGAGATCAGCGGCGCGGGACTCCACTTGCCCGGCCAGGCTGGTCTTCCCGATCCCGGGCTCGCCGGACACCAAGATCGCCCCGCCCTGGCCGGTTTGCAGGCGTGCCAGGCAGGCGGCTACGGCCTGGAGTTCCCTGGCCCGGCCCGCGAACGGCCGGGCCAGACGCGCCGGCCGGACCTGGTCTGTCACCGGCCCGTCCTCCGCCCGCCAGGCCCGGGCGCCGCGGAAATGAGTACCGGATCTGAGTAGTTGCCGCGATGCCGGCCCGGCCCGGTTCGCGAGAAGTTCAGGGCATGACAGCTCACGTCCTTCATACTCGCCGGCTCACGGTCCTTCGCGCCGCAGCCCTGTTCGACGGAGTCAGCTCGGCGCTCCTGGCCGAGCCGTCGGTGGTAGTCGCGGACGGCACGATCACTGCCGTCCACGGCCCGGCTGAGCCTGTTCCCGGCGGCGCCAGCGTCATCGACCTGCCAGGGCTGACGTTGATGCCGGGCCTGGTCGACACGCACCTGCACCTGTGCTTCGACGCCACCGGCGACCCGGTCGGCCACCTCGTGCAGGCCGATGACGACGCTCTGCGCCAGCAGATGGCCGAGGCGGCCCGGCGGGCGCTGCGCGCAGGCGTGACCACGGGGCGCGGACTCGGCGACCCCCGGCAACCGGCCCCGGGACTGCGCTGCCCCGGCCCCGGCCACCCTGCCCGGGCGCGTCCGGCCCACGTCGCAGCCCGCCGCCCCACCACCAACACCCGCCGGCAACGGCGCTTCACCCACCGGACCACCACACCGGGAA
>OFHK01000436.1_pt1 | contig 12546 bp, 10 predicted proteins | sample 1521951 | NCBI WGS metagenome assembly OFHK01 (sample SAMEA2468436, study PRJEB22500) | soil metagenome | biome: Glassland; feature: Farmland; material: Clay | place: Australia | collected 2013-01-31 | depth 0.55 m
GTGCGAGGGCGGCGTCGTCTACGGTCTCGACGCCGGTGTGTGCGCGATCCACATCCTCGAGCGCGTCAGTGGACCTGCCGCGCCTCCGCCGACCAGTACGCGCGCCTGAGCTCGCGCTTCAACACTTTCCCGGTCGATCCCTTCGGCAACGCGTCGACGAATTCGACGCTCTTCGGCTTCTTGTAGCCGGCGATGCGGTCGCGGCAGTGCTCCACCAGCGTCTCGGCGGTCGCGCGCTGCCCCGCGGGGGCGAGCGTGGACACGGGGAGGGTCACGGCCAGGAACAGAGCAAGGGCCGCCTCGATGCCCGCTCCCATCGAGATCACGTACGTTCCGGGCGGGGTCGGGTTGTAAATGAGGCCCGCGGGGGGCTCCCAGGCCGAGGTGATCGCGATCGCCGCGAGCGGCACGGCGAGGGCAAGCGGGACCCAGGCGGCTAGATAGAACGCGGCCCATCCGCGGCCCTCCCGCGGTTCGCGCTTCAGCACGAGCCATTCGCTCGGGAGGACCGCTCCCAGGAGGAACGGAAGGAGGAGCGCGAGGCCCCACCAGCTTGCGGTCAGGATGTCCTCCTTCCGGGGGCCGTATCGCGAGCCGACGACCGAGGCGAGGAAGACGGGGAGGAGCTCGAAGACGAGGCTGATCCCGATCCAGAAGCTCGCCCGGGCCAGGAGGACCTGACGTTGGATCCGCGGCGCGGCCGAGCGGACGGCGCGGTGGATCGCCGACAGGGCGAGTCCGAAGAGAATGGCCAGGGGGATGGGAGCGAGGAGCGCGAGCCAGCCGAGCGGGCCCAGCACCATTGAGAGGAGACCCACTACGGGAAGCGCGGGTCCGGAGAGGAACCGCAGACCGAATCCGGCGAGGGAGGAGACCACGAGGACGACGAACAGCACGAGCGTGGCGACAAACAGGTCGGACCCGAGGCTCAACGCGTCCCGCCGCAGGCCCGAAACGGGGTCCACGTACGGGGCCCACCAGGCGGGACGCTCCGAGGTCGGGAGACGGACCGGCGGCGCCGCAGGCTCCCGTCCGATCGAGCCGTAGGCCAAGCCGAGTTCGTGGACCGAGAAGGCCACGAGCACCGCGGCGGGCGCCCCCCATGCGACAGGAGGCAGGCCCTCGAAGGGGGCGGTGAACCAGGGAGCGATGAGCGGCGGCCGCAGCACCGCCGCGAGAGCGACCTCCATGACGATCGCCGCGAGTCCCGCGAGCCACCCGCGGCGAGCGTGCCGCCGGCCCACGTCGGGACCCAGGGCGGCCACGGGAACCCAGAGGGCCAGGAGAAGGAGGAGGGACGCCTCGGCCCCGCCCAGGACCGCGGACACGCGGAGCCCCGGCGAATCGACCGGGGCGGCGAACGCAGCTTGGCTCCAGCCCATGTTGGTCATCAGGGAGAGGACCGGCACGGGGACGGTGACGGCCACCAGGAGCACCGCGACCAGGGCGGTGGTCTTGCGGCCTCCCGGGAACGGGACGAGCTCGCGGCGGCGGAGCGCGTCCGCTACCGCCACGGCGAGGCCCGCGAGCAGGAGCACGCCTCCCCAGCTCAGCGCGGTCGTGACCTTCGGCGGGTACATCCCGCCCACGGGATCCATCAGGACGACGAGCCACGTGGGGATCTGCCCGAGGCACACCGCGAGGGCGAAGAGGAACGCGAGGCGGGAGCGCAGGAGCGCACGCTCCCAAGCGGGCTCGAGCTGCCGCGACGCGCGCTCCATGTGCCAGAGCCCGAGGCCCGCGAGCCCGAGCAGGATCCCGTTCGCCGCGAGCAGGACCAGGACGAGCCACGGACCCATCGGGGCGAGGGACCACACGAGGTGCACGAACGGCGTGTAGCCCAGGGTGGCAACGCCGACGATCACCTCGAGGACGTACAGGACGAGCGCGGCCTGCAACCGTCGGACGCCCCGGGCGAACTCCCCCTGGAGCCCGTCCGCCCTTCCGGAGGCGGGGCCCGAGGCCGCGGGAACCTGGTATCCCTCCACGGAACGCCTCGACGCCAAGCGCCCGGGGAGACCAAGAAGCCTCCGAATAGACCCTACCAGGCGGGTACGGCCGGCGGGTCAGACCGAACCGGACTTCACGAGGGACCAGGGGCGCTTCGTCTCCACGAAACCCTCCCGAAGGAGCGCCTGGGTGCCCTCCACGCGGGCCATGTCCCCGTCCCAGCGGTCGAAGACCCCGCCGTAGGCCGTCTCGACGCGGTCCAGCACGGACCGGACCTTCTTGCGGATGAGGCCGGAGTCGCGGCCCTGGTAGACCACCGCCAGGTAGACGACCTTCCCGCGCTCGATGAGGACGTGGTAGTCGCCGAACTCGAGCTGGTGCAGCTCGCGGTGCTCGCCGTACGTGAACGCGTCCTTCACGAAGTCCTGCACGGCGGTCAGCATGCCGCTGAGCTGGTCCTCGTCCTTGTCGAGGCCGTCGCCCTGGACGAGGTGCGAGACGAGGATGCCGTCGCGGTAGATCAGGAAGACGTCCTCGATCCGCACCCGGTAGCGGCGGTACACGAAGAGCACGACCAGGGCGCCGAGGCCCGAGCTCGCCGCGAGGAAGAGGACCAGGCCGAGGACGTTCGGCGAGACGACGACCGAGGACGGCGGGGACTGCGTGCTCGCGAGGACCGTGCCGGCGCTGTTCGTGTACCGGACGCCGAAGCTGTCGAAGATGCGCGTGTTCCCCGGCACCCCGTCGGCCACCTTCACGACGACGCGGATCACGAGGATCTGGCCGGGCGCGACGTTCTCGAAGGTCCAGTTCAGCGTCGCCGTTCCCGTGCCCGCCGCGGAGACGTTCGCGCTGTAGTAGAGGACACTGAGCTGCGGATCGAACGTGTCCGTGAGCCACACGGTCTGCGCCGGCGTCGAGCCGACGTTCTCCGCGACGAGCGTGTAGGTGAGCGTGCTCCCGGCGTCCGTCCGGTTGCTGTCCGCCCATACGTCCAGCGCGAAGGACGGGGCGAGGACGCTCACGCGCCCGCCCGCGCCGGACGCCGGGCGAGGGTTCCCGCCCGCGTCGAGCGCCTGGACGGACACGGAGAAGGTCGCCGTCGAACGGTCCGCGGCGGTCCCCTGCACCCCGAGCACGAGGGCGTACGTCCGCGGGCCGGGCTCGTAGCCCGACCAGGACCAGGAGAATCCCGAGGCGAGCGGCGTCCGGACCGCCCCGAAGGTGTCGTTCACGTACGCGAGCCCGGCGGGCAGGGTGAGGTTGAGCCAGACCGCGGAGGCGGTCCCGGTCCCGGAGTTCCCGCCCGTGAGGGTGAAGGTCACCGAGGTGCCCGCCTCCGCCGTGACGTTCGCGGGGCTGAGCCGGAAGGACACGTCCGGGAGGGCCACGAGGACGGTGGCGGTCGGGACGGGCACCGCGCCGAGGAGGTTCCCGAACCCGTCCGTCGGCCGGAGGCTGCCGGAGACCGTGAGCGCGTCGCCGTCCGCGACCGCGGGGGCGGCGGCGACGGTGACGAGGACGCTGTCCGCGCCGACGCTCGCGTTCGGGAGGACGAGCTCGACCTGCGCGCCCGTCGCGGTCGCCGGAACGGCAGCGCTCACGAAGCTCAGGGACGGCCCCAGCGTGAGGTTGATCCACGTCGTGGCCGCGGGCTCGTTGCCGCCGTTCGTGAAGTTCACGTACAGCGGCAGGGGCACGTTCGGGACCGCGAACCGCGCGCCGAAAGACGCGGAGGCCGCCGGGATCACCGGCGAGGCGAGGGTGAGAGGCAGGACGCTGATCTGTTCCGGCATCAGGAGGCCGTTCAGGCTCGTGTCGTTCACGCGGATCGTGTTCGGGAGGGACGCGCCCTCCGGGAGCGCCGCGGCTGCGCGCGCGGTCATCGTGAAGTTCAGGTAGGCGGGGGCCGACGTCCCCGCGGGCATGCCGGGGAACGTCCAGCGCACCTGGCCGCCCGCGACCGTCGGACGCACCGTCGCCGTGTCGGAGACGTACGCGAGGCCGGAGGGGAGCGTGTCGTTCAGCCAGATCGTCTGGGCGGCGTCGCCGCTGTTCATGAGGCCGATCGTGAAGACGACGGTCTGGTTCGAGTGGACCGCGCCGGCGGGGACGCTCGATTGGCTGAGCGCGAGGATCGGACCGTTGATCACGACGGCCGCGTGGCTCGCGAGAAAGGGCCCCGGGAACCCCTGCGGGTCCGAGTCGTTCAGGAACGCCCAGTTCCGGATGTACGAGACCCCCGGGGTGCTCTTGACTTGGGCGACCATCTGGACGGAGTAGGGGCCCGGGGCGACGTTGGAGAAGGACCAAGACCACGTGCTGCCGGACCCCGTCGCCGTGGGCGTGCTCGAAAAGTAGGTCTCCTGGCTCGGGAGGGTGTCGTTGATCCAGACGCGGCCCGCGGGGCCGCTCCCCGTGTTGTTGTACCAGATCGTGTACGTGACCTTGGTCCCCGTCTTCGCTTGGACGGTGTTCGCGCCCTTCTGCAGGGTGAACGATGGCTCGCGCACGATCGCGCCTCCCGCCGCGATGTCCGTGGCCCCGCTGCGCTCGACCGCGGTCACGCGGACCGTGTACGTGCCGAGGAGAAGCGGCGAGCTCAGCGTGTATCGGAAGAGCTTCCAGGCGGACGGGCTCGACGGGTCGACTGCCACGGCGGGCAGGAGGGACTGCCACGTGACGATCGGTCCGGAGGGTCCGGTGAGGTTGAGGCGCGCGTCGACGATCTGCGCGCTGCCGAGGGGGTCGGAGACGTTCGCGGTGACCACGAGGGAGGATTTGGGCGAGAGGTACGTCGCCGGCGAGAGGGAAGGCTGGAGGGCGTCCACGGTGACATACGTCGTCGTCTGGAAGCTCACCCGCGACGGTTCCGCGGTGGCGTTCGTCGCCAGGGTGGCGCTCTGCGCGCTCGCGGCGGTGTTCAGCACCTGGAGGCGGATCTGGTCCCCGGCCGCGAACCGGTAGTTCGTGGCGGGGAACGTGTAGAAGAGGGTCCAGTACCCGGACCCGGTCACCGTGTAGGCCTGCTCGACCGTCGCGACGCGGGTCGTCACGCCGCCGCTCACATCGAGGAGGGTGAGGTTCACGTCCAGCGTGGCGGGGGAGAGGAGGGGCTGGACGTACAGGATCGCGGTCGCGTTGAGCGCCTGGAACGGCCGGGCGAGCGGGGAGGCGAGGTCGAAGTTCACCGCCGGACCAGCGGCGGTCAGGGGGAACGTGCCCCGGGCCTGGAGGGACCCGGTGGGTGCGACGGGCGACAGGGCGCCCGCCAGGAGGGAATTCCAGCCGAGGTACAGCGGCTCAGCGACGACGCCGACGAGCACGGAGGCGCTCGCGGGACCCTGGAACTGCTGGCCCCCGGCGCCGTTGGCGTACACGAGGGTGGCGGAGACGGCGAGCCGGCTCCCGGGGGCGACGCCGACGTTCACGACGAACGTCAGGGTGAAGGAGTGCAGGCCGAGCGGGACGTTCGAGAACACGTAGTCCGGGTAGCCGCTGACGTTCCCGGACGCGGTGTCGCTGGCGAACGTGAAGCCGTTCGCCGCGGTGACGTTGATCCAGGCCTCCGGCGCGGGCTGCGTCCCGGTGTTGTTGAAGTAGACCGTGAAGGGGACCGGGTCCGTCGGGTCCGCCCGGGCCGCGGAGGCGGTCAGGGCGAACGAGAACGAGGCGGCGAGGGGCGAGACGCCGACCGAGGAGGCGGGCGCGAGACCGACCGGGGCCGCGACCGTGCGGCCCGGGACCGGCGGAAGCGGAGCGACGGACAGGATCGGCGCGAGCAGGAGGGCCACGACGATTGCCAGCGCTGCCTCTGGGGCTCGCGGATTCAATCCCACGCCTCTGAGGCCTCCTTGCCGGTCGAGGCTAGATGACCTCACCGTCGCGGTTATCCCCGCTGATTATTTTTCGCGGTCCGACCGGGAGGTGGCCGCGTCCGGGGACCATGTAGCGTGCCTGTACGGCCCCGCCTTATCCTCCGGCTTGACCGTGGCCGCGGCGTGACGAGCGCGGGGCGCACCGCCGGCATGGTCCTGCTCGCGGTCCTCCTCGCCTCGAGCTCCCTCCTCCCTGGCCGCGGCGCGGACTCCCCTCCCCCGCCTCCGCCCGCGGCCGCTTTTTTGGAGGGCGCGGCGGGAGCCGGCGTGCGCATCGTCCGCGTCTACCCGAACGCCGCGCGGGACGACGAGTTCGTCGAGCTGGCGAACGCCGGTGGCGCTGCCGCCGACCTGGGCGGGTGGTCCCTCACAGACCGGGAGGCGACCGCGACCTTTCCGCCGTCCACGTGGCTCGAGGCGGGCGGCCGCCTCCTCGCGACGCGAAACGCGACGAGCTACGCGGAGGACGAGCGGCGTCCCGCGGACTTCACCTACGACCGCGGCGTCGCGCGGCGCATGGAGGGCGGGGTGCCGCTCCTCGCGAACGCAGGGGACGAGGTCCTCCTGCTCGATCCGACGGGGAGGGTGGCCGACGCGTTCGTGTACGGCGCGTCGACGTACGCGGGCGAGGGCTGGGACGGCAAGCCGGCGCCGGCCCCGGGGCGCGGGGAGATCGCGACCCGCGCGACCTCCGCCGCAGGCTGGGAGGACCACGACAATGCCTCCGACTGGGACGGCCTCCGCCCCTTCCGGCTCGGGCAATCCTCCTTCGATCCGTCGCCCGTCGACATCGCGACGGAGCCGGTGGTGCTCGTCTCCCCGGACGACGGCCGCGGGCGGATGCTCTCCTTCCTCGCTTCGGCCGAACGCACCCTCGAGGCCGCGGTCTACACCCTGACGAGCGAGGCCATCGCGTCCGTGCTCGCGGAACGCGCCCGGGCGGGCGTCCGCGTGCGCGTGCTCCTCGAGGGCTCGCCCGTGGGCGGCGTCGAGGACCGCGAGCAATGGCTCGTCGGCGTCCTCCTCGACGCCGGCGCCCAGGTCCGCTTCCTCTCCGGAGGTCTCGATGCGGTCAAGCGGTACCGCTACCTCCACGCGAAGTACGCGGTCGTGGACGGCGCGGGCGTCCTCGTGAGCTCCGAGAACTTCGGCGACTCGGGCTTCCCGGCGCGGGGGGAGGACGGCAACCGGGGATGGTCCGTAATCGTCGAGGATCTGGCCCTGGCGCGGCAGCTGTGGGAGGTCTTCGAAGAGGACTTCGACCCGTCCCGCGCGGACTCCGTCCCCGCGACAGGGATGGAGGGCCCGTCGCCGGAGGCGCCGGCGGTCCTCCCCTGGTCCCCCGCCGCGGCCTCCGGCGCGCGGACGGCGCGCCTCGTCGTCGGCCCGGACGACGCCCTCGCCGACGACGCGGTCCTCGGGCGGTTCGCGTCCGCGCGGCGCCGGATCTGGATCGAGGCCTTCTACGCGGACGATCCCTGGGGGGACCGCCCGAATCCCTTCCTCGAGGCGGCGTTCGCGGCGGCGCACCGCGGCGTCTCCGTCCGCATCCTCATGGATGGCAGCGGGTGGTCCGAGGAAGACGAGACCACCTCCAACGAGTTGCTTTCGGCCACCCTCAATGACCGGGCGCGCCGGGAAGGGGTGGACCTGGAGGTCCGCGTGCTCCCGCCGACGGGGCCCGTGGAGCGGGTCCACAACAAGGGGGCCGTCGTGGACGGTGAGGTCGCGCTGTTCTCGAGCATGAACTGGGCGCGGGGCTCGGCCACGGAGAACCGGGAAATGGGCGTCCTCATCGAGGACGCTGCGGTCGCGTCGCGCCTGGAGGAGACGTTCCTTCAGGACTGGGAAGGGCGCCTCGTCTCCCCGTCGGACGGCATCGTCATCGCGGACCCGGGGACCCTGCTCGCCCTCTACGCCTTCGTCGCCGCGGCCTCGGCGGCCTCGCTACGGAAAATGAGACGGAGAAACAAAGGTCTAAAGCGCCGGCGCCGGATGGTTCGGCGTGGCCTCCGAGCTGCTCTCCGCCGCGGATGTCGAGAAGTTCGGGTACTGTCCCCTGAGCTGGTGGCTGAGCCGGGGGATGGCGCCCGAGGAGGGCCCGGAGATCGTGGAGGGGGAGAGGAAGCACTCCGCGGTCTCGGAGGACCTGAAGGGGATCGCGGCCCATGAGACCCGGGCCCGGGAGGCCGAGGCGGCGGTCCTGTACTTCGCGATCGCGGCCACGATCATCGCGGTCGTCGGCGTGACGTTCGTGGTCGATCTCGTCCAGCAGATCGCCCAGCTCCTCTCCGCGGTCTCCCTCATCTGGCTCCTCTCGTCCGTCTACTTCCTGTACCGCGCGGAGCACCTGTCCTCCGAGGAGGAGCGCTTCCTCTCGGAGAGGATCATCCTCGCGTGCGCGATGGCCGCGGCGGTCCTCGCCGTCGCCGCGGTCTCCGTCCCCGGCTTCGTCAACTCGCTGCTCGCGAAGGCCTTCGTCGCCCTCGCCCTCGCATGGCTCGTGGGGGCGAGCATGTTCCTCTACGGCTCCATGCGCTCGGCCGAGATGGCCCGCGCCACCCGAGCGAAGTACGAGATCGACTCCGCGGCCCTCGTCTACGTGGACTCGGACCGCGAGCGGCCGAAGCTCTTCGTCTCGGCGCGCTACGGCCTCTCCGGGCGCCCGGACGCGGTCCTCCTCGAGGGCGACGTGCACATCCCGGTCGAGGTCAAGACCGGACGCACGCCCCGCGGGCCCCTCTTCTCCCACATCCTCCAGATCGCCGCGTACTGCCTGCTCATGGAGGAGGAGTACGGCAAGGCGCCCCCGCACGGCGTGATCCGCTACGGGGACGGGAGCCACGACATCGAGTACAACGACGACCTCAAGCGGCTCGTCCTCCAGAAGATGGGCGAGATGAGGGCGTGCATCGCGAAGGGCGAGGCCCACCGCAACCACAACCGGCCGGGGAAGTGCATCCACTGCTCCCGGCGGTCCGTGTGCCCCGAGCGGCTCGCCTAGCGCGGCCGGCCCGGCTCCGTCCCCGGCCCGTCCGTCTTCTCGAGGAGCGCGTCCAGGCGGTCGTGGACCTCGCGGACCTCCTGGCGCATCTTGAGCATCTCCTCCTCGAAGGGCGTGAAGCCCTGCCCGGACATGATCCGGTGGCTGATGACCGTCCCGAGGAACACGGCCCCGATGATCGCCAGGATCGCGACGAGGACGATGGCGTAGACGAAGATGTAGAAGTAGACCACCAGGTTCCCCGGGGTGATCCAGCCCACCAGGATGCCGAGCTCGATCACGGCGAGGACGACCACGATGAGCAGCCACAGGAGCGTCCAGCGCGAGATCTTCACGACATCACCACGCCCCTCCGGGGGACGGGCCAACGGAAGTCCGCGGGCGGCACCACGTTCCGCGGCATCGTCCCGGGATCGTCCGGGAAGGTGAAGAGCATCGTGAGCTGGTTCGCGTTCGCGGTGTCGTTGAACGTGCTCACCGTCACGTTGTACTCGAAGTAATTCCCCTGCTGGTCCAGCAGCCGGGTGCGGATCCAGAGCGGCGTCGCGTTCGCGGGGACGTACATCTCCGCGTTGTAGGTGTCGTTCCCCACGTAGGACCATCGGGTCCCGTTCGTGCCGTCCGGGTTCATGTGGGACGCGGAGAGGACGATGTTGTCGTACAGGTACGCCTGGACCGACCCGGTCACGTCCACGATGAAGGCGGTCTCGTTATGGGTCATCGCGACGATGAGGACGGGGAGCGACGCGAACTCGGAGGGATGACCCAGGAGGTTCGGGGTGATCAGGATGAGGGCGACCAAGACGATGATTGTCCCGAACATCCCGGCGCGGATCGAAAGCTCGCGGTCCACAGGAGCGGCGATGGGGGCGTGCGTAGATAAACGTTCGGCGGCCCGGGAGCAAGGAGCGGGGTCAGGCCTCGTCCGGGCCGAGCTTCAGGAACGTCGCGACGCCGAAGAGGCCCGCGGCCGCGACGGCCGCGAGGAAGTGCGTCGCGGCCTGCTGGGTGGAGCCGCCGGCGAAGTAGTCGAGGAAGGCGAGCGAGAGGGACGACGTGCTGAACATCCCCGACGCCGCCCAGAGGAACTTGCGGAACTGCGCGATGAGGGTCGGCGCGGGCTCGAGGAGCGGTTCCGCGTTCAGCGCCTCGACCGCGGTCGTCGTCGCCATCGGGCCATCGACGTGGGGCCATGGGGTATAGCGATGGCGTGCCTGGAATCAGGTCCGGTTTTCGAGAACGATTCTCAGGAGTGGGAACAGCGAACAGGTCCGAACTTCAAAAGAAAAGTGGGTGGCGCGATGGCCACCCAGTTGGGGGGGAGGTAATCGTGACATCCTGGCGTCTCGGCGGCGTCACCCTCCGGCGGCATCCATCCCTTCTGACCCTTCCTACTTCTGCAGGAAATCCTTCTTGAACGACTCCATCTCGGCGAGCGACTTCTCGGCGTCCTGGATCTTCTTCAGCTTCTCGGTGACGAGCTCCACGCGGGCGTACACGAGGTCGCGGATCGCGGCGCGCACCGCCTCGGAGCGGCTCGGGAAGTCGTCGACCTCGACGAGGAAATCGAGCGCCTTCAGGTACCGCTTCGGCAGCCGCAGCGTGATCTTCTCCGTGTCATCCTTCATGGCGACCGTCAGCGGGCGTGGGTCGGAACGACCTCGTTCGACCGACGCTTGTCGGGCGAAATGGTGGCTCAATATATAAAGGCTCTCAGAAAATTCTCAGACGAAGAAACTCTGCTTCCACTGGAACGCCCTCGCCGGAGGAAGCATGACAGGGGGCGCCATCGACGCGGCGCGGCGACGCGCGAAGGGTTCGAAACGACTCATGAAGAATCGACGAATCGTTTAAGTCGCCTCGGACCTTGGCTCGCGACCATGTACGACGCCGAGGACACCGTCTTCCTGCTTCCCGGCCCTGTGAAGATGCATCCGCGCGTGCTGCGCGCTATGTCCGCGCCCGCGCTCAACCACCGCGGGCCGGAGTTCAAGGAGATCCTCACGGAGCTGCGCGAGCTCGTGCAGTACCTGTTCGGCACGAGGGGCGATGTCGCAATCCTCTCAGGTTCCGGGACGGCGGGCCTCGAGTCCGCGGTCTCCGGGCTCCTGCGCCGCCAGGACAAGGTCCTCAACCTCGTCAACGGGAAGTTCAGCGAGCGCTTCAACGAGCTCTGCGGTGTCTTCGCCACCCCCACCGCGCTCACGTTCGAGTGGGGCAGGCCCGTGGACCCTCAGCGCGTCGCCGCCGCCCTGGAGGAGGACCCGGCCATCCAGGCGGTCACAGTCTGCTGGAACGAGACGTCCACGGGGCTCACGAACCCGATCGCCGAGGTCGCGAAGGTCGTGAAGGAGCACGACAAGCTCCTCCTCGTGGACGGCATCACCGCGGTCGGCGGGCTGGAGGACCACTTCGACGAATGGGGGATCGACGCCCTCGTCGTGGGCTCGCAGAAGTGCATCGCGGCTCCCGCCGGGCTCGCGGCGGTCGCCCTCTCGAAGCGCGCGGTGGAGTCCCTGCATTCCGAGACTTCCTTCTACACGAACCTGAAGTCGCACGTCGAGGGCCTGGCGAAGCAGGACACGCCCTTCACGCCGGCGGTCCCGCTCTTCCTCGCCTTCCGGGAGGCGCTGAGGATGCTCCAGGAAGAGGGGCTGGAAAACCGCATCGCCCGCACGCGGAAGCTCGCCGACGCGGCCCGGGCGGCGTACGAGGCGATCGACGTCGACCTCTTCCCCGACCCCCGGTTCGCCTCGAACACGGTGACGGCCGCGCGCTACCCGGCGGGGATCGACGACGCGAAGTTCCGCAAAATCCTGCGGGACCAGTACCACGTCATCCTTGCGGGGGGCCAGAGCCAGCTCAAGGGGAAGATCTTCCGCATCGGCCACATGGGCATCTGCTCGCTCCCGGACCTAGCCGCCGGCTTCACCGGGATCGAGGGCGCCCTCGCGGCGATGGGACACGAGTTCGAGCGGGGCGCCGGCGTAGCCGAGATCGCGCGCCGCGCGTGAGCGCTTGCGCCTCACCGGACCGCGGTCGAACGTCTCCTCCAGGCGTGCCTCGGGCTCGCCCTCCATCCCCGGGTTCGCGAGCTCGATCTGCGCCCACAGGCGGCCGTCTTCGAACCGGATCCGCGCGGAGCGGAGGTGGGACCGGAAGTGCCGGATGCGGTGCCCCGGCGACGACGTGGTCACCCGGGCCGCGGAGATGACGCCCATCTCCTCGAGGTCGCGGAGCCTGCGGTAGCAGGCGACGATGGGGATGCCGAACCGCCGGCTGAGGTCGAAAGCGGTGCACTCCTCCTCCTGCGTCGCCATGAGGATCCGGAACGCGTAGCCGTCGAGGACGGTCCGGATCACGGCGAACGCTCCCCTCGCGGGCTCCGCCGGAGCGGTGTCCGGGCCCCCTTCGGGGAGGGCTGCTAGCTCGGTGTCTTCTTCGAGGTCCGTGGTCATGGGATCCACCGGGTTGTGTCCTTGCTATCAGTTCCGAGAGCAATCTTTAGGCTGGCTTAAAACCCGCCGTGGGCGGGCCCCGGGGGTGGGCGCCTTTCTGCGGACCAGCGCCCGGGAATGTACGGGCGGTTCGGCAGGAAACGATGGGCTGACCGGCCCCGGGGGGCTGCGCGGGGAGTGGGTCACCGGGTGTAGGGCCGCACGGGGCGCATCCGCGCGGCCACGCCGGCGACGACCATACCGGCGCCTCCCCCGA
>OFHK01000438.1_pt1 | contig 12536 bp, 10 predicted proteins | sample 1521951 | NCBI WGS metagenome assembly OFHK01 (sample SAMEA2468436, study PRJEB22500) | soil metagenome | biome: Glassland; feature: Farmland; material: Clay | place: Australia | collected 2013-01-31 | depth 0.55 m
GGCAGGGGTTAAGGGCGTCATGGGCGGTTTCTCGCTAGGCGGTTGGAAGTGTGAGGCGGCGCGGCCAGGGTCGTCGGGCGGGGATTCACGGCGGCCTTGTTTCCCTGGGTGAGCGCTGCTGCTGCGGCGGCTGCGGCGAAGGCGGGGATCGCGGTTGTGCTCGGGACGGAGCGCGTGGTGGATGGCGCCCTGCTGGCCACGGCGCTCGTCATCGATCGCGACGGAACGATTGCCGGTTTCCAGGACAAAGTCCAGATCGACCCTTCCGAGGAGGGTGTCTATTCGCCCGGCTCCGGGAGGCGGGTTTTCCAAACGGGGCCGCTGACATTTGGCGTGGCGATCTGCCACGAGGGCTGGCGGTATCCGGAAACGGTGCGCTGGGCCGCACGGCGCGGCGCGCACATCGTGTTTCATCCTCATTTCCACGAAGCCGAGCCGGGGGGTTACGTGCCCTCGAGTTTCGCCGATCCCGCGAACTCGTTTCATGAGAAAGCAATCCTGTGCCGCGCGGCCGAGAACACCTGCTATTTCGCCAGCGTGAACTGCGCGAGCGCCGGATCGCCGACCACTTCGGCGGTGGTGCGGCCCGACGGAACGCTGCTCAGCTATCAGCCATACGGTAAACAAGGGTTGCTCATCGCGGACATCGACATCACCGCGGCTACAGGGCTGCTCGCGTCGCGCTGCAAATCCGTCTAGAAGTTTCACGATCTACAAACTCACTCGGTCTTTGAATCGTATTCTCGACAGGCGCTGATTCCGGCAGCGCGCGAACTTCGTTTTTTTCTGCTTGTCACGGTGGACGACGCGGAGTACATTGTGCCCCCCATACGCAAAGTGCAGTGCCCCTCGCTGATGGGACGCAGGCCCTCCGTGGGCACCGCACGAGGAGGGGCAGATGCGCATGGCTGGGTCACTCCTGCTTCTTGTCTCCACACTTGCTTTGCCTTGCTCGGCTCAAAAATTCATACATCAATGCAAGGAAGACGTGGCGACGAGGAATCCCGACGCGGCGATTCGTGGCTGCACGCAAACCATCGAATCCGGGAGCCCTTCTCAAGAACAGCTCGCCGACGCTTTCGACTACCGCGGCCTGGCGTACGAGGTGAAGGGCGAATACGACCGGGCCATCGAGGATCTCACCAAGGCCGTCCAATACCAGCCGGACTGTCCCGAGGCGCACTTCGCGCTGGGGTATGCGCTCGAGGGCACGGGCGATCTGCGCGGCGCGATCCGGGAATACCGCGAGGTGATTCGCCTGGATCCGGACTATGCGAGAGCGCACGGCAATCTGGGGGCCGCGCTCTACGCCAAAGGCGCGCTGGATAAGGCGATCGCGGAGTTCGACGAAGCCATTCGCCTGAATCCGGACCTTGCCGAAGCGTATACGGACCTGGGGCTGGCGCTCAAAGCGAAGGGCGAGCTGGAAGCGGCGATTGCCGAATATAAGGAAGCGATCCGCCACGATCCGAACTTTGCCCTGGCGTACGCCAACCTCGGAAACGCATTGATGGAGAAGGGCGATCTGGACGGGGCAATCGCGGAGGAGCGCGCAGCGATCCGCCTGCAGCCGAACCTTCCCGGCGCGCACACGAACCTTGGCAACGCACTCTACGCGAAGGGAGACCTCGGGGGCGCGGTCGCCGAGTTCAGTGAAGCGATTCACCTGAGGCCGGACTCTGCCTTGCCGCACAACAACCTTGGCAACGCGCTCGCCGGCCGCGGCGACCGGGCCGATGCGATTGCCGAATACCGCGAGGCGATCCGGCTGAAGCCAAATTTTGCCGGGGCGCACTACGGGCTTGCGAGTGCGCTAAAGGACAAGGGCGACTTCACAGAAGCGGTGAAAGAATACCGTACGGTCCTGCGGCTGGCTCCAGATGGCCCGTGGGCGCATAGGGCGAAACGTGCGCTAGGCACAGCCCTCGCAAGCGGGCGGGGAGTTTCGCAGGAAGACAAATAGGCAGTCAGGCGGCTTCAAAAGGCCGCAGAGCAGGGAGACGCCTCCGCGCAATTCGATCTGGCTCTGACCGCCAGGTGAGGGCGTGGCTGGCTCGGCATCCGGGGAACCAGGCATTCAGGCTTTGTCGCGTGGCTCAGGAGGACAAACTTTACGGGCGGCGCGTGTTGCGGGTCGCCCGCGGCGCTGATGCGATCGCGCCGCGGGCCACCGCAAGAGAATCACTTATTTTCCGCAGGTAGTGCCTTTATTGCTGCCGACACCGGTCACGAAATCCCAGCCAGTCGTTGCGCTATAGCTGCCGGCCGAGCCGCTGAGAATGTCGTTAAAGGCGCTGGAGTAAGAGCAAGTGCCACTGGTCGTGCCGTAGGTGGTGTAGATCGTGTTTTGCTCGTCGTTGTTGAAATAGAAGTGGCCCGCCAGGTTGACGATGCCGGCAAGGGAGGGAGACGCGACGCTCGTGCCTCCGAAGACCAGCCAGCCGCTCAATCCTTGATAGGAAGTGCTGTCGTAGACGGAGACGCCGGAGGCCGGGTCCGCATCGTAGGAGAAGTCCGGCGTTCCCCGGAAGCCACCGACGATGGCGGAGATGACGTCCTGATACGATGGCCTGCCTTCGTACTGGCTGGGGCCACCGCCCGACCCGCTCCAGCCGGTCTCGCCGGTGAAGTTGCCATTGCTGTCCCGATGGACGGTTGTTCCGCCGGCGGAAACGACATTGGGAGACGCCGACGGCCAGATGACCGCCCCGCCCGTATCGCCGCTGGAGGCGAAATAGGTAATGCCCGAACCGGTGAAGGAGCTGTCGTCAGCCGTTTCGCCGGAAAATTCACTGCCACCCCAGCTCATCGAAACTTCCCCGACGCCGCTGCCGCCGTTGGGGCAGCTGGTGCTTCCGCATTGCACTTCGCTCGTTGCCACCTGCACGGCTTGGAGCAAGTTGGTGAAGCTGTTCGATGCCGCTTCCACCAGAATGATCTGGGCGGTCGGCGCCATGGCATGGGACCACTCAATATCGAGTGCCGCTTCCTGGGCCCAGCCACCGTTGGATTTGGGCTTCGAGCCCGTCGCGTACACCTTGGCGAAACAGGGTTTGCCGCCATTGCAGCTGTTGCCGGTTGGCAAGCCGAACTGAGTGGAGAAAGTGTTGAAGTCGCTCGACGCCGACGGGTAATCGTAGGCGTCAACGATGGCAATGACTCCCGAGCCGCCGCTCGGCAGGGCAGTGGCTTTGCTGATCGGACAACCCGTCGTCAAATTGGCCGCCGTTTGATAAACGCAAGCCAATGAGCCTGGGGTTTCGCCGGCGGGGCCCGAGTTGCCTCCGCCCGGAGGGCCGCCGCGCTTATTACCGACGTTGGCGGGAATAAATATTAGATGGTTCGTGTGCGCTCGCAAGCCGCGGTCTTGCGGCCGCACGACGCTCGTTGCCGGAACGATGACCGTCCCTCGAGCAGGTTTCTGTTGAGCGCGCAGGGCGGCGGGACTCAGCATCATGAACCCCGCCGAGGCCAGCACCGCGAGCGTGAAAAGAGATGTTCTTGCCCGTCCCACCATTGCCGCCGATGATGACATGGCTCCTCCTCTTTTTTTTACCGACAGCTATCGAGCGGGGTGGCCCAGGTTCGTGTATTCCGCCCGGTGAATAGGGAAGAACCTATACCCCCGCTACTCCGAAGTCAATACCCGGAACCGCAAGGCCTTTACCTGGCAGCCTACGGCAGGGTGAAGACGAAGAGGGCGGCGCCGGAGGCTATCGCTACGTATTGCTTTCCGCCCGTGGAAAAGGTGATGGGCGAGGAGTAGATCGCCGAGCCGGTTTCGAAGTGCCAGAGCGCTTTGCCGGTGCGGGCGTCGAAGGCGACGAGGTATCCCTCCATGTCGCCGGCGAAAACCAGGCCGCCGGCCGTGGCCAGCGTGCCGCCCCAGGGCGGCGTCACGTACTTGAATTCCCATTTCAGCTTGCCGGTCGTGGGATCGATGGCGCGGAGCGCACCCCAGGGCTTGTCGGCGGACGGCTTGAAGTAGGCGCTGCCGATGTAGACGCGGCCGGCGTGGAACGGCTGGGGCATCGCGGTGAAAACGTCGCATTGCTCGCGGGCGGCGACGTAGAACAAACCCGTCTGCGGGTTGAAAGACGGCGACATGAAATTCGTGGCGCCGGCGGCCCCGGGACAGACGACAGTGCCGGTCTTCGTCGGCGCGGTGCCGGGCAGAACTTCCGGACGGCCGTCGGGACCGATACCCTTGGCCCACGTCTGGTGGGTGAAGGGTTCGGCGAAGAGGAATTTTCCGGTTTCGCGGTCGAGCACGTAGAAGAAGCCGTTGCGATTGGCGAGCGCCAGCACTTTCCGCGGCCTGCCGCCGATCTCGAGGTCGAGCAGCACAGGAACCTGCGTCGCGTCCCAATCGTGGGAATCGCCCGGGGTGAACTGGAAATGCCATTTCAGAATGCCCGTGTCGGCGTCGAGCGCGAGGACGCAATTGCTGTAGAGATTGTCGCCGGCGCGGACCGATGTGTCGTCGGAGGGGGAAGGGTTGCCGGTGGGCCAGTAGATCAGGTTCAGCGCGGGATCGAAAGTACCGGTGACCCAGGCGGGAGCGCCGCCGCGCTTCCAGGAATCGCCCGCCCACGTTTTGCCGCCGGGCTCGCCGGGCGCGGGAACGGTGTAGAAGCGCCAGGCGCGTTTGCCGGTGGCGGCGTCGTAGGCGTCGATGAATCCGCGGACGCCATATTCGCCGCCGGAAATGCCGACAACCACCTTGTCTTTGACGACGAGCGGGGCGACGGTGAAGGTGTAGCCCTTGGTGTAATCGGCGGCTTCGGTGTCCCAGAGCACATTCCCGGTTTTGCGGTCGAGGGCGACCACGTGGCCGTCGAGAGTGGCCATGAAGAGGCGGCTGCCGAGGAGAGCGAGGCCGCGATTGACGCGGCCGCAGCAGGCGGGGATTTTCGCGGAGAGCGGGCGCTCGTAGTGCCAGAGGGCGCGGCCGGTGCGAGCGTCGACGGCGAAGGCGTTGTCCTCGGCGGTGGAGAAATACAGGATGCCGTCGACGACCAGGGGAGTGGCTTCGAATTTCCCTTCAATATGCGTCTGGAAAACCCAGGCGGCGGTGAGGCGGCGGACGTTCGAGGTGTCGATCTGGCCGAGCGAGCTGAAGCGAGTGCCGGCATAGTTGCCGGAATAGGTGAGCCAGTTTTGCGGGGCCGCGGCGGCGTTTTTGATGGCATCGTAGCCGGCCTGGCCGCGCGCGGCGGGTGTGGCAAAAACGCACGCCATGGCGACAAAAAGCACGGCGCGGAACTGGGAAAAGAATCTCACTTGGCCGCCTCCCGCGGTTCGCCCCGGAGAGTTTCCAGATAGGCGACCAGGTCGTGCAATTGGCGATCGGTGAGCAGATCGGGACCGAACGGCGGCATCAACGAGTGGGGCTCGTAGACAAGGCTAGCGAGATCGGTCTTCCGGAAGGAATGAAGATTTTCGGCATTGTCCATGAGCTGAATGGTGAACGAGTCCTCGTTGCGAAGCACGCCGGTGATCGTTTGGCCGCCTTTCGTGACGACGGTCACGGTGCGGTATTCGACCGGCCATTCCATGTCGGGCGGCATCATGCCGGCGGCGACGTCGACGTTGGGATTGCGGATTTTCTCGAGCAGGTAGCGGGGAGAGCGCTCGCCGCCTACACGGGAAAGATCGGGGCCGAGGCGCCCGCCGCGGCCTCGAACCATGTGGCAGAGCGAGCAGTTGGCTTCGCCGAAGAAGAGTTTTTCCCCGGCTTTGGGATCGCCGAGAGCCGCCCGCGCCTCTTTCGGGGCCAGGCTGCGGAGGTAGGCGATCACTTCCCAGGTTTCGGTGTCGGTGAGGTCGTTCGCCGGCATCAGCGTGCCCAGAACGCCGGTGGTGATGGTATGGAAGATCTGGGCATCGGTGCCGCCATGCGTCCAGACGCCGCGGGTGAGATCGGGGCCGCGGCTGCCGCCGCGGGCGTCGAGTCCGTGGCAGAGCGAACAATTGATGCGGAACAGGGACGCGCCTTCACGTATGGCCCCGGGATCGCCGGCTAGGGGATTCTTTCGGGCCTGAGACAGGAGGCTCGACGGCAGGAACACGAGAGCGGCGGCCAAAGCGAGGGCGCGACAGGCCGTGCCGGAGAATCGGGCCGAGTGCCGGGTGCCAACGCGCAAGTAGCGCTCTCCTGCCGCAGGATGCACGCCAGCGAGGTGTTTGGGACCGTTGCTCGCGGCGGCGCTTTGCTGGGGGCGTATTCTAGCAGGAAGCGGCTGCGGAGAAAATGGTGTCGGATGGAGGCAACGCGTTGATTTTCAGCAAAATTGCGGCTCGAAAATTGATTCGGCCGGCTACCCGCCAGGAAATGAAAAAGTCGAACGACGGCTTCGTGGCCTACGCTGCCTCGACGCTTTCGGGGTCCTTCGCCCCGATGCCTTCACGGATACGGGGCGGTCCGTCCCGATGCCTGTCTGGATACGGGACGGTCCGCATTGTCAGAATCGGACCGCATCGTCAGGATCGGACCGCTTCGCTGGATGACGGAGGTCAACTTATCGGGCAGCGGTGCTGGCGATGCGGCCCTTGTGAAAAATGCGGCTATGCCGCGCGGCGCTTGCCGAGGATGGCTTCGATCTGCTTCAAGTGGTTGATGTCGTGGCCGGCGAAGAGGGTGAAGAGCTTTTCGACGGATTCCTTGCCGCGTTCGCTGTGGATTCCGAAGAGCTTGCGCTGGGCGGGGGCGAGCGATTTATAGAACGCGATGTTCGCCTCGCGGAGGGCGCGGAAGAGCTCGAGCGATTTTTTCGGGTCGCGTTTCGCGTAGCGGCCCGTTTCGGCCCAGCGATCCTGGTCGAAGCCCTGGATCGTGGTGCCGGGGGCGCCAACGATGAATCGCATGCGGAAACCACCGACCAGTTCGTCTTCGGCGAGGTGGGCGAGGATTTCCACTACGGACCATTTGTTCGGTGCGGGACGGCGCGTGAGGCGCGGGCGCGGAACGCCCTGAATCAGTTTGGCCAGCCGCTTGTGTGTCGCGGACTGCACTTTCACCGGGTCTTGCCCGTCCAGATAACCCATCAGGCGCTTGATGTACTGCTCGGTGGTTTCTTGCATCGATCCCCCATGAAGAAACTGGCGCCGCTCGATTCGGACTGAGCGTGCGCCGGAACGGCCCGCGCGGACTTCAGCTCAAGTAGATGCGGCGGGCGGCTCCGAGGTTCAGCATCTTAGCCGAAAATCGGGTGAACCCCTCAGCGGCTAAAGCCGCTTTGGAATCTTGGCAATTACGGCACGGCTGAAGCCGTGCCCTTACGAAAGCGAAAGTTGCCGCGCCAGAGGAGATAGCAAACGCCATCCTTCGGCGATTACCGTGACTGAACGGACACGAATGGCCGCGGGCGCGCGTCCCTGCACTACAATGGAGGGCCGGCCAGAAGGAGCGCCCGCGCTTCCGCCGCGGGGGCACAAACGAGAGGGAGAGATTCGCCAATGAACCTGCTCGAATACATCGACCAGCACCGCGACGACCACCTTCACGAACTCTTCGAACTGCTCCGCATTCCGAGCGTGAGCGCCAAGAGCGAGCACAAGCCGGACATCGAGCGCGCCGCCCGGTGGGTGGCCGACAAGCTGACCGCCATCGGCATGGACGGCGTCGAAATCATCCCGACGAAGCTGCATCCGCTGGTCTACGCGGAATCGCTGCAGGCGCCCGGCAAGCCGACCGTCCTCTTCTACGGCCACTACGACGTGCAGCCGCCCGAGCCGGTGGAATTGTGGACGTCGCCGCCGTTCGAGCCGACCATCCGCAAGGGCAAGCTGTTCGCCCGCGGCTCGGCCGACGACAAGGGCCAGGTGCACATCCACCTGGCGGCGCTCGAATCGCTGATGAAGGTCTACGGCCGGCTGCCCATCAACCTGAAACTGATCATCGAAGGCGAAGAGGAAGTCGGCAGCGAGAACATCTACAAGTTCGTCCGGACGCACAAGGCCAAGCTGAAGGCGGATGCATTGGTCGTCTCCGACACGGCGATGGTGGCGCCGGGCGTGCCTTCGATCAGCTACGCCCTGCGCGGACTGAACTATTACGAGATCGAAATCACCGGCGCCGAACAGGACCTGCATTCCGGCGTTTTCGGGGGCGTGGCTCCGAATCCCCTGCAGGTGCTGGCGGACCTTTTCGCCCGTCTGCACGACAAGGACGGGCGCGTGGCGGTACCGGGTTTCTATCGCGACGTGAAGGCACTTTCGAGCCGTGAACGCCGCGCCCTGCGCGCCCTGCCCTGGAGCGAAAAGGAGTTCCGGCGGTTCATCGGCGCCCCGGCGCTGACGGGAGAGAAGGGCTACAGCGCGCTCGAGCGCATCTGGTGCCGGCCGACGCTCGAACTGAACGGGATGTGGGGCGGGTACATGGGCGAGGGAGCGAAGACGGTGATTCCGGCCAAGGCGTACGCCAAATTCTCGACGCGCCTGGTGCCGAATCAGGACACGAAGACGATCGCCGCGCTGGTGGAAAAGCAGGTGCGGCGGCTGCTGCCGAAGAGCGTGACCTGCAAATTCCAGACCCTCAGCCAGGGCAAGCCCTGGGTCGCCTCCTACGACCATCCGATCTTCCAGACCGCCATGCGGGCGCTCACCGAGGGCTTTGGCCGCAAGGCGGTTTTCATCCGCGAAGGCGGCTCGATCCCGTTCGTCACCGAGATCCACGACCTGCTCAAGGTGCCGTGCGTGCTGATGGGCTTCGGCCTGAGCGACGAGAACGCGCACGCCCCGAACGAGCACATCGCACTGGCTCATTACTACGGCGGCATCCGGTCGGTGGCGCGGTTTTACGAGGAATTGGCGGCCCTCGAGCACGGCAAACGGGCGTCGAGAAGGCGGTAATCAGCCTTGGGAGCGGCTTTTCCGACGCGAGCATCGAATTTTGGGGGGATTTTGGCGTTTTTTTCTTGCCTTCATGCGAGGGGATGCTATAGTGCCGCGAGACGAACGTATCCACCGGGGTTAACGTGGGTACAGTCACGAGGAGGATCGAATTCAATGGCGGCCAACCCGATGAGCAAGGCCAAGACCGTGGCCCATCTGGCAGACAAGCTCGACATCCCTAAGAAGACGGTGAACAGCTTCTTCGAAGAACTCTTCAAGCTGTCCGTCAAAGAATGCAAGTCGGGATCTGGAAAATTCGTTATTCCCGGCCTTGCGCGAGTAGTGAAAGCACATCGCAAGGCGCGCATGGGGCGCAACCCGCGCACCGGCGAGCCCATCAAGATCAAGGCGAAGACGGTTGTCAGACTCCGGCCGTCCAAGCAATTGAAGGACGCGCTGCTCAAGTAACCTTCCCTTAACCGCGCCGCTTGGAGGGCCTTCACGGCCCTCCAGCGGGGCTCTTCCCTCCGCGGTCCCGCTACACTTCTCCCCCAATGAAACTGCTTTCCCAGCGGCGGTGTTTCTGCGCGTGGGCCAAAGTAGCGACGGGATCCTTCGCTCCGCTCAGGATACAGACTGTGCGGGCGGAGTTCTTCGCGCCCAGACGAAAATCGGAAATGCCAGGCGGCTCTTTAGCCTGTCTCGATGGCAGCTGGGGAGTCGGGCGAATCGCCCGTTTCGCATCGGCACAGCGGTTCCGCGCGCGCGACGTGGCATAATCGATGCTCGTCATGCGCCACGAATCGGGACTGCTCACTGACCTCTATGAACTCACCATGGCCGCCGGATACGTTCGGACCGGCTTCCGTGCCCGCGCCACGTTTGAACTTTTCGCTCGTCATCTGCCGGAACATCGGAATTTTCTGGTGGTTGCCGGCGTCGAGCAGGCGCTCGACTTCCTCGAATCGATCCGCTTCAGCCGCGAAGAGATCGGCTATCTGCGACGGCATCCGGCGTTCCGGCACGTAGGGCGGGAATTTTTCGACTATCTCGCCCGGTTCCGCTTCAGCGGAGACGTGTGGGCGATGCCGGAGGGAACGCTGGCGTTCGCGGGTGAACCGCTGCTGCGCGTGGAGGCGCCGATCGCCGAGGCGCAACTGGTGGAGACCTACCTGCTGGCCGCCGTACATTGCCAGACGCTGGTGGCGAGCAAGGCGGCGCGGGTGGTGATGGCGGCGCGCGGACGGTCGGTGATCGAGTTCGGGTCGCGGCGGGCGCACGGGATCGAGGCGGGCGTGCTGGCGGCGCGTGCAGCATGGGTGGCCGGCTGCAACGGCACCTCGAACGCGTATGCGGGACACGCCTACGGGATTCCGACCTTCGGCACGCAGGCGCATTCCTGGATCATGGCGCACGCGACCGAGCAGCAGGCTTTCCAGAAATTCCAGGACGTGTTCCCCGGTTCCTCGACGCTGCTCGTCGATACCTACGACACGCGCCGCGCGATCGAGCAGATCATCCGCTCGGGCCGCAAGCCGGCCGGGCTGCGGCTCGATAGCGGAAACCTAGTCCAGGACAGCCGGTGGGCGCGGCAGCAGCTGAAGCGCGCGGGCTGGGGCGACGTGCAGATTTTCGCCTCGGGCGATCTGGATGAAAACAAGATCGACGCGATGCTGCGCAAGGGCGCCGAAGTGGATGGATTCGGCGTCGGAACGTCGCTCGTCACCTCTTCCGATTCGCCCTCGATCGGGCTGATTTACAAGCTCGTCAAGGTGGTGCGGAACGGCCGCACCGTCAACGTCTCCAAGTTCAGCCCCGAGAAGGCCACCTATCCCGCCGCGAAGCAGGTGTTCCGCTTCCATGACCGCGCCGGGCAGTTCGCCAAGGACCAGATCGCGCTCGAGGCCGAGCGGCCGCGCGGAGGCGAGCCGCTGCTCGTGCCGGTGCTGCGCAAAGGCCGCCGCATCCGGCCGGCGGAGCTGGTGGACGAAGCGCGCGCGCGGTGCAAGAAGCAGCTTCTGCTGTTGCCCGAGCGTTACCGGCGCATCGACAAGAGCGTCGATTTCCCGGTGAGCTACAGCCAGCGGCTTTCGCAGATGTTCGAGCGGATGCGGCGCGCGGCGCTCAAGGACTAGCGGTAGAATCAAGACGAGGGCAGATGGTGGCGCTCCGGGGGAAGGCAATGGGATCGCGCGAATGGATTTTCTGGGATGTGGATACCCAGCGGGATTTCATGCTGCCCGGAGGCAAGCTCTACGTTCCCGGCGCCGAAAAACTGATCCCGAACCTGAAACGGCTGGTCGATCTGGCGAGCGACGGCAGTGTGTTTCTGGTTTCGACCGTCGACGCCCACACGCCCAATGACCCCGAATTCCGGAACTGGCCGCCTCACTGCGTCCAGGGAACTCCGGGGCAGCAGAAAATTCCCGAAACGCTGACCGATGATTTCCTGGTGGTGCCGAACGATCCCGAATTCCGTCTGCCGGAAGATCTGCGGACCCATAAACAGATCATCGTGGAGAAGCAGACGCTCGACGATTTCGACAATCCGAATACGGAGCGGATTCTGCGGCAGCTGGGAATGGAAGCCGAACATTTCGTTTTCGGCGTGGTGACCGAGTACTGCGTGCGGCTCTCGGTGATGGGGATGCTGGATCGCGGCTATCGCGTTACCGTCGTTACTGATGCCATTGAGACGCTGAAGGAAGAGGACGGGCGGAGGACGCTGGCCGAATTTGAGGCGCGTGGGGCGCGGTTGGTGGGAACCGACGAAGTGCTGGCCGCGGCCGGGGCGCGGGCAAACGCTATCACCGGCTAAAGCTTCCAGGTGATTGCGGTTGAATTTCGTTGCAGCGTCACCCCCATAAGACAGAAATCATGGGCGTGGGATCCGGTTCCGGGCGAACTGTGAGGGATCCTGGCGCGTTCGAATTGATCGCGGTTCTGACGGGTGCCGTCATAGCCGCGTCTACCGTACTTGCTCTACTCTTGTACCTCTAAGCGCAACTGCGGTTGCGGGCTCTGTGGACCCTGCAACACTACCTCAACTTCGCAATCGCACATCCGGGAAACGCAATTCAGAGTCGAGATGTGCTTCTTGTTTGCGTTTGCGGATGAGGGGTGCCAATCAACGCATCTCCACCTCCTATTCGTAACGCAAGGCGACCATGGGATCGACGCGCATGGCGCGACGGGCGGGGATCCAGCACGCGGCGCAAGCGATTGCCAGGACCGCCACAGATGCGGCTAGAAACGTGGCGGGGTCGGCAGGCTTGACGCCGTAAAACTGGCTGGCGATGACTCGGGCCAGGGCGAGCGCTCCCGCAGCGCCTAAGACGACGCCGATTGCGACCGACAAGAGGCCTTGCTGCAGGACCATGCGGAGAACATCGCGAGGGGCTGCGCCGAGCGCCATGCGGATACCGATTTCTTGAACGCGGCGCGAGACGGAATAGGAAATGACGCCGTACACGCCAAAAAGCGCCAATTCGAAACCGATGGCCGCAAAAACGACCAGCAGCACGCTGCGCAAGCGCTGGTTTCCGACGGACTCGGAAATTGCGCGAGACATGGTGGTCAGATGGGTCACGGGCTGGTCTGGAAACGCGGACCATATTTGACGGGTGATTGAGGTGGCCAGAGCGTCCGGGGCCGCGAACGTGCGGACCAGCAGGTGAATCGAGCCCGTGCCACCCTGGAGC
>OFHK01000439.1_pt1 | contig 12526 bp, 9 predicted proteins | sample 1521951 | NCBI WGS metagenome assembly OFHK01 (sample SAMEA2468436, study PRJEB22500) | soil metagenome | biome: Glassland; feature: Farmland; material: Clay | place: Australia | collected 2013-01-31 | depth 0.55 m
GGAGGCGGCGCAGGGCCAGCGGGCGGCCCGCCCCGCACGAGTACCCGGATGGGCCAGGCGGGGCTGGCTGCCGGGGTAATCCGCTGGACATGGAGCGGACCGGGCCGCCGGAGCCCGGGTATCACGGCGACTCCCCGGCCGCACTCCCGGACGTGCCACCGGCGGCGGGTTATGCAGCCGAGCCAGCTGCGGGGTTCCGGAGTGATCCGCAGCGTGGCTCCCGGCGCGAACGGCCAGCGCCCGATTACCAGCCGGATCCGCTGGCGGCGGGCTACCGGGATGACCCGCCAGGCCCCGATTACCAGGGCGACCTGCCGGGATCTGAGTACCAGGGCGACCTGCCGGGATCTGAGTACCAGGGCGACCTGCCGGGATCTGAGTACCAGGGCGGCCCATCGGGGCCTGACTACCGGAGTGACCCGCCAGGGCTTGATTACCGCGGGGATCCGCTGGGGCCGGGATATCAGGACGACCCGCTGGGGCCGCGCCACCGCCATGCCCCACAAGGACCTGGGTACCGCTCCGACCCGCGGGCACCCAGTTACCGGGACGAGCCGCCAGGGCCGGGCTACCAGTCCAGCCCACCGGCACCTGGCTACCGGGACGAGCCGCCGGCGGCGGGCTACCGGGACGAGCCGCCAGGGCGGGGCTACCGGTCCGGCCCACCGGCACCTGGCTACCGGGACGAGCCGCCAGGGCGGGGCTACCGGTCCGGCCCGCTGGGGACGGGATACCGGGGTGAGGCACCGGGCGCGTTCCCGGATATGCCCCGGACCGCCGGCTACCCCGTCAGCGAGCCGGCCACCGCGTTCCATGAGGACCTGCTGGGATCTGGCCCCCGCGAAGTCCCTGGCGGTTATCCGGGTGAGGCCGCGGGCGGGCCGTACCTGGCCGAGCCGCCGGGCGAGTACCTGGGTCAGCCGCCGGGTGATGAATACGCATCCGGGCCGGGCCACCATGGTTACCCCGGGGAACCGGACTTCCCCGCCTACCCGGACGAGTCAGCTGGGCCTGGCTACGGATCACCGGCGCGGCCATATGTCACGGACCCGCCGCCAGGCGGGGATGAGCCCGCCGACGCCAGCCGGGCAGGGCGGCGCAAGCCGCGTGCCCGCCGCGCCACGGAGCCGGCGGCCGATTCCTTCCCCTACGGTGCTCCCCCCGGCAACCGCGAGCCCGGGCAGTCCGGAGAGCCCGGGCAGTCCCGCGAGCCCGGGCAGTCCCGCGAGCCCGGCAACCGCGAACCCCGGCAGCGGGGGCGTTATCCCCGGCATTGACGCATAGGCATGTCCTGCCGCAACGGCCAAGCACACGCGGAAAACGAACGCTTCCGCGCCCGTTAGGGACTGCGAATGGCGCGGCTACGGCCCCGTGGTTGCCGCCCGGCCGTGGCCCTTGCCCTTCCCGACATGGCCTGACCTGGGTGTCGTTGCGGTTGGGCAGTCCGCGATGCGGATATATTGGCGACAGGGGAAGGGGGGCTTGAAGTGGCGCAGAAGGTTTCTGTCACATATGCGTGTGACTACGATCAGAAAGAGATTCCCCAGGGAGACCACCGGGTACGCCGGTTCAGCTTCGAGGGCAGGGACTACGAGATCGACCTGTGCACAAAGCACAGCGAAAAGTTCGACGAAGCGATCAGCCGGTATGCACAGCGCGCTCGCAGGTCATCGGGGCGCCCGGCGCGCGGCGCGAAGCGGAGAACGGCCGCCCACCGCCAGCACAGCGCCAGCGTGCGGGCGTGGGCGAAGAAGGCGGGGATCGTGGTGAGCGATCGCGGCCGCATCCCGGCCGATGTCGTGGCCCGCTACGAGGCGACTCACCACTAGCCGCGCCGGAATGTGTTACCCGGTGTGATCGGGACCACCTGATGGTGCGACCCGGCCTGCGAGACCCGGCCCGCGAGACCCGGCCTTGGATGGCAGGCCGGGTGCTCATCCGTGGGCGGACTCACGTGAGCGGCGGAGGCGCCGGGCTAGCTGTCACGGGGCCTTGCGGCGCCTGCCCAGGCTGCCCGGCCGGGCCGACCGCCGCCGAGAGAGCTTGCGAGTTCGGCAGATGGACCGTGCCATCGCTGGTCTCGATGCGCACGTAGGTAATGCCGATCTCGGTGACGGTTCCCTCGATTTGCCCGCTGAGCCCGCCCGATCTGAACCGGACGGCATCCCCGACGTCGAACGGCCGGGCCAGCAGCAGCACAATGCCGGCGAAAACGTTGCTCAGCGACTGCTGTGCGCCGATGCCGATAAGGATCGTGGTCACCGCGCCGCCGAGCACAAGCTGCCCGACCGGGACTTTGACCAGCGCCAGCGTGATGATCAGCGCGGTGACGCCGCCCGCCAGCACGATCGTGGAGCGCACCACCGCAGCGTGAGCCGACCCGGTCAGCGGCTGCAGCACATCGCGTGCCTTGCTGGACAGGGTCACCAGGGCGATCGCGGCGAAGAGGCAGAACGCGACGGCGGCGGAAGCGGCAACGACCTGGGCGGCCAGGTGGTCGGCCTCGCCCCAGCCGCTGAATTGCCGGCCGGCGCTGGCGGAAGTGACAGCCGCGATGACCGCGAGGACCAAAGCGATGATGGAGCGCCACGGGCGGGCGTGCGCCTTCACCCTGGCCATCTGCCTGGCCAGGTCGAGCTGGCGTTTCTCCTGCAGGTCCACGGCGCACTCCTGTCCTGATTCCCACCCCCGTGGCCGGGGTCATACGTTACCCAGGCACAGGCACACGTGATCCCGGAGGCCGGCCGGCCTCCGGGATCACAATCAAGCGGGCAGGGTCAGGCTGCCGGCCTCATCCCGAACGGCTTGCCCATCGGCAGGAGCGGCGCGCCGCGCATGCCGTTGATCACGCCGGCCGCGGAGGTGTACCAGGCGACCACTGCGGTGGCGACGCCCACGTAGCCGCCGATCTTGATGGTGGTGGCACCGCTGGAACCCTGGAAAAAGCCGATGAACAGGATGATCTCGGTGGCCTCCAGGGTCAGGAACACTCCGAACACCGCCCAGTTCACCTGGGTGCTCCACAGGAGCATGTAGGTGTTGAAGATGGCGAAGGCAAGCAGGATCCAGCCGAGGTCCTTGCCGGCCGCCGCCGCGTGGGCCGCGGCTGCCACCGGCCCCGCTCCGGCCGGCGCGGGCGCCACCAGCAGTGCCCACAGGCCCAGCCCGATCCAGAACCCGCCGTAGGTGGAGAACGCCGTGGCACCGAACACGTTACGGTTGCGGAATTCCCACATGCCGGCCAGCAGCTGGCACAGGCCACCGTAGGCGAAGGCATAACCGAGCCAGGCGTCCCCGGTGGCGCTGTTCATCCACTTTGCATTGGCTGCCGACAGCAGGAACGTAGTGAGGGCGAAGGCAGCGAGCCCAAGCGGCGCTGGGTCCGCCGCCGGAGCCATCATGACAGGGCGATCGTCGTTAACGCTCAAGTGATTCCTCCTGGTGAGGGAGAGCGCCGCCCGGCCGCACGGCTGCGGATGGACGGGCATCTGGATTGAACGAAGGACGCAATGGCCTGGGCCGGATGGAGCGCTCGCCCGGCCCTGATGCTGGGTCAGGCAACCCCTGAACGGGGAGGGAGGCATGTACGGCGTGGACCAAGGAGGCCTTCTTTCGTCTTCACAGGTGGCTCAGGAAAACCACGCGGAAGATCTCGCACTGAGAGTAACCCTGGACAACCTGGTTCGGGGAGACCCAGGTTTTGACATGCCGGGCAGATGCCGCCAATGAGCGCGGCTTGTGCCACACGATGAGATGGTCGCGGTGGGCCGCGAGCCGGGGATCGGGGGGCACTGAGCGATCCTAACCGGGCCGTCTCATCCATCACCACAACCATCCATACGTACCGGAACAGCCGGATTGCCACCGGGTGGGTGGTCCGGGGCCGGTGGCGGGCACGGGAGTATTCTCCGGTTGTATCGGGGACGACGACCACGGGGGAGGTCGGGCATGCCCAGTGATGACGCGATGCGCGCGTCGGACCAGGACCGGGAACGCGCCGTCGAGATCCTCCGCGACGGCTACGCGTGCGGGCGGCTGACACTGGCTGAGTTCGACGAGCGCACGACCGCTGCCTTCGCCGGCCGGACCTGGGGCGAACTGCGCGCGCTCACCCGCGATCTGCCCGCCGGGCAAAGACAGATGCCCGGGCAGCATGGCTTTCTCCCGCCACCGGCTGGCCGGCCCCCCGGGCCCGCGCCACCCATCCAGCCAACCGGGGCGCACGGCCCGCGGCCGCCAGCATCCTGGATGGCAGCAGAGGGAGCACGGCTCCTGCCCATGCTCCTGATAGCCCTTATCTGGCTCATGCTGACGGTGGGGTCACGGGCCGGTGGCGCACTGATCCCGCTCGTGTTCCTGCTCCTGATGGCGGTGCGGTCGGCGGGCAGAGTGCGCTGCGGCCTCGGTAGCAGGCGCCATCGCCCGTACTGGCGTGAGCCACCCGAGCAGCCCGGTGGGCGGGCCTGACCGTCCGGTCCCCGGGCCGGGACAAGGGCGCGCGGCCCGGCGGGGACGTCCAGCCGCACTGGCGCCCGCGGGTCCCGGGCGTAGCCGCCCGCCACTGGGGTTTCGCGGCCGTTCTCGGCGGCGCGGCTGCGCTGCGGGCGGTTGTCATGCTCGGGTTCCCCCCGGTGATGTGGTTCAACGACTCATACTCCTATGTATTCGACGCTGTCCACCGGCTCGCGAGCCAGGAACGCCCGTCGGGCTATCCGGTACTGCTGGCCCTGCTCATGCCGCTGCACAGCTTCACCGCGGTCGCAGCCGTCCAGCACCTCATGGGACTGGGGCTGGGCGTGGCCAGCTATGCCCTGCTGCGCCACCGGGGCCTGCCCGGATGGGCCGCGATGCTGGCCGCTGTCCCGGTGCTGTTCGACGCATACCAGGTGCAGCTTGAGCAGCAGGTGATGTCGGACACGCTGTTCATGGCGGCCGTGATGGGAGCGGTCGTGCTGGCGTGCTGGACGGACCGGATCAGCATGCCCGCCGCGATCACAGCCGGGCTGCTCACCGGCTATGCCATGCTGGTCCGCTCAGCCGGCCTGCCACTGCTGCTGGTGGTGGTGGCCTGCCTGCTGGTGCGCCGGGTGGGCTGGCGCCCGGTGGCAGCGGTTGCCGTAGCAGGGGCGGTCCCGGTGGGGATCTATGTGGCGGGTTTCCACGCCCAGCACGGCTCCTACGCCCTGACCACGTCGGGCGGCGTGTTCCTGTACGGCCGGGTGATGAGTTTCGCCGAATGCCCTGCCATCAGGCCACCGCCATCGCTTGCCAGGCTGTGTGACGATCGCCCGCCGCCGGACCGGCCGATCGCGGTCGAGTACATCTGGTCGCCATCGGACCCGCTGCGCCGGTTCGGGCCCGGGGACCTGTTCGTCCCGGCCGTCAACGGGCCCGCCGGCCAGTTCGCCCGGCGTGCCATCGGGGCCCAGCCGCTGGCATACCTGCGGGTGGTCGCCGCCGACACACTGCGCTCGTTCGGCTGGCAGCGGGCCGCCGGATATGACGCCGTCACCACCAGGCGCTATCAGTTCAGTGACCCGCCACCGCAGATCCCACCCCGGGGGCACTGGCCCGCGCTGGAGGCATACCAGCCGGGGCTGGCCGAGCCCGTCGCGGTCCAGCCGTACGCCCGGTTCCTGCGCGCCTACCAGCGTGAGGTCTACCTTCACGGCACGCTGCTCGGCCTGATCCTGCTGGCGGGGCTGACCGGGGTGGTCATCAGGTGGCGTGCGCGCGGCGGGGCCGGGCTGCTGCCCTGGACGGTGGCGGTGGTCCTGCTGGCCGGGCCCGCCGCCACGTCCGGGTTCAGCTACCGGTACCTGCTGTCGGTGACACCGTTCGCATGCCTGGCCGCCGGCCTGGCCTTCGCGCCCACGGTAACCGCCAGGCGCGCCCCAGCGGCCGGGCCCAGCGCCCCGGCCACCCGGCCGGGCACCTTAGGCGATCCGGCTGAGCTGGGGTGGCAGGCGGCTGGCCGCGGCCCGGTCGAGCAGGAACAGCGTCCGCTGCCTGCCGCGCGCGCCGGCCGCCGGGACCTGGACCTGGCCCACACCGGACAGGGCCAGCCGGATCGCGCCGGCCTTCTCCGCGCCGGCGGCAAGCACCCACACCTCCCGGGCACAGCAGATCGCCGGCAAGGTGAGGGTGAGCCTGGTGGGAGGTGGCTTGGGCGCGCCGCGGACCGCCACCACCGGCCGCTCGTCATACAACGCCGGCAAACCAGGGAAAAGCGACGCAACGTGGCCGTCAGGGCCGATGCCGAGCAGCAGCACATCGAACGCGGGCACGGGCCCGTGGTCTTCTGGCCGTGCCGCCTCCGATAGCCAGGTGGCATACCGGGCGGCAGCGGCCTCCGGGTCGCCGCCGTCGGGACCATCGCTGGCCGGCATGGCGTGCACCCGGCTGGGGCTGAAGTCCAGGTGGCGCAGCAGCGCCTGCTGGGCACCGGTCTCATTGCGGTCCGGGTGGCCAGTGGGCAGGAAGCGCTCATCCCCCCACCAGATATCCAGCCGCCGCCAGTCCACCGCGTCCCGGGCCGGTGCGGCCGCCAGTTCCGCCAGCACCGCGGTGCCGATCCCGCCGCCGGTCAGCACGAGTGAGGCGCTGCCCGCCGCCGCCTGGACGTCGACCAGCCGGGTCACCAGCCTGGCCGCGGCCGCTCTGGCGAGCAGGCCGGCGTCATGGTGCAGGAGTACCTCGGGTGTGCTCACGATGAACCGAGCTGGGTCAGGGACTCGGCGTACACCTCGTCCGGGTCGAGCCTGCGCAGTTCCTCCGCCAGCAGTTCGGGGGTGTCACGGCGGTGCAGCGCCACCCGCCGTTCCGGCTGGCCCGGGCGGGACAGGTGGGCCACCCGGCCGTCGTGCCGCCGGAGAGTTATCTCACCGTCGCTGGTGGCAAAGCTGACAACGGTGACACCGGGGCCTGCCGAGGCCTCGTTCGCGACCGGGATTTGCAGCCGGGAGGCCAGCCAGGCGGCCATCAGCTCCGCGCTGGGGTTGCCCTGCTCGGCGCCGACCTTGCCGCTGTGGATCGTGCCGTGTGGCTGGTCGAGCGTGGCCGCGAGCAGGGACCGCCACGGCGTCGCCCGGGTCCAGCTCAGATCGGTGTCGCCGGGCCGGTACGCCGCCGCGAGCGTGGCCAGGCACTGCCGGGGGGCGCTGGCCGCGGCGGCGTCGGTGATCCGGCGCTGCGCCAGCACCCCGATGGGGTCGGCGGCGGGGCTCGCCGGCGGCTCCCCGGGCCACCAGGTGACTACCGGGGTGTCGGGCATCAGCAGCGGGGCGACGACGGAGTCCGCATGCTGGCCGAGCGGACCGTACATGCGCAGCAGCAGCGTCTCACCCGGGCTGGTCTCGCCCACCCGGATTTCAGCGTCCAGCCGTGACGCCGAATCGGGCCGGCGTGTGATCACCACCAGCACCCGGCACGGGTGCTCACGGCCCGCCTCGTTCGCCGCGCGCACCGCATCGTACTGCGCTGACTCGTCGGTCACGATGATCAGCGTGAGCACCATGCCGCTGGCGGGCCCACCGAGCCGGCGCCTGGCCTGCTGAAGCGCGTCGTGGATGGCGCCGGTGCTGGTCTCGGTCAGGTCGATGGTCACCGCGGTCTTTCCTTCCCGCTCACCAGCGGCTGCCTTACAGCCGTCGCCATGCCCGCCCGTCCCTGGCCATCAGCGCGTCCGCGCAGGCCGGCCCGGCCGAGCCGGCCGGGTACTGGTCAGGCTTGGTGTGCTCCGCCCAGAACTGCTCGACCGGGTCCAGCACCCGCCAGGACAGCTCCACCTCCTGATGGCGCGGGAACAGCGGGGGGTCACCGACGAGAACGTCGAGCAGGAGCCGCTCGTAGGCCTCCGGGCTGCTCACCGTGAAGGACTCACCGTAAGCGAAGTCCATGTTCACGTCCCTGACCTCCATCGCCGAGCCGGGCACCTTGGACCCGAACCTGACGGTCACCCCCTCGTCGGGCTGCACCCTGATCACAAGTGCGTTCTGGCCCAGTTCCTGGGTGGCGGTGGCGGTGAAGGGCAGGTGCGGCGCGCGCTGGAACATCAGCGCGATCTCGGTCATCCGGCGGGGCAGCCGCTTGCCGGTCCGCAGGTAGAACGGGACACCCGCCCATCTGCGGGTGTCGACCCCGAGCCGCACCGCGGCGTAGGTCTCGGTGCGCGAGTCCGGGGGAATCCCATCTTCCTCCAGGTAACCGGGGACCTCCACGCCCCCCTGCCAGCCAGCCCCGTACTGGCCCCGGGCCGTACCGGCCGCCAGGTCGTCAGGCAGCCGGATCGCCGAGAGCACCTTCTCCTTCTCGGCCCGCAGCGAGTCAGCGTCGAAGGAGACCGGCTCTTCCATCGCGGTGAGCGCCAGCAACTGGATCAGGTGGTTCTGGATGACGTCCCGGGCCGCCCCGATCCCGTCGTAGTAGCCGGCCCGGCCGCCGATCCCGATGTCCTCGGCCATCGTGATCTGCACGTGGTCCACGTAACCGCGGTTCCAGATCGGCTCATACAGCGTGTTGGCGAACCGCAGCGCCAGGATGTTCTGGACGGTTTCCTTGCCCAGGTAGTGGTCGATGCGGAAGACCGAGTGGTGGGGGAAGACCGAGTTCAGGATCTGATTCAGCTTCCGCGCGCTGGCCAGGTCATGGCCGAACGGCTTTTCCACCACCACCCGCCGCCATGGCCTGTTCCCCCCCTGGTGGGGGCCCGGGGTGGACAGGCCCGAGCGCTTGAGCTGGTTGACCACATCGGGGAAGAACCTGGGCGGCACCGACAGGTAGAAGGCGTAATTGCCACCGGTACCGCGGGCGGCGTCGAGTTCGGCCGTCGTGGCGGCGAGGCGGTCGAACGCAGCGTCGTCAGCGAACTCGCCGGGCACGAACCTGACCCCCTCAGACAGCTGCTGCCAGACGGTGTCGTTGAACGGGGTCCGGGCGTGCTCTTTCACCGCGTCGTAGGTGACCTGCGCGAAGTCCTCGTGTTCCCAGTCCCGGCGGGCGAAGCCGACCAGGGAGAACCCCGGTGGCCGCAGCCCACGGTTGGCCAGGTCGTAGACGGCGGGCATCAGCCTCTTTCCGGCCAGGGCGCCGGTGGCGCCGAACATGACCAGCACGCAGGGGCCAGCGACCCGGGGCAGGCGCCGGTCACGCGGATCGCGCAGCGGGTTCGGCCCCATCGTCTCGCTCACCGCCCGGCTCCGCCCGCACCCGCGGCCGCCAGCAGCTGGCGCAGCCCGGCCGCCCGGTCACGCAGATGAAGCCGCACCGCCGGACGGCCACGCTGCCGCAATGCCCGCAGGTCACCGAGGGCCTGGGCGAGCTGAAGCCGGCCCAGCGTGAACGGCTGCCCAGGAACCGGCAGGTCCCGCTGCACCGCCCCGGTGATCTGCAGGTAGACACCAGTGGGCGGGCCGCCCTTGTGATACTGGCCGGTGGAGTGCAGAAAACGGGGGCCCCAGCCGAAGGTCACCGGGCGGGTGGTCCTGGTGGCCAGTGCGTCCCGGAGCCGGTCCGCCACGTGATCTCCGGTGCGATCGAGATAGGCCATGATCGCCAGATATCCGTCCGCGGGCAGCGACCACAGCACGGCGCCGAGCACACCGGCCAGGTCGGTGGCGCTGGGCAGCACACCCGGCTCAGCGTGCACCTCGACCGCGCCGTCGGTGAAAGCCGGTTCCCCGGCTGGCAGCGGGCCCTGGCCGGCCTCTTCCAGCAGGCGGGTCGTGTTTACCTTGGATTCAGCGACGTTGGGCTGGTCAAAGGGGTTGATGCCGCACACCCGGCCGGCGATCGCGACGGCGTACTCCCAGACCAGGAACTGCGCCCCGAGCGGCCCGGCCACGCTGGTGTCAGCCGGCCCCTTGGGATCGCCGAGGCCGATCAGGTGAACATCGGGCCCGGGTGAGAAGCCGGGCGCATCCTCACCGGCCAGGACCACCGGCAGGATGCCGCGTCCCTGCTTGCCGGTGGATTCCGCGATGAGCTGCTCCGCCCAGTCACCGAAGCCGCTGATACCGGACCCGCAGTCGGCGAGCACCGCCTTGTCGTGCCCGTCCCGCGCGAAACCGCCGAGCACCGCGCCGAGGGCAAGACCCGGATTACGCTCCTGGCTGGCCAGATCCGGGCTCACCTGATCCGCTTCGTCGAGCAACCGCGGCACGTCCACGCCGGCCAGGCCACTGGGGACCAGCCCGAACGCGGTCAGCGCACTGTAGCGCCCACCTACGTCGGGGTCGGCGAGCACCACGTGGTAGCCGGCCGCCTGGGCCGAGCCGGCCAGCGGTGATCCGGGGTCGGTGACCACGACGATCCGCCGGGATATTTCGGCAGCATCCAAGCCCAGGCCCGCGAACGCAGCTTCGTAGACGCGCCGGTGGCTGTCGGTCTCGATGGTGGAGCCGCTCTTGCTGGACACCACGAGCAGGGTCTTGCCCAGCCGGTCACCGAGCACCCGGCCCACCTGGTGCGGGTCGGTGGTGTCCAGCACGGTCAGCGGCCGCCCGGCGGTTCTGGTGATGACCTCCGGGGCAAGTGAGGATCCGCCCATGCCGGCCAGCACCACGTGGTCAAGGCCGGCCGCCCGCGCCCGCTGCGCCAGTTCGGCGATCTCAGCGATCAGCGGCCGGGACACTTGCGGTGCGCGCAGCCAGCCGAGCCGGATCGCCGCCTCGGGCTCGGCGTCCGGGCCCCACAGCCGCGGATCGCCGGCCGCCAGGGCAGCCGGCACACCCTCGGCGGCCAGTTCATCGAGGACCTGCTGCTGTGCCCGGGCGACGGCCGCGCCGTGGGTGGCAACGGCCATGCCCGCGGTCTCCCGGCCCCCCGGAGCGCTCGTCCCGGTGCTCATTGCCCGGCCGCCGCCAGCTGCTGGGCCAGCGAGTCCCGCATCTGCTGCCAGGAGGCGCCGAACTTCTGCACGCCCTCCTGCTCCAGCACCTTGACGACATCGCCGTAGCTGATGCCCAGGCTGCCCAGGTCCGCGAACACCTTCCGGGACGCTTCGTAGGTGCCCCGTACCGTGTCGCCGCGCAGCCTGGCGTGGTCAGCCGTCGCCAGCAGGGTGGCTTCGGGCATCGTGTTCACCGTCTCCGGGGCAACCAGGTCCACGACGTACATGGTGTCGCGGTAGGCCGGGTCCTTGGTGCTGGTCGAGGCCCACAGGGGCCGTTGCGGGTGCGCTCCCGCGCTCCGCAGCGCCGCCCAGCGGCTGGTAGCGAACATCTCCTCGTATATCTCGTAGGCGAGGCGGGCATTGGCGATCGCGGCCTTGCCCCGCAGTTCCGCGGCCGCCGGGGTGCCGAGCTTGTCGAGCCTGCGGTCCACCTCGGTATCGACCCGGCTGACGAAGAACGAGGCCACCGACGTGATGCCGGCCAGATCCCGCCCGGCTGCCGCCGCCTGCTCCAGCCCGGCCATGAACGCGTCGATGACCTGACGGTACCGTTCCAGCGAGAAGATCAGGGTGACGTTGATGCTGATTCCCTCGGACAGGCACTGCGTGATCGCGGGCAGGCCGGCCAGCGTGGCCGGGATCTTGACGTAGGCATTCGGCCGGTCCACCAGCCACCACAGCGCCCTGGCCTCGGCAATGCTCTTGGCGGTGTCCCCGGCCAGGCGCGGATCCACCTCGATCGACACCCGCCCGTCCACGCGCCCGGTCGATTCGTAGACCTCCCGCAGCACATCGCAGGCCCAGCGGATGTCGTAGGTGGTGATCGCCCGCATCGCCTCGTCGGTGCTGACGCCACGCAGCGCCAGGTCACTCACCTGGGCGTCATAGGCGGTGCCGTTGCTCAGCGCATGGGCGAAGATCGTGGGATTCGAGGTCACCCCGGACACGCCGCGGTCACGAACCAGGGCGGCGAGGTTACCCGTGACCAGCCGGTCGCGGCTGATGTCATCCAGCCAGATCGACACACCGGCCGCCGTCAGCTCGGCAAGGGTGCCCGCTGGCTGCTCGTTGCTGTAGGACTGGGACAGGTTCTGGTCTGGCTGGCCGGTCATGACTCCTCGCTCCTTGCGTTCGCCTCGCGCGCGCCGCTCCTTGCCTTTCAGCCGGCGGCGCTGGCCTTGTCCAGGCTCACCCGGGCGGCCGCCACGACCCGCTCCGCCGTGATCCCGAACTTCTCGAACAGCAGCCGGTAGTCGGCGGAGGCACCGAAATGCTCCAGGCTGACGCACTCACCGGCGTCCCCGGCAAAGGCCCGCCAGCCCAGTGCCACCCCCGCTTCGACGCAGACCCGTGCCCGGAGCCGCGACGGCAGTACCTCCTCCTGGTAGGAAGCTTCCTGCGCGGTAAACCATTCCACACATGGCATCGAGACCACCCGGGCGGGTATCGCGTCGCGGGCGAGCAGTTCCCGTGCGGCCAGTGCGACCTGGACTTCGCTGCCGGTGGCGATGAGGATCACCTCCGGTTCGCCACCTGCGGCCTCGGCGAGGATGTACCCGCCCCTGGCGGTGCCCTCCGCACCGGCCCGGCCGTTTCCGGCGCCGGCCCTCCCCGGGTCCCCCCCCCCGGCCCAGG
>OFHK01000440.1_pt1 | contig 12524 bp, 12 predicted proteins | sample 1521951 | NCBI WGS metagenome assembly OFHK01 (sample SAMEA2468436, study PRJEB22500) | soil metagenome | biome: Glassland; feature: Farmland; material: Clay | place: Australia | collected 2013-01-31 | depth 0.55 m
CGTCAGCTCTTGCAATGGGAACACGAGTGGAACAATCAGGTGAGTTCCTACCGCGCACCAGTCGAGCGGGCCGTCGCCACCTTGAAGGCATGGCGGATTCTCTTTACCGACTACCGCAGGCCGCTGAAGACCTTCAAGTCGTCATTCCGCGCCGCAATCGGTCTTTACTTCTTCAAAGAGAGTTTTGCATAACCCTCCCTGGAACTCGGCAATCCTGATGTGGTCACGCTGACCGTGGACGGCAGGAGCCGCACCGGGCTCGGGTCGCAGCCGGTCACGCTGAGTGGCACCCGGTCAGGGACTTCCGGGTAGCGGCGGCGCGGCGATGGCCGCCTGCGGGGTGCCCCGCGAGGTGCGGGCCGGTGAGCGCTGCAGTGCGCCTGCCGGTTCGGCAGGTCATGCCCGGCCCAGGTGACAGCCGGGCGGATGTGCCGCAAGCACGGGATCCGCCAGCTGCTGACCAGGCCGTATTCGCCGGCCACCAGCGGACAGGGCCGTTGCCGGTCCCGCACGCACCACGATCGGCCGCGAATTGCTGCAGCGTGACCGCAGTAGATCATTTGTGCCGGTCAGAAGCTGCTGGCGGCTGTTGAGGGTCACTGCGGGCGGCGGGCACTGCTGTACTTCGGTGCTGTGCGGCAAGGGGTGCGACAGTGGTTGCGATGCCAGTTTGGGCAGTACGCGCAACTGGCGATCGCCGCCGGCTCGCGTCCTCACGGCAACTAATTCTCGGGGTGCGCTGCGTGAGGTCGTTCCCGTGCCAGAGCGGCAGCCCGCCGACCTGGGGAGGTAGCGATGCCAGGGCTGAAGGACAGGCTGACCGACGCTGGATACGGCCTTGGCTGGTCGGTTGTGTGCCGCCTGCCCGAATCGTGGACGCGGAGCGCCTTCAGGTTCGGAGCCGACCTCGCCTGACGGCGCCGGGGCCCGGGGGTCCAGATACTTGAGGGAAACTTGCGCCGGGTGATCGGCGCTGAGGCGCCAGGCGGGCAGCTGCGGGCCCTGTCCAGGCGGGCGATGCGCTCGTACGCGCGGTACTGGCTCGAGGCATTCCGGCTGCCGGTGATGCCGACCGACCGGCTGGTCGCGGGAATGCGCGACACCGGGCATAGCCGGGCCGCGCTCGAGTACCTCGCGGCCGGCCGCGGGGTGGTCTTCGCCCTGCCGCACATGGGCAACTACGACCTAGCAGGCGCCTGGGTTATCGCCAGGGGGCAGGCTCCCTTACCGCCGTGGCGGAGCGGCTGAAGCCGGAGTCGGTTTATGACAGGTTCGTCGCGTTCCGTGCGGGCCTCGGCGTGGAGGTGCTGCCGACCAGCGGCGGGACGAGCAGTGCGTTCGGCGTCCTGGCGCAGCGGCTGCGGCCCGGCAAGCTTGTCTGCCTGATCTGTGACCGCGATGTCACCGGCACCGGCATGGAGGTGGAGTTCTTCGGCGAGATGGCGCGCATGATGAGCGGCGCGGCGCGCTCGCCGTGCAGACCGGCGCGGCGCTGATACCCGTGATCTTGTGGTTCGAGGGTGATCACTGGGGCGTGCACATCCATGAAGAGATACCGGTGCCTGCCGGGGGAGACAGGAAGCAGAAGACGGCGGCGATGATGCAGCAGGTCGCGCACCTGTTCGAGGCGGGAATCAGGGCCCATCCGCAGGACTGGCACATGCTGCAGAAGGTGTTCGTCGCCGACCTCGACCCCGGGCGGTCGCGGCGTGCGGCTAAGAGCCAGTGAGGCAGCGACGCAGGAAGGCAGCGGGCGCTCCTGCCGGGACCCTTCCTGGTTCCAATCTCGCTCCACGCTTAAGGCGTCCCGTGCCAAAGTCGTCGTCGCGGCTATGAGCGAGTGTGCTGGCAATGGTGGCTCTTCCTGCGGTCACGCGAAGTGCGGCGGCGGCCAGGTGAGGCAGGGCCTGATCGGCTGGAATGGAGTGCCCGAGACCGCACACAGGCGGATATGGCTCACGCAGACTTGCTGCCCGGCTCGCCGCTGGGCCGGCAGTTCCTGGCCGGCTATCTCGGCTTCGGGCACGGTCACGCCCTATTCGAACAGCCCGGTCCCGGGCAGGTGCCAGGTACCGCGCCGCTGACCGCTGGCGGAATCCGCCCTCGTGCTCCCCGGCGTCATCGGCGGACGCACGACGTTGCCCCGCACGAGGCCCGCCCGGTTATCAGGACCGCCACGGCGCACGAGGGATGGTGCGGGCTTCTGGATCTCGGCGAGGCCGGGCCGCTGGGCGGACCTGGCGGGCGGCACCTTCTGCTTCGGCTTCAGCGGCGCCAACGAAGCGAGGTGGGCGCTGACCGCGCTGGCGGCACAGGAGCTCCGCCGGGTCGCCGGCGCGCTGGTGCCCTCACCTGCAGCCCGGCGGTGGTGACAGCCGGTGGCACGCGCGAATCACGGTTCCTGGAAGAGGAACGGCTGGCCGGGCCGGCCGTGGAGCAGGCCATCCCGGGACATAATGCGGACAATCCGCGCTGGCCACGCGGAGGGGTCGGCGCCGTCGCCGCGAACGGCAGGGCACCAGGATCGGCGGTTGCTGGTGGTCAGCGCCAGATTTCGCCGCGCAGACCTGGAGCACCGGAGCGTTGGGTGACCTCCCCGCCCGCCGCGCCAATGACGGCATCAGCGGCTGCACGCACACCAACGGCCAGCCCTGGGCTCGGCAGCGTGATGCCGCGGGCGGCCGGCTCGGCCTCTCATCTGGCGCGTCTGACCGGTCAGGGATGCCTGCCGGAGCTCTCGGAGCTTCTGGTGTGCCCCGGCTCCACCGAACCCGGGGCACATTAGAGCCTCCGGACACGCCGAGGCGTTTCACATCAGTAGATGTGCCGGGCCGTTGGTGAGATGTGGGAGTGACCGCAGTGACGCCACAGGCCCGGGCGGCGTGGGACTTCCACGTCCAGCGGGAGTGCACTTTCCGGCAGGCGCAGTCGCGCTCGTCCTGGGCATAAGCTGGGCCGTGAAGGCGAACGTCGGCGAGAGCGTCCCCGCCTGGGTTTCATGGGAGGGCACCGTGCCGCTCTCTGAGCATGAGCGGCGCCAGCTCGAGCAGATCGAGCAGGCGCTCCGCGCCGGTGATCCGCGGTTTGCTGACGCGGTACGCGCGGCCGACCCGCGGGTGCATTACAGGCGCCGACTCATCGGGGCGGCGCTCGGGTTCCTGATCGGCGTCGGGCTGCTGCTCGCCGGGGTCGTGGTCAATGTCATCCTGATCGCCGTGGCGGGCTTTGTGGTCATGGTCGCCTGCAGCCTGTGGGCGGTGACCAGCTACCGACGCATGACCGGCAGCGCCCCCGGACGCGTCCCCGTCCAGGCCAGGGGCTCTGGCAAGAAGCGGCACGCGGCCACGGGCCGGCGAGCTGGCAAACAGGCGGGATCGGGGCTGATGGGGCGGCTGGAGGAGCGCTGGCGGCGCCGCCAGGAGGGCGACCGCTGACTCCAGGCTGCCCGCTGCCGTCCCTCTCGCCCCTGGCGCGGCGGCGCACCCGTTCTTCAGGGAAGCAGCCCCCGATCGTCTTGCACCGCTTCCGCATCCCGGTGCTTACCCGGCTCGGTGACGCCGCAGCCCGCTCTCATCAGCGGCAGGCTGCACATCCGCGTACGGCACCTGGGGGATAAAACCGGAATCCACCTGGCTTGGAGAGGGCTTGCCCACCTTGCCTGAGTCCTTGGATCACCCAGTGATCCATCCCCTTGACCTGGACAGGGGCGGTCTGGATGGATTGTGACCGGCCCTTCGGCCTCCGGGGCCCGCTCCGCCACGCGCCCGCCCGGGGTCGCCGGGGGCATCCCGGTCACTGAGGTTGGTGCCCGTTTTGCGGCTACTCGCCGGTGCGGTCGTAGATCATGACCTGCGATGCGTTGTCCTTGATCCAGTACACGTCGTTCACGCACGCCTGCTTGATCACGTAGGCCTGCCCCGACCAGGCGACAACCCGGCTGCTGGCGGTCTCAAGGTGCCAGTAATACTCGCCCTCGGCGTTCTTCAGGATCTTGAACTCAGGTTCTCGCGCCATGATCGGCTCCCCGGAGGATCCGGCCGTTGCTGGCCCGCTCCCTGAGATGGTCCCACCAGGCGCCCGGCCGCGCCGGGCCGACGTGGCGCGGGCCGCCGCCCGGCCGCGCGAACGCATCGTCCTTGCCGATGCGTCAGCCGATGACCTGCACGTTTTCCGCCTGGGGTCCCTTCTGGCCCTGCGTGATGTCGAACTCGACCTTCTGCCCCTCCTCCAGGCTGCGGTAGCCGCCAGCGGTGATCGCGCTGAAGTGCACGAACACATCCTGCCCGCCCTCGACCGCGATGAAGCCGTAGCCCTTATCGCCGTTGAACCACTTCACAGTGCCCTGCGCCATCTTGACCTTCTTCGGTGTGGCTGCGTCCCCCGCCATGGCCGTGAGGGTCCGCGCTCCCCACGGTTGCTCTGGCCAGCCTGCCACGGAACGCGCGGGGGTGTAAGCCGTAGCACGCGGCCGTGGTTCCCGGCTCCGACCTGGCCCGCCAGCGAGAGGTTGCCGGCGCCTTCCTCGCCGCCTCGCGCGGCCGGCCGCACGCTAGTGCTAATGTGCGCGTGCAGGCCGCAAACGCGCACCGATGCTCCCACCGGTCACGATCGGGCCGCCTGGCTGGCTCAGCGATCGAGAGGCCCAACGGACGCCAGGAACCAGGCCAGTGATCTTGAGTACGTGCACCCACTCGGCCGGCCACGGAATGTCCCGATCTGGGCGCCCCTAGCTTCCTGACACCGAGCAGCTGCTGGCGCGCGGATCAGGCGGATACGGCTCGTCAAGCGGTGGGAGCGCCGGCCACAGAGCGTGGCGTAGATAGCGGCCGGTTCCCGAGGTCTTCCGGTGCCGGATCGATGCTCTTATGTTTCCCCGGTCCCGGCAGCGGGCAAGGTCGATGGCTAGCCACCAGCCGGTCTGGGACCGCAATGCCCGGGCCGTCCGCTTAAGCGAGGCATGCCAATGAGCGAACAGAGCGGAACGCACGGGCCGGCGGAGGATGACGCGATCAAGCGCCAGGACCGGAGCGAGTTGCAGGCGCACGGCGAGGAATGGCCGGAGCCCGAGTCGCCGGGCGAGGACGCGACCTGGGCCCCGGAGGGCAGGTTCGCCGGAACACCGCCGGGGGTGGACTGGGAGGGCATCGAGCTGCGCAGCGATCTGGCCCGTCACCTGGACCGTGCTGCGTTCCCGGCGACCCGGGCGCATCTGCTCCAGACCCTGGCGGCGCACCAGGGGGAGCAGCGGCTGCTGGACCTGGTGTCGTCGCTCCCGGACGGCGCCACGTTCGCCAGCCTGGGCGAGCTGCTCCGGGCGCTGGGGCTGCCCATGGAAGAGCGCCCGGCCTGAGTCGCAGCCCCGGCCCGCGGTGAGCAGGCTGCGCGACCATTAGCTCACCCGGCCACCCGGGGTGAGCTCACCTGGCCGCGCGGCGGCCGCATGCCGGTGTGCCTGCCGGAGCACGCAGTCCTCAGCGCGTAGGTGGAGCTACCGGCTACTGACCTGCCAGAGAAACGGTGGCTGGCGGCCGCGGCCTGGCTTGGGCCCCGGCCGGCGCGCCGATGGTGACCTCAGTGGGTGGGCGGCGCTGCGGCTGGAGGATGCGGACGATGGCACGCGCGTCGCGGTGGCCTGGTCGCTGGAGATGCGCAGCGCACCGCTGCGGGTTGCTGCGCGCATGGCGTACCCGCTGATGTGCTGGGGTCACGATCGCGTGGTCGACATGGCGGTCTCCGGGTTCCGGCGACGAGCGCTACCTGACACTGCTTCGGCGGAGGCGCCGGGAACAGACGGCGGACGGCTGCCGCGGGACCCCGGACTCTCGGCCGCCCCCGGCACGGCCAGGTGAGGCGTTCGCAGCTGCCCGCGCTCACCCGGCCAGCGCGACCTCGTGCCATACCCCGCCGTTCAGGTTGAGGCTGTTCCCGTGGGCCTGACCCGGGGCGGTGTCGCCGGTGTAGGTGTTCAGCGGATGCCCGTTGTAGGTAGCCTGCGCGTCCGGTGGAGCGCAGGCATGTCTTGTTGCCGCTCCAGTGGAACAGGCCGGGCGCTACGGCGAGGTGTCCCTCGCGCCAGCCAGCCGGCCTGGCTATGGAGGTCATGGCTCATGCCGAAGGCGTCGTGGATGACAATGACCCCCGGCCAGGGCTGCGCAGATGGGAAAGCGGCTGCGCAGATGGGAGAATGGCAGCGTTCACCAGATCTGGGCGCGCCGCGCCTGCCTGCCGCCCTGGACCCCGGCGGCGCATCACCAGCCCGGTCATGATGTGCCCTCCCAGGAGTCCCACAAATGCGAGCATCCGAAGCAGCAACGGCCGTGACCCGGCAGCTCCAGCTAGCTCCCGCATCGTCTGCACCGCGGCGCGGCAGCGAGTACGCAGAGCTGTCCCGGCAGATCAAGGAGGCGGGGCTGCTGGAGCGGCGCCGGGGGTACTACGCCTGGAAGATCGCGGTCACCGCCGGGCTGCTGGCGGCCGGATGGGCACTCTTCATCGTGGCGGGCGACTCGTGGTGGCAGCTGGCGGTGGCCGCGTTCCTGGCAGTGGTCTTCACTCAGATCGGGTTCCTGGGCCATGACGCCGGGCACCGGCAGATATCCGGCTCCCGGCGGGCCAGCTATGTCCTTGGCGTCCTGCTCGGTAACCTGGGCATCGGGCTGAGCTACGGCTGGTGGGTCGGTAAGCACAACCGCCACCATGCGCACCCCAACACCGAAGGCGCGGATCCTGATATCGCCGTCGGCGCGCTGGCGTTCACCGCCGCGCAGGCGCGCGCTAGCCGGGGCGTGGCCCGGCTGGTGTTCCGCTACCAGGCGTACCTGTTCTTCCCGCTGCTGCTCGGCGAAGCGGTCAGCCTGCACGTCGCGAGCATCAGCGCGCTGACGATCCGGCCCGCGCGCCGCCGGTCGTGGGAGGTGGTACTGCTTGGCGTTCATGTCTTCGGCTACCTCGCCGTCGTGGTCCTGGTGCTCTCACCGGTCAAGGCGGTGGTGTTCATCGTGGTGCAGCAGGGCCTGTTCGGCCTGTACCTGGGGTGCTCCTTCGCCCCCAATCACAAGGGCATGCCCATTCTGGGCGCCGCCGACCAGAGCGACTTCCTGCGCCGTCAGGTGCTCACCTCCCGCAATGTGCGCGGCGGCTGGCTGACTGACCTCGCCCTGGGCAGCCTGAACTACCAGATCGAGCACCACCTGTTCCCCTCCATGCCCCGCCCCAACCTGCGCCGCGCCCAGCCCTTGATCGCAGCGTTCTGCCAGCAGCAAGGCCTGCCTTACTGTCAGAGCAGCCTGGCCGGTTCCTACGCCCAGGCGTTGCGCCACCTCACTGCCGTCGGGAGGCTGGCTCACCCGGGCACTGTGACCTGACCGGCAGCCCGGCGGCAGATTCCCGGCCGTGGACGTAGTCCAGGCAGGGGCATGATCTCATCGAGGCCGGACGGGGCCGAGCGCGAGGAGGTGCCGGTGAACGGTTTCTCGCTCACCTACGAGGGTTTCGATCCGGCCGGGGAGGGGCTGCGTGAGGCGGTGACCTCGACGGGCAATGGTTTCCTGTGCGCGCGGGGCGCTGCGGAGTGGGAGGACGCCGACGGCGTGCACTACCCAGGCACGTATGCGCATGGTGTCTACAACCGCGAGACGACGATCCTCGGCGGTCGTCCGGTGCTCAACGAGGACCTGGTGAACCTGCCGAACTGGCTGGTGCTCAAGCTGCGCATCGAGGGCGGGGACGCGTTCCGGCTCGGCGATGTGGATTTGCTCGACTATCGCCACGAGTTCGACATCCGCAACGCGATGGTCATCCGCGAGCTGCGCTTCCGCGACCGGGCCGGCCGTGAGACGAGGCTGCGCAGCCGGCGGTTCGTGAGCATGGCCGACGTGCACCACGGCGGTATCGAGTGGACGCTCACGCCGGAGAACTGGTCGGGCCGCGTCGAGGTTGTGTCCGCGCTCGACGGGCGTGTCGCCAACATCGGCGTGGCACGCTACGGGCAGCTCGAGGGCCGGCACCTGGATCCGGTGGGCCCGAGGACGTTTGGGTCCGAGGTGATCGCGTTGAAGGTCCAGACGCGGCAATCGAACCTGTACATCAGTCAGGCGGCGCGCACCCGCGTCTTCGACGGCCGCGGACCGCTTGCCGTCGAACGCGGTCTCTACCAGATGGAGGACTACATCCAGCAGGTCCTTGGGTTCGACGTCGGGCAGGGGGCGGCGGTGCGGGTCGAGAAGATGGTGGCCTTCTACACCTCGCGTGACCGCGCGATCAGCGACACGCTGGTCAAGGCGGGGACGTCGGCGCTGCGGTACGCCGACTTCGGCGAGGCGTCCGAGCGCCACGCCTCGGCCTGGGACGAGCTGTGGCACGAGTGCGACGTGCATGTGCCCGGCGACGACCGGGTCCAGCTCCTGCTGCGGCTGCATATCTGCCACATCCTCCAGGTCTGCTGCCGCAACACGGCGGACCGGGACGCCGGGGTACCCGCCCGCGGCCTCAACGGCGAGGCGTACCGGGGTCATGTGTTCTGGGACGAGCTGTACGTCTATCCGTTCCTGAACTTCCGCATGCCGGAGGTGACGCGGGAGCTGCTGCTGTACCGCTATCGCCGCCTTGGCGCGGCGCGCACCGCGGCCAAGGAGGCGGGGTTCCGCGGCGCGATGTTCCCCTGGCAGAGCGGCAGCGAGGGCACGGAGGAGACCCAGAGCGTCCACCTCAACCCGCTCTCGGGCCGCTGGGAGCCCGACCTGAGCCGCAACCAGCGTCACGTCAACGCGGCGATCTTCTACAACATCTGGCACTACTTCCAAGCCACCCAGGATCTGGCGTTCATGCGCGACCACGGCGCGGAGATGATGCTGGAGATCGCGCGCTTCTGGGCCTCCATCGCGCACTTCAACCCCGAGCGGGACCGCTACGAGATCCACGGGGTGATGGGCCCGGACGAGTTCCACGAGAAGTATCCCGGCGCCGAGGAGGGCGGTCTGCGCAACAACGCCTACACCAACGTCATGGTGGCCTGGCTGTGCGGTGTGGCGCAGGACGTTCTCTCGCTGCTGCCGGCGACGCGGGCCGCAGCGCTGCGCGACAGGCTCGGCCTTGACGCCGGGGAGCTGCGCACGTGGGAGAACATGAGCCGCCGGATGTTCGTCCCGTTCCACGGTGACGGCATCATCAGCCAGTTCGAGGGCTATGAGGAGCTCCAGGAGCTCGACTGGGGCACCTACCGCGCGAAATACGGCAACATCCAGCGGCTCGATCGGATACTGCGCGCCGAGGGCGACGACCCCAACCGCTACAAGGTGGCAAAGCAGGCCGACATGGTGATGCTGTTCTTCCTGTTCTCCAGCGGCGAGCTGCGGCAGCTGTTCGGGCGGCTGGGCTACAGCTACGGCTCGGACACGGCGCGCAAGAACATCGCCTACTACGACCGGCGCACCTCACACGGCTCGACGCTGAGCTTCATCGTGCACGCGGGGGTCTGGGCGGCGCTGGACCCGGAGAGCTCGTGGCAGCGGTTCCTCGTTGCCCTGGAGAGCGACGTCGGCGACGTCCAGGGTGGGACCACGAAGGAGGGCATCCACATGGGCGTCATGTCCGGGACGCTCGACCTCGTCCAGCGCAGCTACACGGGCACGCACATCCGCGACGGCGTCCTGTACTTCGACCCCAGGCTCACCGGCCAGCTCGACGGGTTGTCGTTCTCGATGCAGTTTCAGGGGACCCCGATCCTGGTGACGTTCGCCGATGGGCGGCTCACCGTGGCCGCCCATCGGGAGGGTGCGAGCCCGCCGGTCAAGGTTGCCGTCGGCGACGAGGTGCGCGAGCTACGTGCCGGGGACCGGTGCACGTTCGAGCCCCAGCCGGACCCGAGTCCCAAGCAGCAGGTCCAGGGCTGAAGGAGGACCCGTGCCGGCACGGTTCCAGGCAGCGATCTTCGACGTCGACGGCGTGCTCGTCGACTCACCCCACCAGAAGGCGTGGCGTGAGTCGCTGCGCGAGCTGATGGAGGGGCAGTGGAGCGGCATCCGCGGCCAGACGACATGGTCGCCCGGGGCGTTTACACCGCAGGTCTACCAGGAGCAGATGTCGGGTAAGCCGCGGATGAGCGGCGCGCGGGCGGCCCTGGAGCACTTCGGGGTGCCCGATGCCGATGCTCGCGCCGGGCAGTACGCCGCGCGCAAGCAGGCGATGGTGGTCCGGCTCATCGAGGCCGGCGACTTCACCGCCTATCCCGACGCGCTGCGGTTCATCATCGCCGTAAAGGACGCCGGGATCGCGGTGGCGGCCGCGTCGTCGTCGAAGAACGCGAACCTGTTCCTGCGCCGGATCCGGCTGGACACCTTCGCCCGCGAGCACGGCATCTCCTCGCCGTCCCTGCGGCCCGGCCTGACGCTCCTGGACTTCTTCGACGCCGACGTCTCGGGCCGCGACTTCACCCACGGCAAGCCCCACCCCGAGATGTTCCTCACCGCGGCCCACGAGCTCGGGACCGCGCCTGAAGCCGCGATCGTCCTGGAGGACGCCGCCGCTGGCATCGAGGCGGCCAAGGCCGGCGGCATGGCCGCAATCGGCATCGCGCGGGCACACGACGCGGACCTCCTGTCCGCCGCCGGGGCCGACATCGTCGTCACCACCCTCGACGAGGTCGACCTGGCCGCCCTGTCCGACGGGCAGCTGGCCACGAAGAGATGATGACCCCGCTGGGCGGCGGTCCCGCTCGTGGACGGCTCCATCCCATCAGCCGCCGTTGCGGGCTTCCAGCAGATCATGCCTGCCGAGATGCTCGCCCGCCGGGTTGACATCACCTATGCGGCCGGCGGCGGGCGCACCATCTCGGGGAGAACCGCCAAGCAGGTTGAGGCGCCCGCCCGCAGCACGGGCGGCGACGCCGGCTGAACAGGCTGCCCACGCCACAGCAGTGGCTAGCATTCGCGGGACACAGCCACCGGGCACCCCAACATCCATCGCGGCATTAGGTGGGTGATCTTCGATCAGCGACAGCCCTTCGGGCCACATAATGATCGATCCGGAGCCCCTCACTAGACGCCCGTCTCAGGCAAGCCGGCGGTACCGAACGGCGGCAGTGCGCACCTCGCTCAGGTCGAAGGCCGATCTAGTAGCCAACTGCGACCTGGCAGTCCGCCGATACCGCCCTACCCTGTGGGGTGCCAGAAGTCGGCCCGACCTGTGAGCTGCAGTGATGGCCAGGGTCGGCCGTAGGGCATCATGATCAGCCGTGTCCCTCCGCCTGCTTTATCTCATCTTCGTCCGGCTCTGCGGCTGGCTGGTCCTGCTCGGTCGGTCGTCGGCCTCCAAGGATGCCGAACTGCTCGTATTGCGTCATGAGGCCGCCGTGCTGCGCCGCGCCAATCCCCGGCCCCGGCTGGACTGGGCTGACCGCGCAGTCCTCGCCGTGCTGATCCGTTTCCTGCCGGGAAGGCTGCGGCTGCACCGGCTGGTCACCCCCGGCACCGTCCTTCGGTGGCACCGCCGCCTGGTAACCCGGAAGTGGACCTGCCCGAACCGGACGGGGCGGCCGCCGGTCAGCGCCGAGATCACCGCGCTGACCGGCCGGCTCGCCACCGAGAACCATGGCTGGGGATACCAGCGGATCCGGGGCGAGCTGGTCAAGCTCGGCCACCGGGCTGGCGCATCCACGATCCGCCGGGTCCTCAAGTCCCTGAAGATCCCCCCGGCGCCGAAACGGCACACCGGCACGACCTGGCGGCAGTTCCTGCACGCCCAGGCACCGACGATGCTCGCCGCCGACTTCTTTCACGTGGACTGCGCGGTGACCCTCCAGCGCCTGTACTGCCTATTTGTCATCGAGGTCGGCAGCCGCTACGTGCACGTCCCCGGGGTCACCGCGCACCCGGACGGGCCGTGGACTGGGCAGCAGATCCGCAATCTCCTGATGGACCCCGGTGTTCGTGCCGCGGACTTCCGGTTCCTGGTCCGTGACCGGGCGGGGCAGTTCACCACGTCCTTCGACGCGGTCTTGACCGACGCCGGTATCGAAACCCTGAAGATCCCACCGCAAAGCCCCCGCGCCAACGCCTACGCGGAAAAGGTTCGTGCTCACCGCCAGGACGGAGGTCACCGACCGGATGATGATCTTCGGCCAGCGACATCTGCGGACGGTCCTGGCACAGTACGCGGCACACCACAACGGACGGCGACCCCATCGCAGCCGCCACCTCCACCCACCCCGGCCAGACCACCCCGCCGCCAACCTCTCCCACAAGCAGATCAAGCGCCGGCCCGTCCTCGGCGGCCTCATCAACGAATACGAGCGCGCCGCATAGAAGCCCAGGTCAAGACCGGTGGCCGAGTTCTGGAACCCCACAGGCTCACGGACCGGTGCGTCAACCTGCTCGGCGTCTCCGCCGCCGGGGTGATGCTGGCCTCCCCGGCGGGCAGCCTGGGGCTGGTGGCCTCCTCCAGCGAGGCGATGCGCCTGCTGGAGCTGTTCGAGCTTCAGCAGCAGGAAGGCCCTTGCATGGATGCTTTCCGCACCGGCGAGCGCGTCG
>OFHK01000441.1_pt1 | contig 12510 bp, 10 predicted proteins | sample 1521951 | NCBI WGS metagenome assembly OFHK01 (sample SAMEA2468436, study PRJEB22500) | soil metagenome | biome: Glassland; feature: Farmland; material: Clay | place: Australia | collected 2013-01-31 | depth 0.55 m
TAGCGTATGTGTCCCCGTCCCGCCGTTGCGGCGTTACCCATCCTGGCTCACGCGCAACAGGCGCCACAGCGGCTAACTGCCGGGGCTCCTGACCAGGGCTCGCGTCACGGCGGTGAGCAGTTGCTGCGGCATCGTGGTGTAGTCGAACGCGCCGTGCCGCAACGCCTCCGCCGCACCTTCCTGCCCGTCCGGACGGGTGTAGATGAGGAAAGGCGCCACCTGGCCGTCCTTTCTCAGCCGGGCAAGCAGCGTGTCCCCGCCGTGCGGATCGGTCTCGGCATGCCCGCTCACCGGATGGCCCATGTCCGAGATGATCAGGTCGTAACGGTGCTGGGCGGCCATCCGCTGCGCATCCTCGGTGGTCTCCGCGGTGTCGACATGCATGCCGAGCGCTTCGAACACCTGCCGCTCGAACAGGTCGTTGCCCGGATTATCGTCCACCCACAGGACACGCGAGCCCTGCATCTTGCGTTGCTCACCGCGGCCCGGGACAGCGGCGGCGAGGCCGCGCGAGTCGGCCGTCGTTTCGTGGAGTGCGCCGCTAGCGGATGCGCGGGTCGCCGTCGCAGCGCCCAGCGCGGCCGCCGCCCGGACCGCGCGGTTCGCTGACACGCTGACGCCGCCAGGCCCGGAGAAGCTGAACGAACCGAGGTGGCCGAAGAAGTCCGCAAGCTGGGTGCGGAACAGCAGGAGAACGGCTACCACCACGGCTGGCCAGACGATGGCCCCGATCAGCTGAGCAACGGCGGCGATGAACCCGTTGGCCCCACTGGTCGCCATTCCATGGCCTCCGCTCCGCGTGAGCACACCGATCGCCGGCCCGCTGCAACCACTGGCCTGCCAGGAAAACAGCCATATGGAGCCTGGTTTCAGGCATGACGGTACCAGCCGCCATTAGAGTCGGTCAGGTGAGCGGAAGGGCGGTCCTGGTCACCGGCGCGGCCAGGGGGATCGGCCGCGCGATCGCGGAAGCGTTCGCGCAGCGGGGCGACCGGGTCGCTGTCCACCATGGCCGCTCGGCCGCGCTGGCCGCTGAGGTGCTGGCCGGGCTGCCCGGCAGCGGGCATTGCCTGGTGCAGGCAGATCTGGCTGATCCGCAGGCGGTGCGCCGGATGGTGGACCAGGCCAGTGAGGCCCTTGGCGGCCTGGATGTCCTGGTGAACAACGCTGGCGTGTTCACCCCGCACCCGATTACCGGGGTGTCGTACGAGCGGTGGCAGGCGGCCTGGCAGGCGACGCTCGCCGTCAACCTGGTCGGCGCCGCGAATGTGACCTGGTGCGCGGTCCAGCACATGATCCCCCGCGACGGCGGCCGGATCATCAATGTCTCCTCCCGGGGCGCTTTCCGCGGCGAGCCAGGCCAGCCCGCCTACGGGGCGAGCAAGGCAGGGCTGAACGCGTTCGGCCAGTCGCTGGCCCGGGCTCTGGCGCCGCACGGGATCGCGGTCGCCACGGTGGCACCGGGCTATGTGGACACGGACATGGCGGCCCGGCAGCTGGCCGGGCCATCAGGCGACGAGATCCGCGCCCAGAGCCCGTTCGGCCGGGTCGCCCGCGCAGATGAGGTCGCGGCGGCCGTGCTGTACCTGGCATCCCCGGAGGCCGAGTGGGCCAGTGGCACCATCCTGGATCTCAACGGGGCCTCCTACCTGCGGTAGCGCACAGCGGCGCCAGCCCGGGGTGCGGCCGGTCACCGGGCATCACCAGTCCATCAGGGTTTCGCAGGCAGGATCGGCTTCCTTCGTTGACCCTCTCTTTGGGTGCTCTTAACGTGGCTGGTGATGTGCTGGGCGTCATGCATGGCAGGTCCGATGTATCCGCCCTAGCCGGGGGAATCCAGTCGGAGCGAGAGTTCGGCGAGTATCTGCGCCAGTCGCTCAGGGCTGCGGCGGAGTCGATCGAGCCGGCCGGGGATGGCCTGGAGCGGATCCGTGCCAGGCTGGGGCAGCGCTGGCAGCCACTCGGATGGCGGGGGGTTCAGCCGGCTTACGGTGGGGATGTTTAAGGCTTCAGAGCTACCGCGCCAGGCTGGGCTTGGCTGGGGCGCTGCGGAGGGAGCCGATGGTGGCGGGCGCAGGCGAACCACAAGCCGCAAGGGGGACGTTGCCACACAGCCAAGCGGGCAGGCATGCGGGGACCGGCGAACCGGCGGAGCAGGGCTTCGACTTCGCCGGGCCGTTCGAGGTCGACCTTGGCCGTGCGGCCATCATCGCGGAGGTGCTGCGCGATTACGGGTACCTGCTCTGCACCGCCGACATGGTGACCGCGGAGCTGGCCAAACCAGATCGTGAGCGCACCAGCATCGGCCGGTTCGCCGCCGACGCGCTGGAGAAGGCCGGCTGGCGGCCCTGAGCTTCCGGCTGGCGGCCCTGAGCGTTCAGAGAGCGGCCACCTGTGCCAGCCGGCGCCTGGTGCGTGCCAGCGGACCGCTCTTCATCTCCGTGCGCCAGGCAGGAAACTCCTCGCCGGATTTCTGCTTCTGGCGGCCCGCGGATTCATACACCACGTAACCGCCCTTGAGGATGCTGAACGCGGACTTGAGCTGGCCCAGCTTGTCGAACTGGGCAGTCGCCGGGGCCAGCGGATCGAACCATGACGGCGTCACGAAATTGGAAACCGAGACACCGCTGACCGGGTAAGTGGGGGCTTCGACCGGATCGCACACCTCGAAGCTGTAGGCCGATCCCTTGCCGTCATTGGCCCACAGATTGCAGTTGGGTCGACGAACATCTCAAGCACCTCGTGGGACAGTACGCTGGAAACGCTCCAGTCGCCGGTCGTCACCTTCCCGCCGTTGTCGAGTTCCGGTCCTGCTGCCACCACGTGCCGCCGCCGTCCGGGGCGGTGCCGCCGGACGGCACGCCCGGTGAGTCCGGCTTCGACTTCACCCGCTTCGGCGTCCGGGTCCCCGCCGTCCTGGTCTCGCCGCTGATCCCGGCCGGCACAGTCTTCCGGGTCGCGGCCGGCGCGATGCCGCTCGATCACACCTCGGTCCTGAAGACCGTGGAGATGCGATGGGGGCTGCCGGCGCTCACCAGGCGGGACGCCGCCGCCCCCGGCGTCGGCGATGCGCTCACCCTGCAGACGCCGCGGACCGGCGACCCGCTGGCCGGCGTTGCCGTCCCGGTGTCGGGCGGCCCCAATCCCGCTGCCGCCGAGGTTTCCCACATCCATCAGATCAACGCCCAGCTGACCGCTCAGCTGCCGGTCCCCGCCGAGCGGCTGCGCACGGCGCCCGTCCTGCCCGCGCTGCGGACACCGGCCGATTATGACGAATACACCAGTTCCCGCACCGCCACCTGGAAGGCCGCGCGCGGGCCGGGAACGGCGGCGCCCAGGTAAGCCGGGTCCGGGGGCAAGCCGGTTCGTCATTCACGGACATGCCGCCGGGAGGATCACCCTGCGTGGGTGAGGCGGCACGCCGTCCAGCCGCGTTTCATCGGTAGCGCCTGCGTCCATGGACGCGCTGAGGTCAGGGGATCCGGGGAGACGCAATGAGTGACAGCTTCGACGTGATCATGGCCGCCTACCCGTCCATCGAGCCGGCCAGGCAGGACTTCGACGCGCTCGTGCAGCTTGTCAAGGACAAGACGGTCACCTCCGAGGGCGTGATCCTCGTCGAGCATGCTGCCGATGGCCAGGTGAGCGTGACCCAGACCGGCGATCACCTGGGCCGCAAGGGCCTGGGCTGGGGCGGCGGCGTCGGGCTGGTGGTCGGCCTGTTCTCACCGCCGCTGCTGGCTTCTGTCGCCGTGGCCGGCGCGGCCGGTGGCCTGGTCGGCAAGTTCACCAAGCACAAGGCCGACAGCGGCATCGGGAAGGGCCTGGGTGACAAGCTCCCGCCGGGCGCCGCGGCGGTCATCGCCATGGTGGATGACGATGACCGGCTGGCCGCCGAGCAGGCGCTCGTCGGCTCGCTGGCGAAGTCGGTCGCGCCAATGGGCAAGGCGGGCGTACGGGGGCTCAGGGACGCCCTGGCGGAGGCGGCGGGCAAGTTCAGCCCAGACCGGACCGTGCTGCCGATTCCCGACCGTAACTTCGGCGGAACGATGGGCCGCACGGTCGACCAGTCGGTCCCTGACTGGACGATGATCCCCGGGCCGAAGGCGCCCGAGGATGCCCCGAACGTGCTCATCGTCCTCATCGACGATGCCGGGTTCGGCAACCCCGACACGTTCGGCGGCCCGATCTCCACCCCCAGCCTCACCCGGGTGCAGCAGATGGGGCTCACCTACAACCGCTTCCACGTGACGGCGGTGTGCTCGCCGACCCGCGCCGCGATGCTCACCGGCCGCAACCACCACCGGGTGGGCTTCGGTTCCATCGCCGAGTACCCCGGCCCGTTCCCCGGGTACACCGCCGCACGGCCCCGCAGTTGCACCGCCCTGCCGCGCATCCTGCGCGAGAACGGCTATGTCACCGGCGGGTTCGGCAAGTGGCACCTCACCCCCGACAACGTCCAGGGTGCCGCAGGCCCGTTCGACCACTGGCCGCAGTCGTGGGGATTCGACCACTGGTGGGGGTTCCTGAGCGGGGCGGCCGGCCAGTACGACCCGATCATCACCCAGGACAACTCGGTGCTCGGCGTCCCGGAAGGCAAGGATGGCCAGCCCTACTACTTGCCGGACGACCTCACCGACAAGGCGGTCGAGTGGCTGCATGGCGTGCGGGCGCAAGACGCCACCAGGCCGTGGTTCATGTACTACTCCACCGGCTGCGCGCATGCGCCGCACCACGTGGCGAAGGCGTGGGCCGGCAAGTACCAGGGCAAGTTCGACGGCGGCTGGGACAAGCTCCGTGAGCAGACCTTCGAGCGACAGAAAAGGCTCGGGATCATCCCGCCGGACACCGAACTGACCAAACGGCCGGACCTGTTCCCCGCCTGGGACTCCCTGTCTGTTGCCCAGAAGAGGCTGTACACCCGGCAGATGGAGGTCTTCGCGGGCTACTCCGAGAACGCCGACTGGAACGTGGGCCGGCTGCTGGATGCCATCGAGGAGATGGGCGATCTCGGCAACACGCTCATCTTCTATATCTGGGGTGACAACGGCGCCAGCATGGAGGGCACGATCACCGGCTCGTTCAACGAGACGACCTTCCTCAACGGCCTGGTGCTCGACGCCGACCAGCAACTGCAGCTCATCGACGACTACGGCGGCATCGAGGCCCTGGGCGGCGACCACACCGCCCCGCACTACGCCGCAGCCTGGGCCCACGCCGGCAACACGCCGTTCCAGTGGGGCAAGCAGATGGCCAGCCACCTGGGCGGGTCGCGCGATCCGATGGTTATCGCCTGGCCGGACCGGATCAAGGCGAGCCGCGAGTTGCGCACGCAGTTCACCCACTGCATCGACATCGCCCCGACCATCCTGGCGGCCGTCGGGCTGCCCGAGCCGGAGACCGTCGACGGGATCGGCCAGGAGCCAATGGACGGCACCAGCTTCCTGCACACCTTCGGCGACGCGAACGCCGAGGAACGGCACACCGTGCAGTACTTCGAGATGTTCGGCAGCCGCGCCATCTACTCCAGCGGCTGGTGGGCCTGCACGAAACTGGACAAGGCTCCCTGGGACCTCTCCCCGGAGACGATCAAGAGATTCGCTCCCGGGGCGTATGACCCGGAGCAGGATGTCTGGGAGCTGTACTACCTGCCCGACGACTTCTCCCAGGCTCACGACCTGGCGGCTCAGCGCCCAGACAAGCTCAGGGAACTGCAGGAACTGTGGTGGGCCGAGGCTGAGCGCAACCGGGTGCTGCCGCTGCTCGGAGGCCTCTCGCTATTCTTCGGCATCCTGCCACCGCTGCCCACCATCACCCGCTTCACCTTCGCCGGGGATGTCCAGAATGTGCAGCGCGGCATAGTGCCACGCATCTTCGGCCGCTCCTATGCCATCGAGGCCGAGCTCATCGTCCCGGAAACCGGCGCGGAGGGTGTCGTCGTCGCCAACGCCGACTTCATCGGCGGGTTCGGGCTGTGGGTCGACGGCGACGGGAGGCTTAACCACACCTACTCGTTCCTCGGCGTGGAGACGTACAAGCAGGTGTCCACGGAGAAGATCCCAGCGGGTGAGGTGACGGTGAAGATGCTGTTCGACGCGGACAAGCCCCAGCCCGGCACCGGCGGCACCGTCACGCTGTGGGCCAACGGCAGACTGATCGGCGAGGGCAAGATGCCCCACACCGTGCCGGTCGGGTTCTCGACCTACGCCGGCATGGACATCGGCCGAGACAATGGCCTGGTCGTCGACCGCGCCTACGAGGACAGGGCGCCCTACGCCTTCACCGGAAACGTGAAGAAGGTCGTGTTCGACCTCAAGCCCGCGGCCCATGAGGACGAAAAGGCCCTGCACGAGCACGCGCAGATCCAGGGGATCGGCCAGGGAGCCGCGGGCTGACGGCGGATGGATTCCCGGAGCCAGGCGGCGAACGGGCAGTCCCCCCGCGGCGGGCAGCATGACCCGGGGGGACGCGCTGGGCACCCGCTCCTCCCGGCTGGCACCCCGCTTGCGTTCCATCTGCTCGCCAAGCCGACCGGGGCGGTCTGCAACCTGGACTGCACCTACTGCTTCTTCCTTTCCAAGGAGATGCTCTATCCGGGCAGCCGCTTCCGGATGGCCGACGACCTGCTTGAGCTGTACCTGCGCCAGCTGATCGAGGCGCACGCCGCCTCACCCGAGGTTGTGGTCGCCTGGCAGGGCGGCGAGCCGACAATGATGGGGCTGGACTTCTTCCGCCGCTCCGTCCAGCTGGCCGACGCGGCGAAGCTGCCGGGCCAGCGGATCGTGTACACGATCCAGACGAACGGCACCCTCCTCGACGACCGGTGGGGCGAGTTCTTCGCCGGGCACGGCTTCCTGGTGGGGCTCTCCATCGACGGCCCGCGGGAGGTCCACGACGCCTACCGGGTGGACAAAGGAGGCAAGGGCAGCTTCGGCCGGGTGATGAAGGGCCTGGCCGTGCTGCGCCGTTATGGCGTGGAGTGGAACGCGCTCACCACGGTCCACGCGGCGAGCCAGGACCGGGGCCGGGAGGTCTACCGGTTCCTGCGCGACGAGTGCGGCGCGCGGTTCATGCAGTTCATCCCGGTAGTCGAGCGGGCCACCCCGCGGACGCTCCCGATGGCCAACGCCGGCTGGGGCGCGAATGTGCGGGACCGGCCGCTGTACACCCAGGACGGCAGCCTGGTGACCGGGCGGTCGGTGTCACCCGATGGGTACGGCAGGTTCCTGATCGACGTGTTCGAGGACTGGGTGCGCCGCGACGTCGGTGAGGTCTACGTGCAGATGTTCGACGTCGCGCTGGCGAACTGGTACGGGGAGCCACCGGGGCTTTGCGTCCATTCCGAAACGTGTGGCCTGGCGCTGGCGCTCGAGCACACCGGGGATCTCTATTCGTGTGACCACTTCGTGGAGCCCGGCTACCGGCTCGGCAACATCCGCGAGAAGACGATGATCGACCTGATCGCCGCGCCCCGCCAGATCGAGTTCGGCCTGGCCAAACGCGACGCTCTGCCCACGTTCTGCCGTGAGTGCGACGTGCGTTTCGCCTGCCACGGCGGATGCCCTAAGGACAGGTTCACCCACACGCCCGACGGCGAACCCGGACTGCACTACCTATGCCCCAGTTACAAGTCGTTCTTCGGCCACATCCGCCCGGTGATGGAGACGATGTGCGCTCTGCTGCGGGCTGGCGAAGCGCCCGCACAGATCACGAGTCACTACGCGGAAAAGGACCTGCACCGGGGGCGCAATGACATGTGCACCTGCCGTTCAGGCAGCAAATGGAAGAAGTGCCACGGCGCACCTGCACGGGTGCCGCAACCGCAACCCAACCCCTAGCCCCGGAGTCTTCCATGGCAACAGTCACCGATGACACGGACGCTGAGCACGCCGCATCGCTGCGGCGCCGCTATCTCATCCGGTTCGAGGAAGACACCCTGCGGCAGCGGCCGTTGTGGATCCGGCTGATCATCGAGTTGCTGGGCACGTTCGTGCTGGTGACGGTGGCCGCCGGGTCCGGCGTGATCAACCATTACGTGGGAGGCGGCCCGATCAGCAGGACCGCGGCGGTGATCGCGCCGGGGGCGGTGGTCATGGCGATGATCTACGCGTGGGGGCCGCTGTCGGGGCTGCACATCAACCCCGCCGTCACGGCCGCCTTCGCCGGCCGGGGAGTGTTCCCCACGGGCTGGGTGGTGCCGTACTGGGTGGCCCAGTTCGCCGGGGCGATCTGCGCTTGCCTGTTCTTGCAGGCCATGTTCGGTGATATGAGCGCGGGCGGGAACTACCCGATCACCACGCCGGGCGGGGACTGGAAGTCGCTGGTGATGGAAATAGTCCTCACCGCGATCCTGGTCAGCGTCATCCTCAACACCGCGACCGGCGGCCGCAGCATCGGCCACAACGCCGCGATCGCGGTCGGCGCGACCGTCGCGCTGCTCGGCCTGTTCGCCAGCCCGATCAGCGGCGCCTCGATGAACCCGGCCCGCACGCTCGGGCCCGACATCGTCGGCAACGGCTACACCGGGTGGTGGGTGTATGTGGCGGGGCCGGTCATCGGCGCCACCATCGCCGTGGCGATCATCCAAGCCGTGCGGGGCCTGCCCAATAAGGAGGAGCGCGAGGCCGCCGAAGGCGGCGCCCTGCCCATGCTCGGCGGCAAGCTCAAGCGCCACCGCTGAGGCAGGCGGCCGGCTCAGGCCGGGGTGGCCTTGGGTATCGTGACTGCGTGACGGCGGTATCGCAGACTGCATCCCAGCCCGGGCCTGCCGGGCTCGCTGACGGGGCAGGTGTGCCGCGCGCGGCCCAGCCCCGCCAGCTGATCGTGACCGTCTACGGGCTGTACTCGCGGGCTGATGGCGGCTGGATGTCGGTCGCCTCGCTGATCAGCCTGCTCGCTGATCTCGGCGTGGACGAACCGGCGGTCCGCTCGTCGATCTCCCGGCTGAAGCGGCGGGGGATCCTGCACGCGAGCCGCCGGGGCGGCGCGGCCGGATATGAGCTGTCCGATGAGGCGCTCGCCATCTTGCGGGAGGGCGATCAGCGCATCTTCCGGCGGGAACGGGCCACGCTGGCGGACGGCTGGCTGCTGGCGGTGTTCTCAGTCCCCGAAGCCGAACGCCAGAAGCGGCACGTGCTCCGCTCGCGGCTGGCCCGGCTGGGCTACGGCACCGCCGCCCCCGGGGTGTGGATAGCTCCGGCCCACCTGCACGACGCGACCGCTGAGATGCTCCGGCGGCTCGGGCTGGACTCGTACGCGGATCTCTTCCGGGCTGATCACCTGTCGTTCGGTGATCTGGCCGGGAAGGTGCACCAGTGGTGGGACCTTGACCAGCTGGAGCGGCTCTACGGCCAGTTCCTCGACGCCAACGGCCAGGTGCTGCGGCAGTGGCGTTCGCACCCGGCGGACGAGCGGGAAGCGTTCGCCGACTACGTGCGGGTGCTCACCGACTGGCGGCGGCTGCCCTACCTCGATCCTGGCCTGCCGGCCGCCCTGCTGCCCGCGGACTGGATCGGGGTCCGCGCCGCGGACCTCTTCTTCACCCTCCAGGCCCAGCTCGAAGAGGCAGCCAGGGCACACGTGTCACACGTGATCAGCGTGTAGTCAGTGCGGCCACCCCCTGGACCTCGACCAGGGCGGTGGGATCCCACAGCCGGTGTACGCCGACAGCGGCCATGGCGGGGTAGTCCCGGCCGGCCAGCTCGCGCCAGACCGCCCCGATCTCCCGTCCGTGCCGGCGGTAGTCGTCGAGGTCGGTGAGGTAGACGGTGACCGACCCCAGGTCCGCCGGCTCCCCGCCGGCGGCTCGCAGCGCGGTCAGCAGCCTGCCCAGGGCGTGCCCGAACTGCTCCACCACCCCGGAGCCCACGATCTGCCCCTGGGCATCCAGCGCTGTCTGCCCGGCCAGGAACACCAGGCGGTCCGCCGTCACCGCGACCGCGTGCGAGAAGCCGGAAGGCCTGCCCAGCTCAGCGGGGTTGATCCGGTCGATAGCCACGGTCCTGCGTATCACGTGGCAGTACGGTAAGGCCACCCCTATATATCGTCTTCTTGACGGTCGTGTCATTAGCAACATAGCCTGGCCCCGTCCAGCCCGGCGGAGGGAGGGCACGGGCCAGATGCGTATCGCGGTCGTCGGCGGTGGCCCGGGCGGGCTGTACTTCTCCGCGCTGGCCAAGCAAACCGATCCCCGGCACGAGATCACCGTGTGGGAGCGGAACACCGCCGAGGACACGTTCGGCTTCGGGGTGGTGTTCTCGGACGAGACGCTGGGCGGCATCGAGCACGCCGACACCGTCATCTTCCGCGCCATGGAGCGTGAGTTCGCGCGCTGGGACGACATCGACGTGCACTACCGCGGCACTGTCATCACCTCCGGCGGGCACGGCTTCGCCGCGATGAGCCGCCACCGGCTGCTGGGCATCTTGCAGGCACGGTGCGCGGAACTGGGCGTCCGGATCCATTTCCGGGCGGAAGCACCGGGAGCGACGCGGCTGGCGGCAACGCACGACCTGGTAGTCGCGGCCGACGGTGCCAACTCCCGGACCCGCGCCGCCTTCGCCGGCACATTCGGTCCCACTCTGGAGACCCGGCGCTGCAAATACATCTGGCTCGGCACCGACCTGGTCTTCGACGCGTTCAAGTTCTACGTCCTGGACACGCCATGGGGGGTCATGCAGGTCCACGGCTACCCCTACCGCCGTGACGCGAGCACCTTCATCCTGGAACTGCGCGACGAGGTCTGGCAGCGCGCCGGGTTCGCGGACCGGACCGCCGGCCCGGTGCCCCCGCTCCCGCCCGGCCGCAGCGACGAGGCGTCCATCGCCCGCGTCCGCGACCTGTGCGCCGACGTGCTCGGCGGGCACGAGATCACCGGCAACAACTCCCAGTGGGTGAACTTCACCACCGTCCGCTGTGCCAGCTGGCGGCATCGCAGCGTCGTGCTGATCGGGGACGCGGCGCACACGGCGCATTTCTCCATCGGCTCGGGTACCAAGCTGGCCATGGAAGACGCCCTGGCGCTGGTGGCCTGCCTGCACGAGCAGCCCGATGTGCCCACCGCGCTGACCGCCTATGAGGCGGAACGCCGGCCGGTGGTCGCCTCCACCCAGCGCGCCGCGCAGGCCAGCCTGGAATGGTTCGAGAACATCGGCCACTACACCGGCCAGGACCCGCCCCAGTTCGCGTTCAACATCATCACCCGCAGTCGCCGGGTCACCTATGACAACCTGCGGTTGCGCGACCCGGAGTTCGTCGCCGGGCTGGACTCCTGGTTCGCCGGCGTCCAGCAGCCACCTGCCCCGGTCCCGGACACGCCGGGCGCCGCCCGCCTGCCCGCCCGCTCATCCCCCGCCCGGCCGGCATCCTGCCCGCCGATGTTCCAGCCGGGCAGGATCGGGCGGCTGGAACTCGCCAACCGGATCATCGTGTCGCCGATGGACATGTACTGCGCCGAGGACGGGGTGCCAGGTGATTTCCACCTCGTGCACCTGGGCAGCAAGGCGCTCGGCGGGGCGGGGCTGGTGATGACGGAAATGGTGTGCGTGTCGGCACCGGGCCGGATCACCCCCGGGTGCGCCGGCCTGTACACGCCCGGGGAGGAGGGGGCCTGGCGGCGGAACGCGGGGTTCGTGCCTTCGGGCAGCACCGGCCGGAGCGGCGGCCAGCGAGGCCATTCCGGCCGTAAGGGTTCCACCGGGCTGATGTGGGAGGGCATGGACGAGCCGCTGGCGGAGGGCAACTGGGAGGTGTGCGGGCCGTCCCCCATTCCCTACTCGCCGGGCAGCCAGGTCCCGCGGGAACTGACCGCCGCCGGCCTGGCCGCCATCACAGCCCAGTTCACCAGCGCGGCGCGAGCGGCTGCCCGGGCCGGGTTCGATCTGCTCGAACTGCACTGTGCGCACGGCTACCTGCTGTCCTCATTCCTGTCCCCGCTGGCCAACCGGCGCACCGATGGCTACGGCGGGTCGCTGGAAGGACGCCTGCGCTACCCGCTGGAGGTCTTCGGCGCGGTCCGGGCGGTGTGGCCGGCCGGGCGCCCGATGACGGTGCGGATCTCGGCCACCGACTGGCATGACGGCGGCGTTGACGCCGATGAGGCGGTGGAGATCGCCCGGGCGTTCGCCGAGCACGGCGCGGACGGTGTCGACGTCTCCACCGGGCAGGTGGTAAGCGACGAGCAGCCGGCGTTCGGCCGCAGCTACCAGACCCCTTACGCGGACCGGATCCGCAACGAGATCGGCCGCAAGTACCAGGTCGCGGTGATAGCGGTCGGGGCGATCTCCTCCTACGACGACGTCAACTCGATCATCCTGGCCGGCCGGGCCGACTTCTGTGCCCTGGGCCGGGCCCACCTCTACGACCCGCAGTGGACCCTGCACGCAGCGGCGGAACAGGGTTCCTCCCGTCCGGCCCTCCGCTGGCCGGACCCGTCCGCCGCCGCCACGTGCAGGCTCCCATCGTCCTCGCTCAGCAGCGTGACCATGCTGCGGACGACGCTGTGGTGGCGCG
>OFHK01000442.1_pt1 | contig 12501 bp, 10 predicted proteins | sample 1521951 | NCBI WGS metagenome assembly OFHK01 (sample SAMEA2468436, study PRJEB22500) | soil metagenome | biome: Glassland; feature: Farmland; material: Clay | place: Australia | collected 2013-01-31 | depth 0.55 m
GACATCCTTGCCTGGGCAGATAAATGGAACGAGGACCCCAAACCATTTATCTGGACGAAGACTGCGGAAGAAATACTCGAATCGCTCGGCCGACTTTTGCAGCGAACCAAAGATCCAGGACACTAGCGTGGCTGGCTTTCGACCTGGACAAGCCTGACCGGGCGGCGCTGCTGTACCGGCAGTGCTTCGACCTGGCCCGCGAGCTGGATGATGATGGGCTGCTGATTGCTGATGACGTGTTTGCGCGATTGCAGCGGCTCTACGAGGCCGACCCAGCCCTGGGGATCGTGTCCTTCCGGATCGCAGACGAGCAAGGGCAGACGCTGCGGCGGCATGTGCCCCGGCTCCGGGCGGGTGATCCACTGCGGCGCGGACCGGTGACGCTGTTCCTGGGCGGCGGACACGCCCTGTCGGCACCGATGCTGCGCCAGATCGGCTACTGGCCGGACTGCTTCTTCTTCGAGCACGAGGAGACTGACCTGGCGTGGAGGGCGCTGGATGCCGGGTGGGACATCCGGTACGAGCCCGATCTGGTCCTGCAACATCCCAGGACGTCGCCGGCCCGGCATACGGTGCATTACCGGCTGACGGCGCGGAACCGGGTGTGGCTGGCCCGCCGGCGGCTACCCGCCGTGCTGGTGCCGGCGTACCTGGGGGTGTGGATCGCGATCACCCTGGCCCGGACGCACTCGGCCGCCGCCTTGCGGGTGTGGGCCGCCGGGTTCTGGGAGGGCATCCGCACCCCATGCGGGCCGCGCCAGCCGATGAAGTGGCAGACCGTGTGGCGGATGACCCGGCTCGGACGACCGCCGCTGATCTGAACCCCGCCTCTGCAGCACGGCCGGTCCTAACCGCCCACGGGGAGGTTGCCAGCCTGTTGTGCCAGGTCCACGAGGTACCGATGTGCCGTCAGCGGATCGACCCGGCCGAATGGGACGCAAACGGCGGAGCGGTGCTCGGCAGCCATGCCGAATGGTCCGACCGTGCCTGCGGGATAGCCGCGCTGCGGATGATCCTGCTGGCCTACCGTGGCACCGCACCACCGCTGACTGAGCTGATCAAGACCGGCGTCCGCGAGGGTGCCTCACCGATCGGGGCTGGCTGCACGCCGGGATCGCCCGCCTGGCCACCAGTTTCGGGATACCGGCTGCCGCTGAAACTGTCACTGCGGACGACCTGCCCGCCCGCCTGGTAGCGGCCCCTTTGATCATCTCGGTCACCGAGCAGTTCCCCACGGACGGCCGGCAAGGTGGCCACCTCGTCGTGGCCCGCGGCATCACCCGGTCCGCGCAAGACGGCCCGGACATCCTCATCCGCGACCCGCCCGCGTGGGGCCAGGACCACGACCGGATGGCGCGCTGCCGCGCTGATAGCACTGCGGCCGACACGCGGGCAGGAGCGGACCGCCGTACCTCAGAGAGCCCGATGCTGGCAGCCGAGGAGGAGTTCCCGGAACTCGTCACGGGCGGGGACGGTGTTCACGGTATGTCCGGCAAGCTCACCGAGCAGGCGGGGCAGATCCTTTCGACCTGCGCGCCCCGGGGCCGGCCGCTGAGGAGGTGGCCAGGCCGGAGAAGCTCGGTGCCAGCGTGCTGCGGCGCTAGATGGGCCGGGAGGTGAACATTTCCAGGTGCGCGCACTGGGGGCAGCGGTAGGCGTCGATCTGCCAGCGCGGCCGGCCCATCCGCTTGGCACCGCCGAGCAGGCCGCGCTCCAGGGCACCCGCGATCCACCGCGTGTATCCCGGGGAGCCTTCACCGGAATCCTCCAGGAAACCTGGTTCAAGGTCACTCGCGCCACATTGTGTGCACCTGATGGCATTCACCCTGGGAGGGTACTCGCCACCAGGGCGGTACAGGGGCCGCCTCGGGCATCAGGACCGGCTTGTGAACACCAGGCAGCCCGGGGACCCGTTTGGCAGCGAGAACCACGCGAAGCCGGCGCCCGGGGTCGTCGCCCGGCCAAGGTGCCCCGGGTAACCGCTGCCATCAGCCCCGGCCACACTTCCGCCGGTGGCCGAGGAACAGGTTGGCGGGCATCTCGCCGGCTGTGTCCTGGCGGGGCGGGGGCCCGGCGCCTGCGTGCACCTCGGGCTCGAACCCCGCGCCCGCGAGCAGCCGCAGCCAGACCTCGCTGCTGAACGCCCCCAGGCGATGCGCCTCGTGCACAACCTGAACGGTACCGTCAGCGGCCCGCAGCACGAACTCGTACTCCACCTGGATCCAGTCATCGGCCGGATCGGGGTCCCATGTCCATTCGCGGAAACTCCCCTGGCGGCCGGTCTCGTCGGCGCTGCCGCCACCGCCGCTGCCGGGCTTGAATGTCTCAGCGGTGTAGTCGGGCACGAACAGCGCGATCCCGCCGGGGCGGCAGTGCGCGAATGCCGTGCCGATCACCTGCCGCAGATCGGCCTCGCTGGTCACGTAGTCGACGGCGTCGTGGACCAGGACGCCGTCGAACAGGCGGCCCAGCCGGATCGCCCGCATATCACCCTGACGGTGTGTGCACCCGGGGTTGAGTTGCCGCGACACCGCCAGCATCTCCGCCGACAGATCGACCAGCGTCAGGGCGAAGTGCTCGGTCAGGTGCGCCGCGACATGACCTCCGCCGCTGCCCAGATCCAGGATTTCACGCACCGGAACATCGGCTGAGCGGAATACCCCGGCCAGATACGCAGCCTCGCCGGCGTATCCTCCCGCCGGCGAGATCAGCGGCCACCAGCCCGCCAGCTCCCGGTAGAGGCGGTACTCACCCGCCGTCCCCGTCATGCCATCCATCTTCACCCACGATCCCACCGCCTCCGCCACCGCGCTCACGCGTGCCCGCCAGGTTCTGGGCGGCCCGGCGAACTGCCTAATGCCCGGGATCTTCCTGGAGTATCCGGGTGGTGTTTCCGGGTAACTGTCCGGAAATGGCATTTATCGTGCCGCGGCCCGGCCATTGCTGAATCCCTGCCCAAGCCTGGCTCTGGCCCGGCTCTGGCCCGGGCGAAACCACAGAAAAGCTTTTACGATAATGGCCAGGCCCCTTTACCTACCGTGACATATCGTGTGCTCAGAGTAGCTGTATGGATGGTGCCGTGGTGCCTGGAGTGTCTGCGGCGCCCACGGGGTGCAGGTCGGCCCCCTTCCTCCTGTGAGCGCACTATTGGGGTTTCTCCATGACCGATGAACCGGATACCACCAGCGACGAGCCTCAGATCACCCGCCGGAAGATCCTGGTGTCAGGCGGGATCGCGGCCGGCGCGGGGCTGGCACTGGCCGCGCCAGCCGTGGTCGCGGCGCTGAACCGCCAGCCCAGCGCGGCAGCGCTTGTCCGCCGGCCGGACGCGGCCGGCGCTCCGCCGCCTGAGCAGGTCCACGTCCAGTTCGGCGCCGATGCCGCCAGCCAGATGGCGGTGTCCTGGGCCGCGCAGGCCCGGGTCGCCAGGCCGCGGCTGCGGGTGGGGCTGGCTGACCGCAGGTTTGGCCTGGAGGTCCCCGCCGAGGAGCGTGTCTACAGAGAGGTCATGACCGGCGAGACCGTGTACACCTACCATGCGCGGGTCTCGAACCTGAGGCCGGACACGGCCTACGCGTACGAGGTGCTGCACGAGGGCGCCCACCCGTTGCCTGGCACCTTCCGCACCGGGCCACTGGGCCGCAGCAGGGGCTTCCGGTTCACCAGTTTCGGCGACCAGTCCGTCCCCGTCCCGGTCGGCAAGGGCCCGGCCAGCCCGAACGCCGGGTACATCGTCGACGCGGTTGACGCGCTCGATCCCCTGTTCCACCTGATGAACGGCGACCTGTCCTACGCCAATTCGAGCGACATGCCAGTCCAGACCTGGGCCGCGTACTTCACCAACAACATGCGGTCGGCGCGGCACCGGCCGTGGATGCCCGCGGTCGGCAACCACGAGAACGAGGTCGGCAACGCGTCGCACGGGCTCGTGTCCTACCAGACCAGGTTCGAGTTGCCGGACAACGGGTCGGCGGAATTCCGGGGCAACTGGTATGCCTTCACCGTCGGGTCGGTCCGTGTCCTGTCCATCAGCAACGACGATGTGTGCGTGGAGGACGGCGGGTTCAGTGGCGTCCGCTGCAAGTACGTGCCCGGTTACCGGACGATGGGCCTCAACCCCTACATCCGCGGCTACAGCCGGGGCCAGCAGCGTGCCTGGCTGGAGCGGGAACTCGCCGCGGCGCGGCAGTCGGCGGCCATCGACTGGATCGTGATCTGCATGCACCAGGTCGTCATGTCATCGGCACACTTCAACGGTGCCGACATCGGCATCCGGCGGGAGTTCGTGCCACTGTTCGACCGCTACGGCGTGGACCTTATCGTCGCCGGGCACGAGCACCACTTCGAGCGGACCTTCCCGGTCCGCGGCATCCTGCCCGGCTCTAACGTGCTCACCCCGGCGCCCCAGCAGACCAACCCGGCCGAGATCGACACCCGGAATGGTTATGTCCACATGATCATCGGCGGTGGCGGCAACTCGCATCCCACCCAGCACAAGGCCTTCGACCATCCACATGACGGAGTGGTGACGGTGGGACTCGGCCCGGGCGGCCCCACCAGGCAGCGCCAGCACATCCATGTCACCGAACCCGCGCCCTGGTCCGCCTACCGGGACCTGACCACGCCGTACGGCTTCGCCTCGTTCGACGTGGTGCCCACCGAGCCTGGCGGCACCACCTCGATCTCGGTCACCCACTACGGCGCCGCAGCCGGGTCGGGTAAGTACTCCCCGGTCGACCGGTTCGTCATGCGCAAGCCGGTCCGTGCCCCGGACCCGGTTCGTTCCCCGGGCCAGGCCCCACAGCACAGGGTTGCGCATACCTGACCGCCGCTGGCGGCCGGGACGGCGGGCACTGTCAATCAGATGTCACCGACATTTCTCCAGCACATAACTTCCTGGGGGCGCCCGGCATCCGCTTAGCGGCGGGTGAGCAGCTCATGGCCGTGTTTGCGCAGGTCAGCCACTGAGGTGATGCCCAGCAGCTGGAGGGTGCGCCTGAACTGGGTGGCGAGCAGGCGCAGCGCCTTGTCCACGCCCGGTTCGCCGCCGGCCATCAGGCCGTAGAGATAGGCACGGCCGATCACGGCGGCGTCGGCGCCGAGAGCGATGCCGGTCGCGATATCGGCGCCATGCCGGATGCCGGAGTCGACCAGGACGCACCGGTCAGGCCCGACGGCTTCCCTGACCTCGGCGATCAGATCAGCGGGTGGCGCGGCCCGGTCGAGCTGGCGGCCGCCGTGATTGGACAGCTGCACGGCGTCGGCGCCGGCCTGCACGGCCCGGCGGGCGCCGGCCGCCCCCAGCGGTCCCTTGATCACCAGCTTGCCGGTCCAGCGTTCCCGCAGCGCCGCGATGTCGTCCCAGGTGATGGCCGGGCTGAAGAAGGCGGTTGTCTGCTCGATGGTCATCGACCGGTGCGCGGCGAAGTTGGCGAAATCGATGGCTGGGCTGCGCAGCATGCGCATCCAGTAGCCGGGCCGGGACGCGATACTCGCGATGCTGCGCACGGTCAGCTCGGGGGGTATGACGAGCCCGTTGCGCCGGTCCCGGCTGCGGTGCCCGGCCACAACGGTGTCCACGGTGACGACCAGGACGCGGTACCCGCAGGCGGCGGCCCTGTCCACAAGCTCGGCGTTCAGCCCGGCGTCCTGCAGGAGGTAGAGCTGGAACCAGCGATCGACGTCCGCGGTGGCGGCGGCAAGATCCTCGATCGAGGTGGTGGCCATCGTGGACAGCGTGTAGGGCAGGCCGTACCGCCCAGCGGCCCGGGCCACGCCGATCTCGCCGGCCGGGTGGATCATGCGCGTGTAGCCGGTCGGGCCCAGGATCAGGGGCAGCGGGAGGACCCGGTCCAGCAGCGGGGCCGAGGTATCAGGAGCGGAGACGTCGACCAGCACGCGCGGCGTGAACCGCCACCGGGTGAACGCCTCCCGGTTCGCCACCATGCTCAGTTCCTCGTCGGCGCCGCCATCGACGTAGTCGAAGACCGGGCGCGGCGTCAGCCGCCTGGCGCAGGCCCGCAGATCACGGACGTCGTGGCAGCGGGCGAGCCGCCGTCTCGTCGCGTTGAGCTCAACCGGCTTCATCCGGACGAGCTGGCCGATTTCGCGGAGGTTCACGCCAGGGACACTACCGCCGCCCCACGCCGCCACCGCCGGCCTGGTTCTCGACCTCCGCTAACGAGCCGCGGAACCTGGGCGCCAGTGACCCTGGCCGCATGTTGTGAGCCGGGCTATTGCTGGGCATTGCCGTGATCGGCCACCCGAATACCTGCCAAGGAACATCAATTACGCGTTTGTGGGCCGACCGGCTACGCTCGCGGAACAACAGCCGTGGTGGAAGGCCAGACCGGCTCGACCAGTGAGAGCCGCCGACGCCCACGTGGGAGAGTCAATGCAGGACAGGCCACGCGTTCTGGTCGCTGCGGCACTGGGAAAGATCATTGAACCCCTTCTCCGGCAGTCTCTGACGGACGCCACGGTGCGGATCGCCGAAGACAGGGACGCGGTGGAGCGCGCGATCAGTGACCGGCTGCGGTTTGACGTCGTGGTCATCGACCTCACCTGGAACGACTACGCCGTCGAGTACTCGTTCGACGGCCTTGATGTGCTGAACCTCCTCCGGAGCACGCGCAGGCAGACGCCGGTGATCTTCGCCGCCCAGGGCCACGGCGTGGAACGCGATCACCTGGACGAGGCGGTCGAGCAGCCCGAAGTGGTCGGTATCTACCGAAAGGCAACGGGACCTCAGCCGCTGATAGAAGCCGTCGATATTGCTGTCCGCGGTGGCGATCTAACGGGTCCCCTGTTCGCGCTGGCTGGCAGCCCGCCAGATATCCCGCGGATCCATGCCTATTTCAGGAAAGGGAAAGGGCCGACTGCTGCGCGGCTGGCCGGCGCGATCGCCTCTGGCCGGGCCGTCAATCACGAAACGCTGGCCAGCACGGCGCATGTAGGGTACGACACGGCCGCAAAGCTGGTCGACTATCTAGGCCCCCTCATCAGGGACCGCTGCGAGCACAGCAGTGAACTCAAGATGACGCCCGAGGTCGTCTACCGGTGGTGTGGTGAGCACGCGCGGTACATCCTGAGCTGGTGCCGCCGCAACGGCCATGGCGACATCGCGACCCGCGTCATGGCAGTTCACCGGCCCTGAGGCTGGGAGCATGCGAATTCTTGCATGCTCGGATCGAGATCCTGCAAGGACCTGCCTGGCTGGTTCCGGCGCAGGTACTGCTGCCCGGATTCCGGATATAACTGGACTTTGCCGACGCTGAGCTGGGAGGGCATGGGGGGGCGCCCTTGCCCGTTGGCCGAAGCCGGCCGACGCGTCGGCGGCGGCGCTGGGCAGCCGGCCTGGTCAATGACCACGTCGGCTGCCCAGCGCAGGCCGTTCACTGGCTGATCCGGGCGAGGACGAGAGTGATGTCATCCTCGCCGTGCTCGCGCAGTGTCTGGGTGACTGCCTCACACGCCGCTGCCAGCGCGCCGCCCGGCTGGGCCAGGGTGGAGCTGAGGGCGTCCTGTAATGCGGCCAGCCCATCGTCCAGTGACCGGGTGCGGCTTTCCACCAGCCCGTCGGTGAACAAGGCGAGGGTGGCTCCCGGCGGCAGGCTGACCCGGGTGGCCGCAAAGGATTCGGCACCCAGGCCCAGCGGGAGACCGGGTGGGAGGCTCAGCATCCGTGTCGCACCCCCAGGGAGAACCAGCAGGGGCGGCAGATGCCCGGCCTGCGCAGCCACACACGAACTGCCCGCCGGGTCGATCACCGTGTAGACGCAGGTCGCGAATGGTGCGGCGGCCATCCCTGCCACCATCCTGTCCAGCCTGCTCAGCACCTCGCTGGGCGGCAGTCCAAGATCGGCCAGGGTGTGGGCAGCCGTACGGAGCTGCACCATGACCGCCGCCGCCTCCGGGCCGTGGCCCATCGCGTCACCCACGATGAAGGCCGCCCTGCCGCCGGGGAGGGGAACGATGTCATGCCAGTCGCCACCAATGACGCTGGCGCCGACAGGCAGGTAGACGTGGGCGACCTCCATCCCCGCCGGGACGCTCGGCCGGCCCGGGAGCAGCCCACGCTGCAGGGCCAGTGCGGTTCGCCGTTCCTGGTGATAGAGCCTGGCATTGTCGATGGACACGGCCGCGCGGGACGCAAGCTCGCCAGCCGTCACGATCTCTCCCGGGCTGAACGCGGGGCTGGCCGGCGTCCGGCCAAACAGGGCACACCCCATCACCGCACCCCGGGCGGTCAGCGGCACCGTCAGGAACGCGGTACAGCCGGGTGTCAGCCGCTGGCCGCCGGCCCGGTCGCCCATCCATTCGGCACCTTCGCTGTCCTGCACGCCGAACACGACCGGCTCCCCGGCCGTCATCGCCCGGGAGCCCGGCATGTTCTCACCGAGGGAGAGCACCTCGCCGGGATGCGGCGGGCCGCCGGCAGGAACCGCACCGGCCAGGCGGGCGGCAAGCCGCCGCACCACCACCCGCTGGCCCGCCGCCCGGGGCGGGGCGAGTTCATCGGTTACGAGCAGACGTTCTGCCACATAAATGACGACCGCATCCGCGAACCCGGGAACAGCGACATCAGCGATCTCGGAGGCGGTCTGGGTGAGGTCAAGCGTGCCGCCGATCCGCCCCACTGCGTCACTCAGCCAGCCGGGGCCGGGCGGCGAAGCACGCTGGGCGATCACCAGCGCGCCGTCGCCGCGCCCAGTCAGCGGCTCGCAGCGCAGTGCGAACCGCCCTTCACCCAGATCACCCCCGGCCACGGTCGCGGTCCAGACACCTCCCGCCGCCACCTCGGCCAGCGCCTCGTGCACCAGCTCGTACTGGCCGGGGCCGGTCATCAGCACATCCCACACCTCGCGGCCGACCACCGCCTGCGCCGCATGCCCGAACAGCCGGGTGGCGCTCACCGACCAGGAGACCACCGTTCCCTGAAGGTCCAGGACAAACGTGGCGAGACCCGCCAGATCCGGCTCCCGCCGGCGGGGCAGCCCGGGCATGCCGTCCCCGGCTATCTGTGACTCCACCAGTATGTGCACCAACCTTGACGAGGAGTCCGCCAGGCCTGCAGCGTCAGGCGGCCATGGCCAATACTGTGCGATATCATACGGATACAAAATGTACCGTACTTTGGATATTGAAATGTGACGGTGGCGGGCGCTCAATGGCCGTGACCTGGGCCACGGGGCTGGCTGGAGCCACCACGCGAACGCATTGGAAAGGGAGCCGGGATGACGGGCCAGCCGAGCTGGGTACCGCCGGGAATTGATACCCAGCGTGCTAACGTCGCCCGGGTCTACGACTATCTCCTGGGCGGCAGCCACAACTTCCTGGCTGACCAGGACGTGGGCCGGATGATCGCCGCGCTCGAGCCGAACGCCCGGGCGATCGGCCGCGCCAACCGCGCTTTCCTCGGCAGGGCGGTACGGGTCCTCGCCGACGCCGGCATTCGCCAGTTCCTCGACATCGGTTCTGGCATACCTACCGAGGGCAGCGTGCACGAGGTCGCCCAGCAGGCTGCCCCGGACGCCCGGGTTGCCTACGTCGATGTCGACCCGGTCGCGATCGCGCATAGCAGAGCCATCCTGGAGGGGAACCAGAACGCCATGGTCATCGATGCCGACTTGCGCGAACCGGAGAAGATCCTCGCCCACGACGGCACCCAGCACATGATCGACTTCAGTCAGCCGGCTGGCCTGCTGCTCGTCGCCGTCCTGCATTTCATCGCCGATGCCGAGGACCCCTGGCGGATCGTGGCCACGCTGCGCGACCGGCTTGCACCCGGCAGCTACCTCGTGGTGTGCCACGGCACGGATGAGGGCAAGCCCACGGTGGCGCACGCCGCGGAAAAGGTCTACGACCGCGGGGTCTCCGCCGGGCTGCACATGCGCTCACGCGCGGAGATCCTGCGGTTCTTCGACGGTTTCGAGCTCGTGGACCCAGGGGTGGTCCCGATCCCGCTGTGGCGGCCGGACTCGCCCGCTGACGTTCCGGAACCCGGCAAGTTCTGGGGGGGACTGGTCGGCGTGGCGCAAAAACCCTAGTCGTCACCCCCGCCACCGCCACCGGTGGATGGAGACGGAGACGGAGTGGCCGACGGCAACGGAGCCGGCGAAGACGGCGCAGGCGAGGCCTGGACCGCCACCATCACTGTGATGAGGCTGCCGGCCGGCACCTTGCCGCCGGGCTTGACCGACACGGCCCGGCCGACCGGCTGCTTGCCGGTGACCACCTGCACTACGTGCGCCCGAAGGCCCAGCTTGTCCAGCTTCTTGACCACCACCGCGACCGGCTGGCCCACCAGTGCGCCCGGGTGCACCTGAACCAAGCGGACCGCGGCGTGCGTTGCCGATCCGCTGGAAGCCGTCAGGGGCTGCTGCGGCGAAGCCGTCCGGAAGATGCCCGTGACCAGCACAACGACCAGGGCCGCCGCCACACCGGCGGCCCCGGCCAGCAACATCTTCCAGCGGGATCGTGCCGGGTTCCGTCCATACGGCGGGGGGCGCTGGGTGGGCCGGCGAGGCGGGGAGGCGGGTCGGGGGGCCCAGCGGACGTAAGGGCGCGGTGGGCAGGTCGAAGGGCCGTGCGAGCAGGAAGATGCGGGCCTCGGGTCGCGACAGGACCGCCACGTGGCCGGGCAGCCCGAGCTCCAGCGCGTACTCGCGGATCAGCCGATCACCGAAGGCATGGAAGGTCGAGATCGCCGTGTCCGTGTAGCCGTAGGGCACGAGCTGATCGACCCGGACCTGCATCTCCTCGGCCGCCTTGTCGGTGAACGTGAGGGCGAGCCCGGCCGGGACCGGCGCCACCGTGGCGGCGCCGATGGTCGAGTCGGCCAGGCGGACGCCCACGGGGTCCGGCGCCAGCAGGCCGGTCACCGTCGTCTGGGGGAGCTTGAGCTGCGCGCCCCCATAGCCGAAGACCCACTGGCCGTCGGCGATCCGCACCAGGTGCCCGGTGAGCCGGTCGCCGTCCAGCAGGTACAGGGTCTGTTGCGCCGCCAGGGTACGGGCGGCCAGCAGCCATACGAGGAGGAGGCACGGAATGCGTGTCGTCGAAGTCATCGTCCTGCAACAACCCGCTGATGGTCAGGATGGTGGGACCAGCGTCAGATCCACGCAGCGGTGCCCGTCGAACTCCACCTGCCGGCCGTGCCGGAGGAGGAGCGGAAAGGCAAACGCGGGTCCGTCGTATACGAAGGTATGATATTCACCACGCTCGCCCGCCGCGTCCAGCCCGTCGGCGATGGCGATGTCGGTGAGGAGGTTGGCGTCCAGCTCGCGGCCCAGGAAACCCGCCGCCGGCAGCTTCAGGTCCACGCCCACCACCAGCGCCCGGTAGCCGCGCTCGACCACCTCGTGCACCAGCTCGATCGCGGGCTCGCCCCAGAGGGGCTCGACGTGCTTCAGCCCCTTGGCGCGCACCCGTTCCTCGTACCAACCCCGCACGTCCTCCAGGTGGATGTTGCCGAACACCATGCCGTCGCAGCCCAGCCCCTTGAGCTCGTCCAGCAGCCCGAGGAAGACGGCCTCGAAGCCCTCGGGGCCCGTGTGCGCCTGCACGCATTCGAGCTCGAGCGCCTTGGCCTGCGCCGTGACCAGCTCGCGCCGCACGCCGTGAAACCGCACGCGGCCGCTCGACCCCTCGTAGATGTTGGCGAGGAAGCGCACGTCGAGGCCCATGCGGCGCGCGCGGTCCAGCGCGAGCGTCGAGTCTTTGCCACCGCTGCTCATCAGGGCGTAGGACATGGGGCGCAATACTAACGCGCGGAACGGCAACTCGTGAGCGCGGCCGCTGTCCGGTAAATCCCCCACAGCGCAAGGTTCATCGTTCCTTCACCATGCGCTCAAGCGCCGGGGGCCAAGATAGCCCGTCTACGGCACCTGATGGCGTGGCGGCAGGATACTGCGGGGCGGGGCGCACGCCGGCCCGGCCGCTGGAGCCTTCGCATGAACCACGGCGGGTTGGACGATCGGGAAATCACCAGCGGCTCCTTGGAAGGCCGGCTCTCGCTGACCGAGGCCGCCCTCAAGGAGAGCGAGGCGCGGTTCGCCGCGGTCCTCGCCACGGTGCCGGACGCCATCGTCTCGGTGGACGCGGACCAGCGCGTCGTGCTCTTCAACCAGGCCGCCGAGCGGGTCTTCGGGTACACGGCCGACGAGATCCTCGGTCAGCCGCTGGACGGCTTGATCCCGGCGGTCGCGCGCGCCACCCACCGGGAGACGGTACGCGCGTTCGGGCGCGAGCGGCAGCCGCCGCGCCGCATGGCCGGCGTCCGGCTCGTGGCCGGGCTGCGCAAGGACGGCACGGAGTTCCCCGCGGAGTGCTTCATCTCCCGGCAGGGAACCGACGGGGTCACGCACTACACGGCGGTCGTGCGAGACGTCACCGAGCGTCGCCGGACGGAAGCGGAGCTGCAGCGGGCCACGCGGGCGCTGCGCACGCTGAGCCGGTGCAACGAGGCCCTGGTTCGGGCCGGCGACGAGCGATCGCTCC
>OFHK01000443.1_pt1 | contig 12490 bp, 7 predicted proteins | sample 1521951 | NCBI WGS metagenome assembly OFHK01 (sample SAMEA2468436, study PRJEB22500) | soil metagenome | biome: Glassland; feature: Farmland; material: Clay | place: Australia | collected 2013-01-31 | depth 0.55 m
CACTGGCCACCCCGCGCTCCCTGTTCACGGCTGGCGGCGCGGCGGTGCGGGCCGAGAGGGCTCGCGAGCTCGGCTGCACGGCGCTCGCCTGCTCCTCCACGGGCAATCTCGCGAACGCGGGGGCCGCCCGAGCTGCCGCGGAGGGCATCGAGGCCGTGGTCGTCTGCCCCGCCGACCTCGAGCCGGAGAAGCTCGTCGCGACGGCCGTCTACGGCGCGAGGATCTTCGCGGTGAACGGCAGCTACGACGACTGCTCGCGTCTGAGCGTCGAGCTGTCGTTCGAGCTCGACTGGGCGTTCGTCAACGTCGGCCTGCGTGCCTACTACGCGGAGGGCTCGAAGACGGTCGCCTTCGAGATCGCCGAGCAGCTCGGGTGGGAGCTGCCGGACGCCGTGATCGCGCCGATCGCCTCGGGCGCGCTCTTCTCGAAGATCCACCAGGGGTTCGCCGAGCTCCTCGAGCTCGATCTCGTCGACGGGCCCGCGACCGGTCCACGGCTCGTCGGCGGCCAGGCGGAGGGGTGCGCACCCGTCGCGACGGCGTTCCACGACGGCGCAAAGGTGCGCCCGGTGCGTCCCGGCACGATCGCCCGCTCGCATTTACCGATGTCGCGATTTACTCAGGAATCGCAAAGGCGCCGGCCGAGGTCGGATGGGGGTGTTCATTCTTGGACTACGATAATGACGGCTGGCCTGATTTGATGGTGGTGAATGGGCACGTCCTCCCACAGATTGACAATGCAAATCTTGGATACAAGTATCTGGAGGGCATTCTGCTGTTTCAGAACCGGCGCGACGGAACTTTCCGCGAAGTAGCCGGTGAGCATGGTGCCGCGCTCTCCGTGCCTCGGTCCAGCCGAGGCGCAGCGTTTGGTGATTTCGACAACGACGGCGATCTGGACATTCTGGTGAACAACAACGGCGAGCCGCCGCAATTGCTGCGCAACGACGGCGGCAACGCCAATCACTGGCTCGAAATTCTGCTGATCGGCACGCGCTCGAATCGCGACGGCGTCGGCGCCCGCGTCACGCTCACCGCCGGCGACCTGAAGATGTACGGGCAGAGAAAAGGCGGGATGAGCTATCAGGCCGCGCAGGATCCGCGCCTGCATTTCGGCCTCGGACATCGCACGAAAATCGATTCGCTGGAAATTCTCTGGCCCAGCGGCGCCCTCACCCGCCTCTCCCACCCGCCCGCCGACCGCATCCTGGCGATCCAAGAGGGCGAGGGAGTCGTGGATCGCCCGTTCCCCCGCGTAGTTTTCCGCTGAAAGCGTTGCTACGAAGCCTCGAGAAAAGGTGAGGAATACCCGGCGGCGCGGCCGCCATTCCCGACGACACGTAGCTCTTGTGCCTGCCGGATGGCGTGCTTCGGTAGCTTGCGGCGTTCTGCTCGTTCACCCGGGCGAGAATCGCCAGCATCTCGCGCGCTTTCGCGGGATTTCCCTGGCGTCGATAAGCAGCCGCCAGATGCGCGTAAACCGCCGTGTTCTTCGGATCGATCTCGCGGGCCTTCTCGAGATGCGCGATCGCCTTGCCCGTCTTTCCGTCCATCAGGTAGAGCTTGCCCAGCGTGACTTCCGAGTCGGCATGGTTCGGCTGCTTGGCTACTGCCTTTTCCATCGCCTTGAGCGCCTCTGCAAATTCCGGCTGGCCGGGACTCGCGCCGTCACGGAGCAGGGCACTGCCGAGAATGGCAAGCAGGATGTAATTGTCCGCGCTGTTCTTCAATCCGTCGCGCGCGAGGGCGATGGCGCCCGGCATGTTGCCGTCCAGCAATGCCGCCTGCGCCGCACCCATCGAGCCGATCTCCGTACCCGCGCCGTATTTCACCGCCAGCTGAAATTCCCGCACGGCCAGGTCCGACCGCTCGAGTTGGGCGAGGAAAATGCCCCGTTCGTAATGCAGCCGCGCCGAATTCGGCAGGGAGCGGAGGCCCAGATCGACCACGTTGAGGCCGAGCTCGTACGCACGGTTCTCCGTGCAGGCGTCGGCGACGAGCACGTAAAGCCCTTCATTGCGCGGGTCGAGCGCCGCAGCCTTACGCATGGCATCGTAAGCCTTGTCCGGGTGCCCGGCGCCGATATACCCCTGGGCCAGCAGATCGGCCACATTTGCCGCTCCGGGCGCTCTCTTCTGCAAATCTATCAGAATCGGAATCGCCTTTTCGAATTGCCCGGTGCCGACGTAGCAGAGCGAAAGATCGAAATCGGCGGCGAATTCCTCCGAGGCGGCTATTTGCCCTCGCGCCGCCAACAAATAGGGAATGGCGTCGCCGAACCGCGCACTCCGGGTGAGCTGAATCCCGGTTTGCAGGTTGGTCTCCGGAGTCAGGGAAACGTTTCCGGGGCTTTGGCCGCCTTGGGGCCCCGCCATGCCCGACGGGGGTGCCGTGGAGGGTGTTTGCTGCCTTTGCGCCGCCATTTTCGCATGGGCGATCGCTGCCGGGCAGGCCCAAAAGCAGGCCAGGGCCACCAGCATCGGCAGCCAGAAGCCCGGGTCCGGAAGCCTGTTTTTTTCGTTCCTTGTTGTCATCGCCGACCTGGTCGATCTACCGGGCAAGGGAGCCTCTTTGCTCTCGAGAGACGCGCACCGCCTCCGCTTTCGAGCGCATATACCACGCGGTCGAGCGGGGGTCAATGCGATCTTACCCGAAGGTGGCCGGAGGAAGACATCTTTTGAACGATTTTTCCAGCAAAATTGCGGTCTTTGTGCGGGTTCGCGGCGGATTCGGAGGCCGGGCTCAGGGAGGGTAGTTCCAGGTTGCGTTCCCGGAAACCGAATAGCCTGCCAGGCGAGAAAAAAAAAGACGCCCGGCGCGAAACCCGGAGGATGCGTGCATTGGCGGGCGAAAGCCATGAAATCCGGCCGGCAGGGGAGGGGAGAATGGGAGCGAGAAGAAGAATTGTCTTGACAGGGGGAACAGGAAGCTATAAAAACGCGCACCGTCGGTGTATATATGCGGAGTTTAAGTAAACGTTTACTCCGCTTTCAGGGAATCGGCAGTCTTCAGCAGCCGGTTCGGGGCGCCGCCGACGTGAATCTTTCTCAAATTTGATCGAGGGCTTCCGTCCTGTCGAATGGACACGGATCGCGTGAACTGTGATACCGGGCGGGTCTCGGGGAGTGGAATTTGAATCGGTTGCCTGTGGGAGGTGAGGAAATGCCGCGATGTTTTTCTCGCGCATGTTTGATTAGTTGCGTGGCGGTCTGTCTTGCGTTTTTCTCTGGATTGAGCGTTCTGCCCGCCTTTGGCCAGGCGGGAAGCCGGGGAACGGTGACTGTATCCGTTCTCGACCCGAGCGGCAGCGTTGTCCCCTCTGCGACGCTGATACTTGTGGACCTCTCGACCAACAGCGTCCGAACGGCTTCTACGTCCGGAGTTGGCACCTATAGCTTCGTCGGCTTGCCCATCGGAACCTACCGGCTGACGATCTCCAAGAACGGTTTCAATACCCAGGAAAACAACGAAGTCACCGTCCAGGCCGGACAAACCACCGACATCAGCGTCACCCTGAAAGTGGGCACGGGCTCGGTGAAGGTGGTCGTGAATGCGGCCGCCGCTCCTTTGCTTCAGACGACCACCAGCACGATCGGCACCACGATCAACATGAAGCAGCTGCAGGATCTGCCTCTCAGCGGCCGCGACGTTTCCAGCCTGGCCTTCCTCACTCCCGGCTACGTTGCTACGCCGGGCATGTCGGGCGGCAGCTGGAACGGTCTGCCGTCGATCGCCCAGGGAAACAACATCGATGGCGTCATCTCGTCCACCAGCCGGATGAAGTTTGCCGGCAATGCCAGCCCGGGCCCTTCGGCGCGCCTCGACTCCATTCAGGAGATGACGGTGCAGACCGGCCAGTTGAACGTGAACGAGGGCTTCGGCCAGGCGGCGATGCAGACGACCTTCGTCACCACCCGCGGGTCGAACGCTTATCACGGTCGCGTTTATGAGGATTTCCGCAATTCCTACCTGAACGCCAACAGCTGGTACAACAACGCCGTCGGCGCCCCGAAAAACCACCTGATCCTTAACGATTTCGGCGGCGATATCGGCGGCCCGATCCTCAAGAACAAGCTCTTCTTCTTTGGCTCTTTCGCCATGTCGAAGGAGCCGGGCGGTTACACCAACTATGCGAACGTGCTGACGCCGTCCGCGCAGAAGGGAATCTTCACCGAATCCAACGGAACGCAGGTGAACCTCTTCAGCCAGGTCGCCGGTCCCAACGGCCTGCCCACCACGGTCAATTCCGACATCGCTTCCCAGCTTTCGAGTATCAACGGCGTGCTGTCCGCCGGGAAACTGGCGCCGACCAGCGACCCGAACGTCCAGCAGCTCAGCTGGTTCGTTCCTTCGCCGCAAACCTACTATTTCCCGACGTTGCGCTTCGACTACAACGTCTCCCAGAAGGTTCGGATCGACCTCGCCTGGAACGAAACGAAATACAACCAGCCCGGCGCCTCCGCTCCGTTCTTCCCCGGCTCGCTGTCGAATACGGGAGCGTTGAACAAGCATAAGGACTATACGACGTCGCTGGGCATCGATTGGACCATCTCCCCGACGTTGATCAACCAGTTCCGTGGCGGCTACTATTACAACGCCTACTGGTACGCCTACGGCGCGACGAACGCCTATCTCACCAATCCGATGGTCAACTTCGCGGGCGACATCGCGACCTCGGCGCAGCAATATAACCTGCCTGTCACCACCTACTATCCGATCGTCAACTTCAGCGACGGCATGACGTGGCAGAAGGGCTCGCACACAGTCACCTACGGGATCTCGTTCTGGCGTGAGCAGGACCACTACTGGAACCCGCCCGACGGCATCCTGACCTACAGCCTGGGCCTGGCCACCGGCGATCCGGCGCTCAACACGTTCGAGAACTACTTCTCCAACGCATCGAGCTTCGACCGCACGGATGCGGAGAACCTCTACGCCACGCTGGTTGGTCGAGTCAGCGGCGTGGGCCCGAATGGCAGCGGCTTCCCGCTCAATCTGAAGACCGGCCAGTACAGCACGTCCGTCGGCGCGTACAACCTCGACGAGTTGTCGTCGGCCTGGGGTCTCTACGTGCACGATTCCTGGCGGTTGCGGCCCACGCTGACCGTGAACTACGGGTTGCGTTGGGATCTGGTCAATGCGAACCACGACCTCACCGGCGCTTATCACAGCGCCGATCTGGCAAACGTTTACGGGCCGACGGCGCCCAACCAGCTCTTCAAGCCCGGCGCGTTGAACGGCGTCCAGAACCCGCAACTGACGGCTCGCGAGTACGCTTACCAGAACTACCGCGTTACGCCGCAGCCGCAGATCGGCCTCGCCTGGAACCCGCGCTACTCCTCGGGCCTGCTGGGCAAGCTGACCGGCGACGGCAAGACGGTGGTTCGCGCCGGCTTCAACATCCGGCGCTTCACCGAGCCGCAGCAGTACTACTGGAATGCCGCTTCCAACTACGGCTTCGCCTTCTACCAGTATTTCTCGCTGAATCCGTCCAGCAGCGGCGGCACCGGCACGTTCGCGCCGGGCAGCCTGTCGCTTGGTGACAGCCTGCCGCCCTTCTTCTACAACATCACGCAGTATCAGAAGTCGTTCCCCGAGTCCGGGCAGACGTGGTTCGGCTCTGGCGTGAACGGCTTCAACTACAACATCCGCCAGCCGTACCTGCAGGAATGGAACGTCGGCATCCAGCGCCAGCTTGGCCAGAACAACGTGCTGGCCATCACTTACATGGGCCACCACACCCTGCATGAATGGATTGCGCAGAATCCGAACGAAGCGAACATCTTCGAGAACGGGTTCCTGACTCAATTCAAGGCGGCGCAGACCAACCTGCAGATCAACGCCGCCAACGGCATGCCGGGCACGTTTGCCTACAATGGCCTCCCGGGGCAGCAGCAGCTTCCGATCTTCGAAGCGGCCTTCTCCAGCGAGCAGTCGACGCCCTACACCGCCGCCGACTACAGCAGCGGCCAATTCATCAATTACCTGCAGCAGGGAGCCGTTGGCAGCATGGCGGGCACCCTGGACTCCATCTTCGGCAACGCTCCCTACTTCTGCAATCTGGTCGGCGCGTCGTTCTCACCCTGCGCAAACCAGATCGGCTACACGGGAGCTGGAGCCGGCTATCCGATCAACTTCTTCCAGGCCAACCCGTATGCTTCCGGCAGCTCCACCGGCCTCATGGCCGATGCCGGCTACGGAAACTACAACGCTCTGCAGATCGACTTCCGGCAGACGAACTGGCACGGCATGCAGTTCGACGCGAACTACACCTGGAGCCACACGCTTGGCGTCGAGCCGAACAACAACTGGACGGGATCGACGAGCCAGTTCACCATGCGCAACATCCGGCTGAACTACGGACCGTCGCTCTTTGACATCCGTCAGGTGTTCCACCTCAGCGGCACATACGATCTGCCCCTCGGGAACGGCAAGCGGTTCCTCAACACCGGCAACCCGATCGTCAACAGGATCGTCGGTGGGTGGAACGTCGGCACGATCGTTACCTACCAGACGGGCGTGCCGTTCGCGCTGTACGGCGGATACCACACGTTCAACTCCTCCGCCGATGGCGGCCTGGTCTACCACGGACTGACCAACAACCAGTTGCAGAGTTCGGTCGGCGTCTACCATCTGAACGCTCCCTACGCCTACGGCATCAACCCGCAGTACCTGCAAGGCGGAGGCGCGAATCCGCAGTACATCACGCCGAACACCGTTGCCGGCACCTTCGGAGACCACACCTGGCTGTACGGACCGCACTTCTCGAACACGGACATCGCCATTACCAAGACGACGCCCATCCGCGAGAACCTGAGGTTCGTCTTCCAGGCGGAGTTCCTGAACGCCTTCAACCATCCGAACTGGGGGATTTACAACTACTACCCCTACGACAACATCCGGTCGTCTGGTTTCGGTCAGGCCAACGTAGTCAATGGCGCACGCCAGATCCAGCTGCGCGCGAGCATCGACTTCTAACAGATAGAATCACGGGTGATGCATTCACTGGATGCGCGTCAGTTGCGGCATCCAGTGAATGCATCGCTCTCTTGAACCTCCAGAATCCGGTTTGCTTTAGTCCCATTGGCTGGAACGGTTGGAATCACTTCAAGGGCCGCATCGACGACCAGATTGTTCGCAGGGAAGCCAGGGCCATGGTCGCGAGCGAAATGAACCGCGGCCAGGGCGGCCATTTCCGGAAATATGAACAGGGTATCCAATGACAGCTGCCTGGGATCTCCGGCAACCGGCAAGGGAAGGATTGTTTTTTTTCGCGGTCACGCCATGATGGGCTCGAGCCTCGGGAATGCCACCACTCGCCTGTTCCTGCCTCCATTGCTTCCCGCGCAGCGCGAGCGCCGGCAATTGAATCTGGATGTTTCCCCCACGGTGCGACGCGGGTATGATGTGCGCGTGTTTTCCCGGTCGGCCGCGCCTTTCCCCTGTTTCCGATGTCGACTTGATCAGACAGAACCTGCCGGAGGGTCCTCTCTCCTGTCCGGGCGCCTGTTGGCCGGGGAGCGGAGACTCGACCGGGCATGATCTCCCTTCTGGCCGTCACCGTCCCCAAGCAGTTGGTTCATCTTTCCCCCGTTGACATCGCCATCGTCGTCTTCTATTTCGCGCTCGTCCTGGGAATCGGCTTCTACCTGAAGGGGCGGTCGAAAACCGGCGAGGATTTCTTCATGGCCGGGCGCGAAATGACGGCCTGGATCGCCGGCATCAGCTTCATGTCCGCCAACCTCGGCGCGCTGGAATTGATGGGGTGGTCGGCCGCCGCCTATGAATACGGCATTCTGGCCACGCACGCCTACTGGATCGCCGCGATTCCCGGCATGTTGTTTCTGGGCATCGTGATGATGCCCTTCTATTACATTTGCAAGACGCATTCGGTTCCCGGCTATCTGAAGCTGCGCTACAACGAGCCCAGCCGCGCTCTCTCGGCGATCTCCTTCGCCTTCATGACCGTGCTGATGAGCGGCATCAACATGTACGCGATGGCGCTGCTGCTGGACGTCGTGCTCGGCTGGAACATGGATTTCAGCATCTGGGTCTCGGCCATCACCGTCGCCGTCTATGTCGCGCTCGGCGGATTGCGGTCGGCGATCTTCAACGAAGTGCTGCAATTCGTGCTGATCTGGGCGGGCTCGCTGCTGATCCCGATCATCGGGCTGGTGGAGGCCGGCGGCTGGGAGAATCTGAAAGCCCAGATCATCCACAACACCTCGGTCCAATACGTCCACCTCTGGCATTACCTCGGCTCCTTCAACAACCCGATGGGCGTCAACTGGGTGGGCGTCGTCTTCGGCCAGGGCCTGGTTCTCAGCTTCGCTTACTGGACCACCGATTTCCTCGAAGTGCAGCGCGTTCTGGCGGCCAAGGACCTTCGCTCGGCGAAGATGGCCCCCATCATCGGCGCCGCTTTCAAGATGTTCGTCCCGTTCATCGTGATCGTGCCCGGCCTGCTGGGATTGGTCGTGCTGCCCAAGCTCACCGGCGCCAGCCTGGCCACCGGCGGCGCGCATAGCTACAACGCGGTGCTGCCGCTGATGCTCATCCGCTACTGCGGTCCGGGGCTGCTCGGGCTGGGCGTCACCGCGCTGATCGCCGGGTTCATGTCCGGCATGGCCGGCAACGTCAGCGCGTTCGCCACCGTGTGGACCTACGACATCTATCGCGCCCTGATCAATAAGGACGCGACCGACCAGCATTACGTGAAGATGGGACGCTGGTGCACCGTTCTCGGCGTTCTGATCAGCATCGGCACCGCCTATTTCGTGATGCAGTTTTTGAGCATCATGGACTACGTGCAGGCGCTCTTCAGCATTTTCATCGCGCCGTTGTTTGGCACTGTCATCCTTGGTATGCTCTGGAAGCGCACGACCGGCCAGGGTGGTTTCTGGGGTCTGCTGGCCGGCACCGTCTCTGCCGCGGGCATGTTCATCTGGGGTGAAGTCAGTCCCTCGGCAGTACGGTATCTTGCGCTATCGGCCCATGCGCGGCCGCTCGCGGCGGATATGTATCGCGCTCTCTGGTCGTGGCTCATCTGCATCGTGGTGACGGTGGTTGTGAGCCTGTTCACGCGGCCCAAGCCGGTTGCCGAGCTTGCCGGGCTCGTCTACGGTGCGATGGATATCCCTCAAGAAGAGCAGGTATCGCTGCTTCGCCGGCCCATGTTCTGGGCGATCGCGGTTGGCATCGTGTTCGTAGCGCTCAATATCATCTTCTGGTGACGTGGATGGAATCGGAACACACAATTTCGATCTGGTTTTTCATCGGGATTTGCCTGCTGTTCGACGGTCTGCTGACTTTCGGCGCCGGCCTCTACCAGCTCGGCCATCCGCCGGTCCATCCGGTGGTGCTCTATTCGCTGCATGCCAATATCTGGTGGGGAGCCGTTCTCGCTCTGACGGGCCTGTTGTCCGGCCACGCCACCGCGCCATGGCGCCAGAAGGCCAAAGAGAAATGACCGGCGACGCTGCCGACAGCCCGTTCAACGGGATTCGTAAAACGTCTCCTCGCGCCTTCTCCTCGCGCGCGGGAGACGCTCCCGCGATTGACAAGCTGGCCGGCGGCTCGCAAAATTTGAATCAAGGCGCAGTTGAAGTAAAGGTTTCCTCGGGGAAGGCCTCCGCGGCGGAGCGCCATGCGGCGGAGCGTTTATCCGGAGAGAGCCCGTTGAGCATCCACGAAGTCGCGCAGCGAGCAAAGGTTTCGATCGCCACCGTTTCCCGCACGATCAACGGCGTGCCCACGGTCACACCCGAGCTTTCCAGGCGCGGCTGGCAGGCGATCGAGGAGATGGGGTATTACCCCAATACGCATGTGCGCGCGCTGGTCTCCTGCCGCAGCCGCATGTTCGGCCTGATCGGCTCCGAGATCACCATCCCCTTCTTCCCAGAGGTCGTCCAGGGGTTCGAGGACGTCGCCGTCCTCCACAACTACGAGATTCTCACCACCTCCACCGTCCACGATCCCCGGCGCATGGCCCTGGCCGTCCGCCGCATGATCGAGCGCCGCGTCGACGGCGTCGCCATCGTCACGTTCGGCACGGAAGAGGCGCTCTTCGACGAGCTGAAATCCCGCAAGATTCCGCTCGTCTTCATCGACGTCGGCCCGCCCCTGCCGCGGATCAGCAACATCAAGATCGACTACCTGAACGGAATTCGGCAGGCGGTGCAGCATCTGGCCGCGCTGCGCCACTCGCGCATCGCCTTCATTTCCGGCCCTCTCTCGCTGAAATCGGCGGTCGGCCGGCAGCGGGCATGCAGCGAGTCCATGGAAGAGATCGGATTGTCGGTGAATCCGCGGTACCTGATCGAGGGCAATCACACGATGGAAGGCGGCATGGCCGCGCTCCAGAAAATCGTCGAGCTGCGGAACCGGCCGACCGCCGTGATGTGCTCGAACGACATGACGGCGATCGGCGTGATGCGGCAGAGCTATGAGGAAGGCATCCGGATTCCGCGCGACCTCTCGCTCATCGGCTTCGACGACATCCGGCTGGCCCAGTTCACGATTCCTCCCCTGACCACGGTCAAGATGTCGCAGACGGAAATCGCGCAACTGGCGTTTAACGCTCTTCTGGCCGAGGTGCAGAGGAAGACGCCCTCGCCCAACGGAACCGAGTACGTGCTGCAGACCAGCCTGGTGCTGCGCGACTCGACGGCCCTGGTGGCGAACCTCGCCGCGCGTGGCCAGGGGAAGCGTTCCGGCTCGCGGAATTCGGGTTCAGCGCGCTGACCGCCGTGAAGAGGCGGTTTTTGCCGAAGAGAAAACGTTTGCTGATTTGAAGAACTGCGAAAAAAGCCAGGGTGATCCTGTCATGCTGCTCGAGCGCTTGCGAGAAGAGGTTCTGGAAGCCAACCGGGAGTTGGTGCGCCGCGGGCTGGTCCTCTACACCTTTGGCAACGCCAGCGGCATCGATCGCGAGCGTGGCCTGGTCGCGATCAAGCCGAGCGGCGTCGCCTACGAGAAGCTCACCCCGGCCGATATGGTGGTCACCGATCTTGAAGGAGCGATTGTCGAGGGAACGCTGCGTCCCTCCTCCGATCTCCCCACCCATCTGGCGCTCTACCGGAATTTTCCCGGCATCGGCGGCGTGGCGCACACACATTCGGAATTCGCCACCGCCTGGGCGCAGGCGGGCCGGCCCCTGCCTTGTTTCGGAACCACTCACGCCGACTACTTTCATGGTCCGGTGCCCGTGACCGAGCATCTCACTCCCGAGGAAATCGCCGCCGGCTACGAGGAGCAGACCGGCACGGTCATCTGCCGCGCCTTCGCCAATCTCGATCCCCATGAGATTCCCGCCGTTCTGGTGCGCGGCCACGGGCCGTTCTGCTGGGGAGCCGATCCGGCCGGCGCCGCCCACAACGCGGTAATCCTCGAGGGAGTAGCTCGAATGGCCTATTACACGGTCACTCTGGCCGGTGATGCGGAGCCGCTGCCCTCGGCGCTGCATGAGAAACATTTTCTGCGCAAGCATGGAACCACTGCCTACTACGGACAGGTGTCAAAAGAGCGGTGAGCGAGGTTTTCCGGCGGAGAAGGGCCAACAGAAACGGAAGCGTTGATAGAGCGCGAGGGGAATGAATGGCAAACAAGAAGATGACATTGGGTGTGATTGTTGGCAATCGAGGCTTTTTCCCCGGCCATCTGGCCGAATCCGGCCGCAAGGAAATCCTGGAAGCCTTCGAGAAGGCCGGCATCGAAGCCGTGACGCTCGAGCCGTGCCAGAGCCGCTACGGCGCGGTCGAGACTTATGAGGAAGCAAAGCGCTGCGCCGAACTGTTCCGAGCGAATAGCGATCGTATCGACGGCGTGATCGTGACGCTGCCGAATTTCGGCGACGAACGCGCCGTGGCCGATACGCTGCGGATGTCCCGGCTCACGGTCCCCGTCCTGGGGCAGGCCAGCCCGGATACCCCGGCGAAAATGTCCATTTCTCACCGGCGCGATAGTTTCTGCGGCAAAATGTCCGTCTGCAATAATTTGAAGCAATACGGCATTCCCTATTCTCTGACTGCTTCCCACACCGTGAGTCCCGATTCCGAGGCTTTCGAAAAGGATCTTGCATGGTTCGCCGGCGTTTGCCGCGTGGTCAACTGCCTGCGGTGTCTCCGCGTCGGCAGTATCGGCGCCCGTCCGGCCGCCTTCCAGACCGTGCGCTATAGCGAAAAACTGTTGGAATCACAGGGCATTTCCGTGGAAACGCTCGACCTGTCGGAAATCCTGGCCCGGATCGATCGCCGCAAGGATGACGATGAGGCAGTTCAGGCGAAGCTCGGCGAAATCGGCAAGTACGTTCCCACCGAGAACGTGCCGAAGGCGGCGCTCGTCAAAATGGCCAAGCTCGGCGTGGTGGTCGACGAGTGGATGGAGCGCTCGGACCTGACGATCAGCGCCATCCAGTGCTGGACGGCGATCGAGGAACAGCTCGGCGTTGTTCCCTGCACGGTGATGAGCATGATGAGCAACGATCTCCACT
>OFHK01000444.1_pt1 | contig 12474 bp, 9 predicted proteins | sample 1521951 | NCBI WGS metagenome assembly OFHK01 (sample SAMEA2468436, study PRJEB22500) | soil metagenome | biome: Glassland; feature: Farmland; material: Clay | place: Australia | collected 2013-01-31 | depth 0.55 m
GTCCATGCCCGGACCGCGGGAGGCAACATCGACATGTTTCAGATGGAGAGCGCCGTGCGCGCCGAGACCGCCGCGGGGCGCATTCTCGCCGAAATCAACGCCAACCCCAAGACTTTCGGCGCCTCGCAATTGCAGACTTCTTCCGGCGACGTGCAGGTGTTTCTTCCTCCCGATCTTCCCTTGACCATCAAGGCCGCGATCGCCCAGGCCCTCGGGCACCGGCTCGTCTCTGATTTTCCCATCCACATTCAGGGCGAAGAGGAAAGTTTCCGCCAGCGCTCCCAACAGGGCGAGGCCCAGGTGAACGGCGGCGGGAACGTTCTGCTTATCCGCACCATGATGGGCAACATCGAAATTCAAAAGCTCGACCCCCAATCTCTGGAGAAACTGAAAGCGCTTCAGGAGCAGTTTTGGAAGCACTGGCAAGAGAGCCAGCAGCCGAAAGACCCCGGAAATGACGATTGAACTTCCCGGCGAAGGCGGGAATTCCGAAAGAGGAGAACGCTTATGAAGCGCATCGCAATAGGAGCAGGAGTGGTGGTTCTGTTGGCGGCCTGGGCGGGCGCCAACTTGCTGCGCGCCCAGGCGCCCATCGTCGGCACCGGCATGGAAGGCGTGACGGCGCGCGACGCGCGCGCGTCAGCGGGCGAAGGGGTCGCGGACCAGGATGGTGTCGTCGCGCTCCGGGCTGGTGGAGAGCAGCGAGACCGGCGCCTCGATCAGCTCCTCGATGCGGCGGATGTATTTGATCGCCGTCGCCGGCAGGTCGATCCAGCTCCGCGCCCCCCGGGTCGATTCCGGCCAGCCCTCCATGGTCTCGTAGATCGGCGTTGCCGCCGCCTGGGCCGCCATGCCGGCGGGGAAATAGCCCACCCCCTCCCCCCCCTCGTCCCCCCGTCCTCCCCCGCCTTCCTCTTCTCCCGCTCCCCCAGCGTCAGCGTGTGGCCGTTCTTCCCGCAGATACCCCCGATGAACTTGGCCGCCCCTTCGACCCGCCGGTCTGGTACCACAAAGGCGTGTTGCACTACGTGCTGGGCACGGACGACCAGGGCCGCGACATCTTCTCCACCATCCTCTTTGGCTCGCGCATCTCCATGCTCGTGGGGGTCGGCGCGATGCTGATGGCGATGGTGATTGGCGTGGCGCTGGGGCTGATCTCGGGCTACGCGGGCGGCGCGCTGGACAACTTCATCATGCGCATCGCGGACATCACTCTCAGCTGTCCTGCGCTGCTGGTGGCCATGCTCATCGACGGCGTGGTGCGCAGCCTGCTGCCGGACGTGGTGGCACCGGGCACGCCGCTCGGCGTCGTCGCCGCCGCCGTTGCGCAACGCTATGGCCTGCGCAGCGACACGTGGGTGGTCGCCGGCACCACCGACAGCACCGCCGCCTTCATCGCAACCGGTGCCCGGCTCCCCGGCGAGGCGGTCACCTCGCTGGGTTCCACCCTAGTGCTGAAGGTCATCAGCGATCAGCCGGTGTCGGCACCGGAATACGGCGTCTACAGCCAGCCCCTCGGCAGCCGCTGGCTGATCGGCGGCGGCTCCAACAGCGGCGGGGCCGTGCTGCGCCATTATTTCACCGATGCCGCCATGGCCGACTTGAGCGCACGGCTGCAGCCGGAGCGCGGCACCGGCCTCGATTACTATCCGCTGCCGGCGCCGGGGGAGCGGTTTCCCGTCAACGACCCGCGCATGCAGCCGCGGCTGTCGCCCCGTCCCGACGACGACGCGGTTTTTTTCCAGGGCTTGCTGGAGGGTATGGCCCGCATCGAGCGCGACGGCTACCGCCGTCTCGCCGCACTGGGGGCGCCCTGGCCAAGCCGTGTGTACAGCGTCGGCGGCGGTGCCAAAAATGCCGCCTGGAACACGATACGCGCACGTCTGCTCGGTGTACCCTTGACGCCGCCGCCGCACACCGCAGCGGCTTACGGCGCGGCACTGCTGGCCGCACGTACCCTCAGCACAATGGCTGCCGGTGCATCTGCACCGGCAGCGTGTTAGTTTTGTATATCCAGCACCACGACGGACACGACATCATATGTGGCGACACCCCCTGCTTGGCCCCGCCTACCTGCTCAAAGGGCTGCGCTTGATAGCGAGGCCGGCCCTGTGGCCCTACGTGGCCATACCATTGCTGATCAACGTCGTCATCTTCGGCCTGCTGCTGTGGTTCGCGGGGGACCAATTCGGCCGCATCGTCGACCACCTGCAGCCCACCCTGCCGCACTGGCTGATATGGCTCAGTTGGCTGCTGTGGTTGCTGTTTGCGCTGCTGGCGGGAGTGGTGATCTTCTTTACCTTTTCGCTGCTGGCCAACATCGTTGGTGCGCCGTTCAACGGCCTGCTCGCCGAAGCGGTGGAACGTCTGCTCACCGGTGCCGAGACGCCGCCGGGCGGCAGCCTGAGGCAGGTGCTGCGGGAAACGCCGCAGGCGTTGCGGGATGAACTGCGCAAGCTGGGCTATTACGCCCTGTGGGCGCTGCCGCTGCTGTTGCTGTTCTGGCTACCGGTGGCCAATCTGGCGGCGCCGTTGCTGTGGGCGCTGTTCAGCGCCTGGATGCTCGCCCTGGAGTATGCCGACTACCCTCTCGGCAACCATGGCCTGCGCTTCGACGAACAGCGTCGCATGCTGCGCGGCAAGCCGCTGCTGGCCCTCAGTTTCGGCGCCGCTACGCTGCTCGCCACCATGATACCGCTGCTGAATCTGTTCGTTATGCCGGCGGCCGTCGCGGGCGCCACGCAGTTATGGGTCGAGCAGCTGCGGCCGCTGGAACGATCGAGCGAGGAATAATCGTTTCGCCGCGCAACCACCGCGCGGCGTTCCCCTGTTCAGCGGACGATGGCGTCTCTATGATAGCGGCACCATTCGGGGAGCCATCGTGAACCTGCCGCTGCTGGTCCTGCTGACCGTATTTGTCGCCATCGCGCTGCGCAAGATCGGACGTTGGCCGATCGCTATCTGGCAGGCTATGAGCGCCGGCGCCGGCGCTGTGCTGTTGAGCGGACAGATCTCGCTGTCTCAGGCGCTACGCGCCATCGACTGGAACGTGATGCTGTTTCTGTTCGGCATGTTCGTCATTGGCCAGGCCCTGGTCGCCAGCGGCTACCTATACGCCCTCGCCTACCGTCTGTTCGGCCACAGCCGCTCCAGCGACACGCTGGTGCTGACGCTGCTAGTGGGCGGCGCGGTCGCCTCCGCCCTGCTGATGAACGATACCTTGGCGATCATCGGCACGCCGCTGGCGATACGGCTGGCGCGGGAACACCGCATCAATCCCCGCCTGCTGCTGCTCACACTCTGTTTCGCCGTCACCACCGGCAGCGTTATCAGCCCCATCGGCAATCCGCAAAATCTGCTGATCGCCCTATGGGGCCCGATGCCGGCCCCGTTCGCGACCTTCGCCGGACGGCTGCTGCTCCCCACGCTCCTCAACCTGGTACTGACCTACCTGCTGTTGCGACTGTTGTTTCGGCACGAGTTCCACGGCACGCCCCTGGTACATCGCCAATCAGCGCCGACCGATCCCGCACTCGCACGCTTGGCGCGCTATGCGGTGTGGCTGCTGTTGACACTGCTGCTGGCGCGCGTCGCGGTGCCGTTGTTGGGGATGCGGTTCCCGCTGCGCCTCAGTCACATTGCGCTGGTCGCAATGCTGCCGATCGTGTTGTTCAGCCCGCGCCGCCTGCCCCTCCTGCGTACCATCGATTGGCGTACGCTGGCGTTCTTTGCCGCCATGTTCGTCGTGATGGCCAGTGTTTGGGATACGGGCATCTTGCAACGCCATCTAAACGAGACCGGCGCGGCACTGCGCGCTCCCGGCTTCGTACTCGGCAGCAGCGTTCTGTTGAGTCAGCTCATCTCCAATGTACCGCTGGTCGCGCTCTACCTGCCGCTGTTGCATACCACTGAGCCGTCCGTCTTGCTCACCCTGGCGGCCGGCAGCACCATCGCCGGCAATCTCCTGCCGCTTGGTGCCGCCAGCAATGTAATCGTGATACAGAATGCCGAACGCCACGGCACCGCATTCACCTTTTTCGATTTTGCCCGTGCCGGGATACCCCTTACGCTGGTAAATGTCGGCATCTATTGGCTGTTTCTGGTACGTTGACACACGCTTTACGGCCACGAACCCTATACGGCAACAAGGTTAAGCCAAAAATGGCGCGCATTTTGCCTTAGCCCAACGGCAAGCGGCCGCGCCGCCCAAAAACGGCACGGCAGTGGAGAAAAATTTTGCGAATTGGTCTATTTTTACTTAACAGTATCCATATGAATGCACGTCCGAGATTAACAATCCAATGACCATCTTCAACTGGGACGACAGCTACAGCGTCGGCTTGGCAAGTGTCGACTACCAACACAAGCGACTGGTGGGCATGATCAACCGGCTGGATGAAGCCGTTTCCACCGGCAGCGACGAAACAACCCTCCGCACCATCCTCAAGGGCCTGTACGAATACACGTTCTATCATTTCAGCACCGAAGAGGAATTGATGCGCGCCACCGGGCCGGCGATACGCGACCACTACCGCAACCACAAAGCCGCCCACGACGCCTTTACGAGCAGAATCCGTCCTCTGGCCGAGAACGCCCCCCTCGACTCCACGACCTTGAATAGCGCACTACTCGGCTACCTGGTCGATTGGCTGGCCCAACACATCCTTGGCGTCGATAAGGAAATGGCCCGACTCATCGCCACCGTGGAGATCGCGCGCGACGACGAAGTCACTCTGGACATAGACCGCCTGCAGGCGGGCGCCAACGCCACCGAACGTAATTTGTTGGGAGCGCTGCATGAAAGCGAGCTGCGGTTCCGCTCACTCGCCGACAGTGCCCCCATGCTCATCTGGATCGGCGATCAATTGAACAACCGGATATTCTTCAACAAGACCTGGCAAAACCTCACCGGCCTTAGCGCCCACCAGCTGAGGCACGGCGCATGGCAAGAGTGTCTTCACCAGGAAGACCTTGAGTCCTATCGGCAGGGCCTCGCGACCGCTCTGGAACGACATGGCGAACTGCAACATGAGTTCCGGATGCGCCGGGCCGACGGTGAGTATCGCTGGTATTTGGAAAGCGCCATACCGCGCCCATCCCGTCACGGCGAATTCATCGGCCTCATCGGCTCGGCGATGGATATTACCGAACGCAAAGCGGCCGAGCAGATTTTGCTCGACGCACGCGATCGTCTCGAACACGAGGTAGCCTTGCGCACGACACAGTTGCGCGAAGCCAATGTGCGGCTGGAACGTGAAAAGAACGAACAGTTGGCATTGAACGAGAAACTGCAAGCGGCGCAGGAACAATTACTGCAATCCGAGAAGATGGCATCGATCGGCCAGTTGGCGGCGGGCGTCGCCCACGAAATCAACAATCCTATCGGCTACGTCAAATCCAACATACATTCGCTGCAGGATTACGTAAACACCTTGCTGCATATTATCGACCTGTATGATGCCTCCACTGCCGGTGCGTCGGCATCGAGTGTCGACCAGTTCAAACAGCAATCAGACTATGCATTCGTACGCGACGACATCATTAATTTGCTGGACGAATCCCAGGAAGGGGTATCCCGCGTAAAACAGATCGTGCAGGATCTAAAGGATTTTTCGCATGTCGATCAGGCCGAGTGGAAATCAACTGACATCAACCGCGGCCTTGCATCCACGCTCAATATCGCCGCCAATGAAATCAAATACAAGGCGGAGGTCATTCGTGACTTCGGCGAAATCCCGCCGATCGAATGCCTGCCGCAACAATTGAATCAGGTATTCATGAATCTATTGGTGAACGCCGCCCAATCCATCGACGATCGCGGAACGATCACGGTACGAACCCGGCCGGCAACCGACGGCATTTCGATCGAGATCACCGATACCGGCCACGGCATCCCGCCGGAACAGCTTTCGCGAATATTCGATCCGTTCTTTACCACCAAACCGATTGGCGAAGGTACCGGGCTCGGCCTGTCGCTGGCCTACGGCATCATCAACAAGCACCAGGGCCGGATCGAGGTGCAAAGCCGGGTAGGTCGCGGCACGACCTTCCGTATTACGCTCCCAAGCCGATCCCCAGCCCCCGCATCGGTTGCAACAACCGCTGCCACCGCATAATAAATAACTTATTTTTCATGCAGTTACAACAGCACCCCAACGCAAACCGCCCGCGTTTATCAACGGCTTAATTTCCACTGGCACCGCGCTCAATTGACACCTAAAATAGCGCCGTCAATGTCCACCCTAAAAAGGACTCGCCGTGTCCGTCACTGTCGAAGATTACTATGAGCACGCCACATTCCAGCGTATGAAGGCGTTCGCCGACACCAAGGAGACCCCCTTCCTGGTGATCGATACGGCAACGGTAAAACGGCAATTGGAAGAACTTATCACCGGATTCAGCAACGCCAAGATCTACTATGCGGTAAAAGCCAACCCGGCGGCCGAGATCCTGGAAATTCTACGTGACCGCGGCTGCAACTTCGATATCGCTTCTATCTACGAATTGGATCGCGTGCTATCGCTCGGCATAACCGGCGATCGCATCAGTTACGGCAACACCATCAAAAAGAGCAAGGATATCCGTTATTTTTACGACAAAGGCGTCCGCCTGTACGCCACCGATTCGGAAGCTGATCTGCGCAACATCGCCAAGGCCGCTCCGGGATCGAAGATCTACGTGCGGATACTGACTGAAGGGACTCAAACCGCCGACTGGCCGCTATCGCGCAAGTTCGGCTGTCAAACCGATATCGCCATGGACCTGCTGATCACGGCGCGCGATCTCGGCCTTGAACCCTATGGCATTTCCTTCCACGTCGGCTCGCAACAGCGGGATATCGGCACCTGGGATGCCGCCATTGCCAAGGTCAAGGTGATTTTCGAACGCCTGCGCGAAGAAGACGGCATCGAATTGAAGATGATCAACATGGGCGGCGGCTTCCCCGCCAACTATATATCGCGCACCAACGACCTCGCCACCTATGCCGAGGAGATCACCCGCTTCCTGCATGAAGACTTCGGCGACGACCTACCGGAAATCATTCTGGAGCCGGGACGCTCACTGATCGCCAATGCCGGCATTCTGGTCAGCGAGGTGGTACTGATCGCGCGCAAAAGCCGCACCGCTCTCAATCGCTGGATATATCTGGACGTCGGCAAATTTTCCGGACTGATCGAAACAATGGACGAAGCCATCAAATTCCCCATCTATACCGAAAAGAATGGCGAACTGGAGGAGGCCGTACTCGCCGGTCCGACGTGTGACAGCGCCGACATCATGTACGAAGACTTCAAGTATCCGTTACCGCTGAACCTTGCCATCGGCGACCGCCTCTACTGGTTGTCGACCGGCGCCTATACCACCAGCTACAGTTCCATCGAATTCAACGGGTTCCCTCCGTTGAAGACCTATTACATCTGATCGCCGGCGCTCCACGAGCTAGCCCGAACATCAACTACGCTCGGTTCAACGAATAGGGAAATGTACTGCCTTGCAGGCAATGAGAGAATCGGCGTCATTTTCTGCATCGAGCCGATCTCGTACGGTCTTGGCGGCGAATCCCGTGATGCCTCGGCAACCGGGACGCGCACGTATTCCCCGCGCTGCATGCATCGCATTTGAATCCCGCGATGAATCTCTAACCGAAGGTAAATGCATACGCCTCCAGTCCGGGCGCCCGCGTTTCGATCTCGATTAGGCCGTTTTTCGGCGTCTTCTGATCGATCAATCGATAAAGCGTGTTGCGCTTGACGTCGACGACGCCGCCAGGCGCATCCCCGCCCGCACTGTCTCCGACGGAGACACCATTCAGCTTCAGTTTGACCTTAATCGGTTTGCCGGAGGCCGTACCGAGTACCAGGAATACGCGGCGCGCATCAAAGTTGAGGCGCAACGCGGCGCCTTTGGCATCGGCCACGATCTTCTCCGCGGTCACGGTCCATTTCCCGCTCAATGCCCAGCCATCCACCGGCAAATCGGCGGGAAAGTGATAAAGCGCTGATGCATCTCTGCTGACGACTTCATTGCCGGAAAAGCTTTCGGCCCTGGCATAACCGAGGTAGGTCTCAGGCGTTTCGTTGGCCATATAGGTCGGCGTTTCTGCGCTGATTGTCTGCGCATTCCCTTTCAGCCCCAGCAAGTAGCGGATGTTATTTTCCGTTACCCCGTATTCCCCTTCGCCGAAATGCGTATACACCACCATGCCGTCGCGGTTGATCAGATAATGCGCAGGCCAATATAGATTGTTGTAGTTGTTCCATGTGGCCATATCGTTGTCCAACGCCACCGGATAGCGAATATGGTAATGTGCGAGCGCCGCCTTAACGTTGCCAATGCGTTTTTCGAAACCAAATTCTGGCGAATGCACGCCGACGATAATCAGCCCCATACGGTGGTACTTGCGGTACCAGTCGCTCAAATAGGGCAGCGTGCGTACGCAGTTGATGCAGGAATAGGTCCAGAAATCGATGAGTACAACCTTGCCCTGCAACTCGGCCATGGTGAGCGGTGGTCCGTTGAGCCATGCGGCAATACCGGAAAATCCGGGTGCCGGATACGGCATGGCCAGGCCATTTTCCAAGGTCAGCCCGCCATGCGGGCGAACGCCGTCGGCGAAGGCATAATGGGATTGCGCGTGTACGCCAAGCATGGCGCATGTCACCAGAGCGATAACAAGCCGTCCAAGAAGCTTATGGACAGAAACAACATATCCGACGCGCAGAATTTGCTTGTCCATGATCGTTCTCCCGGAGACGCCTATAGGCACATGGTTTATCTGGAAAACGTTGTCGCGGACCCTGCGCGTATAGCCATGACCTGTGGACTGCATGCGGCAGGCCGGTTACAAAGGTTTAGTGCGCCAGGCTCGGCACGTCAACAAATATAAACCTAGAACGGCCATCAGCGGACGGTACTTGCCGAAGCAGGGAGGAAGGAAGAGGTCGTATGGAAGGCGCAGCGCCGGTTTGTTGTGTATGGCAGCCCGATCAACATCCTTTGTGCCACACGCATTCGACCAGTGTGCCGCCGCCCGCAGCGGCCGCCACCGACAGGGAGGCGCCGATAATCCCGGCCCGGTAACGCATGATGTGAACACCGAGCCCGCCGGCCTTTTCCGCCGGCGGCGCGAGCCCGATGCCGTCGTCATGTACCGACAAGACGATGATGTGATCCGCGTTCCTTAACTCCACGCGGATGTTGGCGGCTTGCGCGTGCTTGATCGCATTGTTGATGGCTTCCTGCGCGATTCGATAGAGATGCACCGCAACGTCTTCGTCCAACAGAACGATTGCGCCGGAGACCGCAAGCCGGCAGCGAATGCCAGACCAGGCCCGCGCCCCGTCGACCAGCGCCGCCAACCCATCCGCCAGTCCATCCGGGCCAACCTGGATCGGCGACAACCCTTTGGCCAGGGACTTCGCCTCCCCCAACGCCTGGCGCAGATAACGCGCCAAATCGCCGGCTGTTTTGGCCTCCTGCAATCGTTTTGCCTGCGTCAGTTTTCGTTCAAGGCTGTTGGCCAGCATTCCCACCGCCGTGAGCAGCTGCCCGATACCGTCATGAATTTCGCGGCCGATGCGCTCCTGCTCGGCGGCACTCACCTCGATGATCTGCCGCTCCAGCACCTTGCGCTCGGTGATATCCTGCAGCATCGCCTGCAACTCGACGATGGTACCGCCGGCATCACGTCCCGCTTCACCGTGGGCATGCACCCAACGACGGCTGCCGTCCACGCGTATCACCTCGACATCCAGATCGTAAGGCTTACCGTCTTGCAGCGTCTTATCCACTGCGGCGGAAAGGCGTCGCCAACTCTCTGCGCTGAAGTACCGTGAAAGTTCCTGATGACTGGTCGCGGGCAGGACCTGATCACGGCCGAATAGCCCATAGAGTTCGTCCGACCATATCGTCATATCGGTGCGCAAATCCCATTTACCGTTGCCGATATGGGCCATGCGCTGAGCCTTTTTCAGATCCGCTTCACTCTCCTTGAGCGCCGCTTCCGCCAGCTTGCGTTCGGTGATTTCGTCCTTGATACCGACGAAGTGAGTAATCTCGCCACGTTCGTCACGTACCGGAGAAATGATGGCGGATTCCCAGTACAAAGAGCCGTCCTTGCGGCGGTTGCGGAATTCCCCCTTCCATACCTCGCCCCCCTTGATGGTGTGCCACAACCGGCAATACTCCTCCGGCGAGGTATACGCCGATTTGAGTAGATTCGGTCGCCTGCCGATGACTTCTTCCACCGGGTAGCCGGTGGTTTCTGAGAAGCGTGGGTTGACGTACTCGATAAGACCCTCCGTATCGGTAATGACCACGGTGCTGGCGGTCTGCTCGATTACGCGCGAGAACCGTCGCAACGCATCCGTGGCCCGCTTGCGTGCGTGTATGTCCTCGATGACCGCGATGAAGTAATCCGGCTCACCGTTCGCCTTCCAGGTCAGAGTGACCGTCACGTTCACCCAAACGATCCCGCCGTCCTTGCGCACGTAGCGCTTCTCGTTCGACGCGGTATCTATCTCCCTAGTGAGCAGCCTGCGCACCGAATCGAGATTGATCAAGAGGTCTTCCGGGTAGGTGATATCCTGAAAGGTCAGCGACAACAGTTCGTCCGCGCTGTAACCGACAATCCCGCACAGCTTGCGATTGACTCTTAACCAGCGACCATCGGGCGCGACATGGGCCAGCCCCACCGCAGCCTGCTCGAAGGTGGCGTAAAAACGGGCCTCGCTGCTGCGCAACGCTTCGTCGGCCTGTGCCTGGCGGATAAACAACCCGACTGTGGAGGTGATGGCTTCCAACGCCAATCGGCTGCGCAAGAGCACCTCGTCCATGGCACGCGAGCCCACGATCAGGCAACCGATGATGCGTTGGTCGTGGCGGATGGGTATCCCGGCGACAGCCTGCAACCCCTCGCGCCGCCCCGCCTCGGTCAGCGGTTCGAGTTCCGGACACTGCAGGTAGGCCGGTACGCCGGCCATCACCGCAGCAGTAATGGAGTCGTCCTCCGGGTAATACCGGACCGCTTCTACGAAGTCGTCCGACAGCCCGCAGACCTGTGCGATCCTCAAGCCACCCGAATCTTCGCGCAAATAGATGCCGCCACAATCCATCGACGATACCTGCACCGCCGATTCCAGGCACAACCGCAGGGTCTCAGGAAGATCGCGCACCTGACTCAGCGCCAGAAACAGCTCGTATTGAGCACGCAGCAGATCTTCCGTCAGAAGATTGGACGTTGCGGGAGCGCCCGATCCCGCGCTTGAAAAACGGTCGGACACTTCCGCATCAGTTGTCGGGGAATAGCGCTGTTTGATCATAATCCTGCCCCGCTAATGCACACGACGCAGCATACGCCGCCATCATCTCTGATCCAGGGTCCATTGCATGGCAAGACGAATCAGTTCGCTACCGGAACGCAGACTCAGTTTTTTCTTGATATTTTCCCGGTGCGTTTCGATGGTCTTGACACTGAGATGAAGCTGCTCGGCGATTTCCGAGGGCCCCATGCCACGCCCGATTAACCCGAAAACCTCCAACTCCCGGTCGCTCAGGCCGTCGATCGTCGCCGGGTTCGCGACGGAACCACCATGAGCGACACCCTGAAGCGCTCGCTCGGTCATATTCTCGCTCAGCCATATCTTGCCCTTGAGCACTTGGCGAATGGCATCGATTACGTGCGTGGTAGCCTGCTCTTTGCCGATATAGCCCATCGCCCCGGCCTTCAATGCCCGATACGCAAAAAGTGACTCGTCGTGCATCCAGCAGACAAGCATCCCAATCGCACAATCATATGCGCGCAGACGCTTGTCCAGTTCCACGCCGTTACCGTCGGCAAGCGACAGGTTGATCGTAACCAAATCCGGAGCTGTCGTTCTAACCAGTTCCAGTGCCTCGCGCATATCGCCCGTCTCAGCGCAGACATCCATGTCCGACTCTCCTTCTATCAGGCTGGCAAGGCCGACCCGCACCAGGGGGTGGTCATCCACGATCAGGATGCGCCAAGCTTTTCGATCAGCTTTAGTCTGGTTGACGTTCACGCAGCAGCACCCCGTTCTCTCCGGTCAATGAATCATCGAGGATTCGGTTCTGCGCCGGTATGCCGGGTTCGGCGGCTACCACTCGCTCGCGCATGAATTGTAGTCATTATCCGTGATATTCCCCTAGACATTTATCGGGGTTCCACCCATGTTGACCAACTTTTCAACCTCATAATATGGTTCCCGAACCCTAGTCCGGAGTTCAGCGATAGATCGGGAGAGCAATGCCAGGGACGGCCCATAACCAGCGGCAGGGGAAACACCGGCGATATGCCGGCAACGCTATAAAAATCACCAAGCGGAGAATCCTCATGATAAAAACGCATCAGGTGAATGGAACGCTGCATATCACATTGTCGGGACAGCTGGCGATTTCGACGGTCTACGAACTCACCGCCATATTGGCGCATGTTGCGGACCCCTGTCAGGAGCA
>OFHK01000445.1_pt1 | contig 12459 bp, 14 predicted proteins | sample 1521951 | NCBI WGS metagenome assembly OFHK01 (sample SAMEA2468436, study PRJEB22500) | soil metagenome | biome: Glassland; feature: Farmland; material: Clay | place: Australia | collected 2013-01-31 | depth 0.55 m
GTGGTGCCGGGGACCAGGCGCATGCCGTCTGTCGTTCCGCGACCCTCGGGTGGCAGGGGCGGAAGAAGTCCGCGCTCTTGGAGGAAGTGAAGGGCGGGGCGTGGACGGCGGGGGGCCGGGCGGCGGAGGAGACCGGGCCCGCCGCCGACGAGGTATCCTCCGAGGTCGAGGACGCCCTTCGGTACTGGGACCTCGTCTACAAGCCGAACGTGGACTGGCTCGCGTCCCAGGGCCGGCCGCGCGCCTGGATTGAGGAGGACCTCAAGCGCTGGAAGCACCAGCGGCAGACGCGGCAGCGTGAGCTCACGGCGCAGGCGACCGACTAGAAGGCCGCCTCTCTCCGAAGCTCGAGGGGATTGTAGCAGTCGAAGCAGTATCCCTGGCGCCGGTCATCGGGCGAGAGGACGATCCGCGCCTGGCAACGGCGGCAGCGCGCCTCCCGGTCTCCGCCCTGCGAAAGCCTCCGGGTGTCCGGCTTGAGCTTCCACGCGATGATCTCCGCCCCCAGGCAGCGAGGCCACGGAGCCGTGGAATTCTATAAAAACATTGGGTCATGCGTCGCGCGACACGGACGGCCGACGCATTCATCTGCGCCTCGCCCATAGCCGCGGCCGTGCTGAAGGGGTTCGTCACGTTCGAAGGCATCGACGGCTCCGGGAAGACCACCGTGAGCCGTCTCGTCGCGGAGACGCTCGCGGCCCGCGGCGAGAAGGTCTTCTGGACCGGGGAGCCGACGCATCTCTGGACGGGGGAGGCGGTCCGGCGGGCCTACCACGACGACGTCGGACCGGTCGCGGAGTCCTTCCTCTTCCTCGCGGACCGTGCGGCCCACCAGGAGGAGATCCGCCGCCACGTCGGGGCCGGGGAACTGGTCCTCTGCGACCGCTACACCGATTCGACGTACGCCTACCAGGGGGCCCGCCTCGAGGGCGTCGTGGACCGCCCGATCGCCTTCCTCCGGCAGGTCACCCGTCCGTGGGCCGTCACCCCGGACCTCACCCTCCTCCTCCGCGTCCCCCCGGAAACGGGTCTCCGCCGGATCGCCGGCCGCCCCGACCGTGTGCGCTTCGAGGAGCTCCGGTTCCTGCGCAGGGTCGCGAAGAACTACGACGGGCTCTCGAAGTCGCGGCGGTACGCCATCCTGGACGCGCGCGAGACGAAGGATGCCGTGGCCGCCCAGGCGATCGTGGTGATCGAGCGTCGACTGCGCGCGCGGCACCGGTGACTCAGTTCTCGGACTCCGCAGACGCCCGCTGCTTGAGGAAGGCGCGCGCGAAGAGCGTGGCTCTCTCCAGGTTCCCGCGCTCCAGCTCCAGGAGGAAGGCCCGACTGAAGACGAGCTGCAATCCCGAGTCCCCCGCCTGGGCCGGCATCACGGGAGCCCAGCGTGCGTGGCGCCTATGAATCGGATGCTCCAGAATATCAGGGGCGATTATCAACGCCCCGACCGAGCGGCCGGCCGGCGGCCGCCGCTCCGCGGTGGACAAATCTTTTTAAGAGGACCCCTGGTTATCGCGTCGTCCATGGGATGCACACATGGAATCAACGGCCCATTCTAAGGTATCCTCTCACCATGGCGAGGAGGGTTTCATCGGCGTCATCTACGGCGACGTCGGGGCGACCTCCTTCCGTTGCTCGGTGATGTATTCCGTCGACCGATACGACTTCGTGCAGGTGCAGCACCAGACGTGCGGCACGGTCCTGGGCCGCGTGGACGAGATCGAGCGCAAGACCGACTTGTCTCTCGACCGCGCGATGGCGGAGGACGCGGAGGCCGCCGAGATCCAGGAGCGCGTCTCCGCCCAGGTGTCCGTGATCGGCTACCGTGACGACCGCGGGCTCCTCCAGGTGCCGCGGACCCCCTTTCGCGCGGGCGAAGCGGTCCGCAAGGCCGAGAAGGATGTGATCGAGGAGGTCATCGGGCTCACGGAAGACAAGAAGCACGGCGCCTACGTGGGCCTCCTTGCGGGACACAACGTGCCCGTGTATCTCGACATCAACGCGATGGTGCAGAAGCACGTATCCGTCCTTGCGAAGACGGGCGGCGGCAAGTCGTACATCGCGGGCGTGATTATCGAGGAGCTGATGAAGCACAAGGTGACGACGGTGATCATCGACCCGCACGGGGAGTACGACACGCTCCGCGAGCGGGGCAAGGTCGGCGAGGGCGGCACGCGTTTCCACGTGGAGCCGCGCGGGTACGCCGACCAGCTGCAGATCTTCTCCCCGGACACCAAGGTGAACAGCGGCGCGCGGCCGCTCAAGTTCACCCTGAGCAACCTCGACGCCCGTGACATCCTCTCCCTGACCGGGTCCGGGAAGGTCCGCACGCACCTCACGAACCTCCGCAAGGCCCTGGACACCTTGCGCGCCGCGACGAAGAGCTACACGATCCGCGACATCATCCGCGTCCTTGAGCGCGACGACGATCCGCAGAACGCCTCGCTGATCGACGAGCTCGAGTACCTGAGCGAGGTCGAGATCTTCGCCCAGGAAGGCACGCGGATCGACGAGCTCGTCGTCAAGGGCAAGACGACGATCATCAACCTCAAGGGCGTGGCCCCGGACATCCAGGAGCTCGTGGTGAACCGCCTCGCGACGGCGATGTTCGAGCTGCGCAAGGTCGGCCGCATCCCGCCCATGATGCTCGTGGTCGAGGAGAGCCACAACTTCTGCCCCCAGGTGGGCCAGGTGGCCTCCTCGAAGATCTTCCGGACGCTGGCTTCGGAGGGGCGCAAGTTCGGCCTCGGCCTCCTCGTGATCACGCAGCGCGCCGCGAAGATCGACAAGAACGTGCTCAGTCAGTGCAACACGCAGATTATCCTCAAGGTCACGAACCCGAACGACCTCAAGGCGATCATCGCGAGCGTCGAGGGCCTGACGACCGCGATGGCGGAGGAGATCTCCCGCCTGCCGATCGGCGTGTCCATCATGACGGGCGGCGGCCTCCAGATGCCCCTCATGGTCGAGGTCCGCCCACGCGAGACCAAGCACGGCGGCGAGAGCGTCAAGGTCATCGAGGACTGAACGCCGGGCGCCGAGCCCTCGAGGGCGGCACAACCTTATCCGTCCACGAGGGCGTGAAGCCTCGGCCCCACTGAAGGGGCGGGAGCCTGTCATGGTGTTCCCCCAACCCCCTTGGACCCAGGCGCCGTCCGAGGTTGTGGCCTGGCGTTCCTCCCTTGGCGGACGGCGTCCCCCGCCGCTCGGCCCGCATCGTGCGACCCACGTGAAGGGATATGAGGTCGAGCTGCCCGTCGCCCAGGAACCCCGGCTCCTCGCGCGCGTGGCGCGCCTTGGCATGGGTCAGCTCCAGGACGGCCGGACCTATCTCCCCCATCTCATCACACGCCTCGCCCACCACGCCCCGCCCGAGGTCTTCGTGGGGAGGTTCGGGGGCGCCCGCGTGGAGGTCCGACTGCGCAAAGGCGCTCACGTCGAGGTCCGCGTCGGGTTTGTGCCGCCCCTGGTGTTCCGGAAGGCCTCGCGGTTCATCGAGCAGCTGGGCCTTCCGGAATCCGACGGGATGTGGCGCTAGGCGCTCCGGACGGGGGGCGTCGCCTGCGGTAATTCCCCGGGGGAGCCGAGCTAGGCCTTCGCCCGGAGCATGTACCGAGTTCCCAGAATCCCGACGAGGCCGATGACGAAGAAGAACACCGAGTAGGCGTGGTAGCCCATGCCGATCATGACAAGACCCAGGAGGAAGCCGACGACCGCCGCCGCAACGAAGTGCAGGGTCCAGTCAGTCGCCATCAGCCCTGTTAGCCCGCCCTTGTCGAGGAGGCGTTCGTCTTGGGGGGCCTCGTCGTCGAGCCCATCGACCTCGGATCGTTCAGCTGGGCGCTGTACGTCGGGGACCAGGGGCTCGCCGCAGGAGTCGCAGAATGATGCGCCGTCTCGGTTCGTGGCGCCACACTTCGGGCAACTCATCGCTCCACGTCACGAGGATGCCTTCTCTGCGCATATATGTGTTGCGCGGGCCTGCCGCCGCGCCCGTGTGAGGACAGTCGAATCCACATCCCGAGAACCCGATGGCCGCACGTGCGCCCTCCTCCACTGCACCGGCGCTGAGGCGAACCCATTGCCTCGCCCAGCATGAGGGCGTCGCCCGTGGCCGCGGTTCTTCCCGGTGTTGAGGTCCCGCGTCCGCGAGCAAAGGCTATAGCTCCCCCGGCCCATGAACGGACGTGGACTTGCGCGCCCTCGTGGACAAGGACATCGGATTGACGGAGCGGGCCCTCGCGAAGATCAAGCTCGCGCCGCCGAAGCGATCCCACCTCCGCAAGGTCGCGGAGGACTTCCTGACGATGGCGCGGTCCTACTGCGAGGACGCGAAGCATTTCCGCGACCAGGGGGAGCTGGACAAGGCCCTCGCGAACATCAACTACGCCCACGGCTGGCTGGACGCCGGCGCGCGCGTCGGCCTCTTCGACGTCGGCGAGGACGACCAGCTCTTCACCCTGAGCGAGTGAGTCAGAGGACGCGCGCGCCTTCGTTGTCGACCTCGCACCGCTGAATCGTGCCGAACTTGCGGTAGAGGGTGGCGAGTTCCTCGCGCCCGGCCTCCGCGAAGACCGAATTGCCGAGCATGGCCATCGCCGCACGGCCGAACATGCGGCTCGCGCGGACCACCTCGAGGACGGTCTTGCTGGCGACCCGGGTCTCCTCGGCGAACCGGTTCCCCAGGTCGAAGAGCCTCTCCAGGGTCGGCTCCTTCGCGAACGCGTCGACGCACGCCCCGCCATGGCGGTTGATCGCGGCCACCTTCGCCGGGTCGCGGATCACGGACCTCGTGAGCAGCTCCGGCCCGACCACCGCGAGGAAGAGGTCGCGTCGTACCTCGAACTTCCGTACCTCCGCATGGCCGGGCGCCCCTGGCTGCAGGCGCAGGTCCATCCCGCCGAGGGAGGCGGGGACGACGTCCCCGAGCCCGGTGCCGCACTCCACCTCGGCGACGTGGGCGAGGGCCACGAGCTCGTCCCGCGGCAGGCCCATGCCGAGCGCGTCATCCAGGGCGAGCGTCGTGCTCAGCGCGGCCGCGGCGCTGACGCCGAAGCCCTGGGAGACGGGGAGCGGCGTGTCGGAGAGGAGCTTGACCTCGTACGCGCGGTCCCCGAGGACCTTGCGGGCTGCGGCCTCCGTGACCTCGGCCTTCGCCCGCCGGCCGTTCACGAGGATCTCGAGCGAGGGCTTCGTCGACTCACGGACGCGCGCGACGGTGGTCACGCCGAGGGAGAGGGAGAGGCCGGCGCCGCGGGAACCCTTCCTCCGCGGGTCCGCGTCCTCACAGACCTCGAAGAACGCGGTCACGTGCCCGGGGCAGAACGCCTCACCCTGGGACACCATGGAGGACGGCTCTCCACACCTGCTCCGCGGCGAGGGACTTCGATCCCGCGAACGTCACGGAGCGGCCCTTGCGGTCGAAGACCGTGATGGCTGTGGCGTCGCGCTTGACCGCGGACACGTCGTTCGCCACGACGAGGTCGAGGTCCGCCTCCTTGAGCAGCGCCATCGCCTTCGACTTGAGCTCCCCCGGCGTCACGCCGGACTCGGCCTTGAAGCCCACGAGCGTGCCCTTCGTCGCCTTGCGCAGGGCCGCGAGGACCTTCGGGGTCGGCTCGAGGTCCAGCGTGAGCGCGCCCTCCCGCGAGGGGATCTTGCCCTTCCGCATCTTCGGCGAGAAATCGGAGATTGCGGCGGGAACGAGGCAGACGTCCGCACGGGCCCCGGCCACCATGGCGGCTAGGTCCGCAGTCGTGTCGAACGCCTTCGTCGGGAGCCAGGAGGGCACGGCCACCTCGTGGCGGCCCATCCATAGCTCGACGTCGGCGCCGTGCTCGAAGGCCGCGCGGGCGAGCTCGACGCCCGTGGCCCCACTCGAGCGGTTCGACACCACCCGGATGTCGTCGATGGGCTCGACCGTGGAGCCGGCGATGACGAGGACCCGCTTGCCCAAGAGGTCCCGCGGCCCGAGCCGCCGGACCACGCGCGCCACGATCGCGTCCAGGTCCGCGAGCTTCGCCTTGCTCTCCTCCCGCTTCGGTTCGATGAACTCCACGCCCAGGGCCTCGAGCCGGCGGACGTTCTCTAGGACCGCGGGGTTGTCCATCATCGTCTCGTGGGCCGCGGGGGCGACCAGGATCGGGATGCCGGAGCCGAGGGCGTTGACCGCATACGTCGTCACGGTGGTGTCGTCGATGCCGTTCGCGACCTTGCTGATCGTGTTCGATGTGCAGGGCGCGATGAGCAGGAGGTCCGCCTTCCCATCCTTGCCGCACATCTGGAGGTACCGCATGGAACCGTCCAGTTCGATGTCGACCTCGTGGCCCGTCGCGAACTGGAGCGCGTTCGGGTGGACGATGGCCGTCGCCGACCGGGACAGGACCGCGTGCACGTCGGCGCCGTGGCGGATGAGCTCGCGGGCCAGCTTGACCGTCTCCACCGCGGCGATGCTCCCCGTGACCCCGAGGACGATCGTTTTGCCGTGGAGCTTGTCGCTCTTCGCGCCGCGGATCCGCTCCGCCGGATGCATCGTCGCGTTCATTCGCCCCAGTCGATATATATCTATGGTACCGCGGGCCGGGATACCTTTATCGGCTCGGAGGGACCATCCCGGGCGCGGAGGTCTGCTTGTGCAACCGACCGTTCCTCCCGTCCCAGAGCCGCCCGTGTATGCGCCGCCGTCGACCGGCCCGTACCGCCTGCGACATGACCGCTCCCCCTCGCAGACCCTGATGGTCGTCTTCGGGGCGATCCTGGGCCTCCTGATCTTCGTGGGCTTCGTTTCGTTCCACGCCGTCTTCCTCGTGCCCGTGCCGTGCACGACCACGTACTGTCCCACCCCGGCGCCCGGATCGGAGGGATACGCCAGCCTCGTCCAGGCCTTGGCCTGGGTCGCGGTGGTGGCCCTCGACCTGGCCGCGGGACTGAGCGTGGCGGTCGCCTTCATCCTCGGCGGTCGGGACGACCTCCCCGAGAGCACGCGCCGCTCGCTCTTCCTCTTCGCCACGGTCTTCGTGGCCGTCTGGGCCGTGTTCGGGATGCTGTTCTTCTCGTCCGTGGCCAGCCTCGTGCGGTACTTGTGAGCGCGCGGGCGAACGTTTAACCGGCGGCTCCGGTTAGCGCCGGCGCTCCCCATGGATGTCCAGGAAGCCCTCGGGCAACTCTACCGTCTTGAGCGGTTCGGGATCAAGCTGGGCCTCGACAACATCCGCCAGCTGCTCGGGCTCCTCGGCAACCCCCAGGAGGGACTCAAGGCCGTCCACGTGACGGGCACGAACGGCAAGGGGTCCGTGTCCGCGACCGCGGCCTGCGCGCTGCAGAAGGCCGGATACCGCGTGGGCCTGTACACGTCGCCCCACCTCGTCCGCTTCAACGAGCGGATCCAAGTGGACGGCGTCCCGATCTCCGACGAGGACCTCCTGCGGCTGTGGGAGGGGATCCAGCCCGCGATGCGCCAGATGGACGGCGAGCGCGCGGCGAACCGCCCCACGTTCTTCGAGGTCACCACGGCCATGGCGTTCCAGTACTTCCGCGAGCGGCGGGTCGACGTCGCGGCCATCGAGGTCGGCATGGGCGGGCGCTTCGACGCGACGAACGTCCTCGACGGTCGCATCGCGGTCATCACGCGCGTCGGGCTCGAGCACACGGAGCACCTGGGCCGCACGGTCGACCGCATCGCACGCGAGAAGGCGGGGATCATCAAGGCCACCTCGCGCGCGGTGACCGTGGACCAGGAGGCCCTCCTGGTGATCGAGACCCGGTGCCGCGACCTCGGCGTCCCCCTCACATTGGTCGGGCGGGACGTGACGGTCGAGCGGATCTCCCAGGACCTGTCCGGACAGCGGCTGCGCGTGCGGGGCCCCTTCGGGGAACTCGAGGTCGCGACGCCCCTCCCGGGCTCCTTCCAGGTCGAGAACATCGGCCTCGCGGTCACCGCGCTCACCGAGCTCCGGAAGACGGGGATCGAGGTCCCCGATTCCGCGATCGTCTCCGGGGTCGCGGCCACCCGCTGGGCCGCCCGGTTCCAGAAGGTCCGCGACGAGCCCCTCGTCGTCGTGGACGGGGCCCACAACGGTCCCGCGGCTGCGGCCCTCGCCTCCGCGTATGCCGAGCTCTTCCCGCAGAGGAAGTGCCTCCTCGTGACGGGGATCCTGGCGGACAAGGACCTCGCCTCGATGGCCGCGTCCCTCGGCCCCCTCGCCGCCCGCGTGATCGCCTGCCATCCGAAGAGCCACAGGGCCTACCACGCGGAGGAGGTCGCCTCCGCCTTCCGCCGCCACGCGCCGACGGAGGTCGTGCCCGTGGTGGCCGACGCGGTCGACCGCGCCCTCGCGGAATCCGCGAAGGACGACCTCGTGCTCATCACCGGCTCCATCTACACCGCGGGGGAGGCCCTTGAGCACCTCGGCGTCCGCCCGTGACCACATCCCCGAGATCATGCGGGACCTGCGGCGCCGCTACCTGCCGAAGGGGGACCTGCGGGACGGGAACACGGCCCTCGCGAAGATCTCCACCGCAACGGAGGACCCGTTCCGCGTCCTCGTCGGCACGATCCTCTCGCAGCGCACGCGCGACGAGATGACGGAGAAGGCGACGGACCAGATCTTCGCGGCCTACGCCGACGCCCGCGCCCTCGCGGACGCCGATCCGGCGGACGTCGAACGGCTCATCCGCCCGGTCGGCTTCTACCGCCAGAAGGCGCCCCAGATCCAGCGCGTGAGCCGCATCCTCGTCGAGCGCTACGGCGGCCGCGTCCCGTCCACGTACGAGGAGCTGATGGCCCTCCCGCAGGTGGGCTCGAAAACCGCGAACTGCGTCCTCGTGTACGGCTTCGGCGTCCCGCGGATCCCCGTGGACACGCACGTGCACCGCGTGAGCAACCGCCTCGGCCTCGTGTCCGCGAAGACCCCCGAGAAGACGGAGGCGGCCCTCATGGCCGCCGTGCCGCGGCGGTACTGGCTCGCGGTGAACGAGCTCTTCATCGAGTTCGGGAAGGACGTGTGCCGTCCGATCCGCCCGCGCTGCGAGGCCTGCTCGTTCCGCCCCTTCTGCTGGTACTTCCGCACGTACGTGCGGCGTCAGGCGTGGTGGGAACGCCGCGTACGTCAGGCGGCGAGGGCCACGCCGCCCGCCCGCGGCTCGAAGGGGCAGGCGGGATCCTCGGCGAGGTAGTCGCCCGTCGTCGCGTAGGCGCGGGAGCGCGAACCGCCGCACACGACGCGGTAGGGGCAGGTCGCGCACCGCCCACGGAGGCGGGCCGGGTCGCGCAGGGCGCGGAAGACCGGGTCCTCGCGGTACACGCGCACGAGGTCGTCCTCCTTGACGTTGCCCGCGGAAAGGGGCAGGAAGCCCGAGGGCAGGATGTCCCCGCGGTGGGAGACGAACAGGAAGCCGTTCCCGGCGTTCACGCCGGGGGCGAAGCGGCCGCCCGCCGTGCGGCTCCGCTCGAGGACCTCCGCCGGCGAGATGCCCTGCTCCGCGGCCTCGCGCTCGATCGCGACCCGGCGGTAGTGCTGCGCCTCCGTGGTCTTGATGTGGAACGGCGCGGTCTTGGAGAGGTCGTAGAGCCAGTTCAGGACCCGTTCGCCCTCGTCGGCGGAGACCATGTCCGAGGCCTGGCCGCGTCCCGTGGGCACGAGGAAGAAGACGCTCCACCGGGACGCGCCCGCGCGGACCGCCAGGTCCGCGACCGCGGGGAGGTCCGCCAGGTTGTACCGCGAGACCGTCGTGTTGATCTGCACCTCCAGCCCGAGGTCCCTGGCCACGCGGATGCCCGCGGTGCTCCATCCGAAGGAGCCGGGCACGCCGCGGAACGCGTCGTGGACCGCCGCGGTCGACCCGTCCACGCTGACCGAGACCGTTCGGAGGCCGGCGCGGACCATCGGCTCCAGGCGGTCCCGTGTCAGGAGCGGCGTGCCGCTCGGGCTGAGGGTTGTGACGAGACCTTGGTCCGTCGCGTACGCGAAGAGGTCGGCGATGTCCGGCCGCTTGAGGGGATCGCCGCCGGTCATCACGAAGATGCTCCGGCCGAACCGGCGGACCGCGTCGAGGAGACGATAGCCCTCCTCCGTCGTGAGCTGCGCGGGGTCCGGGAGGGTCTGGGCGGAGGCGCGGCAGTGGACGCACGCCAGGTCGCATGCCCGCGTGGTCTCCCAGATCGTGACGAGGGGCGCATGGGAGTAGTCGACGACGGGACGGCCGCCGGGTGGCCGCGCGGGCGGGGTCATGCGAGGGCCTCCGCCACCGCCATCTGCGGTCGGAGGAACTGCAGGGTCCGTTCGGCGGCCCGCTCCGCGTCCTCGATGCAATCCGGGATGCCGATCCCGCGGTAGGCGCTCCCCGCGAGGAACACGCCGGGCGCCTGCGCGTTCGCCGCCTCGATGGCCGCCACCCGGGCCTTGTGCCCGACCTCGTACTGGGGGTGGGCCCGCGGCCAGCGGTGGACTCGCGTCAGCTCGGCCGGACCCCGGAGTCGCATGGGCGGACCGAGTTCCTCGAGGGCGACGGCCGCGAGGTCCTCATCGGACCGGTCCAGGACGGACTCGTCTCCCGCGCCGCCGTAGAACGCGCGGAGGAGCACGTGCCCGGCGGGCGCGCGGCCGTCGAACTTGGCGGAGGCCCAGGTGCACGCCTTCAGGCGGAGGCCCTCCGACCGCGGGACCAGGAATCCGGTCCCGTCGAGGCTGCGGCAGGTCTGCCGCGGGAACGCGAGGGAGACCACCGCGGACGAGGCGTAGGGGATCTGCCGAAGCGCGGAGGCGAGCTCCGGCGCGAGTCCTCGGACGAGGTCCGCGGAGGCAAAGGTCGGTGTGGCCAGGAGGACCGCGTCCGCGGCGAGGGAGGTCCCGTCCCGGTCGATGACCTGGAAGGTGCCGTCCGCCGCGGTCTCGAGGCCCGCGGCCCCGGCCTGCAGCCGGTGCTCGACCGCCGGCGTCCGTTCCACGAGGGCCTCGGCGAGAACCCCCATCCCGTCGCGGAAGGTCGCGAAGGGCCGCGGGACCGACGGATCCGCGGACGGGGGTGCCGGGGCGGCCTTCCTCAGGCCGCGGATGACGCTGCCATGGGCACGCTCGTGCGCGACGAACGCGGGAAGGAGGCTGTTCATGCTCAGCCGCTCCGCGTCCCCGGCGTGGATGCTCGCGACCATGGGCTCGGCCATGCGGTCCAGGACCTCCCGTCCGAGCCGGCGGCGCACGAAGGAGGCGAGGCTCTCGTCCCCCGCGTCCTTCCGCGCGGGGAGGACGAGATCCATCGCCGCGCGGAGTCTGCCGCGGGTCGAGAGGAGACGCGTTCGGGCCAGGGGTCCCAGCCGGGGCGTGGCCATCATCATGAGTCCTTCGGGGAACGGCTGCAGCGTTCCGTTCCGCATGCCGTACACGCCGCGGCGGGCCATGCCTTGGAGCTGGTCCCCGAGGCCGACCTCCCGCGCCAGGGCGATCCCCTGGGGCTTCGTGGTGAGGAAGGAGTCCGCGCCCCGCTCGATGAGGAAGCCGCCGGTGCGCTCCGTGCTGAGGGATCCGCCGAGGCGCCCACTCGCGTCGACGCGCGGGAGCGCCCGCGCTTGCAGGAGACGAATCTCGCGCGCGAGCCAGCTGTCTTGCGAGGCCTCGAGCGCAGCGTCCGCTCCCGTCACCGGAATGATCACCGCCGTCGGCGGAGCGTAATCGCCAACGCGTTGCAACCGGCGCCTCCGCACGAATCGCAGAAAACGAAACCCTTCGCCAAGCGACCTCACGCTTTGCGCCAGAAGCAAAATCCCGAGTATGGTAAAGATGACAAACGCGCTGCTCATGGAAGAGGTTCAAGTCTAGCATAATTTTTACGTCCGTTTTCACCATAAGGCCTTGGTAATGACTCATTTAGCTCTTGTAACGCCGGCCATTAACCCGGCACATAACTCAAGTGCCGGCCTGAATTCGGCGCTACGGCAAACGGAGTCACTACCGGGTAGCAAAGCCTATGGACGAAGCGAGCAGCCTCAGTTATGATTCCAGTATCCATTCTGCTTGGGGCAGAATAACTTAGAAACAGGCAGGTGAACCATGAGTCTTTCTATGGGGCAAAGCAGCGTGGCGGCAAAGGATCAAACTGTCGCGCCTCCCGCGCCGGACAAAATTTTGCAGATCGGGCTGGGGTTCTGGGGATCCAAAGCGCTTTTGAGCGCGGTCGAGCTGGGGCTATTTACCCATCTCGCCAAGGGGCCTCTCAGCGGCGACGCACTCGCCAAGCAACTCCCGCTGGTCGCAGCGGTCGGCGCCGGCTCGGCGCGCGTGCCGTCCTCCATGTAGTTGACCGCCATGCAGTCGATATTGCCCGGCTTGGGCAGCGGCGGCCCGATATTCACGCTCGCCAACTTCACGCCCCGGCATTTCCCCGCCCCGTCCTCCAGCTTCCTGCCGTAGTCAGCACGGCGCGCGACACTCCCTCCGCTCCACTCGTGCCGACCGTTGTGCGGAA
>OFHK01000446.1_pt1 | contig 12447 bp, 16 predicted proteins | sample 1521951 | NCBI WGS metagenome assembly OFHK01 (sample SAMEA2468436, study PRJEB22500) | soil metagenome | biome: Glassland; feature: Farmland; material: Clay | place: Australia | collected 2013-01-31 | depth 0.55 m
GTTCTATCTGGCCTACTTCGCTTACGTCGGGGCGTTCACGCCGTATTTCCCGCTCTATCTGTCGGCGCGCGGGCTGACGCCCGCGGAGCTCGCTGCGGGGCTCGCACTGTCCCAACCCGCCCGCACTTTCTCCCCCCCTTTTGCGGGCTGGCTCCCGGACCGCCCCGACACCCGGCCCCCAGTTCTCGTGGCGTGCTCTCCGTGCCGCCTGCGCGCCGCTCGCGGCCGACCCGCACGCCCCGCGCGAGGAGGGCGTCGGAGAGGAGGCCGCGGTGGCAGCGCCACGGGACCGCCTCCGCGCACATGACCGCGGTGCGGTGCTCCTTCGCGAGGCCGATCAGGCGGTCGAGAGCCGCGGCGAACTCGGAGGTCGCCATGTAGTCCGCGTATCCGCGGAAGCTCGCGTTCCGCCAGCCCGTGTTCGCCGAGTCCGCGAGGGCCTTGCGATACCCTCCGAGGCCCGCGAGGTGCTCGTACGCAAGGCCGGCCCGCGGCAGGCTCGCGGCGAGCGCCTCCCGGTTCGTCCACGGGACTCGGGCGGACGCGGGGAAGTGCCGCACGTCCGCGAGGAGTGCGATGCGGTGCTCCTGCAGCAGGTCGAGGAAATCCTCGAACGTGCGCGTGGAGTGGCCGACGGTCCAGACGGTGGCCTCGGCGGGGATCAGCACGGGATCGCGCCGGCAACGGCCCGCGACGCCTTGAACGTGGCGGGCCTCAGCGGTAGGACTGGCATCGGCCGCAGTACCAGCGCCCGTACTGGGCGACCCAGGTCAGGGGCGTGCCGCAGACGTAGCAGGACGGCTGCTGGGAGGCGGCCGGGGCGGCCGGCGGTCCCGCGGCGGGCGACTGGGCCGGGTACATCGGAGGGGGCGCGCCCGGAGCGCCGTACGCGGGCTGCGGGTAGTAGTACGCCGGGGTCGACGGGCTCGTCGCGACCAGGATGATCCCGATGATCAGGAGGACGAGCCCCAGGCCGCACACGGGGACGAAGAGGAATCCGAACGCCATGAACACGACGCCGAGGACGATCAGGACGATGCCGAGCTCGTGGTTCGACATGGACCACCCGCGGTGGCATCGTCCGGTCGCGATAAAAAGGTGCGGAGGGGCCTTCCGCCTACGCCACGTTCACGGGGCGGCCTGCCGATCCGAGGAGCGAGCGCCCGCAGGTGCAGACCTTGCTCGCGCCGCACCCGATGCAGAAGAACTCCTGCTTCTCGGGATCGAACGCCACGGGGAGCCCGCACCCGCAGGCGCGGGGCGTCGGTGCGCGCGAGGCGTGCACCGTCCGGCGGTGGTACGCTGGTGCGTCCGCGTTCGGGACGCTCTCCGACGTCTTCGTTCCATTCGTCATGGAGACCACCGGTCTTGGTTGACCGCATTATTATTGGCCACGGGTAGTAGAAAAGGATATCTCCATACGCTTAAGAGGGGCGAGGGAAGGCCCGCGGCATTCCATCCCCTGCCGCGCCGTGACGCGCCTATGCCTCGCGGAGATTCGTGAAGGGGCAACCCTCTGGCCGTCGCCCGGTCGCCGCGCGGGCCTCGGCCTGCTTGGCCCGGAGGTCGACCCGCCGGATCTTGCCGCGGATGGCCCTCGGGAGCTCCGCCACGAACTCGAGAATCTTCGAGGCCTTGTAGGGCGTGAGGTTCGCGCGCGTGAAGAGGAAGAGGTCGTCGGCGAGGGCGCGGGACGGCTCTTGCCCGGGCCGCAGCACGACGAACACCTTCACGGCGTTGCCGTGGATTGCAAGCGAACCGAAGCGGTGCCCGAGACGCAAGAGCCCATAGTGGAACCGACCGAGGCGACGAACCCGGTGGGTGGCCGGCGCGCCTTCGCGAACGGAGCAAGATTCTTCGCGCCAGGCGCCGTTCGGCCGCCGAGGGGGAAGCAGGTCCATGAGCGCGTATGTGATCGCCAATTTGGAAGTGAAAGACGCCACGGCCTTCCAGCGGTACGTGGCGGAAGTTCCGTCGACCGTCGCGAAGCACGGAGGTCGCTACCTGGTCCGCGGGGGAAAGATCAAGTTGGTCGAAGGCGACTGGAAACCCAAGATTCTGGTTGTCATCGAATTCCCAACGATGGACGCGCTCAAGGGTTGGTACGACTCGGAGGAGTATCGCCCGCTCCGTTCGCTGCGCTTGGAAACGGCGCACACCGATGCGGTCGGCGTGTGGGGTGTGCGGGACCAGCCGCACTAGCTGATGTTCGGAGCTGAGTGCAGGTACGCTCAAACGTGCTGCAGTCACACGATTCAGACGCTCCATGGCGCGCATCGCCGCGCATCGCGCTCCCCCTGAATCGTGCACCTGGGATCGGCCGAGGGATAGGCGTACGTGTTGCTCGACCCACGGTTTCTTGAGGCCCGGAGCCCTGGAGGTTCGCCGCAGGCGAGGAGCGTGGAGTGGACCCCTCGAGAGGTGGGAGTGCTATCCCCGATCCTCGACCGGTTCGCCTCCGACCTCGGGCGCCTCGAGGGCCATGACGTCCTCGTGCTGTGTGGCGCCGGAGGGCAAGTCGCCTTCTGGCTCGCGCGGAGGATGCGGCGAGGGCGCGTGGTGGGCCTGGAGCTGAACGACAGACTCCTCGATGCGTCGCGTCGCAAAGCGAGGGACGAAGGTCTCGAGGGCTTGGTGGAGTTCCGGAAGGCGGAGCGGACTCGCATCGCGTTTCCGGACGAGACCTTCGATGCGGTGGTGAGCGAATTCATTCTCCACCCGACGCCGAACCCGACGCAGATTGGCCAGCGGGAGATGGCCCGCGTGCTCCGGCCGGGCGGGGTCCTCGCGCTGACGGACGTTATCCTCACCAGGCCCATGCCGGCGGACGCGCGCGCGAGCCTGACGGCCGTCGGGCTGGACTACCTCTGCGATGGCACCCAAGACGACTTCCGAAGGTGGATGGGAGAGGCGGGCCTCGCGGACGTCGAGCTCCATGACTTCACGCCTCTCGTGCGGCAAGTCTGGGAGCGCAGGGCGGATGCGGATGCGTCCCGCGATCGCCGGAACGCGTACGAATCCCTTCTCGCGGACCCTACCCTTCGGCTGGGGCGGTCGATCTTCTACATCTATGCGTGGGGAAGGAAACCTCGCCCGTCCCGGCCCCCGAGATGAGGATGAGACCACCCTCCGTGCCTACGCGCCTCGGCTCCCGTTTGGGGAACGGCGGGACATGGGTGGGACGCGGTTCGTCCGGGTGCGTCGGCTCGTCAGGTCGAGCCGCAGCACAAGCCGGTCATATCGGTCGTCGGCTTCGCCCCAGTAGCCCGGGTCGATTCGGTAGTCGGCAAAGCCTCGCGCTCGGTAGAACCGTCGAGTAGCGGCGTAGGGTTCGTAATCGACGCTGTCGGCGACCGTGGACACCGTCAGGTGGCGAAACCCGTACTCCCGCATGTCCAGCGAAAGCAGGGAGAGGAGAGCCGTGCCGATGCCTTGATGCTGCGCGTCCTCTGCGATCCCCATCCAGGAGAGGTCCGCGGTCTCCTCATCCACGCGGGTCCATGTCGCGAAGCCCAGGAGTCGGTCTCCTCGCACCGCAACGTACCCTCGATGGGACGTCAGGTCGCGGGCCATCTGGGCGAGGCCCGCCGCGTTGAACCACTTGCCGAGGCTCCGCGCCAAGGACAGAACCGCGGGACCGTCCTCCCTCCCGAGCGGCCGGAGTGCGTAGGGGGACCGTGCAGGAGCCACGCCCGTCCCCAGAACGGCGCGGCGCTTATTCCTTCCGCTCGCTCGGAACGGAGAGGCCCCCTGGTTTCCTCATCGGACCGGGGATTGCGTCCAAACCGGAAGCGGTTTGGGTCCGGTCGGATTTGAACCGTGCCTCGGACGTCGCTGGTCAGGCATGAGACGGGAACGGACTCGCGGCAAGGAACCAATCTCGTGGCCTCGGAGGGCGGCAAGGAAGGTCCGCTTCTGCGGAGGTTTGGCGGGAGCGACGTATCGAGACTTCCGCTTCGTGGGCCCCTGGGAGACGGCCGGAAACGCCGATGCCACGAAACGGGACGGATAAAAGGGTGGATGCCCTATGGCCATCCTCCGCGGGACGCGTGCGGAGCGACGATCGGAGACCGAGGTCATGAAGGAGGTCGTTGAGCCCGAGATCGGCAGTCCCCGGACGCGGGCCCCGGGGCGGGGTTCCCCCTGGGTCGTCCGGGTCACGGCTGTTCTCGGGGCCGCGCTGATCGTGACCGCCGGTTTCGCCGCCCTACAGCCCGATGCCATGCGGGCTTTGTCGTCGACCGGATGCTCGTACGCTCCGATGGCCCTGGACTGGCCCGCCCGGCAGGAGACCGCCTGGGCTTCGGCGGTCCCTCTCCCGCTGGCCACCGCGGCCGTCCTCATGGCGGCGAGCTACGGGAACCCCGAACAGAGCGGGAGCTCCCTCGCCGCCATCCAGGCAGACCTCGCCCTGCTCCGTTCCGCAGGGGCGCAGGTGATCCGCATCGACTTGAACTACCAGCCCTGGCTCGAGAACGATACCGGCCGGATCGCGGAGATGGATCAGGTGGTCTCGTCCGTCCGGGCGGACGGGCTCGGGCTCATGATCGCGGACTCCGCCTCGGAGTCGTACCGGCATCACGCCCTGCCGTGGCCCGTATTCGCCGACGCATGGCTCCAGCGCGTCTCGGCGATGGCGGCCCGCTACCACCCGGACTACTACGAGGTCGTGAAGGAGCCCGGGTGGTACTATCCGATGATCGAGGGCTACCCGCTGAACCCCGCCATCGAGTCGGTGACGGCATGGACGGACCTCACGCAGGAGCTCATCTCCGCCGTGCGGGCCGTCTCCCCCCACACGCAGCTCGGCGTGGCGGTCGCCGCCGCCTCCCTGTACGGGAGGCGTGCGAGCCTCTCCCTCGCCTACCTCGAGCGGGCCCGGCAGCTCCCCGGGCTGGACTTTCTGGGGTTCGACGTCTACGGCGTGTGCGACTTCGAGAACACCCTCCGGTTCCTCCAAGAGCAGGGCACCGGCGGCAAGCAGGTCTGGATCCCGGAGGCCTGGAGCGCGGCAGGCTCGGGCGTCTACGAGCCGGCTCAATCCGCGTTGGACGTCCTCTGGGCGAACGTCCTGTACGAGTTCCTTGCGAGGATTAGAGCCCGCGGCGTGGCCCTCTTCTACACGGACGTCCTGGCAGCCTACGAGGCTCCGCCGCAGAACGCGTCCGCGCTCGTCGCGTACTACTCCGGGCGGACGCCCGTCTTCTACACGATCCAGAACCTGACCGCCGCGAACCGACGCCTCGGGTTCACGGTGCACGTCGAGGCGCTGCCCTCCGCATGCGGCCCCCTGTATGTGAACGGCACAGGCGTTGCCTCGGGGGCGAATCTCTCGTACCCGGTCCGGGAGGTCTCCGTGCGTGCGCCCCTGTGCCCGGGACGCTCGTTCCAGGCCTGGTCCACGCGAGGAGACGTGCAGGTCGCCGCGCCCACGGACCCGAATTCGACCCTCGAGGTCCTCGGACCGGGAGGGCTCACCGCCCTCTATGCGTCCTCGCCGGCGGTCGGGGTGGCGGTGGGGATCCTGCCTGACTTCTGCGGCGCTTCGCAGGTCGTGATCGCGGGCGGGAGCGTGTCCGCGGGATCTGGGGTCTCCCTGGCCCCGGGGAACTACTCCCTCGAGCCGGGACCGTGCGGGGGTCTGCCCAGAGTCGTCTGGCGGACCACGGGCAACGTTTCGGTCAGCCTCGGAGGGACCCTTCTCGTCCGAGGCCCAGGGGCCCTCGAGGCCGTGTACCTTCCCTCCCCTCCGCCTCCGGAACTGCTGTCGATGCCCGTGGACCAAGCCGCCCTGGTGCTCGGTCCGCTCTTCGCGGCGATCGTCGGCCTGCCCTTCCTCATCGCGTGGGATCGGAGGCGAACGAAGGGCGTGCGGTACGACCGGCCCAGAGACCGCAGGGCGGCCGCGTTGCCTCACGGAAGCAAGGGACAGCCTTGGGCGGTCCGCTGGGCTCAAGCGGGCTTCGTCGCCCAGCTCGTGGTCGGAGGGCTGCTCGTCGTCCTGTCTCTCCTTCTCTGGAGCTTCGGCTACGTGACGGGCGAAGCGGGTTCCGGGTTCTTCCTCCTGGGCGAGCTCCTGGACGTCCTCGTCGTCCTGCTGCTCTACCTCGCTTGGAGCCGCTGCGTGGGCCCCCTGCGCAGGGGCGAGAATGCCGAAGCCCGCGGGGCCGCCTTCTGGCTGGGCGTCGTGGAACTCGGGGCCGGGTTCGGGGTCGTCGGAGCCCTCTATCTCTTGGCCTACCGGTCCGCGCGACGCGGGACCCCTCCGGGCCTCCCGAGCTTCACGTAGGGAATGAACGCTCGACCCGGTCAGGGATCGACAGGCTCGAACGGAAACCGGTTCGGGCCCCCTCGGATTCGCTACGCGTACCGGCGGCGGTCGGTGAGGAACGAAGCGGGCAAGGTCCGTCATTGGCCGACGGCCGGTCCCGGCATGGGTGGGACGGGAGCCGAGAGGAGCCGTCTCGCGAATCGTGCCCGGCTTCTCCGTGAGAATGGGTCCGCCCGGATTTGAACCGGAGTCGCTAGCACCCCAAGCTAGTAGGATTTCTTGCGGATGGGTAGACCGCAGGACGGTCCCCGCACCGGTACCAAGCTACCCCACGGACCCGCGGGCGCCCTCGAAGGGTTGCAGGGCTAAATAGGTTCTCGTCAAGGACGAAAAGGAGGAAGGGGGAGGGCACGCGCCCTCCCTGCGACCGCGCGTTCACGCGAGCTGGTTGTACCCGAGCGTGGCGTCCTGGTAGTAGGTCAGGGACCACTGGGGCGGCGCGTCGAGGGTGAAGGGCAGCATGTACGAGGACGTCAGGCCCTGCACCGCTCCCGTCGATGTCGTGATCGCCTCGTTGTACAGGGTGCCGCTGAACGCGTAGTCCGCGATCGGGTAGTTCGAGCAGCACGGCTGCCACTCGATCTGCGTGTACATCCCGTAGAACATCGTGCCGCTGTGCGGGATCGAGGCCTGCCACGTCTGCCCGATCGACGTGTCGTCGATCGTGAAGACGATGGAGGGGTTCGCGACGTCGTCCAAGATCGTCAGCTTGAGGTGCGTCCCCGCCGGGGACGCCACGCCGGGCTGCACCGCGGGATTGTTCGACGGCAGGAAGTAGTGCGCGAAGCAGTTCTTGCCGGGCACGTACCACGGGGCGATCGTGCCGCTCGGATTGAGGTCGATCCCGAGCTGGAAGAAGCCCTGGCAGGACGAGCGCGTCGTGCCGTAGTAGTTCATCGCGTTGATCTGGAAGCTCAGGATGCCCTCCTGCGGGACGTCCCAGGAGTCGAGGGTCATCTCCGCCGTGAGCTTCGTGTACGCGGGCAGGAGCTGCACGAGGAGCCCGGAGCCCTGGCCGTAGCCCTCCATGTTGTTGTAGCCGGGGATGTAGATCGGGATCTCGTACGTGGTCACGACGATGTCCGAGTAGTACGCCGTTCCGGAGGTCGTCTCGAGGAGCGCCTCCGCGTAGTTCGCGGCGCTCGGGACGGCCACCATGGGCGCAATCTGGTCCGAGCGATCCACGTAGACATCCATGACCCAGTTCGGCGTCTTCGAGCCCGCGTTGTAGACGTTCGCGGACAGGTAGACCCAGCCCGCCGGATACACGGTGCCCGTCGGCACGGGGCCGAGGTCGCTCAGGGTCGAGAGGCTGCCTCCGGCGAAGACCTCGCCGTTGGACACGCCCACGACGGCCACGAAGCCGTGGCTTGCGTCCGCGAGGCCGAAGTAACCGCTACCGCGGCCCGCGTTGAGGGCGACCTGGAAGGACACGAAGCTGCCCCCGGTCACGAAGCCTTCGCTGGCCGCGCTGATCTGCGCGCCGCCCCTCACGGAGGACGCGAGCGAAGGCTCGCCGAAGTACGTGGTCTTCGTCGTGACGGTCGGCGCGGCACCGGCCACGCTCGTCCAGCCGTCCAAGCCGCCGTCCTCGAAGTTCGAGACGAAGGCGAAGGCGCCCGCGGTCCCCACCGCCGGAGACCGTTGCAGGGGCGCATGATACGTTCCTAGAGCCGTCGCGTTCACCGTGGGAGCCGCGGCCGTTGCCGGCGACGCGGCGAACCCGACCGCCGCGAACGTCGCGAGGCAGAGCACGAGGGCCAACCCACCCACAACCCAACTCGTCCGCGCCATGCCGCCGCGGATGGGCGGTGCCCTATAAGGCCCTTTATGGCAGCGGTTAGGATAGGGCGCGCGATTTCGCTCAGCCGAAGGGCGCGACCTCGTCGATGAGCTCCGCGTGGGAGAGGATCATGCGGCGGCAGCAGTAACGGGTCAGGCCGAGGTCGTCCAGGACCTTCCGCGGCTCCTCGCCGTTCCGGGTGCGCTCGACGAAGGGCGCCCAGGCGCTCGCGACGACCTTCCCGCAGGTGAAGCATCGGACGGGGATGATCATGGGGTCACCGGTAGGACTTCTGGCGCTTCTTGCGCGCGCCGCGGCCGAGGGGGTTCTTCGGCAGCTTGCGGCGTGTGTCGGGGACGATCAGGGTGCGGTCGTACTCGCGGAAGAGGGTCTCCAGATCCTGGTCGTTCAGGTAGGCGACGAGGCCCCGGGCGATCGCCGTCCGGACCGCGTCGGCCTGGCCCATCACGCCGCCGCCCTGGACGTTCACGTCGATGTCGATCGTCTCGGCCTTCTTGCCCGCGAGCTTGAGGGGCTCGAGGATCTTCATCCGCGCGAGCTCGTGCGGGAGGATCTCCACCGGCACGCTGTTCACCCGGACGACGCCGCGCCCCTTCATGAGGCTGGCCCGGGCCACCGCCGTCTTCCGCTTCCCGCTGGCCACGATCGCCTTCACCATGGTGACACCTAGAACTTGGATCCGAGCATCCGCGAGACCTCGCCGAGGCTCATCACGGGCCCCTGGGGAGGCCGCTTCGCGGCCTCGATGACCTCGAACGGGCCGGACTTGTACTCTGCGGGCACGTCCATGTAGACGCGGAGGCGCTTCAGGGCGTCCCGGCCTCGGGCCTGCTGGTGCGGCACCATGCGGCTGATCGTCCGCCGCAGGATCATGTCCGGGCGCCGCGGGAACAGCGGTCCGATGCCCCGCATCCGGCTCGCGGTGCTCCCCCGCTGCCTCTTCTCGAGGTACGTGTGGAAGACGCGGCTCCGGGTGCCCGTCAGGATCGTCTTCTCCGCGTTCACGACGACGATCTCCTCGCCCCGCAGGATGCGCTTCGCGACCTCGGACGACAGGCGTCCGACCACGTGCCCCGTTCCGTCGATGATGACCGCCATGGCTACCCCAGGATCCGCACGCGGCTGCCCTTCGGGTTCTGGACCGCCAGCTCGAGCAGGCTCACGGCCCGCCCCCCCGCTGCCTCGACCTTCTTGCGCGCCGCCGCGGACGCGCGGAAGGCGGCGATCGTGACGGGCACGCTCAGGTCCCCGGTGGCCAGGAGGACGCCCGGCACGACGACCTGCTCGCCCTTCGCGGCGTAGCGGTTGACGCGGGAGAGGTTCACCTCGGGCCAGTTCCGGCGCGACCGCTCGAGGCGCTCGGCGACGTCCCGCCAGACCGCCACCTGGTTCTCGCGGGAGAGCTCGCGCAGCTCGTGGATGACCCGGGCCAGGTGAGCGTTCGTCTTGGACGTCTGGGCCATGAGAAGAAGGCCTCGCGGAGCGGCGTTAAATCCCTGCGCGATATAAAGGTTTGGGCGCGCGCCTCCCGGAGGCGGTCACTTTCACGCCGCCATCGAAAGGTTCTCGTGCCGTGGCGTCATGCGGCGGGGCCATGCGTGGAGTGATGCGGCGGTCCCGGCGTCGGTCCTTCCGGGAGGGCATTCTCATCCGCAAAACTACTAATATCAGCCGGCGCAGAATAATAGTCCTTGGGTAAGGGAGAACTGGCGGTGCTCGGATGATCCGTTTTGGTCCCTCGGGGATCCCCCTGTCCTGCAAGGGGCGGACGCTGCGGGACGGGATTGAGGACATTCACAACCTGGGCCTGACGGCCATGGAGGTCCAGCTCGTGCGGGTGAACCTGAACGAGCGGTACGCGGGCGAGGAGGACCTCGGCCTCACGCCGCGGGAGGTGCCCGGGGAGCTCGTCGTCCAGATCGGGCGGCGCGAGGACCGCAAGGAGGTCCTCCTCTCGAGCCTGAGCGAGAAGATCCAGAAGGGGGACGTGCTCTACAGCCTCGCGTCCGGCGTGGCGCGAGACTACCTGGAGCTCCAGGAGCTCGGCGTCCTCGCGCGCGAGCTCGACATCGAGCTCTCCCTCCACACGCCGTACTACATGGACCTCGCGAACGCGGACGGCCTGGCGGACCGCAGCCTCCAGAGCATCATGTGGGCCGGCCTCCTCGCGGAGGCGATGGGCGGCACGATGGTGGTCACGCACCTCGGCATGTTCGGGGAGGTCGACCACAAGGTCGCGATGGACGCGATCCAGAAGAACCTCCGGCTCCTGCGGGACTGGTACAAGAAGTCCAAGGTCCACGCGCGGCTCGGCATCGAGGCGAGCGGCCGCCAGGAGGTCGTGGGCAGCCTCGAGGAGATCCTCAAGCTCGCCAAGAACGTCAAGGGGATCGCGCCCGTCGTCAACTTCGCCCACGTGCACGCCCGCGGCTTCGGGCTCTTCAAGAAGCCGGAGGACTTCGACAAGGTCCTGGGCGATGTGGAGAAGGTCTCGGAGGGCCACCTGCACACGCACTTCTCCGGGGTCGAGCACGCGGACGGCAACGAGCAGCGCTACACCCCGATCAAGAAGGGGGACCTGCGGTTCGAGCCCCTCGCGGAGTGCCTCCTCGACGAGGACTACGACCTGACGATCGTTTCGTCCTCCCCGCTCCTCGAGCACGACGCGATGTACATGAAGGTCATCCTCGAGCGCGTCCTCGCGAAGCGCCTCATCCGGCCGACGAAGCCGGAGAAGGAGGAGAAGCCCGAGCGGCCGGAGAAGCCGGCGCGGCCCGGGAAGGAGGTCCGGAGCCGGTGACCGCGTCCGTGTCGACGCGCAGCGCCTCGATGGAGGCCGTCGCGTTCCTCCTGGAGAACCTGGGCAAGGTTCTGAATGTCGACCGCTCCCGGGAGATCTCGGAGACGGTGGACACCGTGGTCTCGGCGAAGCACTTCTTCGTCTACGGCGTCGGCCGCAGCGGGCTCGCGGCCCGGGCCTTCGCCATGCGGCTGGTCCAGCTCGGGATCGACTGCTATTTCATCGGGGAGACGATCACGCCCGTGGTCGGCGACGGCGACGGCGTTCTGATCGTCTCGAACACGGGCGCCACGATGTCGGCCATCCAGGTCGCGAACATCGCCCGCCGCGTCGGCGCGAAGGTGATCACCGTGACCGGGGTCCGCGGTTCGAAGCTCTCCCACGCGAGCAACATCGTCCTCCTCCTCCAGTCGAACGGCGGCGGAGACCAGGCGCGGCTCGCGCCCCTGGGCACCATGTTCGAGGACGCCTGCCTCATCCTCCTGGACGGGATCGTGGCCGAGGTCATGGAGCGCCTCCGGCAGACGGAAGGCGACATGCGGGCCCGGCACGCGATCATGGTCTGAGCCTCCGGTTGCGGTCAATCCTTAAGCGCGCAGACGGGATGGCGGGCACCGATGGCGTCGCAGCTCCGCGGCTACATCCAGCTGTACCTCATCGTGGCGGTCCTCTTCTTCGTGATCGGCGTGATCCTCGCGAACCTACTCCACCAGGACCTCGTCTTTGTGCTCTCGGAGGTGTATCTGTGGATCGGGCTCGCCTACGTCGCGGCATCGACCCTCGCGTGGTCGGGCGTCGCGAACCTGTACCGCTACTCGCCCACCCTGTTGATCGGCTCGCGGACCTATCGGCAGCAGGTCGTCCGCGGCAGGATATGGGAGGAGGGGCGGGACAACCGCGCCTTCGTCGTGGGCCTGAGCTTCGGCGGGGCGCTCATGGGGCTGGGCGCGGCCCTCTACGACCCCGTGTTCGTCCTCGTGGACGTCCTCGCGGTCGCGATCGTTCTGCTCCTTCTGCGTGCCCTCCAGGCGCGGCTCGGCTCGAAGTCCTGAACGCCCCCACGGGAACGACGGAATGGGTTTATCTACGCGCCTCGGATACTCCGCGCAAATGCCCGAGGATTTCGTCGTGACGCCCTGGGAGGTCAAGGGCGCCATCGACTACGACCGGCTCATCACGCAGTTCGGCACGGAGCGGATCACGCCGGCGTTGCTCGAGCGCATCCGCCGCATCGCCGGGGAGCTCCACCCCATGCTCCGCCGCGGCGTGTTCTACAGCCACCGCGACCTGACGTGGATCCTGGACGAGGTCGAGAAGGGCCACCCGGTCGCCCTGTACACGGGCCGCGGCCCGTCGAGCGGCATCCACATCGGGCACATGCTCCCCTGGTTCTTCACCCGCTGGCTCCAAGAGAAGTTCAAGGCGACCCTGTACTTCCAGATCACGGACGACGAGAAGTTCCTGTTCAAGGACTTCGAGGAACTCGGCCAGGCGACGAAGGTCGGCTACGAC
>OFHK01000447.1_pt1 | contig 12367 bp, 12 predicted proteins | sample 1521951 | NCBI WGS metagenome assembly OFHK01 (sample SAMEA2468436, study PRJEB22500) | soil metagenome | biome: Glassland; feature: Farmland; material: Clay | place: Australia | collected 2013-01-31 | depth 0.55 m
GCGCGTCGGTGTGAGCGGCGCTCGGGAACTCGGCCTCGCTCAGCGGCCGCGACAGAGCCCCGGACGTCTCCATCTCGCCGCCCACGCCCAGTCGCGCCTCGCGACGCCAGAACGAGCCCTCCAGACCCACGACGATCGTCTCGAGCTCGTCCCACGCCGCGCGCGCGGACGGCGGGCGCTCGGACGGGTCCTTCGCCAGCATGCGGATGAGCCAGTCGGCGAGATCGGGGTCGAGCTCTTCCCGGCCGACGCGCCGAAGCCGGCGACCGGCGGCGAGGTCACGCTGCTCGTCAACGGCGAGCCGGTAGCGAGCGGGCGGATGGAGCACACCGTGCCGGGCCGGTTCTCGGGCTACTCCGGCATGGACATCGGTCGCGACAACGGCCTCGTCGTCGACCGCAGCTATGCCGACAAGGCGCCGTTCGCCTTCACGGGCGAGATCAAGCAGGTCGTCTTCGACGTCGCCCCGCACCTGAGCGAGGAGGACGCGCTCGCCACCTTGGAGGCGGCACTACCCTACCGGCACCTGTTCATTGGTGTCGGGCTCGATTCCAGCGAGGTCGGTCATCCGCCCGAGAAGTTCCGCCGGGTCTTTGCCCGGGCCCGCGAACTGGGTTTACGGGTGGTTGCTCATGCTGGCGAGGAAGGGCCGCCCGACTACATCTGGCAGGCGCTCGACATGCTGGGCGCGGTCCCCGCCGCGGCTGCCGCCGAGACCGGCCTGCGCGAGGGCAGTCAGACGCTCGAACGATCGCTTAATGGATTGCTCCGGTCAGGCATGATCACCGAGCGCGACGCGCCGACGTCGTCGGCCGCTTTTCCGGCGCTCAACAGCGAACCGGTGTGTTGGCGGGCCGCCGAGGCTTTCGTTCGTGGTACGTAATGAACCGGTGACCGGACTTCGGAGTTTGCGGACGTACGATCGGGCGATGTCCGTGGTGCGGTGGGACGCACGACGCAGGTGGGCCATTGTGGTGGCGGGCATCGCGGCGGAGATGGGCGCGCCGCCCGGCACGCCCCATTTCCCGCAGACCATCGTGGCCGACCCCCGCAGTGCGCGGCTGATCCGCGCCGCGCACCGGGCAGCCGAGCACGGTGATCAGCTAGCCGCCTCGTCGCTGCTGCACGCTGCGCTGGCCGGGCTGCTGCGCGCCCACGCCCGGCCCGCACCGCCGGACACCCGGTCCCTGCGCGATGGTGGCGGCCGCGCGGTGAGGGCGGCACGCGACCTGCTGCACGAGCGGATGGCCGCCCCGCCCGCGCTGGCCGAATTGGCGGGGGCGGCCGGGGTCGGGCCGTTCGCGCTGCTGCGGGCATTCCGGGCCGAGACCGGGATGCCACCGCACGCGTACCTGAACCTGAAACTGGCGGGGCTGACGGTCCCGGACCGGGTGCTGGCGAGGGAACGTGCGCGCCGGTTCGCGGAACTGGTCCCCGTTGCGCTGCTGGCCGCCCTGGTGGCCGTGGAGACGCTCACCCACGGCAAGACGGTGGCGGCCGACCCGGCGCGGCTGGCCGGCCTGGCTGCCGCCCTGGTAGCGCTGGCCTTGCGGGCACCCTTCCTGGTGGTTGTCGTGGCCGCGGCCGCCACCGCGGCCGCCATCCACGCGCTCGGCCTGGGCTGACTGGGGCCCTGGCCCGTCCGCAGCAGCGAGACGGTAGTGTGCCCGCGTGAGTGTCCACGTTGAAGTGGTCCGCGATGCGACCCATGAGATGACCGAGGCGCTGCGCCGCCTGGTGCCCCAGCTGTCCACAAGCGCGGAACTGCCGGATCAGAAGGTCCTGCACCGCATCGTCGGGTCGGAGGCCACCACACTGCTCGCGGCGCGGGCGGACGGCAAGATCGTCGGGCTGCTGGCGCTGGCCATGTTCCCGGTCCCGACCGGCGTCCGTGCCTGGATCGAGGATGTGATCGTCGATGAGGCGGCCAGGGGGCAGGGCATCGGGGAAGCACTGACCCGGGAGGCGCTCAGCCTGGCGCAGGCAGCCGGGGCCAGGACGGTTGACCTGACCTCCCGCCCATCCCGGGCAGCGGCCGGCCGTCTCTACGAGCGCGTCGGATTCGCCACCCGCAGTACCCGCATCTACCGCTACACCTTCGGCAGCACCGGCTGACCGCCCGCGGCGGCCGGGCTGCGGGCGGGTCAGTGCGCGAGTTCGGCGACCGCGGCCAGCAGGCGGCTGGTGTCGGAGCGGTCGTTGTAGTGGACCAGGCCGGCCCGGACCGCACTGCCGGTCTCGCGGATGCCGAGCGCGGCCGCCAGTTCCCAGGCGTAGTTGTGGCCATGCCACACGTTGATCTTGCGGTCAGCGAGATGCGCCGCCACCTGGGCCGGTGAGTGGCCGGCCACCGTGAAGTAGACAGTCGCCGTGCGCTGGGGCGCCTTGCCGTACATGGTCACCCTTTCCATGGCCGAGAGCCCGTCCAGCAACTCACGCAAGAGCGCCTGCTCGTGCTCGTGCGCCGCGGTCATCGACGTGAGCAGCCGCTCCCGCCGGCTTCCTGCCGCCGACGCGTCCAGCGAGGCCAGGTGTTCCACCGCCGCGGTCACCCCGGCCAGGTCGGCGAACGGCGGCGTGCCCTGCTCGAAGCGCTCGGGCACCTCGCCCGGGGCGGGTGCCAGCTTGTCCGGGTGCAGCGACTCCAGCAGCGCCGGGTCGGCAATCACCGCCCCGATGTGCGGACCGGACCACTTGTATGCGCTGGTGGCGTAGAAATCAGCACCGAGCGCGGCGGCGCCGGTTGGCCCGTGCGGCGTCGCATGCACGCCGTCCACGTAGGTGAGGGCCCCGGCGGCGTGGGCCTTGGCGGTGATCTCGGCCACATCCGGGCGGGTGCCAATCACGTTGCTCGCCGCGGTGACCGCCACCAGAACGGTCCGCTCCGACAGCAGGGAGTCGTACTGCCCGGCTGGAAGCTCACCGGCGGGCAGTTCGACTTCTGCCCATTTGACCACCGCACCCGCCCGCTGGGCGGCCTGCACCCAGGGCCGGATGTTGGCGTCGTGGTCGAGCCGGGAGACGACGACCTCGTCGCCGGGGCGCCACGCCATGGCCAGGGTGCTGGCGAGCCGGTACGTCAGGGTCGTCATGTTCGGGCCAAGGATCACGCCCTCCGCGGCGCCGCCCACCAGATCCGCGACAGCCTGCCGGCATTCCGCGGTCAGCGCGGCCGAACGCTTGCTGGCAGGAAAGACACCGCCGGCGTTGCCCAGCCCCGACCGGTAGGCCGCGCCGATCGCCTCGATCACCGCGGCGGGCAGTTGCGTGCCGGCCGCGCCGTCCAGGTAGGCGTAGCCGTCGGCCAGCGCGGGGTAGGCGGCCCGCACCGTACTCACATCGAGCGTCATCGTTTCCCGCACCTTCCCCGGCCAGGGCGGCCCTGGCTCCAGGCTAGGCGGCCTGGCGCCGCCGGGCGAGGCGGGCGGCCCGGCTCATCAGCAGGGCGGTGGCGAAGCCGCCCGGGAAGATGTGTGCCCGGAGGCCGTCAGGCAAGCCGGCCTGAGGCGCGCAGCAGCACCCGCCAGCCGGTGCCGGAACCGGCCAGGACACCCCCGCGCCCGGCTGGCCCGGCCGCCGGGGCGCCGCACGCGGCCACCGCGAGCGGCTCGCCCAGCGGGAGGTGCGGCATGCCCGCCTGCCATCCGGCGACCAGGATGCCGGCGTCGGCGGGCGCGTAGTCCTTACCGATCGAGCGCGCCAGGTCCCAGGCATGCAGATGCCATTCCGCGCAGGCGCTGCCCAGCATGCCACCCACCGTCACCACGGTCTCGCGGTAGCGGTGATGGGGCAGATCCCAGACCGGCTCGATACGGCGGGCATAGGCACGGGCGGAGGCGGCGAACGCCGCGATGTGCTCGGGCCCCGCACCCTCGGCCAGGACCGCCAGTTCGGCAGCGTTCTGCCGGGCCAGCTTGCGGGCCAGGCTGTCCGGGTGCGCGCCGGTCGCCATCAGCCGGGCGAGCCGGCTGGCGGGCGCCTCATCGAGGTACTCATGCAAGTCGTCGGCGACGCAGCGCAGATGACCGGCCAGGTCGGCGGCACGCCACTCCGGGCACGGCGTTGGCGCGGCCCATCCGTGGGCAGTGATCTGGGCAGCCAGCTCGCAGACGACCATCACGCCAGCGTGGTATGCAGCCAGCGCGGGACCAGGTGCCCAACCCGTCATGGACTGCCCCCAGAATCCGTGCGCTCCACGGTCCCTCCCCTGCTGGCGACCGGAGCCCGGGGTGCGAGCCCCGGGCTAGCCAGCGTGCCAGAGTAACCGCCCCTCCGCCACCCTGCAGCGGCCCTGGATTTTCGCCCAGAAGGGCACTTACCACGCGGCCGACCACGAACCGGGCGCAGCCACGCTGTCCCTCCGGGTGGAATCCCGGCGAAAAATCAGATGACAGCCACGCGACGGCCCAGTTAGCGTCCAGATAATGCCCCCCGAGCACGTTCGCGCCGACGGTCATGCTCCCACGAGGTCCTTGCCGCTGGCGGCACTTTGGCGTACCCGCAGCTACCTCCGGCCGTACCTGGGCCGGCTCCTGTTCATGCTGGCGGCGGCCTGCGCGTCGGTCGGGACCGAGATCGTCATCCCGCTGGTGACCAAGTCCATCATCGACGGCGCGATCAGCCACGGCAACCGCGGGCTGCTGCTCCTGCTGGGCCTGGCGGCGACCGGCCTTGGTATCGCCCAGGCCACGCTCAACCTGCTCCGGCGCTGGGTGCAGGCCAGTGCGGTCACCGGCATGGAGAAGGCCATGCGCGACGACCTCTACGCGCACCTTCAGCGCCTTCATCCCGGCTTCCACGATGAATGGCAGTCCGGCCAGTTGCTGTCCCGGGCGACCACGGACTTGTCGGCGATCCGGCGTTTCGCCGGATTCGGGGTCATCTTCTTCATCACCAACGTGCTGACCTTCGCCACCGTCGTGGTGCTCCTGATCCACCTGAACTGGTGGCTGGGCCTGCTGACCGCCGGTCTCTTCCTCCCGGTGACCGTGGTCTGCACCCGGTTCGAGCGCAGGTACCGGGTCCTGTCCCGGCGTTCCCAGGATCAGCAGGGTGATCTGGCCACCTACGTCGAGGAGGCCGCTACCGGCATCCGGGTGCTCAAGGCGCTGGGCCGCCGCCAGGAAGCCGCTGGCCGGCATGCCGGGCAGGCGGCCCTGGTGTACCAGACCCAGGTGAGCAAGGCCCGCCTGCGCGGCGCCTTCTGGGCGGTCCTGGACCTGATCCCGAACGCGGTCATCGGGCTGATCTTGCTGCTCGGGGCGATCGCCACCAGCCGGCACGACCTCACCCTGGGTGGCCTGGTCGCCTTCATCACCCTCACCCTGCTGCTGGTGTGGCCGATCGAGGCAATGGGCTACATCCTGGCCACTGGGCAGGAAGCGGCCACCGCCGCCCAGCGGATCTATGAGATCTTCGATACTGAGCCGGCCATCACCGGCCCGGGCACCCGGGCAGCTGACCCGGCGCTGCCCGTTTCCCCGCCCGGGCGCGGGCACCGGCGGGCGCCGGCCCGGCTCGTCTTCGACCGGGTCGAGTTCCGCTATCCGGGTGCGCCGCGGCCGGTCCTGCGGGATGTCTCGCTGGAACTCGAGCCGGGCCAGACCCTCGCACTTACCGGTGGCACCGGCACCGGCAAGACCACCCTGCTGCACCTGATCCCCCGGCTGGCCGACCCCACTTCCGGCCGCATCACACTGAACGGCGCCGACCTGCGGTCCCTGCCTCTCCCGGTACTGCGCGCCCGGGTCGGCTGCGCGTTCGAGGACGCCACGCTGTTCTCCGCGAGCGTGCGGGAAAACGTCAGCTTCGGCGCGCCGGATGCCACCGAGAGCGAGATCGAGCGGGCACTGACGGCCGCCCAGGCGGACTTCGTGCACGACCTGCCCTGGGGCCTGGACAGCCGGATCGGGGAGCAGGGCCTGACCCTGTCCGGCGGGCAACGGCAGCGGGTCGCGCTCGCCCGGGCGATCCTGGCCAGGCCCTCCGTGCTCATCCTCGACGACCCGCTGTCCGCGCTGGATGTGCACACGGAGGAGAAAGTGAGCCACGCCCTGCGCCGGGTGCTGGCCGGGACCACTGCCCTGATCGTCGCACACCGGCCCTCCACGGTTGCGCTCGCCGACCAGGTGGCTGTGCTCGCGGACGGCGTGATCGGCGCTCTTGGCACCCACACCGAACTGCTGGCCTCGCACCCGCACTACCGCGATCTGATGACCGGCACGGGCGAGGACGCACAGCCCGTGCCCGCACAGCCCGTGCCCGCACAGCCCGCGGAGCCTGCCAGCGAGGGCGCTGCCGGGGAGAAGGTGGCGGGATGACCGCTGACGCCTGGCGCGGGATCGCGGCTGAGGACGTGGACGAGATCACCGCCGGCGTATCTGTGCTGCTGCGCCGGCGGGCCCGGGGGCTGCTGACAGATCTGCTGCGCCCCTGCCGCCGCGCGGTCGCGGGCGTGCTGGTACTGGTCGTGACCGCGAACCTGGCGGCGCTCGCGGGGCCGTGGCTGGTCGGGCTCGGCATCGACCGGGGCATCCCGCCCCTCATCCATGGCGGTGACGTGGTGCCACTGGCCGTGCTGGTGGCCGCGTTCTTCGCCGCCATCGCTACCCAGGCGGTCACCACCCGGGCGTTCATCCTGCTGATCGGCAAGCTCGGGGAAGACGTCGTGCTGGAACTGCGCCAGCGCCTGTTCGCGCACTTCCAGCGCCTTCCGGTGGCGTTTCACGAGCACTACACCTCCGGCCGGGTGATCTCGCGGCAGACCTCCGACGTGGACTCGCTCTCGGACCTGTTCGAGGACGGCCTGGACTCGCTGATCTCGGCCGTGTTCTCACTGCTGCTGGTCGGCGCCGGCATGCTGCTGCTCGACTGGCCGCTGGCCCTGGTGGTGCTGGCCGGCTTCGTGCCGCTCGTGGTCCTCACCCGGTGGTTCCGGCGCGAGTCGGCGATCGCCTACCGGTGGAGCAGGGAGGCGATCGCCCAGGTCATCGTGGCGTTCGTGGAGACCTTCGGTGGCATCCGCGCGGTCCAGGCATTCCGCCGTGAGCGCCGCAACGAAGAGGTCTTCTCCGGCCTGAACGGGCAGTACGCGGACGCGTCCTTGCGTTCGTCCCGGCTGATTGCCGTGTACTCCCCCGCGATCACAATGGTCGGCAACCTGGCTACCGGGGCGGTCCTGCTCTACGGCGGGCTGCGGGTGATGCAGGGGGACATCAAGGTCGGCGTGCTGGCCACGTTCCTGCTCTACCTGCAGCGGTTCTTCGACCCGCTGCAGGATCTGTCGCAGTTCTACAACACGTTCCAGTCCGCTGCGGCAGCGCTGGAGAAGATCTCCGGGGTACTGGATGAGCCACCCGCGGTCGCCGAGCCCGCCAGCGGCGCCCGGCTGCCCGGCCGTGATGGAGATGGCCGCGAGGTCCGTTTCGAGGCGGTCCGCTTCGGCTACCGCGGCGATCAGGTGCTGCCCGGGCTCGACCTGACCATCCCGGCCGGGCAGACGCTGGCCCTGGTGGGTGAGACCGGGGCGGGCAAGACCACGATCGCCCGGCTGCTCGCGCGCTTCTACGACCCCGGCGAGGGCCGGATCCTGCTGGACGGCACCGACCTGCGGGAGCTGTCCGACGCGGATCTGCGCCGCGAGGTAGTGATGATCACCCAGGAGGGATTCCTGTTCGGTGGGTCGGTCGCGGACAACATCGGGCTCGGCAAGCCTGGTGCCGGCCGCCGCGAGATCGAGACGGCCGCCGCAGCCATCGGCGCCGATGCCTTCATCCGGGCACTTCCCGGCGGATACGACGCGCAGGTGGGCAAACGCGGCGGCCGCCTGTCGGCCGGGCAGCGGCAGCTCATCTCGTTCGCCCGCGCCTTTCTCGCCGCGCCCGCGGTGCTGGTCCTGGACGAGGCGACTTCGCTGCTCGACATTCCTGGCGAGCGCACCGTGCAAGCCGCATTGCGCACTATTCTGGCCGGGCGCACCGCGGTCATCATCGCCCACCGGCTGTCCACCGTCACGATCGCCGACCGGGTGCTGGTGATCGAGGGTGGCCGCATCGCCGAAGACGGCCCGCCAGAGGAACTCCTGGCTGGCCAGGGCAGGTACTCAGCCTTGCATGCCAGCTGGCGGGAAAGCCTGGCCTGAGGCCGTGGCCTGGTCTGCGGGGCCATGCCTGGCGGTCATTTGCCGCTCATGAGGGGCGGGTGAGATCCTGTGGGGGGAGATGTTCATGGCGACAGGCGACGTCCCCCGTGATCGTGACCGTCCCAGCCGCTGGCCCGGATTCCCGTTCCGGCCCGGCCGGGGCGGGTACAGGGCACGCCCGATTCTCATCGGCGCCGGGCTTGTCGGATATGCCTGGATTGCCGGCTCGACGGCGCCGCTGACAGCATCCTCGCTGGTGATAGTGCTTATTCCGGGGGTGATCCTGGCGGTCATCGCCTCCTGGCGGCCACCCGACCGGATTCCGCCCCCGGACGAGCTGGACATCACGGGAGTGTCGTACTGGGTAATCTGTGTTGCGGCCCTGTTCGAGTGGGAGGCCTCCGCATTCCGGGACGGCTCATTCCCCTGGCATCCTTCGCTGACCGACCTGATCAACCCACTGCTCGGCCCGCACGTGGTCAAGAGCGCGGCGATCCTGATCTGGCTGATGGTCGGATGGGCGCTGGTGCGGCGGTGAGCGGCGTGCCGACCCGCACCATCACCATCGCCGGCTTCGTGCTCGTGATCGCGGCCATGTTCGCGCTGGAGTTCATCGCCCGCCGCCCGGGCAGCCGGATCCCGACTGTGGGCGAATGGCTCGGCTATCTGATGCGTCCCCGCATCGGGCGGGTGCTGATCCTGCTCGGCTGGTGGTGGCTTGGCTGGCACTATTTCGCGCGTTAGACGGCCGGGCCAGGACAGGCAGGCCGGCTGAGCCCAGACCGGGCGGGTGGTCCGCTAGGCTGACGCCGTGATCGTCAAGCGTAAGCCGGTGCGCCAGGAAGCAATGGCCAAGTACGCCGCCGATGTCGCCCTCTCGGAACAGTTCGACGACCTCTTCGCACAGGCGCGGGATGCCGAACAGGCCCTGCGCGGGGCGCAGGCGGCGGGAGAGCCCGATGCCAGCCTCCACCGGCTGGGCAAGCGCCTGGATGAGGCTCTGACCGCCGTCATGCGCGCCGCTTTCGCGGCCGAACGGGCCCAGATCGGACCGCGTGGCTACGAGGATCGCATCTACCGGCGCAAGGCGATGGCAACCTCGGCGGTCCGCACCTGGACCCTGGAGGCACAGCGCCTGCTGACCTTGCGTGAGAGCCATCGGCTGACGGGAATCGTGCGGCTGCCCCGCACTCCCGCCGCCTGACGCCGGGCGCCGGGCGCCGGAGCGGCTTCGGCGCCCCGCCGGTTGTACCGGGTGCCCGTCCACGCGGCCGGCGGCACAGATGAGCACGCGTACATACGCGATAGGGCACACTGGGTAAAGCCTGGACCGTGCTCCCCGGCCGGAGATATGATCTCCATCACAATGGGTAATGGAATGATGGCAGATTGTTAGACCCAGGCAATCACAATGGGTAACTAAAGAAACCGTCACAACGGACTATGTTGTACTTTGTGCCCCATCTAACGCACTAATCTGCCAACCAGCGACAGTTCAACCTTGACCAGGAGGCACATAGTGTGCCCACACACGCCAACGTGTCCGGACGCGAGCGCGCCGGATCGTGAGGCGGCCCGGACCGTTGTCAGTCACCCTGAGCAAGGCTGGAGCCTTCTCTGCAACGGGATCGTCGTCTTCGAGGACACCGGGGAACTGCTCCCCGGCGGAGGGACCATCGCGCCACACCGGCCGACCGACATCAGGGACCGGCCGGCGGCACATCCGGCTGGCGGCCCGCTGGCCCCCGCGGTATCACCAGTGCCAGCAGCCTGAAAGCAGGCGTCGCGGGCGGCTGCCATGGCGGCAGCGCCTTCCCCGCCCTCCGGGTCATCCGGCCCGGCGATCCACGGCCATGACCCCCCTGAGCCAGGACTCGACGGCCCGCCCGGCCTCGTCCGGCTTCCGGGACAATGCGTGCGTCTCCCCCGCCAGCACCACCACCTGGATGTCGCTGGCCGCGTCAGGGACCCCAAATGGGTCCCGGTCGCCGTTGACGACCAGTACCTTCGTCCCGGCGTCGCGCAGTTCGGCCGCGCGGGAGCGCTCGGGCTTCCCGGGCGGGTGCAGTGGGAAGGCCAGGGCGATCACCGCCCGCGCCGCCACCGCGCGGGCCGTGCGGCAGGCTACCCTCGCGCCATTGCTGCGCCCGCCCTGGATCAGCGGCAGGGCCGGCCCGGCGCTGTCCCGCAGCGCGGAGATGATCTCCACCCATGCCGCGTCCTGCCGGGCTGGCGAACCGGGGGCGCGGCGGCCTTTGACCCGGTAGGGCTGGGTGACCAGGGCCACCATGCCGCCGAGCCGCCGGCCGGCCTCGGCGGCCGCGAGCACGTCCGGCGAGGCTGGCTCGCCGCCCGCCCCGTGTGTCAGCACCAGCAGGAAGGCCGGCTCACCGGGACCAGGCAGGTCCACCTCGGCTCGCGACGGCCCATCGCTGGTCATGATCTCCACGTGGGCAGCGTAGCTGCGTCACCGCTGGCTCCCGGCCGGGCATGTCAGCGAGCCATCGCCCGGTGCCATGTCATCCGTTCCCTGCTCCCCCACCGGCCCGGGCCGCACCCGGCCGGTCAGGTCGTGGCGGTTATCTTGGTCAGATGGGCGGGGGCATCGGGGTCCGTCCCCCTGGCCTGCGCCAGTGCCCAGGCGAGCTGCTGTCCCCTGACTGTGGCCACGATCACCTGCACCGCCTCGGGCAGGGCGGTGGGAACCGGCAGGCTCGCCACCGCTGCGTTACGGCGGCCAAGCAGGGCCCGCAGTTCGGCGATATCCGAGGCGGCCGGGCCACCGGCGTCCACCAGCAGTACCGGCGCCCCGCCATAGACAGTCGCGATGGGCCCGTGGCGCAGGTCGGCCGTGGAGATGCCCTCGGCGAGTATGCCGGTTACCTCGGTCACCTTCAGCGCGGTCTCCAGCGCCGCCGGGTAAGCCAGCCCCCGGCCGGTCACGACCAGCCGGTCGATGGCGTGCCAGCGCCGGGCAAGATCGGCCATCGGAGCGGCGTCAGCGAGGATGGCGGCGACCGCACCGGGCGCCTCCATCAGGCCGGTCCCCGGCTCCGCGCTCCCGCCCAGGGCGGCGGCAACCACGGTCAGCAGCAGCATCTGCGCGGTCACCGTCTTGGTCGCCGGCACCGCCCGTTCCGGGCCGGCGTCAGTGACGAGCACCAGGTCCACCGCTGCCGCGAGCGGGCTGTCCGGCTGGTTGGTGATGGCGATGACGGTGGCCCCGCCGGCCCGGACGGCCTGGCAGATGCTGAGGATCTCCGGCGTGGAACCCGATTGGCTGAGCGCGACGACCAGGTACCCTCGCCAGTCCACCGCCGCGCGGTAGCGGGTGTAGATGCTCGGCGCGGCCAGGCCGGCCGGCCGCCCGGCCGTGAGTTCGGCCAGGTACCGTCCGAACACGGCCGCATTGTCTGACGAGCCGCGGGCAACGAACATCACGCCCGCGAGCGGAGTCGGCGCGATCGCGCGCACCGACGCCGCATCGGCCGCCGACCGCTCCACCAGGCGCGCCAGCACCGCTGGCTGCTCGCCCATCTCCGCCGCCATCAGCTGGCCGGTGGCCGGGGGCCGGCCCGCGCCGGGCGAGTCCTCCCGGGCCGCCGCGTCGCGCATGGTCAGGTCCCGCCCGGTGATGAAGCGCTGCCCGGCTGGCTTGCTGGGGCCAGCGGCCCGGCCGGGCCGGTGAGTGCAGGACGCTGCCCGTCATGACTACCTGAACCGGGAAGCCTCACTGTCAGCTCCGTCCACGCAAGTTCGGCGCCGGCTGCCAGGCAGCCGTCGACCACTGCCTCATTCCCCAGCGCGCTGACCCGCACTTCGGGCAGCACGGGCGCAATCAGCTCCAGTTCCCTGGTGACCGCTGCCGCGAACCCTGGCGCCTGCCCGATCCCGCCACCCAGCACCACCAGTGCCGGGTCGACGATGGTGACCACGGAGCACAGCACCCTGGCGACTAGCCGCGCCTCCTCTGCCACCACTTCGGCGGCCCGCTCGTCGCCTTGGGCGGCCGCGGTGAATACCCGGCGGGCCGAGACCTGGCCCCGCATTCCGGCCCGGCGGGCGGCGCGCCCCACCCCCCAGGCCCCTACCGCCGCCCCCCGCGTGCCCCCGCGGCGGGCGTCCGCCGCGGCCACGCCCCGGCCCCCGCCGCCGGGCCGGGAGGCGCTCTCCCCCGCGCCCCCGCGCGCACCGCCGGAAAACACGGCCCCCCGCCCCCCGCCCCAG
>OFHK01000448.1_pt1 | contig 12354 bp, 8 predicted proteins | sample 1521951 | NCBI WGS metagenome assembly OFHK01 (sample SAMEA2468436, study PRJEB22500) | soil metagenome | biome: Glassland; feature: Farmland; material: Clay | place: Australia | collected 2013-01-31 | depth 0.55 m
CTCCGTAGCATTGGCCGAATGGCTAACCCGCCGAGGCAAAGGCGAAGGCCAGCCTGTAGAGGTAGAAATCCGCGAAGCTCCCCGACAGCGCCCCCAGTAGCGCAGCCACTCCTGGCAGCGCGCCTTTCCGCTATCCAGCCGCACCCGTTCACCACGAGCGTCCCCCGCCGCCCTACGCAGCGTCACGTCCTTTTGCCAAATGCGCTGTTGTGGAATTCACCACCGAAGCAAAATCGCGCGGGCAGGAGTGCCCGCGCCACCGGGTCCCGCAAGGCGGGCACTCAGGTTTCTGGGGGAAGTGTCTCGGACGCGGCCTGCCGTTTCTGCGAACGCAGCGCCTCGAGGATACGCGGCAGCTGCTGGCGCGTCGCGCGCTCGCCCGCCGCGATCAGCTCCGGCGTGCGAGCAAAATCATCCCAGCGAAATTCCACCACGTCCGGTTCGATCACCACGTTCGCCTGCGGCCGCCAGGTGGCTTCCGCGGCGAGCATCAGGATGGAAAACGACCGGCTGATGATCTCGAAGAGATTCGTTGCCCGGTCGCCTGGAACGATGCCGCCCAGGTTCACCCCGATGACGAAATCGGCGCCCATCTTCCGCACCGCGTCCACGGGGACCGGCGCGGACAGGAATCCGTCGACCAGCAGCCGTCCATCCTGCTCCACCGGGCGGAACAGCCCCGGATAGGCGCAGGAGGCGCAGAGTGCCGGGCCGATGTCGCCCGCCGTGAAATAGGCCGGTTCGGCGGAGGTGAGGTCGGTGGCGGCGATCGTCAGCGGAATCTTCAGATCCTCGAACCGGCGCACCGGCGTCAGCCGCCGCAGATAGCGTTGCAGCCGCGTATCGGAAGCCAACCCCTTCCAGGAAATCGTCCATTCGGCGAAATCCTTGAAGCGGGTGGAGAGCCCGATCTTTTCCATCTCCGCGAGCGTCGATCCGCCGGCGAAGGCGGCGGCGATCAACGCGCCGACACTGGTCCCGGCGATGTAATCGATGGGGATTTTGTTCTCTTCGAAGACGCGGAGCACGCCGACGTGCGCGATGCCGCGGGCGAAGCCGCCGCCAAGGGCGAGTCCGATTTTCGGCCGTTCGGGAGTTTTTTCGGGGCGGGGCGCGTAGGCGAATGCGCGAATTTGTTTGACCGTCTGGTCCAGCCAGCTTTCCGCCCCAGACATTGCAGTGCCCCCCGTCTACTATAGGGTTGGATGCCTGCTGGCTGCAATGGGATTGACCGTTGACCGGTTCCGGCCGGTTTCAGTACCCTCGAAGCGGGCCGGCGCGCCCGCGAGCCCGGGACGGGAAATCACATGAAAAAAACGATCGAACAGATTGCGGTGCTCGGCGCGGGAACGATGGGCGCGCGCATCGCCGCCCATTTCGCCAACGCCGGTATTCGCTGTTCTCTGCTGGATGTCCCCGGCGGCGCCGACGCTCCGCCCTCCGAGCGCAACCGACCCGCGAGCGCCGGGCTCGCCGCCGCGCTCTCCGCGCGTCCGGCGGCGTTTTTCACTCCCGAAGTCGCGCGCCTGGTGCGGACCGGAAATTTCGAGGACAACCTCGACTGGTGCGCCGAGGCGGATTGGATCCTCGAGGCGGTGGTCGAAAATCTGGAGATCAAGCGCCGCCTGCTGGAACGCGTCGACCAGCATCGCCGCCCCGGCACATTCGTCACGACGAACACCAGCGGCCTGCCCGTTGCCCGCATCGCCGAGGGCCGCTCCCCTGACTTCCTCGAACACTGGGCGGGAACGCATTTCTTCAACCCGCCGCGGTACTTGAAGCTGGTCGAAATCATTCCCGGGCCGGCGACGCGGCCCGAAGTGCTCGAAGCGCTCGCCCGTTTCTCCGACGAGCGGCTGGGCAAGGGCGTGGTCTTCGCGAAGGACACGCCGAATTTCATCGCCAATCGCGTCGGCACTTTCTCGATGCTCACCGTGCTCGCCCTGATGGCTGATCTCGAGATGACCGTCGAGGAGATTGACGCGCTCACCGGCCCCGTGCTCGGCCGGCCGCGCTCGGCCACGTTTCGCACCGCCGATATCGTCGGCATCGACGTGCTCGCCCACGTTGTGCGCAATCTTTACGAAAATCTGCCCGGTGACGAATCCCGCGAACTGTTCCGCGTGCCGGAATTCGTCGAGCGGATGCTCGAGCGCGGCTTGCTCGGCGAGAAAAGCGGAAAGGGCTTCTATCAGCGCGTGCCGCGCAAGGGCGAGAGCGAAATCCTGACGCTCGACTGGCACTCGATGGACTACCGCCAGCGGCAAAAGCCGAAACTCCCGGCGCTCGATGCCGCCGCGCTTCTGACCGATACGGGCGAGCGCCTGCGGGCTCTGCTCGCCCCGGCGCTCGAAGGCAAGGCCGCGGACCAGACCGTCCAATTCCTGTGGGGCGCGGTCAGCCGGCCGTGCCTCTACGCGGCGCGCCGCGTGCCTGAAATCGCGGATTCACTGGTCGATGTCGATCGCGCCATGCGCTGGGGATTCGCATGGCAGATGGGCCCGTTCGAAATGTGGGACGCCATCGGACTCGAGCCGATGGCACGCGCTCTCGAGAGGGAAGGGAACGCGCTGCCGCCGCTCGTCGAGCAGGCGCTCAGCGCGGGCCGCCGCTCGTTCTACGAATCCGCCGAGGGCCACCGCAGCTATTTCGATCTCGGCGCCGTGGCGATGAAGCCCGTGCCCGAGCCCGAAGGCATCCTCATCCTGAAATCGCTCAAGGAGCGCTCGAAAGTAGTCGAACGCAACGCCGGCGCCAGCCTCGTCGATCTGGGCGACGGCGTCGTTTGCTGCGAATTCCACACGAAGATGAACGCGCTCGGCGGCGACATTTTCTCGATGCTGCAAGCGGGCGTGCGCCGCCTCGAATCCGATTTCGACGCGATGGTCGTCGCCAACCAGGGCGAACATTTCTCCGCCGGCGCCAATCTGATGCTGCTGCTCGTCGCCGCGCAGGAGCAGGACTGGGACGAGATCGACATGGCCGTCCGCCAATTCCAGCGGGTTACGCAGGCGATCCGTTACGCGCCGAAGCCGGTGGTGGTTGCGCCGCACGGCATGACGCTCGGCGGCGGCTGCGAAATCTCGCTCCACGCCGCGCGCCGGCACGCCGCCGCGGAAACCTACATGGGCCTGGTTGAAACCGGCGTCGGCCTGATTCCGGCCGGCGGCGGCTGCAAGGAAATGCTTGTCCGCGCCACCGCCGCCGCATCCGCGGGAGCCAGTCTCGATCTGTTCCAGCATCTGCGGCCGGCCTTCGAAAATATCGCCATGGCCAAGGTCTCGACTTCGGCCGAGGAGGCTCGCAAGCTCGGCTATCTCGATGCCTCCGACCCCGTGGCGATGAACGGCGATCGCCTCGTCGCGCAAGCCAAGCAGACCGCGCTGGCTCTCGCCCGCTCCGGCTACCACCCGCCCGCTCCGCCGCCGATTCGCGTGCTTGGCGAGGAATTCCTGGCGGCGGCCAGGCTTGCCATCCACATGATGCTCCGCGCCGAATACATCACCGAATACGACGCCGTGGTCGCTCGCAAGCTGGCACACGTGCTGGCCGGCGGCGCACTCAGCTCCCCGCAGACGGTCTCGGAGGCATACATCCTCGATCTCGAGCGCGAAGCCTTCGTCAGCCTGGCCGGCGAGCGGAAAACGCAGGAACGCATCGCCCACACGCTGAAGACGGGCAAGCCGCTGAGGAATTAGCTGGCTGTTATTGTGCGATTTCGCGCACGGCGATTCGGGCCGGGGTGCGTGATTTTGCGTAGGAGAAGAAAAGGCGGTTTCCCGGCTGCCCCCATCTTCAAAAGCCGCAAGCACTTGATTCGCCGCCCGCCGCCCTCCGGCAATGGACTCCAACTTGCCTGTTCCCAGGTAGCGAGCGCTTCCGTGTGTGTGTCTGCTGCAGGCGCCTTCGGGGGAGATGTTTCGATGAAGACAAAACTTGTGAACCGGGCTCTGGTAATCTGGCTCGCGGAACTGCTGGTCTTTCTGCCGACCTATGGCAGCGGCCCGCGCCGCGCGGCACCGCCCGTTCCTGCCCAGACGACGCAGGCGGTCTCAACAGAGCAGCCGCTGCGCAGCTACCTGCAGAAATCGTATTTCGAGCTGTTCCAGCTGGCGCCGAGCCTGCACTTCTCCACTTCCCAGATCGAAGCCGAGCGCAAATCGCTCGAGAGCGCCGAAGACCGCTGCAAGAACCGGTTCAAGGACCACGAGAAGCAGTACAAGAAGCAGATCGAAAACGAGCGCGAGAGGCTGAAGAAATCGAGCGCAAGCCTCACCTCGGATCAGCGCAACACGATTCACTGCCGCATCCAGAATCTGGAGTACCTCAGGAGCGAATCCGAGGTCCTCTATCGCCACGCCATCCCCACCGCCTACGACAACCTGCAGGCCAAGCTCGACCTGATCGAAAAATGGCCGGCGGAATACCGCGAAACCGAGCAGGCGCTGAAGAGCGGCGCCTATCTCAACCGGCGCTGGGGCGACCTGAAGGATATCGGCTTCCGCGAAATCGCCTCCGGCCAGCAGGACGACATCAAGACCGGCCAGCAGGCCGTCGAGGAGATGAAACGCTCCGGCCTGCTCCCGCCGCCGATCAAGGAACAGGCCATCCAGGACTACGTGAATTCGGTGGCGCAGGACATCGCGCGGCATTCCGACCTGAAGGTGCCGCTGCACGTCTCCGTGCTCCAGTCGCGCGAAATCAACGCGTTCGCGCTGCCTGGCGGTTACCTCTTCGTTCAGCGCGGGCTGCTCGAAGCGGCCGACAACGAATCGGAACTGGCCGGCGTGCTGGCGCATGAGATCGCGCACGACGCCGCCCGCCACGGCCACAAGCTGATGCAGCGCGCCACGATTGCCTCGATCTTCTTTCAGGCGGCGCAGATCGCGGCCATCATCCTTACCGGCGGCGTGGCCGGCATCGGCACTTACTACGCAATCCAGTACGGTTTCTACGGACTGGGCCTCGTCCTCAACCTTCAACTGCTCGGCGTCAGCCGCGATTACGAACTCCAGGCCGACCAACTCGGCGCGCAATACGCCTGGAATTCCGGCTACGATCCGGCCGGCTTCGTCAAGTTCTTCGACAAGATGGCGACCGAGAAAGGCTACGTGAACGGCGTTAGCTGGTTTCGCACCCATCCGCCTTTCTATCAGAGGATGGTGGACGCGGAACGCGAAATCATGTTCCTGCCTCCGAAACCCAATATGATCGTCCAGACCGCCGCCTTCGAAAAGATGAAAGGGGAACTGAAACCGGTAACCCTCGCCGCGGAAAAGGAAGCGGCCGAGAAGCCCAGCCTGTTGATCACCCGAGCCGAAGGCTGCGAGCCTCCAGAAAAGCTCGAATACAAACCCGGCCAGCCGATCGAAGACCTCTGCGCCATGCCCATGCGCAAGGTTCCGGAAGCGAAACCACAAAACTGAATGTCCGGCGAGTGGTGGGTTTTCGGGGAGCCCGGGCGTTGCTTGTCTGTAGAGCGGGCTTACTCCCCGGCTGAGCCTGCCGCCTGGCAGAGTTGCTGAAATTCGGAATCGTCGTGAAGGCAAGTCAGATCGGGATCTCGGCGGGCCCAGCCCCAATTGCCGTAGCCGGCTTCCTTTGCCTTCTTCATCATCTCGAGCGCTTCCGCCTTTCTTCCGAAAACTCCATAGGTGCAGGCGGCGTTGTAGAGGACACTCGAGTCGTTCGGGCGTAGAGCGACGGCGGTTTCGAGATGGCGGATCGCGTCATCCTCATTTCCGAGAAACGCGTGTGCGTTCGACAGCAAGATGCGTGCGCGCACGTCTTCAGGAACGAGGTTCAACTGCTGTTCGAGCGCCACGATCAGGCGGCGGCGCACCTTCAGTTCCATTTCCTTCTCGCCCAGGAGCCCCAGCGCATTCGCAAAGGGGATGTAGACGTTGTAATCGTCGCCGCTCGTCTCGATCGCGCGCTCGGTGAGCGCCGCGGCTTCGCGGAAGCGGCCGGAGGCGAAGTAGGCTCGCCCAAGCACGTTGTACGCGCCTTCGCAATCGGGTTTGCGCTCGATCGCCATCTGCGCGTAACGGATAGCCGCCTCGAATTTCTTCTGCGAATAGTTCAGCCGGGCGCGAGCGGCATGCATCTCCGCCAGATCCGGATCGAGCTCCCGAGCCCGGTCGCAAGCGGCCAGTCCTCGCTCGATCCAGCGGGGATCCTGCTCGCGAAACTCGTAGGTTATCCCGCAGACATTGGCGATGCCCGCGTGGGCCAGGGCGAACTTGGGATCGAGTTTAATGGCTTGCTCGAACATCTGGAGCGCGAAATCCAGATTCTCCCGCCGGGCGTAGCTGCGTCCCCGCAAGTAGTAGTCGTAAGCTTGCAGGTTCTCGGTAGGCTTGCTGGCGATCGCCTTCTCTTCCTGCGGCGTGAGTGTGATGCGGAGCGCCTGCGCGATGTTCCGGGCGATCTCGTCCTGCACTTCGAACACGTCCTTCAACTCGCGGTCATAGCGTTCCGCCCAGATGGAGCGGGCCGTCTGCGTCTCCACCAGTTGCGCGGTGATCCGCAGGCGGTTGCCCGACCGCCTCAGGCTGCCTTCGAGAACATGGGAAGCGTTGAGCTGCTGCCCGACCTGCGGGCCGGGGACGGACTTGTCGCGGAAGGCGAGCACCGCGGAGCGCGAGACGATCCAGAGCCCCTTGATCTTGGAAAGTTCGGTGATCACGTCCTCGGTGATCCCGTCGCGGAAGTATTCGTCTTCCTTGGTCCCGCTCAGGTTCTCGAAATAGAGCACTGCCACCGATTTCTCCGCCTGGGGTGACGCAACCGGCAGGGCTGCTCCGGAGCCTTTCGCCGCGCCCATCCGCGCGGTCGAATCCCGATCCCGCTTCAGCCGCTTCAGATCGGTTTTCATTTCCGCCGCGGTCTGGTAGCGCAGGTCGCGCTCTTTCTCGAGCGCCTTGCTGATGATTTCCTCCAGCTTTGGCGGCACCTCGCTGTTCACCTGCGTCGGCGGCTTCGGGCTCTTGTGCAGGATGGCGTCGAAAACCGCTGCCGAGGTTGTCCCGTCGAAGGCGACTTTCCCAGTGGCCATTTCATAGAGCACGACGCCGAAGGAGAAGAGGTCCGTGCGCGCGTCGAGCTCTTCCCCCAGCGCCTGCTCCGGCGACATGTAGGACACGGTTCCCATCGCCGAGCCGGGGCTCGTGAGGTGCGCGTCCGCGCCCTCGGTGGGCGCGCCCGAAACCGTAGGCGCTCCCGCCATCAGCCGCTTCGGCGGCGCCAGCTTGGCCAGGCCGAAGTCCAGCACCTTGATCTGACCGGCGCGCGTCACGAAAATATTCGCCGGCTTGATGTCCCTGTGGGTGATGCCTTGGGCGTGCGCCGCCTCGAGGGCTTCGGCGATCTGAATGCTGAATTCGAGCAGTTGATCGGTTTTCAGGGGCCTGCCGTCGATCCGGTGCTTCAGCGTTTCCCCTTCGAGCAGTTCCATCACGAGGAACGGCTGCCCTTCGTGCTCGTCGATCTCGTGAATCGTGCAGATGTGCGGATGATTCAGCGCCGCGGCGGCCCGCGCCTCGCGCAGAAAGCGTTCCACGGCTTGCTTGTCCTGGATTGCCTCCGGCGGCAGAAACTTGAGCGCCACCACGCGGCCTAGAACCGTATCCTGGGCGCTGTACACCACACCCATCCCTCCGCCGCCGACCTTTTCGATCACACGATAGTGGGAAACTGTCTGTCCAATCACGCCTCAGGGACCCCTTTCTTCCAATTGCAGTCATCGTAGGGGGTGGCTCGGGGGAAGTCAACGCAGCGCCTTGCGCCCGTGAATCGGCGGAGTCAAAATAGTTGCGGTCGGCGGGCAACGTCCTCAGTTTGGGCGCAACGCCACGTTGGGCGAAACTCACTCACGGAGAACAACCTGCCCATGACCCTCGCTCCCCGGGATCTCTGGCCGCCTCTCCCTCTCGCCGAGTGGAAGGACACTCGCGACACGCTCCACATGTGGACGCAGATCGTCGGCAAGGTGCGCATGGCGCTCAGCCCGCCGCTGAACCACTGGTGGCACGTGACGCTCTACGTCTCGCCGCGCGGCCTCACCACCTCCGCGATTCCATCTCTCGATGGAATCTTCGAGATACGCTTCGATTTCCTCGATCATCAGCTCGTCATCGAAACCAGCGGCGGCGCCGTGAAACGTCTGCCGCTCGCTCCGCGCTCCGTGGCCGATTTCTATGGCGAGTTGATGGCCACGCTCGGCTCGCTCGGCATCGAGCCGAAATTCCATCCCCAGCCGGACGAAGTGCCGAACCCGATTCCCTTCGCCGAGGACCAGATCCACCATTCCTACAACCCTGAACAGGCAACGCGCTTCTGGCGCACCCTCGTCTCGATGGAGCCGGTCTTCCAGGAATTCCGCTCTCGCTTTATCGGCAAGTGCAGCCCGGTACATTTCTTCTGGGGCGCCTTCGATCTGGCCGTCACCCGCTTCTGCGGCCGCCGCGCGCCCGAGCGCCCCGGCGCCGACGCCGTCCAGCGCGAAGGCTACTCGCACGAGGTTTCGAGCGCCGGCTTCTGGACCGGCGGCGCATCGGGTGTGGACGAGCCGGTGTTCTACTCCTACATGGCTCCTGAACCTGCCGGCTTTTACGACGCACGCGTTTCTCCGGGCGCCGCGATCTATCTCCCACAGCTCGGCGAATTTCTTCTGAGCTACGAAGAGGTTCGCCAGTCCCGCTCGCCGCGGGATACGCTGCTCTCCTTCATGGAAAGCACCTACGAAGCCGGGGCCAACCTCGCGAAATGGGACCGCGCGGCTTTGGAAAAGGAAAGGCCAAACAGTTGAGAGGGAAGGGAGGAGCTGTGGCGAAGAATTGCACGCATACGGATCAGGCGAAAATCTTCGAAACCGATCAGCACGTGTGCGAGGAATGCGTGAAAACCGGCGACACGTGGGTGCACCTGCGCATGTGCCTCACCTGCGGCCACATCGGCTGCTGCGACTCCTCGAAAAACAAGCACGCCACTCGCCATCATCGTGAAACCGGCCATCCCCTTGTGCGCTCGATCGAGCCGGGTGAGAACTGGGTCTGGTGTTACATCGATGAGGTTGGGGTCGCGTCGATCGTCAAAGGCCGTTTGCTCCCCGCCTGAGAATCGAACGCGCCCGAGGGCCGGACCGCCGGAGTGGCGCCCGCCAACTCGCGCATCTTTGCCGCAGGAAAGCCCGCCCACGTTAAGAACTCCCCTGGCCTTTCTTCCTTTTTCCCTTTCGCGCTCGTTTTTCCCGCTTGACGCGCGCCGCCGCCATCTATAGCATCCCCGGCCATCAGTCCTAGGGAGTGCGGTCTTTCCCGAGCCTCGCGCCCGCGGCAGGGCACGGGGCTGGAAAGGAGTCTGATGCCAGTCCGCCTTGTCCGTTTGTGGATTTGTGCCGCGGTGGCCTGCTTTGTAGTGGCCGCGGCGTTTGCCCCCTGGCCCGCGGCGCACGCCGACGAGCCGCCGTATTTCGCCATCGAGCATGCCCGGATCGTTCCCGTTTCCGGCCCGGCAATCGACGATGGTACCGTTGTGATCGCCAACGGCCTGATACAGGCCGTGGGAGCCAACGTTTCCATTCCCCCGGCCGCCGAGATCATTGACGGTCACGGCCTCACGGTATATCCCGGCCTCGTCGACGCCATGACCACCGTCGGCCTTGGCGCGCCTCAGCCCGCCGCCACTGCCCGCGCCGGAGCGGGACGGCGCGGCCCGCCGCCACGCGGCGCGCCGATTTCGAAAGGGCCCGAAGACCGCCCCGGCACCTCGCCGTGGCGCGTGGCCGGCGACCAGTTGAAAACGGACGATCCGCGGATCGAAAGCTGGCGCGATGCCGGTTTCACCACCGTGCTCGCTTCGCCGGCCGGTGGCATGATTCCCGGCCAGGCTTCACTGGTGGATCTGGCCGGCGAGCGGCCCTCCGATATGGTGGTGAAATCCTACGCGGCGGTGCCGATTTCGCTGCATCCGAGCGGCGGATTCTGGTCCTTCCCCGGCTCGCTCATGGGAGCGTTCGCTTACGTCAAGCAGGTCTACATCGACACGCGTTGGTACCAGCAGGCTTCCGCCATGTACGACGCCAATCCTCGAGGGCTCGAACGGCCGCCCTTCGATCGCACCGAGCGCGTCATGGCCGGAGCGCTCGATCGCCACGAACCGGTGCTGTTGCCGGCGAACCTCGACAAGGAAATCCTGCGCACGATCGATCTCGCGCGGGAACTCGAAGTTCCCGCCGTGCTCTATGGCGTCCAGCAGGGCTACGCGGTCGCCGGCCCGATGGCCGCGAGCCGTTTCCCCGCGCTCGTGAATCTCGACTGGCCCGCGCGCGCGAAGGACGCCGATCCCGATGCCGAGGTTTCGCTCGCCGTGCTCCGCCTGCGCGACCGCGCGCCTTCCACGCCGTCGGCGCTGGCGCGTGCCGGGGTGCGCTTCGCCTTTTATTCCGGCGCGCTGAAGGATCCCAAGGAAATCCTGAAGAATGCGAAGAAGGCCATCGATGCCGGCCTCTCTCCCGACGCCGCTTTGCGCGCCTTCACGCTGAGCGCCGCGGAAATTCTCGGCGTGTCGAATCAGCTGGGCAGCATCGAGCCCGGCAAGATCGCCAACCTCGTCGTCACCGACGGCGACCTGTTCGCCGAAAAAACCGCGGTGAAACTCGTGTTCGTCGATGGCAAACGCTTCACCATCCACCCCAAGCCGCCCGCCGAGCCACGCCCGGCCGGGGCGCAGGCCAACTGAGGAGATGACGATGAGACTCCGAGTCGCCTGCCTGTTCCTCCTCGCCACGGCGTTCGCGCTTCCGGGCCGCGCCCAGACGTCCGGCGTCATCCTCATCAAGAACGCCACGCTCGTCACCGTCACGCACGGACGCATCGAGCACGGCTCGATCCTGATTCGCGGCGGGAAAATCGCCGCGTTCGGCACGAACGTCGCCGCTCCCGCCGATGCGCAGGTGATCGACGCGACCGGCATGTACGTTTCTCCCGGCATCGTCGACTGCCACACGCACATCGCCATCGATGGCGGTGTCAACGAAGGAAGCATCTCCGTCTCGTCGATGGTGAACGTCAAGGACGTTCTCAATCCCGAGGACATCAGCATCTATCGCGAACTCGCCAACGGCGTCACCACCGGCAATGCGCTCCACGGCAGCGCCAACCCGATTGGCGGGCAAACGGTGGTTATCAAGCTGCGCTGGGGCCAGCCCGCATCGAGACTGCCGTTCGAGGGCGCGCTGCCCGGCATCAAGTTCGCCCTTGGCGAAAATCCCAAGCGATCGAATTTCACCCCGCCGCCGGGCGTGCCTCGCCGCTATCCGGCCACGCGCATGGGCGTGCTCGATACGATTCGTGACGCTTTCGCAGAAGCGGTCGCCTACAAGAAGCAGTGGGACGACTACAACCGGCGCAAGGCCGCCGGCGAGCGCGTCCTGCCGCCTCGCCGCGACCTGAAACTCGATCCGCTGGTCGAGGTGCTCGAAGGCAAGCGCTACGTCCACGTGCACTGCTACGTCTCGGACGAAATCCTGGGCATGATTCGCGTCGCGAACGAGTTCGGCTTCAAGGTGCGCACCTGGCAGCACGTCCTCGAAGGCTACAAGATCGCGCCGGAGCTGGCCGCCTACGGCGCCGGCGCCTCCACGTTCTCCGACTGGTGGGCCTACAAGATGGAGGCCTACGACGCCATCCCGTACAACGCCGCGTTGATGACGCAGAAAGGCGTCATCGTCTCGGTCAATTCCGACGACGCCGACGAGGCCACGCACTTGAACCAGGAAGCCGCGAAAACGATGCGCTACGGCGACCTCACGCCCAACCAGGCCATTCGCCTCGTCACGCTCAACCCCGCCATCCAGCTCGGCATCGACAAACGCGTCGGCTCGATCGACGTTGGCAAGGATGCCGACCTCGTGATCTGGAATCACGATCCCCTGAGCGTCTACGCCGTCGACCAGAAAACGCTGATCGACGGCCGCGTCTATTTCGACCGCCAACAGGCCATCGTCGAGCAGGCCGCCCGGGAAAAGGAAAAGCAGGAGCTGCTCGAAAAGCAACGCAAACAAGCGCAGCCCGCGCCGGCGAAACGCCGGAAGGGTCCGAGCGGCGAAGCGGCCTCGGTGGCCGCGGGGACGAGGTGACGCGATGCGAAACCGAAACGCGCTTCCGCTGATCCTCTTCGCCGCGATGGCGTGGCTCGTCTTCGCCGCGCTTTCCACCGCGCAAACGCCGCACACCACCTATGCCATCCGCGGCGGCAAGGTCTACACCCTCGCCGGGCCCGCGCTTGACGACGCCACCGTGGTGATTCGCGACGGCAAAATCGCCGCCGTCGGCCGCAACGTCTCCGTTCCAT